>Ga0068859_100003091_pt1 | contig 16891 bp, 18 predicted proteins | sample KBSSwiS22_FD_66585 | JGI IMG/M metagenome (GOLD analysis project Ga0068859, IMG submission 66585) | Switchgrass rhizosphere microbial communities from Kellogg Biological Station, Michigan, USA - KBS Switchgrass S2-2 | ecosystem: Host-associated > Plants > Roots > Rhizosphere > Soil ...
AAGCCCTGGCTCGCGCTCGAGGTGCTGATGCAGGCCGAGAAGGCCGCGGACTGGATGCAGCGCGCGCAGCGGGTTTGAGGCGTTATTGCGGAATTCGGAATCGCGTCGGGCAGAAGTGGCTCCAAGCGAGCGGCAAACTCCGCTGCGCTCCCCTCCCCCTTGCGGGGAGGGGTAGGGGGTGGGGGTCGTGAGATTTTGCGCGCATTCTCCCGACCCCCACCCCGACGCTTCGCTGTGCTCGCGTCGACCCTCCCCTCAAGGGGGAGGGTAACAGACCGAGTCTGTGGGCCGCTCTAAATCACAATCACATCCGCGTCCGGCGACGCCGCGTAGAGCCGCGCGACGTCGGCGGCGCGGCGCTCCAGCGCGAGGCGCTGGTTGATGTAGCCCTTGTCGGTGATTTCATTCGCGTCGATCGACGGCGCATCGGAGAGCAGCATCACCCGCGCGATGCGCTCGGACGAACCGGGATGCGCGGCGTTCCAGTCGCTGAGCGAGCGGCGCACATGCTCGCGCACCGCAGGATGTCCGGCGAGGTCGGGCAGGGCGGTCGGTGCGCCGTCACCGATCAGCTTCTGGCAGCCGGCCGCATTGAGCCAGCACAGCAGCGCGATGAATGCGCGGTCGGCGCCGGCGACGATCGCGTCCTGCAGCACCGGCGAGCAGGCCGCCAGCGCACCGACGCGCAAGCCGCCGACGTGAACCCAGGTGCCGGTCGTCAGCTTGAAGCCTTCCGCGAGGCGGCCGTCGAAAATCATGCCGCGGGCGCAATCGTTCTCGTCCGCGAGCCGCACCGCATCGCCCGGCTTGTAGAAGCCTTCCGCGTCGAAGGCCTCGGCGGTCAGGTCCGGCCGTTTCCAGTAGCCCGGCATGATGTTCGGTCCGCGCACGCGGATTTCGAGCTTGTCGCCGCTCGGCACCAGCTTCATCTCGCAGCCGGGCGCGGGCAGGCCGATATTGCCGGCGCGGTCGAGCAAGTAATGCGCCGCGGTCGCGAGCGGCGCGGTCTCGGTCGTGCCCCATGAGGTCGACATCGGCACGCGGTGGCAGGTGGTGCGCACCGAGACGGCTTCGAGCCGCTCCCACAGGTCCTGCGGCAGCGCGGCGCCGGCATAGAAGATCAGCCGCAGCCTGGCGAAGAAGGATTGCGCGAGCGCCTCGTCGCGCTCGAGATGCGGCAGCAGCGACGCGTAGCCGGCCGGCACGTTGAAATAGATCGTCGGCGAGATTTCGGTGAGGTTGCGAACGGTCTCGCCGACCATCGCGGGCAGCGGACGGCCGCCATCGATGACGAGCGTGCCGGCGTGGCGCAGCACCATGGTGAAGTTGTGGTTGCCGCCAAACGTATGATTCCACGGCAGCCAGTCGACAAACGTCAGCGGCTGCTCGGCGAGGAACGGCCACATCTGCAGCGCCTGCTGCTGGTTCGCGGTCAGCATGCCGTGGGTGTTGACGACGCCCTTGGGCAGGCCGGTCGAGCCCGAGGTGAACAGGATTTTCGCGATCGTGTCCGCGCCGCTCGCGGCGGCGGCCTTGTCCACCGCAGGACCCACCTGGGTGCGCGCGAGATCAGCAAACGGCGTGGCGCCGAGATTGGCACCGTCGCGGCTCGCAACGATTTCGGCGCTGCCGCCGATTGCGGCGAGCGCCTTGGCGAACGGCGCGGTGTCGGCCACGTAAATGAGCCCGGGGGTCAGCAGCTCGGCAATGTGTTTCAGCTTGGCGAAGTCCTGGCTCTGCAGCGAATAGGCGACCGAAATCGGCGCGACCGGCACGCCCGCCGTGTAACCGGCGAGCATCAGCAGCGCGTGGTCGATTGCGTTGCCCGAGAGGATCATCACCGGGCGCTCGGCCGAAAGGCCGCGCGCCAGCAGCGCTGCGGCGAGCGCGTCCACGGTGTCGCGCGCCTGCGCGTAGGTCAACTTGCGCCAGCCGTCACCGTGGCGCTCCTGCAGGAAAACCCGCGCCGGCTCCCGCTCCACCGCCGCACGGAACAGGCGCGCGAGGCTCGGATCGTAGGCGCCGAGCGCCGCCGGAGAGGTGATGCGGATCGTGCCGTCGGGGTCGGTCGCGCGCTGCGCCTGCGCGGGTGCAAACGCGATCGGCCGATGCGGCGCGCTCGCGCGGGTGTGTTCGTCCATCAGGCGCTTCCCGTCTTCCTTAATGTGCGCGTTGATGCATTATAGCGCCCCCGCCGAAAAGGAAACGTCATGAGCATCGTTACGGCCGCCATCCTCGTCATCGGCGACGAGATCCTGTCCGGGCGCACCAAGGACAAGAACATCGGCTACATCGCCGAGTACCTCACCAATATCGGAATCGACCTGAAGGAAGTGCGCGTGGTGCCGGACGAGGAAGCCGAGATCGTCACGGCGCTGAACGCGCTGCGCGGCCGCTACACCTATGTGTTCACCACCGGCGGCATCGGGCCGACGCATGACGACATCACGGCCGACTGCGTCGCCAAGGCGTTCGGCGTGACCATCGACGTCGATCCGCGCGCGCGCAAGCTGATGGAGGAGCGCTTCGCTGCGCGTGGGGTGGAAATGAACGAAGCCCGCCTGCGCATGGCGCGCATTCCGGCCGGCGCCGAGCTGGTCGAGAACAAGCAGTCCGGCGCGCCCGGTTTCTGGATCGGCAACGTGATCGTGATGGCGGGCGTGCCGTCGATCATGCAGGCGATGCTCGATGCGGCGGCACCCAAGCTGCAGACCGGCGTGAAGATGCTGTCGGAGACGATCAAGGGCGATGTCCGTGAAGGAGATATCGGCACCGAGCTCGGCGAGATCGCCAAGCAGCATCCCAATGTCAGCATCGGCAGCTATCCGTTCTTCGACGACAAGACCGGCCCGAACACCAATCTGGTGATCCGCTCGCGCGATGCCGGCCATCTGGCGGCCGCGCGCGCCGCCGTCGAGGCGATGCTGGTGCGGGTGCGCGCCGGCATGAAGGCGTCGGCCTGAGGCGCGGTGGCAATCGCCGGCCGCGATGACTAGGTCACAGCGATCCGAAACAGGAGGCCCGTCATGGCGACCATCAAGCGCAACGCATCGGCTCAATGGAGCGGCACCGGCAAGGAGGGCAAGGGCGCGATCACCACGCAGAGCGGCGTGCTGAGCGACACACCCTATTCGTTCGCGCGCCGCTTCGGCGAGGAGAAGGGGACCAACCCGGAAGAGCTGATCGCCGCCGCGCATGCCGGATGCTTCACGATGGCGCTGGCGTTTCAGCTGAGCGGCGCCGGCAAGCCGCCCGAGAAGCTCGACACCAAGGCCGACGTGTCGCTCGAGCAGGTCGAGGGCGGTTGGAAGATCGCGGCAGTCGCGCTCACGCTCAAAGCCAAGGTCCCCGGCCTGTCGAAGGACGAATTCCAGAAACTGGCCGAGACCGCGAAGGCGAACTGCCCGGTCTCCAAGGTGCTCAACGCCACGATCACGCTGAACGCCACCCTCGAATAACCCTGTTCCGCCTCGGCGCGGCTGATCCTATGCTGCGCCGGGACGGAGGCGGCGGTGCGCGCATTCTTCAAGGTCTTCGCGATCGTGCTTGCGGGGCTGGCGGTGACGCTCGCCATCGTGCACTTCGCGTGGCGCGTGAACGAGTTCAAGGTCGCCATTCCGGCCGCGAATTCGGTCGATCATCGCGTGTTCAACCTGGCGGCCGAAACGCTGCGCAACCAGCGCGCGCCGGTGCGCATCGAGGTGGTCACCGTCGAAAATCCGCAAGCGGCGCTGGAAGCGCTCGAGGCCGGCAAGGTGAAGCTCGCGGTCGTGCGTTCGGATGCCGCCATGCAGGGCAAGGCGCACACGGTGCTGATCATGCGGCGCGAGGCGGCGGTGCTGATCGCCGCCAAGGTCGGCAAGCTGCAGAAGGTCACCGACCTGCCGAACGCGATGATCGGGGTCACGCGCGATGGGCCGCTCGACGGCAGCTTGCTGTGGCCGGTGCTCGACTATTACGGGATCGGGCACGACAAGATGAAGACCATCCGCGTGCCGTCGGAAGACGTCTCCACCGCGCTGCGGACGAAGAAGGTCGATGGTGTGATCGTGGTCGGCGCGATCTTCTCCAAGCAGGTGAGCGACGTGGTGAGCGACGCCGCGCGGGGCGTGAAAGGCGCGATCAATTTCATCGACATCGAGGAGGCCGATGCGATCGCCAAGCGCATCCCGGCGCTGGAATCGATCGAGGTCGAGCAGGGCGCGTTCGGCGGACGGCCGCCGCGGCCGGCGGAGAGCTTCAACACGCTCGCCTATTCGATCCGCCTGGTCGGGACCCCGAAGGTGGAGAGCGACGACATGGCCGAGCTGGTGCGCCAGCTCTACCTGATCCGGCAGAATCTCAACGCCGCGATCCCGGGCGCCGGCCTGATGGAAGCGCCCGACCTCGACGAGGCGACCTCGTACCTGATCCATCCCGGCGTGCGCGCCTACGTGAACGGCGAGCAGAAAAACCTGTTCGACCGCTACAGCGACTACGTCTATCTCCTGCTGTTCATCGGCAGCGGGCTGGGGTCGGTCGCGGTCGCGACGCTCGGCTGGGTCCGCGGCAACGGCAACCCGCAGGCGATGCCGGTCGCGCGCGTCCAGGCGATGCTCGACGCGGTGCGCGACGCGACCTCGCGCGACGAGCTGGACGCGACCGAACGCGAGGCCGACGCGGTATTCCGTTCGGTGTTCAGCGCCGGCGCTGCCGGCAGGCTGCCCGAGGGCGGCATTGCGAGCTTCTCGATGGCGATGGCGGAGCTGCGCAGCCGGATCGCGGCAAGACGGGCGGCGCTCGCAGCATGATCCCGAAAAGTGGACACCGGTTTTCGGATAAGATCATGCGCAAAGACAACATCCTGCCGCCATTGCACGCGAGGATGCAGCCATGACCGACTTCACCCGACGAAGCATGCTGTCCGCCGGCGCGCTGAGTTTGCTGACGCTCGACAGCGCGTTGGCGCAGCAGCCGCTCACCCCGACGCCCGAATGCCGCGACGGCGACGCGCCGACCCAGCGGCAGACCGAGGGGCCGTTCTTCACGCCGATGTCGCCCGAGCGCGCCGAACTGATCGAGCCCGGCATGGCGGGACAGCCGATCGAGCTCATCGGCTTCGTGCTGACGCGTACCTGCAAGGGCGTGCCGGGCGCGCTGGTCGATCTGTGGCAGGCGGACGCCAAGGGCGACTACGACAACAAGGGCTACCGCCTGCGCGGGCATCAGTTTGCCGATGCCGAGGGACGCTACCGCTTCCGCACCATCGTGCCGGCCGAATATCCCGGCCGCACGCGCCACCTCCACGTCAAGGTGCAGCCGAAGGGCGGACGCACGCTGACGACGCAGCTTTACTTCCCCGGCGAGGCGGGAAACCGGCGCGATCCGCTGTTCCGCCCCGAGTTGTTGATGCGCACAACAAAGAACGAAGGCTGGCTCGCAGGGCGCTTCGATTTCGTGCTGGATATGGGTTAGAAACCTCCGGCTCGAGGGTTGGGGGAACGTCAATGGCCGAAGCGCAGGCGCAGGCAAAAGCCTTTCCGGTCTCGTGGGACCAGTTTCATCGTGACGCGCGGGCGCTGACCTGGCGGCTGTCGGGCGCGGGCCCGTTCGAGGCGATCGTGTGTGTGACGCGCGGCGGGCTGGTGCCGGCCGCGATCGTGGCGCGCGAGCTCGAGATCCGGCTGATCGAAACGGTGTGCGTCGCGAGCTACCACGATTACAAGACCCAAGGGGCTGCGAGCGTGCTCAAGGGCGTTGCGGGTTCGATCGCGAATATCGGCGGCGGGGGCGGGCAGGGCGTGCTGATCGTCGACGACCTGGTCGACACCGGAAAGACCGCGCGCATCGTGCGCGACATCCTGCCGAAAGCGCATTTCGCCACCGTCTACGCCAAACCGATGGGGCGGCCGCTGGTCGATACCTTCATCACCGAGGTGTCGCAGGACACCTGGATCTATTTCCCGTGGGACCTGGGGCTCGCGTTCCAGCCGCCGCTGCGCAACGGGACGGCGTGAGAGTCCGTGGCCCGATGCGTCGGCAATCAACTCCGTACCTCATCCTGAGGAGCCCGCAACGCGACGGCGTTGCGGGCGTCTCGAAGGATGGCTGCAGACACGGAGCGTGTGGCCATCCTTCGAGACGCGTCGCTACGCGACGCTCCTCAGGATGAGGTACGGAGTTCTAGTTTTCACGCTGCGCTGTGCCCGGGACAAGGAGAGAGCATGCAGATCAAAGCCAATGGCATCACCATCAATTACGCGATCGACGGCAAGGAAGGGGCACCTTGGCTGGTCTTCTCGAACTCGCTCGCGACCGATCTGTCGATGTGGGACCAGCAGGCGGCCGACTTCGCGCCGTCGTTCCGCGTGCTGCGCTACGACCAGCGTGGGCACGGCAAGACCGAGGCGCCGGCCGGGCGCTACTCGTTCGACATGCTGATCGCCGACGCGCTCGGCCTGATGGACGCGCTGAAGATCGACAAGGCGAACGTCTGCGGCCTCTCGATGGGCGGCGCGACCGCACTCGGCCTGGCGCAGCGGCACCCGGACCGCATCGCGCGCGCGATCGTGTGCGACTCGGGCTGCGCCTCGACGCCGCAATCGGCGCAGCAATGGGAAGAGCGCATCGCGGTGGCGCAAAAGGGCGGGATGGAGCCGCTGGTGGAATCGACCGCCACGCGCTGGTTTCCGCCCGACGTGATCGCGAAGAACCCGCCCTATCTCGACAAGGCCCGCGCGATGATCCGCAACACGCCGGTGAACGGCTTCATCGGTTGCGCGGCCGCGCTCGCCGATCATGATTTCCGTTCGAGCGTGGCCTCGACCAAACCGCCGGTGCTGTTCCTTGCCGGCGAGAAGGATGCGGGCGGCGCGGTGCCGACCGCCATGAAGGCCTTGCATCAGGACTTGAAGGGCTCGCGCTATGTCGAGCTCTCCGGGGCCGGGCACATCTCCAATCTGGACGACCCGGCCGGGTTCACGCGCGCCGTGCGTGATTTTCTGAGGGCATGATCCAAACCAGCGGAAACCGGTTTGCGGATCGGATTGATTCAGCGCAGGCGCAAGGTGCTGGCGATCTTCCAGCCAACGGCCGAGGCCTCGGGGCCGAGCTGATACATCACGCGCTGCGGATCGTAGAGCGCACCTGAGACAAGCAAAACGAAGACGATCATGAGCTTCGACATCGCGGACCTCGGTGGTTGGGCGAGGGAGCCCTGCCGGATGGCAGGGCTGCTCGCATAGGTATCGACGAACAATTCCAGACCTGACTCTGCAGCGCTCTCTGAGTGCCCACGCTTCCCGTCCTTGATCCGGCAGCACCCGCGGAAAATCCGCCTGCTGCTCGCGAAGACGAAGCGTTCAATCAAGCCGCTGCTACGGCATCCGGTCTCTCAAACTGCCCGCGCTCTTCCTTTGCTTCGACCGCACCCGCGGGTCGCCACCCGCCTGCTCGTCGCAAGGCAAAACGCCCAGTTATCGTTCGTCCAGTGTCTTCCCAGTCCCATTCACGTCCAGAAACGAAAGATCAGGCGGCAGCGCGCAACTCGACGTCGCCGACTTGAGTCCGCCAGGCTGCGAGCGTGGCCTTGGCCTGCCGCTCGATGACCGGGCGCATGTTCTCGAGAATGCGGATCGCGCTTTCGCGATAGCTCTCAACCGCCTCGATGGTCAGCTCGGTCGGACCGCGGTCGATCAGCTCGAGCGCGATGTCGAGGAGCGGCACGCACTCGGCCAGGGTGGTCGATTTGCGGTGCGCGAGGCGGGTGGCGGCAACGTCGTAGGCGTCGGTAACCGAATGAAGCGTGGGCATTTGAGTTCTCCGTGCCAGAAGTAATGACATGCGGAGGCTACCACGCAGGCGGCGTGTGTAAAGCGTAACTTATTGAAATATCTTCGTAATTTCGACTTGTTCCGAGTCCGTCAAGCTCCTGATCGAGCAGCATTTTTGGCAGATGGCGCGTTTTTTTGCCAGCGTTTCCGTCAAGTTCCGTTAGCGGAGCGCTAACACTGCGGTTGAAGTTTCGCGGATCGAGGGCCTGTGGCGGAGCCCGAAGAGGGGCGGCGACGGCCGCCCGCGACCCCGCTATGATGGGATTCACCGGCCGGCAAACAGCATGCGGAGGAGACAAAAATGGACGCCGTGACGCCCAAGGACGACAAGCAAATCGGGGTGGAAGGCCACTCGCACATCGTGCGGCCGGCCGAGATGGACTGGAAACCGACCAGTTTCCCGGGCTGCGAGGCAAAGCCGCTCTATGTCGACGCCAAGAACGGCATCGCGACCCTGCTGATGAAGTTCGCGCCCGGCGCGGTGCTGCCCGACCACGAGCACGTCATGGTCGAGCAGACCTATGTCATCTCCGGCAAGCTGGTCGACATGGAAGGCCCGGCCGAAGGCCTGACGGTCGGTCCCGGCGAGTTCGTGTGGCGCGAGCCCGGCAGCCGCCACGCCGCGACCACGCCCGAGGGCGGCATCATGATCGCGATGTTCCAGATCCCGAACAAGTTCTTCGCCAAGGACGGCCGCGTCACCGATCAGCACGGCCACGACTGGGAAGAGCTGTGGGGCGCGATCGGATTGAAGCGCGGGGCGTGACAGGGCGGGTCGCTCCAGACGATGGGAGGCGCGGGCGGCGTGAGGCGCGGGCGGCATTGCCGCCCGCTTCTGTTTTGTGCGCGCGCCTGATGCTAGAACGCCTCCCGCGCGGGCGTGGCGGAATGGTAGACGCAAGGGACTTAAAATCCCTCGGGAGCGATCCCGTGCCGGTTCGAGTCCGGCCGCCCGCACCAGCAACATCAACTCCTTGCCAAGAGGCATCGCGGGCGAACCGGAGCTGGCGTTTCTGTGCCAGCAGTGACGCCGCGCGGGGTAATCGCGCACCGGTTCCCGCCTGTGCGGCGCCCGCTCAGGCGCGGGCGCTAGCCTTTTCGCAGGAAGCCTTCCGTCGAACGAAACGCGCGGCCGCATTCCCGGCACGGAACGCCTCGGCCTCGGTCGCGAAGCTCATCGCAGCCTGCGCGACCAGCAGGCCGCTTGCTTCGTGAACCGCCCAGCGAAAGCGATGCGGCTCTTGCGGGCAAAGCCGCGCAGTGACGGCCAGACCGCGATGGTCTCGCCTTTGAGTAAAAGGCAATATGAGCGTCATCGTCATCTCTCCTCTCCACGCCTTTGTGTTCTTCTCCTTGGTTAGTGGCGTCCGGCGGCGATGACGTTCATCGCGATGAAAAAAGCCCCGGCGCGAACCGGGGCGAAACTCGTCGTTGGTGGCCGGCACGCCGGCCGCAACTGAGGCGGGGCCCACCTGTCTCACGCCATCTCGATACCTGCGACGGGTATCCCTCGGGAGCGATCCCGTGCCGGTTCGAGTCCGGCCGCCCGCACCACAACAACGACAAAGCGCTATTTCTTCGCGCGCCCGGTCTCGAGCTTCGCCGCGCAAGCGCGCAGGCGCGCGGCGCCGCCCCAGGCTTCGAACAGCGGCTTCGCCTCCGCCTCGACATGCGCCGCGTTGATCTTCGCGTCCTTCGGAAAGCTGACGCGGCCCTTCTCGCCGGGAATGATCAGCACGATTGACTTCGGCGCCTGGAAGCGCGCGATCGCGTCCTTGTAGTTCGTCGGCTCGGCGTTGGCCGGCAGGTTGTTCAGCCGCGCGTTCATTCCGACCGAGGCTTCGCCCAGCTGGTCCACCGGACCTTTGTCGCCCACGATGCCGTAGGCGATGGTGTGCGGCGGAGCGACCGTCATCGCCACCACGAAATTCCGGTTGGTCGCCCCGGCGTTGTCGAACTCGGTCTTGCAGCCGTTGCAGGACGGCTTCGGCAGCACCAGCGCGGGCACCGTGAGCGCGTCCAGCCACTTGGACTGATCGCAATCTCCCTGCTTGTTGAACACGCCGGGTACTGCGCCCACCGACGTCATCGATACGAGAAAATCACCCGGCCCGATGCATGGCTTGCTCGGCTGCTTGGCGAACTCGATCACGTCGCCGAGCTGCTGCTTGCTCTTCGGCGCCGGGAAGCCGGCATCGCGCAGCGCCTCGAAATCCTTCACCTTGTTGGTGCTGATCGCATTGGCGACGCTGTTGATCGCCTTGCTCTCGCCGCGCGTGTCGGTGAGGTGATAGGAGCGGCGCGTGCCGTCGGTATTCACCTTGAGCTCGTCGACGAAGGCAAGCGCCTGGCCGAACGGCGCGATCGATTTGTTGTCCCGATAGACATTGATGTTGTTCGGCTTCTTCTCATCCGCGCGGCGGAACGCGAGGGAGAAATCGCACTCCGGCGTCTGCGCCACCAGGCCGGGCGCAAGCAGGACGACGATCGTCGCCGACATCGCCGCGGTAGCGTAGTTGAGTTTCATGACGATCCCCCCGATGCGTCTGGCGTTGTGTATCGCCGGCCGCGAACTATGCGAGCGGGCTCCGGCGATTGCAATATTTGGTTGTTAATTCTGCCGGCCTCGCCCTCCTATTCCGGGCTCGATGAGCTGATCGGGCCGTTAGGCGGTGGAGTTGCCAAGGTGCGCCATGATCCAAATGCACAAAAAGCCAGCCCCTTGTGGGGGCTGGCGAGTGAGCCAGGCGCGCTGGGGAGGAGGCGCGCGCCTAGAGAATCCAGAGCGCTGCGATCACGCTCGCAAGGACGAGGTAAGCGGGGAGCTTGCCTGGCTCCAGCCACCGTCGCGGAGCCGGGCGTGCCATTTCATGACGCCTTCCGCCGTTGCGTGGCTTGCGTTTCAGGCGCGTCATTCGCCCACGTGACGCCGTAGTTGTAGAGTTTTCCATCGCGGCCAACCTGCGCTTCGATGCGGCCGTCCCGATGTGGGATCGGTTGCCATAGCCGCAGCAAGTTGCGGGCCTGCTGATGATCCGCTGAGCGCGGGTAACCATGTCTTGCCGACGTGGACGATGACTGGGCGCAGCGCTCTTCACTCGACACAAAAAACAACGACCCCGGAAATCCGGGGCCGCTGCTTTTAAAGATCTCGCCGGTGCTTAGTCGCAACGACGAATGCGCTTCATCGAACCGTCGTCGCGATGGATGGTGATGGTGCGGCAGTCGCCGCGCAGACCGACCTCGCGCTCGCGATAGATGCGGCGCTCGCGGACCACCGGCCCGTCATAGCCGCGGTAGCCGCGATAGTGCGGGCGGTCACCGATGTGCACGCCCACGCCCGGGACGTCGACGGCGATCTGCGCGCTCGACGGCAGCGGGGCAAGCACCGCGGCCGACATGACGGCGGCGACGGAAATAGCGAAAACTCGCATGGCTCTTCTCCTGCGTTGTGCCTGCGTGACAACGGTGGAACTGGCTTAAGGTTCCCTCCCAAGGCCTCCACGGAACGCGGATTCTTGTTCGTTCGCGCCGTAGCGTCTTGCCTCCGCGCATCGCCGTCACCACTTCGCGGTTCATGAACCGCACCAACACCTTCGGCGTGTCATTTGACACACTCCGCTCGCCCTCGCGCGAGGAGCGCATCGCGCGGCTCGACGCGCTCGCGACCTTGCTCGACACCGCGTTCGTCGTGCCGGGCACGCAAATCCGCTTCGGGCTCGACGCGCTGATCGGGCTGGTGCCCGGCATCGGCGATGCGATCACCACCGCGATCTCGCTCTACATCGTCAACGAGGCGCGTGCGCTCGGCGCGCCGCCGCTGCTGGTCGCGCGCATGGTGGCGAACGTCGCGTTCGACGGCCTGGTCGGCGCGGTGCCGCTGGTCGGCGACGCGTTCGACGTCGCGTTCCGCGCCAACCGGCGCAACATGGCGCTGCTGCGCGGTCATCTCGACAAGTTCGAAGCGGCGCCGCGCTACGGGTCCACGGCAGGACGCGCCTGATGGGCACCCCGGTCACGGTTTCGGTGCCGCACCGCCTCGGCAAGGAGGAGGTGATCCGCCGGCTGAAGGGCGGGCTCGGCCGCATGCGCACCAACCTCAGCGCGCTGATCGCGATCGAGCAGGAGACCTGGGTCGGCGACACGCTGCAGTTTTCCGCGCGCGGCCTTGGCCAGACTGCCGCCGGTTCGATCACGGTGTTCGACGACAATCTGCGCATCGAGGTCACGCTGCCGTGGCTGCTCGCGAAATTCGCCGAGCGGCTGCAGCCGGCGCTGCGGCGCGAAGCGACCTTGCTGCTGGAAAAGAAATAGCCGCGTGCCGCAGCGTCAGAGGCCGCTGCGCGCCTGCGGCCGCCAGGCGCCGATTAGATTTCGTTAACCGGTTTGAAAATTGCCCGGCTCCCTGCCACCGAAATGAGCGGGTTCGTCAAACATCTCGCTTAAGTCTCGGCCGCAATCGGCGGGACAGGGGCAATGCGGGGGGCGGACGTAAAGACCTGGGTGAGCGCGTTTGCTCAGCCGTTCACCTATCTGGGCGTGGCACTGCTGGTCCTTGCCGCCGCCGCGCTGTTCTATGTCACCGACCAGGAGAAGACGCGCGCCTACGACGCGGCCGTGACCAAGAGCGAGGCCGACGCGCGCATCTTCGAGGAATACATCGCGCACACGATCCACAGCGCCGACGATACGCTGCTGCTGCTGCGCGAACTGCACCGCCAGGACCCGGCGTATTTCGATCTCGCCGCATGGACGCAGGCCTTCACCACCGGCAAGCGGGTCGCGCTCCATTTCGGTCTCGCCGACAGGAACGGCACCGTCACTGCGGCAACGCGCGGGACGGTCGGCCTCGACATCAGCGCGTTCGAGGCGTTCCAGCAGCATTCGCGGTCGGCCGAGGACATTCTCATCATCGGCAAGCCCTATCGCCTCAAGAGCACGGGCACGTGGACGATCGCGCTCAGCCGCCGCCTGACGGCGCCCGACGGATCGTTCGCCGGCCTGATCATCGCGATGCTCGACCCGCAGCAGCTCGAGCCGTTCTATCGCTCGATCAATCTGGGCTCGGACGGGATCGCGTCGCTGATCGGTCTCGACGGCTTCATCCGTGCGCGCGGCACGGCGGCCGGCCTGTCGCAGCCCGAGAGCATGGGAAAATCGATTGGGAACGCCGAGGTGTACAGGCGCTACAAGGAATCCCCGTCGGGCAGCTACTGGAATATGCCGGGCACGGTCGACCCGGTCGCGCGGCTGATCACCTACCGGGTGGTGGCCGACCTTCCTCTCGTCGTCATCATCGGCCGTTCGACCGAAGAGATCTACCAGCGCGCCACGCGCAATGTGCGGGCCTACTACGGCATCGCGCTGTTCATGGCGTTCGGCATCGCGCTTGCGGTCACGGCGGGCGCAACGCGCCAGCACAAGATCCTCTCGGCGGCGCGCAAGCTCGAGGCCACCAACCTGCGATTCGACACCGCGCTGGAGAACGTCGCGCACGGCCTGTGCATGTTCGACGCCTCGGGACGGATCACCGTGTCCAACCGCCAGTACCGCGACATGTACGCGCTCTCGGGAGACATCGTGAAGCCGGGCTGCACGCTGGAAGAGCTGATGCGCCACCGCAAGGCCGTCGGCGTGCTCGCCGGCGAGCCGGAGGAACATTGCCGCCGCATCCGCAGTGCGGTCGCGGCGAACCGCGACAACGACATCCGCATCGTGCAGGCGGACGGCCGCATCATCCACGTGCTCGACCGGCCGATCCCGGGCGGGGGCTGGATCACGATCCACAAGGACGTGACCAAGGAGGTCGAGGCGGAAGCGGAGCTGGAAGAGACGCGAAACTTCCTCAAGACGGTGATCGAGCACGTCCCCTCGGCGATCATCGTGAAGGACGCACGCGACTTCCGTTATGTGCTGGTCAACAAGGCGGCCAAGACCTTCATGAATCGCCCGACCGGCGAGATCGTCGGCCGCACCGTGCACGACATCTATCCGCCGCAGGCCGCCGCCGCGCTGCACGCGCTCGACCAGGAGATCCTCAGGCTCGGCCGCCAGCGGCTGAACGACCTGGTGCCGTTCCACGAGGCGGGCGGCGGCATCCGCCACGTCGCGATCGACCGCGTCATCGTGCACGGCACGGACAGCCAGCCGAAGTACATCCTCGGCATCGTGGTCGACGTCACTGAGCGCAAGCAGTCCGAGGCGCAGATCTACCACATGGCGCATCACGACGCGCTGACCGGGCTTGCCAACCGCGTGCTGTTCCTGAAATCGATCGCAGAGGCGCTCGCGCGCCTGAGCCGGCACGGCGAGCGGTTCAACGTGCTGGTGCTCGACCTCGACCAGTTCAAGGCGGTGAACGACACGCTCGGCCATCCGGTCGGCGATGCGTTGCTGAAGGAGGCGGCGCAGCGGCTCCTCGGCTGCACGCGCGAGACCGACCTGGTGGCGCGGCTCGGCGGCGACGAATTCGCGATCCTGCAACGTGCCGGCGACGACCAGGGCGAAGCCGCGCTCGTTTTCGCGGACCGCCTGCTCGCCGCGATGCGCGAGCCCTACGAGCTTGCCGGCAACACGCTCACCGCCGGCACCAGCATCGGCGTCGCGCTCGCCCCGCAGGACGGCAACAACGCGGACCAACTCCTGAAGAATGCCGATCTCGCGCTCTACCGGGCCAAGTCCGAGGGGCGCAACCGCTGCCGCCTGTTCGACGTCCAGATGGAAGCGGAGGCACGCTCGCGCCATGCGCTCGAAGTCGACCTGCGCAGCGCGATCTGGCGCGACGAGTTCGAGCTGCACTACCAGACCCTGATCCATTCGGCGACGCGCGAGGTGTGCGGCGTCGAGGCGCTGGTGCGCTGGCGTCATCCGCGCCGCGGCCTGCTCGGGCCGGACAGCTTCATCGCGGTCGCCGAAGAGACCGGGCTGATCGTCTCGCTCGGCGAGTGGATCCTGCGACGCGCCTGCTCCGACGCGGCCGCCTGGCCGGCCCACATCAAGCTCGCGGTCAATCTGTCGGCGGCGCAGTTCGCGGCTCCCAACCTGAAGGAGATGGTGGCGCTCACGCTGGCGCAGACCGGACTGGTGCCGGAGCGGCTCGAGCTCGAGATCACCGAGTCGGTGCTGCTCGAGAACGACGAGTCGAACCTCGTGGTGCTGCATGCGCTGCGCGATCTCGGCGTCGCGATCGTGCTCGACGATTTCGGCACCGGCTATTCGTCGCTCAGCTACCTGCAGAAGTTCCCGTTCGACAAGCTCAAGATCGACCGTTCGTTCGTGCGCGAGCTCTCGAGCCGCAGCGACAGCGCGGCGATCGTGCGCGCCGTCAACGGGCTCGGCAAGACGCTCAACATCCTGACGACCGCCGAAGGGATCGAAACCGAGGAGCAATACGAGCTGCTGCGCGCAACCGGCGTCGATCAGATGCAGGGCTATCTGTTCAGCCGTCCGGTGCCGAAGGCGGAGCTCAGCTTCCAGGCGCCGCTCCGGGAGAGCGCGGAAGCGGCGGCATAGGTCGTCCGGCTACTTCGCGGCGACGAATTTCCCGAGAAAGATCGTGCGCCAGCGTTTTCCCGTGACGTAGAAAACACCGCTCGCCTTGTCGTAGGCGATGCCGTTGAGCACGTTCTGCTCGCTCCCCGTCACCTGCTTCTTGTCGGCGTCGGTCATCGAACGCCAGAGCGAGCCCAAGTCCGCGCTCGCCTCGATGCAGCCGCTCGCCGGGTCGATGCGCAGGATCGTGTTCGACATGAAGATGTTGCCGTAGAGCTTGCCGTCGATCAGCTCCAACTCGTTGAGGCCGGCGACCTCGCCCGGCCGGTCGGACCTGATCTTCACCTCGCGCGTGATCGCGAAGGTGGCCGGGTCGGCGTAGAAGAACGACGGCGTGCCGTCGCTGAAGATGAGACTGGTGCCGTCGTTGGTCAGGCCCCAGCCTTCGCGCGGGTTGCGCATCGTGCGCTTGAGCTTGCCTGCGAGGTCGTAGACGTAGACCTCATGCTCGGTCCAGGTGAGCTGGTAGATCTCGTCGTTGAGGATGGTCAGCCCCTCGCCGAACACTTTCGGGCCCTGATTGAGCAGGTTGGTCACGGTGCCGTCGGGCGCGATCGTGTTCAGCCCGGAGCGGCCGCCGACCGCGCCGGTGCTCTCGAACAGCTTGCCGTCGCGCCACTCCAACCCTTGAGTGAACCCGACCTCGCTGCGCACGATCTTGCCGGTCACCTCGAAGCGCAGCGGGGCAGGGCGCGCGCACTCGGCCGCGTGGGCGGGGGTGCCCGCAAAGCACGCGGCAATCACAGCGAGGGTGCGAATGCGGTTATTGTTCATCGCGGTCAGCCGCGCGTCACAGGGGCCTTAATGTAATCGCGTAGGATGATCTTGCCCGTCTCAACGTCGCCGCTCAGCATTGTTTCCATACTTTCACGCAGGAGCGCTTCGGCAAACGCTTCGTCGGTTGCCGCCTGGCGCTGCACCAGTTCCTTGAAACTTCTTGTCTTTGCCATCGACGCTCTCATGCGCATCACAAAACGCTTCGCACTCGAACCTACACCGGCCGGTCGCCCTTCGTCACCGTGAGCGTGCGGTTGTCGACGCCGGGAAGCATTTTCGCCGGGTCGCGCGTCACCACGATGTCGAGCACGGTCGGGCTCGACGTGTTCTCCAGGCCTTCGCGCAGTGCGCCGGACAGCTTCTCCGGATCGTCGACGCGGATGCCCTTGCAGCCCATCGCGCGCGTGATCGCCGCGTAATCCATCTCGACCAGATCGGACGATTGATAGTTGCCCTTGCCGAACATCGAGTGCTGTAGCGCCTTCACGTAGCCGGAGGCCGCATTGTTGAACACGCAGAGCACGAACGGCGTGCCGGCGCGGCGCGCGGTCTCCAGCTCGCCGAGCGTCATGTTGAAGCCGCCGTCACCGGTCAGCCCCACGACGCGGCGCTTCGGCGCGGCCAACTGCGCGCCCATCGAGCCGGGCAGGCCGTAGCCGATCGAGGCGAAGCCGCGGTCGGCGATGAAATGCCGCCCGGCGCGCTTGGTGTCGAAGCAGAGCCCGCCCCAGTGGCCGGCGAAGCCGCCGTCG
>Ga0068859_100003095_pt1 | contig 16886 bp, 13 predicted proteins | sample KBSSwiS22_FD_66585 | JGI IMG/M metagenome (GOLD analysis project Ga0068859, IMG submission 66585) | Switchgrass rhizosphere microbial communities from Kellogg Biological Station, Michigan, USA - KBS Switchgrass S2-2 | ecosystem: Host-associated > Plants > Roots > Rhizosphere > Soil ...
GCAGGGGCTGCCCACGATCGGCAAGATCGTCGAGCGCCTGGGGGACGAGCTCGACGTGACCTTCTATTCACTCGTCTCGACCGATCCCGCGTTCAGGTCGGATCGCTTCGCGATCCGGTCGCCGCCGGGCTGGGTTTCCCGCTTGCCCATTCCTTGGATTCGCTGGTTCGTGCTCCTGTGCCTTTTCTTGAGCGATCATCTGCGGCGCCCGCATCACGTGATGATGTCGCTGTGGGGCTACCCGATGGGGACGTTCGTGGTGGCGCTGGGGCGGCTGGTCGGGCGGCCGTCGGTGGTGTTGATTCTGGGGGCAGAGCTGGCCGATCTGCCGGCCATCGACTACGGAGCCTTGCGCCGACCGTGGTCGCGGCGTCTGGTGTTGTGGACCTGCCGGCAGGCGGCCCGGCTGGTCGTCATCTCCGAGCACCAGCGCGAGCTCCTGCGACAGCACGGTGTCGCGCGCGACGACGTGCTGGTCGTCCCGTGGGGCGCCGATCCGGCGCAGTTCCCGTTCGTCGAGAAGGCGCCGGGATCGCCGCTGAAGATCGTTCACGTCGCGAACCTGACGGAGGTGAAGGATCAGGCGACCCTGGTGCACGCGTTCGCGCTGGTGCGCGAGCGGCTTCCCGCGAAGCTGCGCATGGTCGGCCCGGACTTCATGAACGGCCGCATCCACGCGCTCGTGACGGACCTGGGCCTGACGGCCGACGTCGATTTCGTCGGCGCGGTCCCGTTCGCGCGCGTCGTCGAGCACTACCGGTGGGCCGACCTGTTCCTTCTCACGTCGCTGTCGGAAGGGCAGAACGGCGCCGTGACCGAGGCGGTGGCCTGCGGCGTGCTCGCCGTCGGGACGCCGGTCGGTCTGATTCACGATCTCGGCGCGGAGGCGGCGGTCATCGTCAACCCGGGAGATCCCGACGACATCGCCGCGAAGATCGTCGCTGTAGCCGCTGATCGGGCGACCTGGGCCGCCAAGGTCGCGCGGGCGGCAGAATGGAGTCGGGCCCACACCTTCGACTGGACCATTGCGGCGCTCGTGCGGATGGTGCGAGAGGCATGAGGGGAGGGGGACCTTCACCTCGGCCACGAAGATGCCCACCCCGCCTCGCGCCGGAGTGCCCCCTCAGCGGGCGTCCTCGAGCAGCAGCTTCTCGGCGGTGACGAAGCGAGGCTCGATGTCGACCGGCACGCCCTTCAGCCTGTCGAGCACCCGCTGCACGGGCGGCCGGATCTGGGCCCGCGCGCGCAGCAGCTCGGCGGCCTTGGCGCGATCGCCCGAGGCCTGCAGCGTCATCAGCTCGGTGGTCAGGGCGGCGACGGCGCCCTTCATCTTGGCGACGTCGACCGAGAACGTCCCGTCCTTGCCGACCACCACCCCGCCCGCGTCGAGCAGCGTGTTCAGCTGTAGCGCGATCCCGCGCCCGTGCGCCTCCTTGAGCCCGAAGCGGATCGATCGAAACGCCGACGCGAGGAACGTCGTGTAGGCCGCGCGCTCGAAGCCCTTGTCGAGCACGCCCTTGTCGATGAGGTAGCCGAGCGCCCACAGCCCCGAGATGTCGGCCTTGGCCTCTTCGATGGCGCCGTGGCTCTCCTGCAGGGCGCCCCGCACCGTGGTCCCCGGCGCCACCTCGTGCGGCCCGAGCCCGTGCATCAGCTCGTGCATCAGGATGTGCGAGAAGAACGCCTCGAAGCGGACGTCGCGCCGGTCGGCCGCGGCGATGGCGATCTTCGCGATCGGCTGCAGGACCACCCGGAACTTCGCCTCCTGCACGTTCTTCAGCATCACGCGCTTCGTGCCCATCTCGCGCTCGATCTTCTCGTCGTTGGGCAGGTTGAAGGCGGCCGTCTGGACCCCGCGGTTGGCGTCGCCCGCGCCAAAGATCGAGTTGACCACGCGGATGGGCGCCATCGCGCCCAGCTTGGGGTTGCGCAGCTTCGGGTCGATGGGCAGGTGGTCCTCCAGCTCCTGCAGCTCGCGGGCGAAGCGTTCCAGCTTGGCGGTCTCGGCGTCGTCGCGCACGGTGACGAAGGCCTCGAAGGCCGCCTTGGCGCTGAACCAGCCGTCCTCGTAGGTCTCGTAGGGGCCGATGGTCGGCTCGATGCTGGATTCGAGCTTCATCCACGCCACGTCGCTGGCGTAATAGTCGTTCGACAGGAACGCGGCCGCGCGCGCCTCGAGGTAAGCGCGCAGGGTGGGCTGCTCGGTGCGGGCGGCCGCCTCGCGCAGCAGCGCCGCGGCGCGCGCCAGCTCGGGCTGGTACTCGACCCCGTAAGGCACGATGGCCACCTTGCCGTCGGGCCCGCGCCGGATCGTCGTGAAGAACCCGCTCGCGCTGGCGCGGGCCGGCCCCGCCAGGCCCTTCATCCACGCCTCCAGATCGGCCTTGGTCGCGTCGGCCGGGTAGAACGTCCCGGCGGCTGGCTTCTCGCCCACGCCGGGCAGGAACGGGCGATCGCCGTCGAGGCGCAGCCACGGCCCCTTGTTCTGGCGAAAGGCGTGCAGACGCTCGCGCCCGAGCGGCGAAGAGTCCTGCGCCAGCTGCAGCAGCAGGGTCTCGTTGCCCGCCCAGGCCTGCCGCATGAACAGTGTGTCCATCAGCTCGGCGGCCCGCACGAGGCGCGCCAGCGCCGCGCGCTCGGCGGGCGACAGGCGCGCCAGATCCGCGGTCAGATCGACGGGCGCCAGCCGGGCCGAGAGCTGCTTCAGCTCGGCGGCCGTCGGCAGAGCCTCCGCGCGCGCCGGGCTCGCCTCCGCCGCCATCATCGCGATTGCCGCCGCCAGCAGGACCGCTGCCGGCGCGCGGGAGCCCCCGCTCACGATCCATCCAACGGAGCTCGGAGATTTGCGCATGTCCGTCATATTGCCGAGGCTGGGGGCGGCGGGGCAAGCGCGCGCCGCCCGAGGCGAGCGGCACGACCCGCGCTATGCTGGCCGCCATCATGTCCACCCACCGCGCCACCATCGACTGGACCTCGAACGCCGCCTCACCCGCCGACTTCTCGAAGGGGAAGTACTCGCGCGAGCACAAGTGGACCTTCGACGGAGGACAGGTCCTGCCTGCCTCGTCCTCTCCGTCGGTGGTTCCCGCGCCGTGGTCCAATCCGGCAGGCGTCGATCCCGAGGAGGCCTTCGTCGCCTCGATCTCGAGCTGCCACATGCTGACGTTCGTATGGCTGGCCAGCCGGGCGGGGTTCGTGGTGGCCACCTACCGCGACGAGGCCGTCGGCACCACCGCCAAGAACGAGCGCGGCGCCGTGTGGGTCAATCGCGTCACCCTGACGCCCCAGATCACCTACGCCGGTGACCGCATCCCCTCGCCCGCCGAGCTGGCGCAGCTGCACCACGCCGCCCACGAGGGCTGCTTCATCGCCAACTCCGTCAAGACGGAGATCGACATCTCGGGCCCCTGAGGTCGTCGTTGGCCTCCTTTCGCCGGGGGAGGGCGTGGTTAGGTTTCCGCGCATGCGGAAGATGAAGCTCTGGATCGGGATGTCGCTGGATGGGTTCAGGTCGGTGAAGCCGCGCGCGGCGACCGCCGGGGCATGAGCGTCGCCATGCGAAAGGACTCCATCGAATTCGAGGGATTGAAGCTGGGCGCCCTCGTGGGTGGTGACCGGCAGAAGCCGGCGCTGGTCCTCGTCCATGGGTGGCCGCAATCGAAGGAGGTCTGGGACGCGATCATCGACGACCTCGCCTCGGACCACTTCGTGCTGGCGTTCGATCTGCCCGAGATCGGGGATTCCCGGGGGGCGCCGCGGTCGGCTGAGAAGCACGAGCTGGCACGCGTCGTGATCGGCGCCGCCGAGCAAGCCGGCGCGAGGTCGATCGTCGTCGCCGGTTTCGATGTCGGGGGGATGCTGGCGTACGCGGCGGCGCGCGATCATGCGTCGCGGATCGCCGGGGCGGTGGTCATGAACACCGTCCTGCCGGGCCTCGACCCGTGGGAGGCGGTGCTGGCCGATCCTCGCGTCTGGCACTTCGCCTTTCACAACATTCCGGCCCTTCCGGAGCTGCTCGTCGCGGGACACCAGCGCGCCTATTTCGATTTCTTCACGGAGGTGCTGGTGGGCAACAAGCCCGCCGTGACCGAGCGCCACCGGACCGCGTTCGCGCGCGCGTACGAGCGGCCGGAAGCGCTGGCCGCCGGCTTCGACTGGTATCGGGCCATGGCGCGCGATGCCGAGCGCAACCGGCAGCGCAAGGACATCGACGTCCCCATCCTTTACCTGCGCGGAGACGCCGACGGTCGCTCTCCCGACGACTACGTTCCCGCCTTGAAGAAGGCGGGCGCCAACCGCGTGCAGAGCGGCGTTCTCCCCAGGAGCGGCGAGGTGGCGCCCCTCGAGGCGGCGGAGGCCCTCACGCGAGCGCTCCGGATGTTCGCCGGCGGCGCCGCTCTCTGAGCACGCGCGGTCTTCCCGAGCTACAGGCCGCTCGTCATCACGTCGGCGAGCACCTTGCTGAACGCCGCCGGATCCGGGAGCTGCCCCGACTCCGCCAGGTGAGCCTGGCCGAGCAGCAGCTGCGCGTAGCTGCCCAGACGCGGATCCTTGTTGTCGGCCGCGAACACCTGGTGCAGCTTGACGACGAGCGGGTGGTCCGCGTTCACCTCCAGGATGCGCTTCACCTTGCCGGGTTTCTGCCCGAACTGCTCCATCAGCTTCTGCATCCGCGGTGACATGTCGTCCTCGTCGGTGACCAGGCACACCGGCGACGACGTCAGCCGGTTGGACAGCCGCACCTCTTTGATGTCGTCGGCCAGCAGCACGCGGAAGCACGTCAGGAGATCGCCGTACTCGCGCTGCTTCGCCTCCAGCGCCTCGGTCTCCTTCTTTCGATCCTCATCGGAGCCGAGCTTGATCTCGCCCTTGCCGATCGACTTCATGGGCTTGTCGGCGTAGCGGGGCTCGCGCTCGAGCCACAGCTCGTCCACCGGATCGCTGAACAGCAGGACCTCGTAGCCCTTGGCCACGAACGCCTCGAGCAGCGGCGACTTGGCCAGGCTCTCTTGCGACGACCCGCTCAGGAAGTAGATCGCGTCCTGGCCCTCTTTCATTCGCCCCACGTACTCCGCCAGAGACGTCGGCTTCTTCTCCGCGCCGGCGGACACCGTCGAGCTCGCCAGCACCAGCTCCATCAGTCGGTCCCGGTCGCCCGCCTCCGGGCCGATGAGGCCCTCCTTCAGCACGGGCCCCAGCTCGCCCCACACCGCCTCGTACTCCTCGCGCTTGTCGCGCTTCATCTCCTCGAACGCGCCCAGCACCTTCTTGACCAGCTGCTTTCGAATGACCTGGATCTGTCGGTCCTTCTGCAGGATCTCGCGCGAGACGTTCAGCGACAGGTCATGGGCGTCGACCACGCCCTTCACGAAGCGCAGGTAGGGCGGCATCAGGTCGCGGCACTCGTCCATGACGAACACCCGCTTCACGTAAAGCTGCAGCCCGCGCTTCATCTCGGGGCTGTAAAGGTCGAGCGGCGCCTTGGCCGGGATGTAGAGCAGCGCGTACGCCTCCAGCGTCCCCTCGATCTTCACGGGGATGGTGCGCAGCGGCTCGTTCCAGTCGTGCGAGATGTGCCGGTAGAAGTCCTGGTACTCCTTCTCGGTGACCTCGCTCTGCGGCCGGTCCCAGATCGCCTTCATCGAGTTCAGCGTGGCGTCCTCGAAGACCTGCGTCTCCGACGAGCCGGCGGCCGGCTTGCGCCACACCTTCATCTTGATCGGGTAAGCCACGAAGTCGGAGTAGCGCTTCACGATGTCGCGGATGACCCCGTCGCTCGTGAAGTCGCGCAGACCGTGCTCCTCCTCGACGGGCTTCAGGTGAAGGGTGATGGTGGTGCCGGCCTGGTCGCGCGTGCCGTCGGCGACCGTGTACGTCCCGTCCCCGGTGGACTCCCACACCGTCGCGCTGTCCGCGGCGGCGCCCGCCTTGCGGGTGACCAGCGACACCCGGTCCGCCACCATGAAGGCCGAATAGAACCCTACGCCGAACTGCCCGATCAGCTCGGGCGGCAGCTGGCCGCCGGGCTCGCCGCCCGAGGCCCGCGCCGCCTTGACCGCCGACAGGAACTCCTTCGTTCCGGACTTCGCGATGGTCCCGATGTTCCGCACCACCTCTTCGCGCGTCATCCCGATCCCGTTGTCGCTGATGGTCAGCGTGTGGGCTGCCTTGTCCGGCTCCAGCCGGATCCCCAGCTCGGCCCCGTCGCTGGCGTCCCCGAGCTCCGGGCGGGTCACCCGCTCGAAGCGCAGCTTGTCGAGCGCGTCCGAGGCGTTCGAGATGAGCTCCCGCAGGAAGATCTCCTTGTTGGAGTAGAGCGAATGCACCATGAGGTCGAGCAGTTGCTTGACCTCGGCCTGGAACTCGTGGCGGACGGACGCGGCCGGCGGGGTTTGGCTCATGACGCGCTCTCTTGAAGCACCGGGCCCCGCGTGTCAACGGGGCGCCGGGCAGATTTTTCGGCCCGTGGCTGCGACCGCGCCGCCGTGCCCCCGAAAAGGCGGGCGGGCGCCCGGTCGAACTGACGCGGGGCCGCCTCCTGACCGAAACGAGACGGTTGCCCGAACGTCGGTGACGGCGCCGCCCGCCCCCGTACATAGGGAGGCGTTGCCCGGAGCGCCCGACCTCGTCCCTGCGCGTGCCCGCCGCGCGCGCCGCTGGTGGGTGGTCGCGCGCCTCGCGATCGGCGTGGCCGTGCTGCTGGTCGTCGTGCGCGCGGCAGGCTCGGTGGACGTCGGGCGCGCCGCCAACATCATAAAGGATGCGGGCGCCTGGCTCGTGCTGGTGCCGCTGCCCACGCTGGTCGCGATGGCGCTGGACGCCGAAGCGTGGCGGCGGATCCTGATGGCGCTCGGCCAGCGGCGGCTCTGGCGTGCCTTGCTCGCCCTGCGGCTCGGCGTCGAATCCGTCGTCCTGGCGGTGCCCGGTGGTGCCGTCGCCGGTGAGGCGATGAAGCTGACGCTCCTCGGACGACGGCTGGCGATCCCTCTGCCTCTCGCCGCGGCCAGCCTGACGGTGACGAAGACGCTCCTCACGGCAGCGGCCGCCGTCTATCTGGGCGCGGCGGCGTTGACGTTCACGGTTGGGCCGACCGCCCACGCGACGAGCGAGCTTCCCCTGATCCTGGCCGCGGTCGGCGCGGGCGGGACGGCGTTGCTGGCGGTCGGACTCCTTGTCGTGGTGCGCGGGGGAAGACTGACGACGCTCTTCGTGCGAGGGCTCGGGTGGTTGCCGGTGGCGCGCCTGCGGCGGTGGCTTCTCCGCAGCGTTCAGAGATTCCGGGCCCTGGACACGGGCGCGAGACTCTTCTTCCAGGCTCCGCTGGCGACGCGAGCGCGGTGCTTCGCGATGTTCCTGCTCGAATGGCTCATCGAAGGGTTGGAGACGTTCTTGATCCTGCGCTGCGTGTCCGCCCCGGTGACGCTGGGGCAAGCGCTGGTCCTGGACGGCGTCGGGTCGTTGCTGCGCTCGCTGGCGTTCTTCGTGCCGGCTGGCCTCGGCTTTCAGGACGGGGCGCAGGTCTTGCTGCTGCGATCGTTCGGATTTGGTGACGCTCCGACGACAGGCGCGGCGTTCATCTTCATCAAACGGACGAAGGAACTCTTCTGGATTGTAACGGGAGCTCTGATTCTGACTGTTACAAGGGACGCGTGGCGCCAACGCGGCGAGAGCTCGTCAACCTGATCGACAACAGGAGCGGCACGCGATCATGAGAATCGTCGCGGTCATCCAGGCCCGGATGGGGTCGGCCCGCTTGCCGGGCAAGGTCCTGCTGCCGCTCGGCGGGCGCCCGCTGCTGGAGCGCATGCTGGCGCGGGTGGCGCGGGCGGCGCAGGTCGACGAAGTCGTCGTCGCGACCACGACCGCCGACGCCGACGAGCCGATCCGGCAGCTGGCGGCGGAGGTGGGCGTGGCTTGCGTGTCGGGGCACCCGACCGATCTGATCGAGCGGCACTTGCAGGCGGCGGACCGCATGTCGGCAGACGCCATCGTCAAGATCCCGTCCGACTGCCCGCTCATCGATCCCGAGATCATCGACGAGGTGGTCGGCCACTATCGACGGCACCGCGCCCGTTACGACTATGTCGGCAACCTGCGCCCGGCCACCTGGCCCGACGGCAACGACGTCGAGGTGCTGCCACGGCACGTGCTGGGCGAGGCGTGGCTCGAGGCCTCGCGCGGCTACGAGCGGGAGCACACCACGCCGTTCGTGTGGGACCGCCCGGAGCGCTACCGGCTCGGCAACGTGACGATGCCGGGGGGCGTGGATCTTTCGACGAGCCACCGGCTGACCATCGACTACGAGGAGGACTACCAGGTGATCGCGGCCGTGTTCGATGCGCTGGGGAGCGCGCCCGTTCTCTCGTTCACCGAGATCGTCGCCTTCCTGGACGCGCACCCGGAGATCGCGGGCCTGAACGCGCGCTTCCGGGGCACGGGCTGGATCGACAAGCATCGCCACGAGCTGCGCACCGAGCGACAAGCGCTGGCCGGCGCCGTGCGGGCCATCGGGATCGAGGTGACACCATGACGGGGGCGGCGGTGGCCGGCGAGCGGCGCGCCGTTCTCGACGGGGCCGAGCGGGCGGAGCTGCAGGCGCGGGCGAGGCGGGTGCGGACGCACGTCATCCGGATGGCCACCCGGGGCGGGTGCTTTCTGGGCGCGTCGCTGTCGTGCACGGATCTGCTCGTCCACCTGTACGGGCGCGTCCTGCGGGTCGCGCCCGCGCGGGTCGCCGATCCGGATCGCGACTACCTGTTCCTCTCGAAGGGCCACGACGTGCCGGCGCTCTACGGGACGCTGGTCGAGCACGGCTACTTTCCGGCGGCGCGGCTCGCCAATCACCTCTCCGTCGACGATCACGTCTACTGGCACCCGAACCGCGCGTTGCCCGGCGTCGAGTTCCACTCCGGCTCCCTCGGCCACCTCCTGTCGGTCGCGATCGGAGTGGCCCTCGACGTGAAGCTGCGCGGGGGACCGAACCGCGTGTTCGTGGTGGTGGGCGACGGCGAGCTGAACGAGGGCTCGATGTGGGAGGCGATGCTGGTCGCGTCGGCGCACGAGCTCGACAACCTGGTCATGGTGGTCGACCGCAACGGGTTCCAGGCCAACCTGGCGACGGAGGCCCTGCTGCCGCTCGAGCCGCTCGCCGAGAAGCTGCGCGCCTTCGGGTTTGCGGCGGCCGAGGTCGACGGCCACGACTTCACGGCCCTCGACGGGGCCTTCGCGGAGCTGCCGCGGCGGGATCGCCCGAGCGCGATCATCGCGCGGACGGTGCGCAACAAGGGATTGTCCAGCCTGGAGGGCCGCGCCGAACGGTGGTTCGTCGATCTGTCCCTCCAGGAGGTCGAGCAGCTGTTGGCAGAGCTGGAAGGCGGCGCCCGCGCCGAGCTCAGCTCGCCCGTGAAGGTGGTCCGATGAGCCAGGTCGACACCGAGAGTGCCCCGGTGACCGTCACGCCCGCCGCCACCTACGAGGTCACGCTGCGCGCGCTGGCCGAGGCGGATCCGCGCATCGTCGTGCTGACCGCCGAGAACCGCGCGGCCATCCGCAACCTGCCGCCGGTGCTGGGTGACCGGTTCATCGACTTCGGGATCTGCGAGCAAACCATGGTGGGCGCGGCCGCCGGTCTGGCGCTGCGCGGACGGATCCCCGTCGTGCACGCGCTGGCGACGTTCCTGACCCTGCGCGCGTACGAGTTCATCCGGACCGACGTGGGCATCGCCGGGTTGCCGGTCAAGCTGATCGGCGCCGTGCCCGGCTTCCTCTCCGATGGGAACGGCCCGACCCACCAGGCCATCGAGGATCTGGCGGTGATGCGGGCCATCCCCGGTATGCAGGTGTTCTGCCCTGCGGACGAGCGCGAGCTGTGCGAAGGCCTGCCGGCCGTCCTGGGCAGCCCGTCGCCGTGCTACGTACGGCTCAACACGCGGGCGCCGTCGCCCGCGATGCTGGCCAACGCGGGCGCGCGGTGGACAGCGGCGCGTCCGCCGTTCGAGCTGGGGCGCGCCGAGGTGCTGACCGACGGCGACGACCTGGCGGTGGTGGGGGCCGGCTTCCTGATCCCGAACATCCTGGAGGGCTGTACGGCGCTGCGCGCCGCGGCTGGCGTCGAGGCCCGGGCCCTCAACCTGCGCACGCTGGCGCCCCTCGACGAGGCCGCGATCGTCGCGGCCGCCCGTGCCTGCGGGCTGGTCGTGACCGTAGAGGACCATCTGCTGGTGGGCGGCATCTACCAGGCCGTGTGCGAGGTGCTGATGCGCCACCGCGTGTTCGTCCCGGTCGTGCCAATCGGGCTGGACGCGCGGTGGTTCACGCCGGGCCGCCTGCTCGAGGTCCTGGACCACGAAGGGTTCACGCCGGTCCGTCTGGCCGATCGCTTCCACCAGGCGTGGACGGCCGCCAAGGCCGGCGCGCTCGGTTCTTCTGGTGTCTCCGGCGGCGCGGGGGCCGCCTCGCCGTCCGGCACGCCTCTGACGGACGGCGCCCACGCCGGCACGAAAGGAATGGGACATGCCTAACCGCATCGCCGCGAACGCCGCCTGGCCCGACATCACCCAGTCCGATGCGCTGTTTGCGCGGGCGCGGGATCTGATCCCGGCGGTGACGCAGACGCTGGCCAAAGGGCCCGGCCAGTACGTGCGCGGCGTGGCGCCGAAGTACCTTCGCTCGGGGCGCGGCGCGCGCGTCGTCGACGTGGACGGCAACGAGTACCTCGACTTCTCGATGGGCGTCGGGCCACTGTCGCTCGGCTACGCCGATCCGGTGGTCGACGCCGCGATCGTGGCGCAGCTGCGCGACGGGATCACGTTCTCGCTGATGCACCCGCTCGAGGTCGAGGTGGCCGAGCAGATCCAGGAGCTGGTGCCCGGCGCCGAGCGCGTCCGCTTCGGCAAGAACGGCTGCGACGTGACCACGGCGGCGGTCCGGCTGGCGCGCGCCTTCACCGGGCGCAGCAAGGTCCTGTGCTGCGGCTATCACGGCTGGCACGACTGGTCCATCGCCGTCACGGACCGCAATCGCGGCATCCCGGCGGAGGTCGGCGACCTGTCCCACACCTTCGCGTACAACGACCTGGCGTCGGTCGAGGCGGGGCTCGACGACGACACGGCTTGCGTCATCCTCGAGCCGGTCACGTTCGAGGCGCCGCGGCCCTGGTTCCTGGCCGACCTGAAGCGGCTCTGCGAAGCGAACGGTACGCTGCTCGTCTTCGACGAGATGTGGACCGGCTTCCGCCTGGCGCTGGGCGGCGCGCAGGAGCGCTTCGGCGTGACGGCCGACCTCGCGTGCTTCTCGAAGGCGATCGCCAACGGCATGCCGCTGTCCGCCCTGACGGGTCGGGCCGACGTGATGTCACTGCTCGAGCGGGACGTGTTCTTCTTCTCGACGTTCGGCGGCGAGGCGCTCTCGCTGGCGGCGGCCGCGGCGACGTTGCGCGAGCTGCGCCGCCGCGACGTGCCCGCCCACCTCGACGAGCTGGGCGCGGGCCTGCGCGACGGCCTGAATGCGTTGTGCGAGCGGCTGGGGATGGGCTACGTGCGCTGCAGTGGGTATGGATGCCGCACGCTGGTGTCGTTCGCGCCGCCTTCGCCGGCGAGGGCGGTCGCGACCACCGTCATCACCACGCCGGCGTTGCGGGCCGCGCCCGGCGGCGCCGACCCGCTGGTCATGAAGTCCTTCGTGCAGCAGGAGCTGATCCGCCACGGGATCCTGTGGAGCGGCTTTCACAACCTCTCGGCGGCGCACACCGCCGACGACGTCGCCTATCTCCTCGGCGCCTACGCCGAGGTCCTGCCCCGCCTGCACGCGGCGCTCGGCGCCGGGACGCTGGGCGAGGCGCTGCGCGGCCAGCCCGTCGAGCCCGTCTTCCGCCGCACTACGCAATTCAACCTCAAGCCGAAGCGGGCGCCGGGTCGGGGCGGAGCGTCCCAGGACGGAGGATCCGATGTCCGCGCCTGATCTTCGCGCCCCGCCGGTGCCACCGGCCAACCCCCACGCGGCGAGCCTGTTCTCGCTGGCCGGTCGGGTCGCCGTGGTGACCGGCGCCGCTGGGCTGCTCGGTCGCCAACACTGCCGCGCCCTGGCCGGCGCCGGCGCCACCGTCGTCGCGACAGACATCGACCAGGCTGGCTGCGATGCCGTCGTGGCCGAGCTGCGCGGAGCGGGCCTGGGGGACGTGCACGCCGTGGCCGCCGACATCACCGATCTCGAGTCGCTGAAGCGTCTGGCGGACGTCGCGCTGGGAATCGGGGACCACATCGACGTGCTGGTCAACAACGCCGCCATCAACGACAAGTTCGAGGCGGGTGCCGACGTCGAGGCGCTGTCGCGCTTCGAGACCTACGCTCTCGATCGCTGGCGCAAGAGCCTGGAGGTCAACGTGACCGGGACGTTCCTGACCTGTCAGGTGCTGGGTGGCGAGATGGTGCGCCGGCGGCGCGGCAGCATCATCAACGTCGCGTCGACCTACGGCATGGTCGGGCCGGATCAGCGCATCTATCGCCGGCCCGACGGCACGCAGTCCTTCTGGAAGAGCGCCGCCTACCCGGCCAGCAAGGGCGCGGTGCTGGCGTTCACGCGCTTCCTGGCGACGTACTGGTCGGACCGCGGGATCCGCGTGAACAGCCTGTCGCCCGGCGGCGTGGCCCAGGACGGGCAGGAGCCGTTCTTCGTGGAGCAGTACGCGCGCCGCGCGCCGCTCGGCCGGATGGCCGCGCCGCACGAGCTGGCGGGCGCGATTGTCTTTCTGGCCAGCGACGCGTCCAGTTACGTGACCGGCGCCAACCTGGTCGTCGACGGAGGATGGACCGCATGGTGAGAATTGCCGTGAACACGACGCTGATGGCGCCGCCGCTGGAACGAGAGCTGCGCTTTCGTGCGGCCGGGCTGCGCCTCGTCATCACCGACGTCGACGGGACGCTGACCGACGGCACCGTCTTCTACTCGGAGCGGGGCGAGGCCATGAAGCGCTTCTCGTTGCGCGACGGGATGGGCGTCGAGCGCCTGCGCGCCGACGGGATCGAGACGGCGTTCCTGACGCGCGAGCGGTCGCCCATCGTGGCCCGGCGCGCCGAGAAGCTCCAGATCAAGCACCTGCACGAAGGCGTCGCCGACAAGGCCCACGCCCTGGCCGGCATTCTCGCCCAGGCGCGCTGCGAGCTCTCTCAGGTGGCCTACATCGGGGATGACCTGAACGACCTGGAGGCGATGCGGAAGGTCTCGCTGCAGGGGCTGGTGGCGGCGCCCCTCGATGCCGTGCCGCAGGTCCTGCACATCGCGCACCACCGCTGCGGGCGACCCGGCGGCGCCGGCGCGTTCCGGGAGTTCGCCGAGTGGATCCTGGGCCTGCGCGAGATGGCGCGGCGCCCCGACCTCTTCGACACGAGCGTGCTCGACGAGATGAGCGACCAGGAAGGAGGCCTGTGATGCCCTTGACCGTTGGTGCACCGTCGGACGATCTGGAGAGCGCGGCGCGCATGCGCATCGGAGACAAGTGGGTGGGGGCGGGCGCTCCCGTCTTCGTGATCGCCGAGATCGGCATCAACCACAACGGCTCGCTGGAGCTGGCCAAGCGCATGATCGACGGCGCGGTGCTGGCCGGCGCCGACGCCGTGAAGTTTCAGAAGCGCACGCCCGAGCGATGCGTGCCGCGCGATCAATGGGAGGTCATGCGCGATACGCCGTGGGGTCGCATGAGCTACATCGAGTACCGGCACCGCGTCGAGCTGAGCGTGGACGATTACGTCGAGATCGATCGCTACTGCCGCGAGCGCCGGCTGCTGTGGTTTGCGTCGTGCTGGGACGAGGAGTCGGTCGACTTCATCGAGGCCTTCCGGCCGCCGTGCTACAAGGCCGCGTCCGCGTCGCTGACCGACGTCGCGCTGCTGAAGAAGATGCACGCCACGGGGCGGCCGCTGATCCTGTCGACGGGGATGTCGACCGCGGCCGAGATTCGCGCGTCGATCGACGCCGTGGGCCGCGAGAACCTGCTGGTGGCGCACGCGACGTCGTCGTATCCGTGCCCGAACGAGCACCTGAACCTGAACATGATCCGCACGCTGAAGGCGGAGTACCCGACGTGCCCCATCGGCTACTCGGGCCACGAGGTCGGGCTGGCCCCGACCTGGGCGGCCGTCACCCTGGGCGCGACGTTCGTCGAGCGGCACATCACGCTGGATCGGGCCATGTGGGGCACCGACCAGGCCGCCTCCGTCGAGATCGGCGGCCTCATGCGCCTGGTCGCCAACATCCGCGACATCGAGCGGTCGCTGGGCGACGGCGTGAAGCGCGTCTACGAAGGCGAGCTGGCCTCGCGCCGCAAGCTCCGCCGCGTCGGCGGCGACGCCCCCCTGCCGCCCGGCGCGAACTGAGCTCGCCGCCGACGTGAGGTCGAGCGCCGGATCCCCACGAGCTTCGTCACCTCGCCCCACGCAGTGGGGAGAGGTCGACGGCCGAAGGTCGTCGGGAGAGGGGACGGCGCCCCAATGTCGGGCTGCCCCTCTCCCTTCCCTCTCCCCGCTGGCGCGGGGCGAGGGCAAACGGCTTCAGGAGCTCGGGCTCGCCCCCTTGCTCCTCTCCGCGTTCCTCCTCTCCGCGTTCCTCCTCTCGCTCTGACATGTCTCCCGCCGTCGCCGTCTGGTCGATCCTGTCGCCGGTCACGATCGTCGTCGCGGCCCTTACCCTCATCGTGCTCGAGCGGCGCTTCCCCTACACGCGCGGGCAGCGTCTGCTGCGTGACCTGTTCTGGACCGACCTGCTCGGGTACGCCCTGGTGCAGAGCTACCTGCTCGGCCTGGTCATCGCCCGCATCATCGCGTGGCTGGACGCGCAGACCAGCCTCTCGCGCCTGCACCTGGTCAGCGGCTGGCCGGTGCCGCTGCAGGTGGCGTTCTTCGTCGTCACGCACGATCTCTACATCTATTGCTTTCACCGGTTGCAGCACCGCAGCCCGCTGCTGTGGCGCATTCACGAGGCCCACCACGCCACGGCGGACGTCGACTGGCTGTCGGGCTCGCGCTCGCACGCGCTCGAGATCCTGATCAACCAGACCATCGAGTTCGCGCCGCTCGCCCTGCTGGGCGCCGCGCCCGAGGTTGCGCTCGTCAAGCTGACCCTCGACGCCGTCTGGGGCATGTACATCCACGCGAACCTCGACGTGCGGACGGGGCGCTGGCAGTGGTTCCTGAATGGGCCGGAGATGCACCGCTGGCACCACGCCGTCGAGATCCGCGACGGCGTGAACTTCGCCACCAAGCTCGCGTTCTGGGACTGGCTGTTCGGCACGGCCTACAGGCCGGCGCACAAGCCGCGCGGCTTTGGCCTCGACGACGTGGTGTTCCCGCGCAGCTTCCTGGCGCAGCAGCTCTTCGCGTTCTTGCCGCGGCCGCGGGTCGCCGTTCCTAACCCGGCGAGCGCCCCCGCCGATCCAGAACGGCCAGCAGCGCCGGCGCCAGGGTGACGGCGCCCAGCAGGCAGGTGACCTCGCCGATCATGGCCGTCAGGCCGAACGACTCGATGCCCGCGTTGCCGGACAGCAAGAGCGACGCGTATCCCACCGTCGTCGTCCACGAGCAGAGCACGACGGCCGCGCGCGTTCCGCCGAGCCCGCTGGTGTCGGCGGCGCCGGCCCGCGCCCGCGCGACGACGTTGACCGCGTAATCGACGCCGATGCCCAGCGTGATGGGCAGGGCGACGAAGTCGAGGAAGTTGACCTTCATCCCGGCCAGCGCCGCGATGGCCGTCATGGCCACCGTCCCCACCACGAGGCACGCCAGCGTCACGGCCGCGTGCCGCCCGCGGCCCACCACCAGCAGCACGAACCCCACCACGCCCAGCAGCGCCACCAGCGTCGCGCGTGGTCCCGCCCGCGTCACCGCGTCGAGGATGTCCGCGAACACGAAGGCCCCGCCGCCCATGGCCGTGCCGGGAGGTAGCTCCAGCTCGCGCACGGCGCGCGCGAAGGCGATCATGTGCCGGCCGTTCCAGCCGTCGAAGCGCGACGCCTGGTTCGCTACCAGGAGGCGCCCGCGGCGGCCGTCCCGCTCGACGAAGCGGCTGGCCAGGACGGGCGGCACGTCGTCGAGCGTCAGCGGCCGCAGGTCGGCGGGCGGGCGCAGCCGGCGCACCTCGGCCAGCTGGGCGTCGTCGGCCAGCGCGTCCAGCGCCGGATCCGCGAGCAACCGGCGGATCTCCTCCAGCACCCGCAGCTTCTCCGGCTGGTCGCGTGGCAGCATCGCCGGCAGTGACCCGATCGCCCGGAACAGCGCCCGATCCGGCGGCACTTGCGCGCCCGGGGCGTCCTCGGCCAGCGCGGTCAGCGTCCGTTCGACCGCGGCCGCCTTGGTCTCGCTGCCGGTGGCCACGATGAAGCCGCCCACCAGCTGGCGGCCGAAGGCGTCGTCGATCCGCTGCATCCACCCACGGGCGCGGCGCGCCTCGGCCGAGCTCGACCGCATCCGCTGCCAGTCGTATTCGAACGGGTCTCGCCACAAGTACCGCGCCGTCAATCCCGTCGCGACCAGGGCGACGATGGCGCCGGCCGCGACGACCCTTCGAGGCTGCCCGCCGGTCGCCCGGCGGGAGGGACGCGCCGCCACGCGCACCCGCACCCGGATCAGGCCCGCCCGCTCGAGCGCCGCCAGCAGCGCCGGCAGCACCGTGTAGGCCGCCGTCCAGCACAGCACCATGCCGGTGCCTCCGATGATCCCGAAGTGCCGGAACCCACGGAAGTCGGTGACCAGCAGCGAGCCGTACGCGACCCCCGCCGCCAGCGCCGCCGCCAGCGTGCCGGTGAACGACCCGGCCACGGCGCGCCCGAGCGCGACCGACAGCGGCGCCCTCGCCCGCCGCTCCTCCAGATGGCGGGCCACCACGATGATCCCGAAGTT
>Ga0068859_100003096_pt1 | contig 16886 bp, 29 predicted proteins | sample KBSSwiS22_FD_66585 | JGI IMG/M metagenome (GOLD analysis project Ga0068859, IMG submission 66585) | Switchgrass rhizosphere microbial communities from Kellogg Biological Station, Michigan, USA - KBS Switchgrass S2-2 | ecosystem: Host-associated > Plants > Roots > Rhizosphere > Soil ...
GGCAACAACGTTACCGCGAAAATCCAGGAGCGCATCAACATCGCGCTGCCGGACGAGAACGGCGGACACCCGCTCTGGGTGTGGAAGGACCTGCCGTGCGACTAGACTTCCACCGCGACATCTACCTGCCCGCCCCCTTGGTGGCAGAAGTCCGGGCCGTGAATTTTTCCCGGCTGGTTTACACCCGGCACGCCGCCGAGGCCGCACTCCACGACGGGCTGCGCCCGCACGAGCTGCCCGTTTCCCTGGCCCTGGACGCCTGGACCATCGTCCACGTCGAGACGTGGTTCCGACGCGCCAGCGGGGTCCTGGTGAGGCGGGCGCTGCCCTCCCGCCCGGGCTGGGACCTCGTCTTGGCGGTGTCCCTCCCGGACTGCCGGGTGAAAACGGTCTGGCTGAATCGGGCGGACGACAACCACCGCACGCTGGACCGAGCACGATACGTGCCAGCCCCGTGAAACGCTACCGATTAACGCGGGTGACCCGAACGCACGTCTGGATAATCAACCTTGCGTTTGGCGCCTGCTCACGGGCACGCCAGCGGGGGCTGTCGAGGCGCATACCGATTGACGAATTTTTGCGCGACTGGGAAAGGCTGCCGCAAAAAGAAGTGAGAAAAAAGCTTGCGGCCCCTTGACGGTTTGATGGTCATGTGGCACTTTTACAGGTAGTCGGTTGAGGCGCGCACCGCCGGGGATAGCTACCTCGAACGTGGGCATGGAAACAGCGGACGGTTGCAAACGGGACGCTGTGAAAATGCCGGCAGAGCGGTGCCCGCCTCAACTGACGCGAGGAACAGTGGAAGGGACGCGAGACAACAGGTGGCGAAGGGCCGGGTTTGTCCCCGGAGCAAAGCGCCTGCGCGAACTGGAAGCTGGTGGGCTGCAAATAAGCCCTGGAAGGGACCGGTTGCAAACTGTCCCAGAGGTTCGATTCCTCCCTGCGTCACCAATTTTTGAGTGGTAGAACGGGTCGCGGGCACGCGGCCCGATTATTGGGAAGGCAACCCGTTGCATGCCGGGGCGCCAGGGGCTCGAAACCCCCGCCACTCCCCAAATTTTTTGCGGTCTGCTGGCTTGGTCGCACTTGCCAGCGAGTGGAGAAACCCTACAACCGGCCCAAAATGCCGACGCGAAAGGTGAAAAGGTGCCACTGCCCGATACGCGACGGGGCCGCAAACTTTAATTTGACAGCACGCGCGACCTGCGCGACATTGAGCCATGAACGAAACCGAAATTAAGATTGAAACCCTCCTGCCCTGGGGCGCGGCCCGTCGGGTCCGCCTGCAAGACGGAAGCGAGCGCATCCTCCGCACCTCCCTGTCGGCGCCGTCGTCCTTCTGGGACTGCTGGAAGCAGAACAAGCCCGTGCTTCAGGCCGCGGGTATCTCCCCGAAGCGCCAGCCGAACGGCGCCTGGATAGTGAATTGGTGGGCCGCGGTTGACCCCGTCGCCGCCAAAGCCGAGCAGGCGCGCCGGTCCGCGGTGGCCGAGGCATCCCGCGCGACCGATGCGAACGTCGAATTTCCCCGTCCCGCCGGGCTGAACTACCTGCCTTACCAAAAGGCCGGCGTGGCGTTCGGGCTGGACTGCTGGAGCGCCAAGCGCGGCGTGCTCATTGGCGACGAGATGGGCCTGGGCAAAACTATCCAGGCCATTGGGCTGATAAACGCCACGCCCGACATCAAGTCCGTCGTCATCGTCTGCCCAAACACGCTCAAAATTAACTGGTCACGCGAGCTGAAGCGGTGGCTAACGCGCCCAATGTCGGTCGAGGTGCAGTATGCCAACAAGCCCTTTTCCCGGGCAGACATCGTCATCGTCAATTACGATATCGCGCACAAGTTCCTGCCGGCGTTTGCTGACCGGGACTGGGACCTCCGCATTTGCGACGAGAGCCAATACATCAAGAACCCCAAGGCGCGCCGCACGAAGTCCACGCTCGCCATTCGCGCCGCCCGCAAGGTCGCGCTCACCGGCACGCCCATCGAAAACCGCCCCATCGAGCTCTGGCCGGTCCTGAACGACCTGGACCCCGTTGCGTGGCCCAAGGCGAGCTTTTTTCAATACGCGCGCCGCTACTGCGCCGCCAAGCAGAATGGTTTCGGCTGGGACTTTTCCGGGCACTCGAATGAAGCCGAGCTGCAGCATAAGCTGCGGTCCTCCATCATGGTCCGCCGCCTGAAAAAAGATGTGCTCAAGGAGCTGCCGCCGAAACAGCGTCAGGTCATCGAGCTGGACGCCGCCGGCTGCAAGGAGCTGCTCGAGCTGGAATCGCACATGGTCGAGGAGCGCGAAGCGGTGTTGACCGAGCTGCGCGCCCGCGTTGAGCTCGCCCGCGCTGGCGAGAGCCGCGAAGAATACGCGGACGCGGTGCATGCGCTGCGTCGCGGGCAGGGCGCCGCGTTCGAGGACATGGCCGAGCTCCGGCACAAGGTCGCCGCCGCCAAGCTGCCGCAGTGTCTGGCGTTCATCGAGGACGCGATGGAATCGGGCAAGGTGCTTGTGTTCGCGCATCACCTGGACATCGTCGCCGGCATCGTGGCGAAGTTCCCGCAAGCGGCGGTCATCACGGGCAACACGCCCGCGGCGAAGCGCATGGAACAAGTGGACCGCTTCCAGACCGACAGCGAGTGCAATATTTTCGTGGGCAACCTCGCGGCTGCCGAGGGGCTGACGCTGACCGCCGGCACGCATGTAATTTTCGTCGAGCTGCAGTGGGTCCCGGGCAAGCATGCGCAAATGGAAGACCGCGCGCACCGCATCGGCCAAAAGGACAGCGTGCTGTGCAGCTACTTGGTTTTGGAGGGCTCGCTTGACGCGCACATGTCCCGCACCATCGTGGAAAAACTGAACGTCATCGACGCCTGCCTGGACAAAATCACGGACTGGTCCGAGGCCGAAGTGGAAGAGGTCGAGCCTGTGACGAAAGTCCGCCTCACGTTCGAGCGCGTCGCTGCGGAGGCGAAGCTGGTGAGCGACCGTTGCGTGGAGCTGGTCCATCAGGGCATGAAGATGCTGGCCGGCGTGTGCGACGGCGCGTGCAAGCTCGACGACGTCGGGTTTTCCGCGGTCGACGTTCAAATCGGGCACGCGCTCGCGCACCGCACGAGCATCACGCAGAAGCAGGCCGCGCTCGGCTGGAGAATCCTTTGCAAGTATCACCGACAATTGGGCGCCGCGTTCATCGCGGAGCTGAAAGCGGCTGCCGCAACCAAGGAATAATTTATGACCAAAAAACAAAAAGCAGAATTGGAAAAGTGGGCGAATCAGCACGGGTTTGTTGCGGTGTATTTCGGCTGCACATATTGCGGAGAAAGACGCGACGACGACCGGGCAGACGGGACGCATTTTTTTATCACGCTGGTTAAACCCTTCAAGGAATAATGAAAACCATCTACGTCCTGACCATCCTCCGGGAAAACGAACCGCCGGAGGTTCAAAAAACCTGTTTTTGGGAAGCCGTCGAAGAGACGCTGCAAAGCATAACGGAGCTGAATGACAACACCATCATCTTTGTGAATGAATACCATGAAAAAAAGTAAACCCCTCTCCGCTCGCGCTCGCGCGGCACGGCTCAACGTCCTGGCCGATGGCCCGGGCATCTGGATACGCGGACGCATGGCTTGGCGCTTCAAGTCCAGCTTCGGCGAGGTGCTCGTGAGCCGGATGGGAGACACCGCGGGCTTCGTCCCCTTCCCGGGCGCAGAACGCTACGAGGACGTCCTGGTGGACATCAATGACCAGCCGCTGCCGCCCGAACTTTTTGTTCCAAATGAAAAAATCTGAACTGGAAAAAGCGCTGGACGCGCGCTTCGCGGAAATGAATTTCCCCGAACCCTCGAACCCTGACATCCCCATCGTCCTGCGGCTGCACATCGCCGGCTGCCTCGCGCGCTTTTACAACGGCGCGCTGCTCATTGTGGACCGCCGCGAGGACAAGCTGAAGATATACACGCGCCCATGAAAACCCTTTGCCAAATAGGTATCGCCGTCCTGGGCGTCACCGCCATCTTTTTGAGTCAGGACAAGCGCCCCAAATGGCGCCGCTGGTCGTCCGTCCTGGGGCTGTGCAATCAACCGTTTTGGTTCGCCCTGACATACCACGACAGGCAATGGGGGGTTTTCTTCCTGTGCTTCCTGTATACGTGGTGTTGGTTCCGCGGCTTCAAAGCAAACTGGCTTGACAAAACGGAAAAAGTCCACACTGGTAAGAGTGAATGAGCAACAACGTGATGGTCGGAGAATTTTTGGTCGATGGCGCGCCGTGCACCGTCGAGGTTCCCTGCAACGCGGTCGGCGCTGCCGCCAAGGAGGTTTATAATGACCTGCTCCGCGAGGTCAAGAAACTGCACCCGGACGCGCAGACCGTGCGGCGCGTGGGCAGCAAAATCGAGAAGCGCAGCCGCGCGCTCATTCGCCTGACGAACGGGCAGACCGTCCGCCAGCTGTTCCCGCAGAACGGCGACGAAAAGTCCCTGGTGCTCGACGTCGGGCAAGTGTTCTTCCACGGGGCCGCGTGCACCATCGTGCTGCGGTTCAGCCGGGCACAGGACCGCGTGCACATCACCTTGCGCGACCGCCTCCGCGGCACGCCGGTCAACCTGACGGGCGGCTTCATCCTGGGCGGCGCCCTAGCATCGAACCTCGCGCAGTCCATCACCACGTTGCTGGGCTCCACCGCCCGCGAGCTGAAACTGAGAATCGAATGAAATTCTGTGCGAATAGCCTTTGCGCGTTCCACACCGAGGCCGGGGACAACAACTGCCTGGACTGGGACATCGGCCACAAGCGCGTGCAGGTCCGCCAGCTGACGATTGTGGACGACGCCACGGGGTGCCGCCTCGCGCTGTGCGAGGTGTGCGCTAACGCCGTGGCGATAGCCAACGAACTAGGCAAGGGCGCCACGAGCGCCGCTGCCACGGAGACAAGCCAGAACGAACCGAACGCATGAATACCGAAGAACGAACCCAAGCGCGCCTGGGGGCCATTACGCGCCAGCAACGCCGGGCCACCGAACGCCACGCAACCAAACGACCGCCGGCCTTGCTGCTCCCGTCGCACTTCACCGAGACATCTTTCCTTGCCCGGCTCGAGGGGCGGTCTATCGCCTACCTGAACCGGCAAGAAAGTCGCCTCACGCGGCTGCTGGCAAATTGTGCGCGTCTCATTTCGGAACATGGCGGGGTGGGGTCCGTAGTCGACCAGATGGTCAGCCCGGACGCCCGCGTGTGGCAGCGCCAACTCGTTCTCATTCAAGGGGTTATCGCGAAACGCACCAAAACCCCCGCCCGACGGGATGCCCGGCCCCTGCGGCCCCTGCGGCTCCAACGAAAATTCAAAGCGTAAATTGGAATCGTTTCCAGCTGAAATTTTTTTCCATGAATCCAGACTTTTATGCCGAGCTGCGAAAACTCGTTTTGGACGCCCGTGTGCGCAACCAGCTTGAGCGGCTGCTCGCTGCGGCGCAATGCGTCGCTCGCTACCGCAAGGTGGACCCGCTCGAACGCCCCCATGTGCACCAGCCAAATTCCGACAATGACATCACCGGACCAACATGCTAATGAAAAACCTATCCGACCGAAAACTTCCGCAAACGTTCGCGGAGCTCCACGAAGCCATCCTCAAAGCGAAGGCGGAATATGGCGGCGCGCCGCTCACAACGACTGGGCCGACACCGAGTGGTTCCGAACCTGGGAAAGACTCGCTGGATGTTCCCCCGACGGTCGGCCCAATGCGTATTTACATCCTCGGCCCAATGCGAGGCATTGACCAATACAACTTCCCGGCCTTTTACGAGATGGCCGAGAAGCTTCGCAACGCCGGCTATGAGGCGGTGAACCCCGCGGAGCTGGACCGCCAGGACGGTTTCAAAATCGAGTCGCTGCCCAAAGACCACGACTTCACGAAATACCCCGAGGGCATGAACGCCGAGGACGTGGTGCGCCGGGACCTCAAGGCCATCATGGGCTGCGATGGCTACATCGCGCTACCCGGCTACGAGAAATCCAAGGGTGCGACCGCGGAAAAATCCGTGTTCGACTGGCGGTGCTCGCCGCGGCTCGCGCTGGTCAACGGCAGCTTCGTGCGAATCAAGAACGACCTCGCACCGATGCCGTCGTCGAACCCCAAGGACATCGCCGGCACGAAGAAACCGCCGCTGCGGCTGCTGCCCACCATCGCGCTGTTGTATCTCTCCCGGGCCATGGCCCTGGGCGCAAAAAAATACGGCGAGTGGAACTGGCGCGCAGCGAAAATCCGCGCGACCGTCTACGACGAGGCCGCCCTGCGTCACATTTTTGCGCTGCTCGACGGCCAGGACACGGACGAGGAATCCGGACTGCCGCACGAGGCCCACGTGATGGCGTGCATGGCAATCAAGCTGGACGCCGCCGCCGTCGGCACGCTCATCGACGACCGCAACAAGAGCGGCAAAGTGCCCGAGCTCATCAAACAACTCACGGAGAAAAACGATGTTCAAGTGGCTGCGAAATAAGTTCAAGTCCCGCGCGCAACGCGACCGTGAGCGCGGGTATTACAGCAGCATGCCCCGCGTGGGTAGTGCGCACCTGCCCGTGCACGAGCAGCTCGACCAGCTGCTCGCCGAGGCGAACCGCGCCGGCATCGACCGCGAGCGCGTTCCGGCGCCCGCGTCGCGCATCCGACCGCGGACGCCCTGGGGGCGGCTTCGGCTGTTCTGTCAGCTGTATAAAAAGCGGCCCAACGCCAAGGAATTCCTTGCCATCCTTTTCCCGTCCGAGTGGCTCCTGGAAAAGCTCTGGCCCAAGTGGGACCCCGAGGACCGGAACGCCATCGTGGCGCCGCCCGCCGGCTATTACGACGTGGACACCGGCAACGTTTACGACCACAACCACAAATTCCTGCGATGTGTAAAAAAGCCGATAACGTGGTGAGCGACGCGAGGCTTTGGCGCTATGTGGAGAAAACCCTGAAGCGCTACGCTCGGCGCTGGGACCTCCCGCTCCGGCGCGTCAAGCTGCTGGCCCCGGACAAAGACTTTTACGGGGACTGCTCGAACGACGGGCGCATCCGTATTGCGCTCCGAAACGGCAAGGGCCGGCTGCATGCGTATCAGCTAATCGACGTGATGGCGCATGAGCTCGCGCACCTGCGCTATTTCACGCACGGGGCCGACTGGTTCGGGCTGCACCTTCGCGTGCTTTCCTCGATGCACCAGGGCGGCGTCTATGACCGCCTGCGCAAGCTGCGCAAAAAGAAGTCTTGACAATCCGAATTCAGCCGCCACCTCTTATGGAAGAACGTGAAAATACTTCTCTCCCTTCTGTTGGCGGCAACGGTCCTGTGGGCCGACGACGAGCCGATAACCCCTCCCAAATCCTCGGTCGTCCTGAGCTGGCTCGAGACGGTCGACCTGATAAGCCTGCGGCTGCACTACGAGGTGCCCGGGACGGTCAAGGAAGGCCCCGAGGACGAGTATTACACCGCCCCGACCCAGGAAGCCATCGACGACCTGATGGCATTTTTCAAAGCGCGCCGGGAAATGATTCCCTGGATAGAGGACACCTTCGACTGCGACGACAAGGCCACCGAATTCAAATACCTCGCCTCAGTGTGGAGCGTGCGGCGCTGGCATGGCAACGCGCCCGGGGTGCTCGTTGGCAAGGCATACGTCCGCTTGGACGGGGACTACTGGCCGCTGTTCCCGACACACGACTGGCTGACCGGGTATCACGTGCTGAACTTCGTGGTGCGCAACGACGGGGAAATCTTTTTCATCGAGCCGCAGACGGGCTGCGTCGCGGAAGTGTCGTCGTTTATTTATGACGGCTCCATCGAAATCGTCCGGCTGGAATATTAATCCCGCCTGGGAAACGGCGGACTACCACGTCTGTTTTTTGTTCGGCGTTTGTCTGCCGGCGGCGGTCCGCAAATGGACCAAATGGCGGCGCATCAAGTGGCGCCGGCAACAGCTCCGTAAACAGGGGGTCCGTTTCTGGTTTCCAGACGCGCTACCCGACCCGCGGCTCAACAATTTTCCAATTCATCCCGACTACTACCGAGGGGAAATATGAAGGAGATACCCCTTACCAAGGGAAAGGTGGCCTGGGTGGATGACGCGGACTATCCTGCGATGTCCGGGTATAGCTGGCATTTTGCGGGGGGATACGCCGCGCGAACCATCTCATGCGCCGGACGAAAAACCAAGTTCTATCTTCATTGGCAGCTGCTTGGAAAGCCCGTAGATAAACTTCAGGTCGACCATCGGGACCGAAATCCGCTGAATAATTGTCGGGCAAATTTGCGAATCGTAACCGCGTCTCAGAATTTGATGAATCGCAGCTTTGGCTGCGGGCTTTCGGGTATCCCGTATGTTTCTTTTTGCGCGGCACGGAACAAATGGCAGGTGATGGCTCGTCGTGCGGGCAAGAACATTTTTTTCAAACGTTTTGGAACAAAAATCGAGGCTGAGCAAGCCGCGACCAATTTCCTGAAGGGGGGTGTTACCACATGCCTGTAAAAGTTAAAAAGACTGGTAAGTGCTACAAGGTCACCACGCCTCACGGCACCAAGGCCAAATGCACGTCGAAGAAAAAGGCCGAAGCGCAGAAGCGTATCATCGGCGAAGCAACCGCTCACGAGAAGATGCGTGACCGCGTAATGGGGTCTTGACATTTTCGGAAAAGTTCACACTGGTTAGAGTGTAGAATATGTCGAACGCAGCAACACGAGTCCATCATCCTTATTCCCCGAGCACGCTTCAAGCGCGCGAGGCTTGCCCCTGCTGGGAAACCCGTCAGGGAACCAGCGAGGCCGCGGAAGCCGGGACGATGCAACACGACGCTGCGGAACAGGGTTTGGACGACCCGCGGCTCTCTGATGCTCAGGCTGCCGCGGTCGCCCAATGCCGCGACTTCTGCGACCGGCTCGCGAAAAGTTTCCCGGGCTGCACGGTCCTGAACGAGGAATACTTGCCCGTCGACAACGAGAACACGACCGCCGGCTACATGGACTGGGGACTGGTGACCGCGGACGGGCTGCACGGCGAGCTGGTGGACTACAAGTTCGGTGCCCACGCTGTCGAGGACACCGACAACAACCTTCAGGGCATCGCCTACGCGCTCGGGCTGCTGCACAAGTTCCCGACGCTGCGCGACATCACGGTAACTTTTTTACTCCCGCACCGCGACGAAGTGGACCAACACACCTTCGATATGACCAACGCGGACGCGCTCCTGCTGCGCGTCAAGACGGTGGTGCATCGCGCCATTGAGGCGAAACGGGCGGGGGACTTTCAGACGGCATCCCCAAGCGTGTCCGCGTGTTCCTTTTGCGGCGCGCTGGGGACCTGTCCGAAGGTCGCGGAGCTGGCGCTAAAAGTCGGTCGCAAGTATCGGCCCATCGACATTCCGAAAAATCTCACGCCGTCGATAATGATGGACCCCAAGGACGTCGGCCTGGGGCTGCAAGTCGCGCAGGTGCTGAAAGCATGGGCCGAGGCATACCGCGCGCAGGCCACACAAAAAACCATCCTGTCCGACGACTTCGTGCCCGAGGGCTACAAGCTGGTGTCGTCCGTGAAGCGGCACGTGCTGCCCGGCAAGGCTCGCGAGCTGGCCAACATGGCCAAAGAATTTTTGCCCGAGGAACAACACGAAATGGTCGAAGCGCTTTTCGACATCTCGCTCGGGCCACTGGAAAAACTAATCTCAGCTGCCGCGGAACGCGGTAGCAAAGAAGAGACAGTCAAGGAATTCGGGGAGTTAATCCTCGAGGCCGGCGCCGTGGAGGAGGGGGAGCCCTACGCTTACCTCCGCATGGACACGACTGGAAAAGCAACAAAAACCAAAACACCAAAAACCAACAATGAGTAACCCCAACATGTCATTCGTCAAAGACGGCGTGGAAGACTCCACAACCCCGGTCGGCGAATCCTGCCCTCCGGAACAGGACCCCACCCCCGCCGGAAACGAAGTCGCCACGCGCGAGGCGCAGCCCGGCTTTTTCGACGAGGACAACATTCGCTACGAGGACATCGTCTTCCCGCGAATCAACATCGTTCAGTTCGTCGGCAAGATGATGGCCGAGGAAGGCTTCCCGCCCGGCGCCATCGTCCTGGGTGGCCAGAGCATCCTGCACGAACCCGCCGGCAAAGACGAACCGGCGACGACCCCGCTCAACATCACCGTCATCGGTTTTCGTCCGCTGCAATACTCGGAGAAGCTGGCCGGCGGCAAGCTCGGCGTGCTCGCTAACAGCGAGGCCGACGTCGTCAAACACAACGGCACCCTGTCGTGGAAAGAATGGGATGCCTCGAAGTCGAGCGGCAAGCCGCTGCGCTACTTCCAGACGCTCGCCACCGCGCTGCTCCTCGTGGAGAAGCCGACGGACTTCCTGGACCCCGACCAGCACGACTTCCCTTACGCGTTCGCCGCCGAGGGACAGCCGGAACGGTTCTTCACGCTCGCTCTCTGGGGCATGAAGGGCTCGGCCTACACCAAGGGCGCGAAGCCCATCCGCACGCAGCGGAAAATCGGGTCGCTCCGCAAGAGCTACCTCGCACACGCCTGGACCCTGACCACGGTCAAGGAGTCCAAGGACGACAATTACTACTTCGTGCCGAAGCTCCGGCCTAGCACGAAGAACAGCGAAGTCTTCCAAGACTTCATCAAAGCAATCATCGGCGCGCAGTAAGCGCCGTTCGCCACGGGCGGGTCGGGGGTCTATCGTTCTTCCCCTCGACCCGCTTTTTCGTGATTATGAGCTACGACCTTCTTGGTTTGACAAAGCGGCGTGCCCGCAAGGCGCATCCCTGCATCTGGTGTGTGGAGAAAATCCAGCCGGGCGAAGCGTATGAGGACGAGGCCAGCGTTTTTTATGGCGAGTTACAGCGCCAACGATGGCATCCCGAGTGTCATGCCGCAGCCCAGAGGTATTTTCGAGAGTCCGGTGAAGAGGACTTTGAGCCGCACGCCTGTAAGCGGGGGATGACGGACGAACGGTAAATTTGACAGGACGCGGGACCTGTGCGAAACTCCGGCATGAAGAAATTGAAGCCGTTGAAGATTCGGAAATCCTGGGGCACGATGTCCCCGGTCACCAAAGTGAAACAATCGGCCAAGCGTTATAGCCGGGCCAAGAACAAGAGGAGCAACGAATATGGCGAATAAGAACAGCCTGCGCCGGAAAGCGGCGGCAGCCGATGCGTTCGGACGCATCAAACACAACCACGCGCGTCAGGATGACGCGGCGCTGGCCGACAGCGTCGGTCGCAAGGCCCGCATCAGCAAGTGGGCCAAGGTCGCCGCCAGCGGCAACAAACCTCAACGACAAGGTCCCCGATGAAAACACTGACCGAACTGCTGGAAAAATTCTGGCGCAGCGGCGCAACCTACCCCAACCAACTGCCCAAGCGCCCGGGCACCAAGCTCGTCGAATGGAACGGGCGATATTTCCTAACCATCGCCAACGACGACCATACCCTCAAGGGCCTTCCGGACCTGAAGGGGTGGCCCTGGCTCGGAGGTGACAAGTGAACCTCCTGGCTTCTCTCATCCGCATCGCTTTTGGCGTGCTCACCGGGTTCGGCATTGTGCTGTCTCTCTTCGTGCACTCCTCCCTGGGGCTGTTGTTTTTCCTCGCCGCCGGGTTCCTGTTGTTGCAAGGGGTGCGCCGATGAGTGAACAAACGTTTGAACAGAAGGTCCGCGAGCTGGCCGAAAAGGGGGTTCTGCGCATCATCTCCGACGGCGCCTGGGTGCAGCCCGAATATTCCAGTCGCATTCAGCTTCCTCGTGACCTGATGAACGAGGTTTGGGCGCTGGTGGACCAGAAATCGCTGAAGAAAAAACTCGCAGGCCGAATCGAGCAGGAGCTTGCCGACCGCGTCGTCAACGCCATCGCTGCGGAGCTGGCGACGGACATCAAAGCCATCCTGTCGGTGCCCGAACGTCGCGAGATGCTTCGTGCGCTGGCCCGAGAACACCTCACCTCCATTATGAAGGCCGGACAATGAACGACCGTTTAATCGTCGAAACCCACGCGCGGGAATACCTTCTCGCCTGTTCCCGGGCCAACCGCGCCGGCAAGTTCGAGCGGGTGAGCCGCGAAGCGCTGGACGAGGTCAACGCGCTGGTGGATATGGTCATCAGGCAGGTGGAATCCAAGGTCCCCGAGCCGCTGCACTCGCTGCCGCCGACGCCCGAGAGCTATCGCATCATCAGCGGATACGCGCTGGAAAAACTGCGCGACCGCATTGAGATGGCCGCGCGGAAAATCATCGCCAACAAAGTGCAGCGGCTGCCGTCCGTTGGAATCACCATCTGACAACCTTGGATGGCGGTGAACGCCTTCCCTCGCGCCAAGCCCACGGAGGGGCTTGACATTTTCCGAAAAGTCCGCACTGGTTAGATTGTAATGAAGATATCCCATCTCGGCTTCGACTACGAAACGTTTTATGACACGAAGCTCAAATACGATATCAAGCACCTGGGTGCCGAGGGCTACTGCCGGGACGACCGGTTCGACCCCTACCTTTTATCGGTGAGCGACGGGTCCAATTCCTGGGCCGGCTCACCGAATGACTTCAACTGGGACACCCTCGATGACCGCAACTTCACGGATGGCGTGACGCTGGTCGCCCACAATGCTCAGTTCGACAGCACGGTCTACAACGAGACGGTCCGCCGCGGCTGGGCACCCAAGAAAAAAATCACGTGGCACTGCACGGCGAACCTCAGTTCTTATCTCTGCAACCTCCGCTCGCTGGCGGATGCGTGCGAACATCTGCTGGACATCCGGGTGGACAAGTCCACGCGCGAGGAGGCGAACGGCAAGACGTCTGCGGAGCTCAAGGCCGACGCCGCCGGCTGGGACCGGATGCTGGAGTATGGCCGCGGCGACGCCTACCACTGCTGGCTCCTCTGGAACAAGTTTGGTCCGCAGTGGCCCGAGCTCGAGCGCGAGTTGTCCCGCATCACCATCGACCAAGGGATGACCGGCGTGCAAATTGACGTGCCGCTGCTCGACGAATACATCCGCATTTGCGAGACGATGGTCATCACTTGCCAGTTCGCGCTACCGTGGACCGCGCAGGGCCACCCGCCCACGTCACCCAAACAAATGGCCGCGGAGTGCCGCAAATGCAACATCCCGTGCCCGCCCGTGAAATCGCGCGACGGCGTGGATGCGTTTGACTCGTGGGAAGCGGAATACTCGCCGCGGTTCCCGTGGATAAAAGCCGTGGGCGACTGGCGGCAGACGAACAAGCTGTTGACCACGCTGAAGACTTTCAAAATCCGGGTGCGCCCGGACGGCACGATGCCCTTCGGCCTGAAATATTTCGGCGCGCACACGGGCCGCTGGTCCGGCGACGCAGGTTTAAATTTTCAAAATTTTCGCAAAGTCCCCCTCTATGCTAACGCGAGCGGGGTTTTGGTCGACGACAAAAAAGACGCGGTGCATACGTTAGACGTGCGCCGGCTAATCATTCCCCGAACATGACACCAATCGAATTCCGTGAACAGACGCTGGTCATCGCGAAAAACCAGCCGCCCTATCTGCCGTTTCCGGCGCACTATTCGTGCGCGACGGGACGGGTAACCGCATGTTGGAAGCTCACATGGCGAGAGCGGCTGACCGTCCTTTTTCGGGGCCGCGTGTGGCACCAAATTTTGACTAGTGGAACCCGACTTCAGCCGCAGAAGCTGACGGCGGATAAACCTGCGGAGGTCGCATGAAAATGATAGTTAGCGACCTCAGCCAAATCGAACCTCGCGTTCTTTCCTGGCTAATCAACGACGTCGTTGCGCTGCGCGCGATGGCTGATGGTGACTCGCCTTATGTCGCACACGCCAAGTCCACGATGGGCTGGGACGGCGGCGACCTGAAGAAAGAAAACCCCGGCATGTATGCGCTCGCCAAGGTGCGCGTGCTGGGCCTGGGCTACGGCGCCGGCTGGCTGAAGTTCATCACGATGGCCAAGTCGATGGCTGGCCTGGACATCACCAAGGACGACCCGAAGTTCGAGCAGAAGAAAACGCGCGACGGCGAGCTGTGCTGGAACGAGGACGGCACCCCGAAGATGCGGTCCGGCTACGGGGCCACCTCGCGCCGCATCGTTAAGGAATTCCGTGACTCGAATCCCGGCATTGTGGCGCTCTGGCGCAAGCTGGACGAGGGCTTCAAGGCGGCGTGTGGCGGGGACTTCCGGATGGAGCTGCCCTCGGGCCGCACGATGGTCTACCGCGACGTCCGGTCGGAATGGCGGCTGGTGCCCGAGACGGATGACGACGGCGAGCCGACGGGCACGATGAAGCGCAAGCTGGTCTATACCGCGGACGTCGGCGGCATGCGCTCTGTTTTTTACGGCGGGCTGCTCTGCGAAAATTTGGTGCAGGCGACCGCGCGCGACGTGTTCGCGTTTCACGTCGTGCTGTTGTCCCGCACGCCCGGCATCCGCGTGCTGTTCACCGTGCACGATGAAGCGGTCTGCGAGTGCGCGAGCTACATCACCGCCGAGATGGTGAGCGACATCATGTCGACCTGCCCCCCGTGGCTCCGCGGCTGTCCCATCTCTGCCGAGGCAAACGAGGTTCCCTGCTACTGCAAATGAACCTTTTCTCTCTGCGCAACCTCAGCTCGCACGAAGTCACCCCTTGTGTGCCCTGGGAGTTTCCACCGGAAAATCTCGCCAAGGTCCCGCCGGACTGTTTCTCGGATAAAAAGGCGCGCGATGCCTGGGCCAACCGTCCGAGCACGACGCATCAGATGTATTCGTGCTACCAAGGCGTCAACCCGAACCTCCGCATCAGCAAAGAAAATCCGCCGTTCGACGGTCGGGCGGTCCCCATCGACGTGGACTGCAAGCTGACGCGACCCGAGCTGGATGGCGCGCTCGAGCGCATGGGGGACCGCAAACCGAACTACATCGAGACGACTTTTTCCGGCCAGTATCGGCTGGTGTGGCTGCTCGAGGTGCCCATCGCTTTCCTGGGCGACGCGGACTATGCCAAGTTCATCCTGCAGCGCATCCACGAGCTGCTGCCGTATCGCCAGTGCCCCGGCGTGGACGAGCCGGCGGTGGAGTCCGTCACGCGCTATTACACGAACGGCTGCCGCTGGGAAAAAATCCACGACGTGCCGCTGGCTAAAGACTTGGTCCTCGGCTGGCTCCTCAACAAGGTCAAGGAATTCAACTGGGGCGGTGTCAAGGACGCGGTAAAAATCCCGCTCGATATCGTCGCCGCGAAGATGGCGGAAAAGTATCCGAACTTCGTCACCGCGTGGCCCGGCGGTCCCGCGGAGTTCAAGAAGGACGCGCAGGGTCCGACGTTCTGGGAACCCGAATCGGAGAGCCCCAAGTCAGCCATCGTGAACGAGGAGGGCATTTATTCGTTCTCCAAAAGTGCGCAGCACAAGCCGTTCATGTTGTGGTCCGACTTTTTCGGCGCGCAGTTCGTCGCTGAATATCAGCTGAAGCTGATGGGCAACGCGGTCGAGGGAATTTTTTACGACGGCAAACAGTTCATCCGCAAGCAAGGCACCGGTCACTACATCTTCGGCGGCGCGGACGACCTGGGGCGACACCTCCGCTGTGAGCGCGGGCTGTCCGACCGCCGGCCCAAAGGAAAAAACTCTTCGTCGGTGGATGACGCAATCACGCACATCCAAAACAACGGACTGATAGAATCCGCCGGTAGTTTCTCCTTCTATCAAAAAGGTATCATGCCTATGCACGGAAAAAGGTTTCTCAATGTTCACAATCGCGACGTGCTCCAGCCGGCGTCCGGGACGCAGAAGTGGGGCGACAACTTCCCGTTCCTCGCGAAGTTCTACGACGGCTGGCTGACCAGCGGCGAGGCGCTCGAGGCATACATCGCCTATCTCGCCTACGCTTACACCTCCGCGTTCATGCGCAACCCGAAGCCGGGACAGGTCACCTTCTTCGTCGGTCCCCCGGCCTGCGGCAAGACGCTCAACACGCGCTACATCGTCGGCGTGCTGTTCAGCGGCTACGCGGAGTGCCAAGACTGGATAATGGGCCGCGACCAGTTCAACAGCGAACTGTTCGAGGTGTTCATCTGGGCAATCGACGACAACATGATGGGGCTCGACCCGCGCTCACACCGCATTTTCACCGAGATGCTGAAGCGCGCTTGCGCGAATCAGGCGTTCCGCTCGAACGAAAAATTCCGCAAAGCCGGCCTTATCGACTGGTCCGGGCGTATCCTCGGCTCGCTCAACGATGACCCGGACAGCCTGCGCGGGCTACCCGAGACAGGCATGTCGAACCTCGACAAGCTGAATCTTTTTCGCTGTGTAGCCAACCGCACGGACGGCTTTCTTTTTCCGGACCGCGACGAATTAAATCGCATTCTCGTTCGGGAGCTGCCATACTTCGGGCGGTATCTGCTGGACTACGAAATCCCGGCCCGCCGGCTGGGAAAAGAAAAGCGATACGGACCAGTTCACTACCATGATGCATCGCTCATTCAGGAAGCCAATCAGTCGTCGTCCGCTGCCGCCATCGGTGAGCAGGTCGACGAGTGGATGCGCCTTTACTTCGTCGAGCGGCATCCGGAGAAAACTTGCTGGGAAGGGACCGCCTACCAGCTTTACATGTCGATGGCCATCGACTGTCACATGTCCGAGGCCATGGGCCGCACGACCGCGGAGTCCCTGGGCAAGATGCTGCCCGTGCTCGCGCAAAAAGGTTTCGACATCAAAATCCGTGGCGACGAACATCGCCGCACGTTCACAATTTGCCGCGGCAACCGCTACCCGCAAGGGCCGATAGCCAAAGCAATCTCACAGACCCCAAACAACCCATACCAGAAATGAAGAACCTAATCGTGGGATATTCAGACCGGCCCAACCCGACGGGCTCGAATCGAGCGGAGGAATACCT
>Ga0068859_100003100_pt1 | contig 16872 bp, 20 predicted proteins | sample KBSSwiS22_FD_66585 | JGI IMG/M metagenome (GOLD analysis project Ga0068859, IMG submission 66585) | Switchgrass rhizosphere microbial communities from Kellogg Biological Station, Michigan, USA - KBS Switchgrass S2-2 | ecosystem: Host-associated > Plants > Roots > Rhizosphere > Soil ...
AGGAACACGGCGATGTCGTAGTGCTTGAAGTAATACTCGGGCGCCCATTTCGAAACGTCCGGCACGCGCGCGCCATGACGCATCAGCAGTTCGAGCATGTCGCGCCAGCCGCGGTTCGCCGGCATCATCAGAACCCCCTCGCTCCACGAAGCGGTCTCCTGCACGGCGAGGTCGGGACGTTCGACGAGCAGCCGTTCGACGTCGCGCAGGTTGTTTTGATGGACCGCCTTTTCGAATCGGCGCTCGGTGTCGTCCATCCCGTAGTCGATGACGCCCGTATCATCTCGCTTGTGCGTCATCTCGGGCTTGCAAAGGCACTCCGTCAAATACGTCGCGATCTCACCATGCCCGCGATCCCTGGCCATCGTCACGAGCGAATCTCGAAACGGATAACTCGTGTAGGTGGGATCGAGCGCGCCGCGTGTGACCAGTTCGGTTACCAGCACGAAGTGTCCTTCACGAACGGCAAAGTGAATTGGCGGTGTGTAGTTGTATTGGCACGTGCTGAGTGCGGGCACCACCGAGCACAACTCCACCACGCGATCGATGTCGCCGTCGCGGCTCGCGCTGAGGGTCTCCCAGACTTGAGTGGTCGTCGCGCGAACGCCGCCATGAAGTTCGATCGGCAGCGTCTTCTGCATCTCGACAGGTCGAATCATCCGCTCAGCCTGCGCGGAGGATCAGCGGGCAGCCTTCGTTCGTAACTCGGCGATGCGCGCCTTCACGAGCCGCTTCACAAGGACCGACGGCACTGGCTTTGTTAATGGGAATTGAATCGTCCCCTTCGATGTTTTGTATCCCTTGAGCTCGGCCGAAAGCGAGCGCCTGACGCCCGCAGTCATCGGGTACAAGCTCGTGTGATGCTTCCAGCCGGCATACCACACGAGAGGCCGCCCATCGAGCCTGAACGCCGGAATACCGTAGCTGAAACTATCGACGGCGCCGGGAGCCGCCGCGCGAATGGCGTCGCGCAGCTTCCGAAGGCTCCGGCGGGTATCGGCAGGCAACGACGCGAAATAGGTGCGCACCTGCATGCCGGCCCGCTTGCCGTTTGACGCGGCCTTTGCCACTACGGCTTCACCACCTGCTCTCGCCCATCCTCGTTTCTCAATTTCAACGAACTCGCCACGCCTTTCGCCTCGAGAATGATGTAAGTGTCCTTCGTGCTGGTCGGTCCGGCGAAGCTCAACCCCGCCGCTTCTTCCGACGCGGCGATCTTGACCGACGGGCGCCCGCGCTCGGTGATGAGGCGGAGCAGCACGGTTTCCGGAGAGCGATCACCGTGCGCCGACACGCCAGCCGGAAGCACGCTGATGCTTGCCCGCACCCGGCCTCGATCGTCAACGATCTCGAGCGAGCGGCCACGTAGCACCGGGGCGACCGCTTGTGCCATCGCCGGACGCATCATCGCCAGCAAGAACATCAGAATCACGAGATTCACGAGCGTGATCACGACGGCAAATCGCTGCATTTTCATGCGAGGCTCCTCCGGACTTGTAATTCAACACAGAGTCACAGAGAGATCGTTCATCGCGACTTGAGTTCCATCAAGTACGACGTGAGATGCCGTATCTTCGCGTCGGTCATGACGAACACGTCGCAGAACACCGCGTTCAACTCGCCGCCGTCTTTCCTGGCGGATCTGACAGAACCCTCCGCGACGACCACGTCGTTCTCTTCAATCATGCGAGTCACCGAAATGGCCGGGCGTCCGACGAAGTCGTCGTTTTCAATCGCTTTGTCGAAGGCAATCTTCCCGGTTATGTGAAAAGCGCCCGGGATCAACCATTCAACGTTGTCTGTGAGGCACGACAGCACTTCCGGGTGATCGAGCCTGGTGAAGGCGTCCATATATTTCTGCACGGTTTGTTTGTTCGGGGTCATCGCTCTCTCAGTTTTGGCTGACGGTTCCACGAAGTCCCGCACGTTCGACCGCGCGCTTCACGAGACCTTCCGATCTGACGTCGTCGGCGAACTTGCGCAGATACGGCATCGCCGCATCTCGTCCTTTGGGGATGGCCATCGCCAAGTGCTCCAGACCCCATCGGCCGTCGAGCACACGCGATCCCGGCAGTTCGTCAGTCATCTCAAACAGGATGGCTTTGTTCGTCGCGAAGGCGTCGATCTTCTTCTGCGACAACATATCCATGGCGCTTTTCAGCGAGGGAGCCGTCACGACTGTGGCGTTCTTGAACTCGCGCGTCAGCGTGCTCAACGACGTGCTTCCCTCGCTGACACCGACACGAATGCCAGGCCGGTCGACATCGGCCAGCGCCGAGACCGGCGAGCCGGGCAGAACGATATATCCCAGCTCCAGATCGATCAGCGTTGGAGTGAAATCCAGATCTTTTACCCTGGCGGGTGAGGCGTTTGTAATCGTGAAGTCTATCTGCCCGGACTTCAGCGCGTCGACGACTTCCGCCACTCGCTGGAACACGACAGGCTCGAACGGAACACCGAGGCGCTTGGCGAGCTCCGTGCCGAGGTCGTACGTCACACCATTCCTCTGGCCAGAGGAGGCATCCTGGATCATCGAGGTGGGACTGCCGGGATAGACACCGACACGCAGCTTTCCTGAAGGCGCCAGGATTCGTGGCATTCCCGGAGCTGGCTGAGCCGCAGGGGTCGAATAGGCGACAACCAACACGGCAATCGCGGCGGCGAAACTGATCGACCGACGACTGTTTCTCATATGCTCATCTTCCCGCGCGAACAGGCACACCAGGCAGAGCGCTTCCGACCTTCTGGCCGTTGGCGATGATCGGCATGCCGTTGACAATCACGTGCTGAATTCCCACTGGAGGCGTGGCGGGCTCGCGGTACGTCGACCGATCGATCACCCGCGCGGCATCAAAAATCGTGATGTCTGCATCGGCGCCGGCACGCAGGCGTCCTTTGAACTTCATGGATGGCACCCGCGTCTCCAGACGCTGTGCGGGCATCAGCGTCATCTTGCGAATCGCCTCCATCAACCCAAGCGAATGCGCCTCGCGCACATAGCGGCCCAGGACCTTTGAATACGTCCCGGTTGTTCGCGGATGGCCCGTGCCGTTTTCCCAATACGCATCGCTCGCGATCATCGTCAATGGGCTGTTGACTGCCAGCGCGACCATTGCGTCCGTGTTCGTGTGGAGCACGACCGGACCTCCCATCTGCCTGTATTTGCGAAATGTCTCGCGGGTCAATCGCTCGCCGGTTTTCGGCCATTCCAATCCCGCGAACCCTTCGTCCGGCCCTTTCTCATATGAATCCAGATTGGCGGATTGGATTTCCGTCATCCCAGCCGTGTACGGATAGGCCTCGGTTGTGACATCGAGCCCGCGCGCTTTCGCGTCCGTAATCATCTGCAGCATCTCGCGGGTTTGAGCCAGACCAGCGCTGTTGATGTGAACGACGTGCAGGGAAGCACTAGCCGTGGAAGCAAGATCGAGCGCTTCCTGAAGTCCGGCGATTCCGCGCCGAATATGCACATGCACGGGCACACGATATTGATGCGCGAGCCGGAACACCTCGAGAAGTTCTTCCCGGGTTGCGGCCGGCGTATAGGCGAACCCTGCGCCGATATCCACCGCGCCCTTCTCCAAGCCATCGGCGATCCGTCGCGTAATCTCTTTGATCTCCGTCGGAGAAGCCGCTCGATACGCAGCGTCGCCACTCGGCAGGAATTTCCCAGGGTCGTGGAGCACCACCATGCGTACAGGGATGTGGCCGATGCTCACACCATAATTGATGAGCCGCCCGGTTCGTCGCTCGTTGTACCACATGTCAATGTCGGCCGTGCCGACCTCGAGCTCGAGCGCGGTCGTGACACCATCACGTGCCTGAAACTCGTATGTCTCCGGAGTCTGGCCGTGAGCATGAACGTCGATGAAACCGGGCGCGACGACGAGGCCGGCGGCGTCAATCATTTGCCGTCCCGTCAAACGGTCGCTGGAGATGGTGACGATCTTCCGGCCAGTGACTCCGATGTTACGAACGGCGTCGAGGCCCGACTCTGGATCCAGAACGCGGCCGTTGGCGATAACCAAATCGAAAGTCTGGGCACGGAGATGAAGGCAGGTCGCGATGCCGAGTGCGATGCAAAGCAACGTGGCTTGAGCCCGACGTGACGCGCCCAACGCGCTCATGAAATGCTGACCTCCTGCCCCATTGAATGGAGCCAGCATCGTATCACTGCGGCGCGGTTCCCGGCGCAGCTCCAGGCGCGGCATCAGGATGCCAGATGAGCCGGCTGTACAACCACGTGCCGTCGGATTGCCGTCGGTGGATCTCCAGGAAGGAACCGGAATCACTGGCGGACGAGCCGTTAGGGAAAATCATGGACAGGACGTAAGTCCCGCGCACATACGCAAGATCGCCTTCACCAGTGACTTCGTCGGGGTGCGGAGTCAAGGCCGTCAGCTTCGGAAATGTTTTGATGTACGCGACCGCCGCGTCTCGCCCCACCAACGGCGCATGATTTGGCGGCATCACGACGACATCCGGCAGTAAGGTTTTTCCCCAGGCGTCCCAATCACTGGCAAGGAGCGCTTTCACGTACGCGTCAATATTTGTGCGGATGGCCGCCACGTCTGCGTCGCTGAGTGCCGACTTCGGTTTCGTCGTCGCGCACGCAGCCAGGAAGACAAGGCACGTGAGAACGATCACCGATCGATAAACAGTTCGCATACAGCCCCCTTACACTTCGACGCAGCTAGGGCGCCAAGTCTACGCAGATTTCTCCAGTGACGTCTTCCACGAAGCTGCCATCAGTCAAGTCTTCGACCCCCTCAAGCGAGAGTTCGCCGGTGGCGCCGGCAAGCTTTCCTGTCGCGTCTGTGACTGGCCCCGAGGCACTAAACTCCCCGGTTGCGACGTTGAGAGTCCCCGTGACACTGACGGTCAATGTTCCCTGGTGAGTCGTGAACGTCACCGTGCCAGCGATGGACAAGAGCGGACCGGTGGCGCCGGTTATCTCAAAGGCCCCAGCTGTCGTTCCGTGCAACAGCCCGCCACCGATTATCTGGGCTTCGGTCATGCCACCGCCCAGATCTTGTCCGACACCCTTGGCGTTGATCTTGTGGCACGACTCCGCAGCTTGAGCCGGGCTGATCATCATGAGGCCGCTCAAGATTGTGAACAGAGCCATGCGAACGAGCCGTCGATGCGATTTCATAACGTTAGGCCTCCTGACCCACGTGCCAGCACACGCCGGCTAGATCGATGAAGTTGACCTCGCGTCCCCAGGGAAAATCCGCCGGCGGTTTCATCCTGAACTGTGGATAGGTCTTCTCAAGCTGTTTCTTTGCGACGGCCTGCCACCAACCATCAAGATCTGCCACGTTGAGGCGGACCATAAAGTTCTCGGCGAACGCCTGATTCTCGAACTTCTGGAGAATGAACTGGGCACTTGGCACAAACGGCAGCAGCGACTGCGCACGCAACGAATCCACGTCAACCCTCCTCGAGTTATAGCTTCACGTCAATACGTGCGGCGCTGGAGTTCTCGCGTAGCTCTGGGTGGTTGATCCGACCCCCGAGGTACGCGGTCCACGCGAGCAGCAGTGTGGCGATGAAAGCGACCACGAGCGTCGCGATCATCGTCCATGGCGTGGCGCCGCCGGGCTGCCATTTCATGAGGACGATCAGCGCCAAGACGCCGGCGAGCGTTGTCGCGCCCGCGGCAAATGTCGCAAGTTTTTCATGCGGCTCAATGGCCTCTGTCGAGACTTCCGGTATTTGCTTCAGCGAGTCCTCGGCTGGCTCGCCAGTCAGGAACGCCGCAGCGCCGAACAGCGTGGAAACGATGAGCAGCGCGAGAGCACCCTTCATAAGATCAGCGCTCTTATTGGCCATGGCGTACAAGAGCATGACACAGGCCACGGGCACGAGGATCACGGGCACGTGATTCAAGACGAGATGGAGATGGGCACCAGTCATGTGCGATTGCCGACCATGGCGTCGCTGATGTCAGCGATGGTGAACAAAGTACCTCCCAAGAAACTGCAGGAACGCGCTCCAGTCGGCTGGCGTCGCCCGGTGACCGCCGGTATGGTAATGCCAGCCGAGATCGCCGCCGATGATCATCGGCATCCCCAAATAATCGAGATGTCAGCGCGGCGACATGATCGCACAGCCGGCTGCCGCGGCGGCCATTCGGTTTGCTAGACGGCAGTTTCTCGCATGAATTGAGAGGGTGGTACCGTCAGGCTTAGCCTGCCGCCCGAATATTCCTGCCCGTCATCGATTGCGACAAGCTCGACTTCCGTAACCGTGCACTCTGCGGCGGCCACAGGAACGGTTTCGACCCAGGCTGCAACGTCCGCCCATGCCGCTGCGCTCAGCGCCGAACAGTACGCAACTGACATGTGGAAGATCCAATCAGACGACTGAACCGTGGCCACGTCAACAAGCTTGGACTGTTGTGCCTGCTCGCGGAGCGTTGTGAGCGCGTCTGCTATTTCAGGGGTCCGCCGGACTCGCAGGATGACAATCTGAAACGGGCTGGGAAACACGCCTAGGTCCACCACCTCGAGCCGCAGAGGAGGCACGGTTGGTGCCCAGTTGGCAACAACTTCGCGTACCGCGTCGATGGACGTTCCCTTGCCAAAGCCGGCGAGTGTCACGTGAGGCTGCGTCGGGTACGACACCTGAAGACGGCCGAGCTTATCCTGTACTTGCTCGCGGACCTGAGTGTAGCCATCTTGAACGGCGCCATTGGGTCGTAGGACAACGTACCGCTGACCTTCAAGGAGAGCGATGTGTCCTGGATCATCAATGAACGGTCGGTACAAAGTTCAATCCTTACAGCTTCAACACTTTCTCCATCGCCAGGCGGGGCTCGCGGTCGGGATCCTTCTCGACGCGGCTGTCGTTATTGAACAGCATGGTGTCGCGCGACGCGGCCGAGTAGGCGGGCCACGTCGGCAGCTTTGACGTCGGCGTATTCGGATTCCCCGTGCGCGCAAACGATACCCACGCCGCGCTTACTTTGTCGGCGAGTGCATAGGCTTCCGCCATCATCGAGATGCGCGGGCCGGCAATCTTGATGTTGTTGAAGACGAACGGTATCTCGATCGTGTGCGGCGAACGCATGTGTCCGCCACCCTCCGGCGTCTCCCAGTCGAAGCGATACGCGAACGCCGGTGCTCCACCCTGGACCGCTTTGCGTTTGGTGAGCTCTCGTGAATACGTTCCCCTCGGATGATCGGTGGCGATCAGGATCCAGAGATCCCAGGGTGTCGCGTCCGGATGCGCCTTGCGGAAGACGTCGATCACGTGGGCCGGATCGCCGCCCAGCCGCTTGGCCACGCGCGCGCTCAATCCAGCTTCGTCGAGGGCCAGCTTCTCCGGCGTTGGGCGATCGTAGAGCGTCTCCTCGGTCCGCGCATAGCCGATCAGCAGCGGAATATCCTTGGAGAGGACCGGCGCGGCCGGATCCCACGGGTGGCTCGGTATCGCCCTGCCGTCGATCGTCGGCGTATTTGCCGTCATCCCGGGTTCGCGCAGCGTCAGTTTAGCGGTGACGGCCGCGTCGGCGGCGAGCAGTCTCGGCATCGGCACGCTCTGCAGCTCGCGAGCCTGGCCTTTCGGGAGGCCTAATTCGGCTAGCAGTAATTCTGTTGTACGAATCGCGTCTTCGCGTGCGGTCAGACGCAGCACGGCTCCGCTCTCGATGATCGCCCGGTGAAACAGTCCCTTCGCTCCGGGCATGGACATCAATGTCGCGACTTTTCGTCCGCCGCCCGACTGTCCGAAGATCGTGACGAGATTCGGATCGCCGCCGAAGCGCCCGATGTTGTCGCGCACCCACTGCAGCGCCGCGACGATGTCGAGCATGCCGACGCCGCCTGAAAGCGCAAAGTCCGAGCCTGCGGCCTCACCGAGGTATGTAAAGCCGAACACATTCAACCTGTGGTTGATGCTCACCACCACCACGTCACGGGTGTGTGCCAGGTTGGTGCCGTCGAGGATTCGTCCCGATCCCGACCCGGAGTAAAAGCCACCACCGTGCAGCCATACCATCACAGGCCGATTGCGGCCACCGCTCAGGGCCGGCGTGAACACATTCAGGACCAGGCAGTCTTCGCCCTCTTCCGGAGATCCCGCCGGTCTGGCGGCAGGCCCCACCGTTTGCGGCGCAGTAGGTCCATAAGCGAGAGTGTCCCGCGTGCCCGTCCACGCCGCCGGTTTCGTCGGCGGCATGAAACGATTCCTGCCGCCCGTCGGTCCACCATAGGGAATCCCTTTGAAGACCTTGATGTCTTCGACGGCGATCCCGCGGACTTTGCCGGCCGACGTTTCGGCGATTACGCTGGGGGCGTCCGCCGCTGCTGCGTACCTCAACCACGGAGCCGCTTGCGATCCCGCAAGCAGCAGGGCCGCTTGTTTGACAAAGGTTCTCCGGCTCGGGCTCGAGAGATTGGCCATTCCGTTCCTCCAGGTTGCTATGGCTTTGGCGCCTCAAATCCGCTGCCGTGATTCGCGACGAGTTGCCACTTGCCATTTCTCTTCATGTAGATGTCGGTCCACTTGCTGCGTCCAATGATGTCTCTGCCCTGGTACCGGCTCTTCTCTGTCTGATCAAGCGTGACGATCGCTGTATCGCCTATGACCCGCACTTTTGTTCGATCGACAACCATCGATTCAGACTTGAATGCACCGGAGCGGAATTCGTCAAGCGTCTGCGCTTTCGTGAGCCTTCGTCCATCCGGCGTCGTGCCGACGTAATCATCTGCCAGGAGGTCCTCGGTAAATGCAATATCGCCTTTCACGATTGCCGCAGCCCAGTCGCGCTCTTTCTTCTCGAGCAGTTGTTCGACATTCTCGCCCGCCCCAACCTGGGCAATAGCGGGTGGTGGAGCGCCTGCATTGGGTTCTGCAGCCTGTCTACAGCCGACGACAAACAGCAGTGGGAGCACGCCGAGGAGAGTGAATCGAAGAATCATAATTTACCTCGGGAGGCCGGCGATCTCTGTTCGCAGCTTGTAGAGCGTCTTTCCGGCAGTCACATATAGGGTCTTCATGTCGGGACCGCCGAAGGCATTATTCGTAATGTAATCCTCGGGGATTGGAGTGAACTTCAGAAGTTTGCCCTTCGGCGAAATCACGTAGATACCGGTCTTGGTATCGAGCGTTTCAGAGGTTCCGCGCAATTGGCCCATGCCCGCCGAGGCATAGAGATTTCCCTGCGAGTCGATGCTCATCCCATCCGCACTTCGACCGGGATAAAAGTTGTAATGGACTCTCATGTTTGTGACGGTCCCATCCGGGCGCAGGTCGAACGCGCGAATCATGCGGGCGCCACCTTGCGCTCCGTTGGCCTCGATCAGATAGAGCGTCTTGTCGTCGGGAGACACCTGAATACCGTTGGGCCGTTGGATTTCGGGGGTCGTCAGAATTCGCGTGATTTTCCCGGGCCCATCGAGCCTGTAAACGGATCCGCCCGGCAAATCGGTGAAGTAGAGCCGCCCCTTGGAATCGATGGTCACATCGTTCGGGCCGACGAACGGCTTGCCTTGATACCCGTCGGCGAGCACCTCTATTTTGCCGGTTCGTAAATCCGTCCGGGTGACTTGCGGCTTGAACTTCTGCGTGACACCCATTCGCTGCGAGTCCGCTCCCTCGCACGCGATCAACCGCCCCTCGGGATCGAGCAACAACCCGTTGGCGTTGTTGCTGCCCTCGCGAAACACCGTCAAGACCCCTTTCGGGGTCAGCTTCATAATTCGCTGGAACACCGCCTCGGTGAAGTACACGTTGCCTTCACGATCCACGGTAGGACCTTCTGTGAACGCGACCGTCGCTGCGATCTCCGGCTGCTGCGCTGCCGCAAACGAAGGCGTCATCAATCCGAATACCGTTATCGCCACCACAAGAAGCTTCATCGATCCTCCTGATACGCTAGGGCCTTCCATTGATCATTCGTAATATTCCGGCGATTTCCTCTGTTTCGAGTACGCGCTGATGTCGTGCTCTATCCACAACTCTGCCTTCGTTTCCTTCATGAATGCCTCGAGCGCTGCCCGTGAGGCCCCTGTCTCTGTCGTCTTTTCCCGCTCCGGCATTCGATTGAGTGTGCGCTCCTCGGGATAATGATAGAGGTCGCCGCTCAGCACAATCCCGCCAGTCTTCGCGAGCCTCACATACAGCGACTGATGGCCCGGAGTATGCCCAGGCGTGTACTTCAGAACCACCGTCCCGTCGCCGAATACGTCGGAATCCCCTTGAAGGATTTGCTTTCTGCTGTTCATCAGGGCGCGATAGTTCGGGTTGTCGGACTCCGCTTTCTGAACGAGCCACGTCGAGGCTGCGTAGTCGGCCACGTTTCCGACATGGTCGCCATGGAAGTGCGACAGCGCCAGATACGTGATTCGTGCGGGCGTGAACCCGATCTCCGCCAACTGGCTCTTCAACGTTTTTGTGACCAGCATGAAATACGCGGTGGACGGCGGGTTGGGCCCGCCGCTCATAGGAGACTCGTTGAACGGGCGGCCCAGCGCATCATCGGGCAGCCCGGTATCGAACAGGAGCGCGCCTCGTGGGTGCACCACGAGGTAACAGGCTACCGACATGTTCGTGTTTTTGACTTCCTGTCGAGTGAGATTGTAGGTCTCAGGGTTGTTGTAGATCAGGGTTCCGCAGTTGAGCACGTACAGCCGCGGGCCGGGAAGGGCTGCCTGCGCGCGAGTAAGGCACGTCGCAACGACGATGACCATCCCCAGCGCCAACCCTGCGATTCGAGTACGCGCCATCATCGATCGAAATATTTCTGAAGCTCTTGCGTGTCGCGCGTTCGCGTCAGTGCAAGCATCAACAGCACACGGGCCTTCTGCGCGCTCAAGTTATCCGCCAGGATGCAGCCGATTTGCTGAGTTTCGACGTCGCGAGCATACAGCGGCACGACACGGCCCGTGTAGACGCGTGTGCTGAGGATGACGGGAATGCCGCGGCGCCGGACTTCCTTAATCGCGTCGAGCGTGCCGGACGTGATGTGGCCGAGACCGAACCCTTCCACAACGAGCCCGTCGAGCTTTCCCTGCTCGAGCAGCAGCGAGATGATCCGGCCGTCAGCCCCGGCGTACTGCTTCACGATCTCGACGCGGCCAAGCGTCTGTTGATCCGAGATGGCGATTGTCTGCCGCCGCAGCGGCGCGCGATAGAACCGGACGGCGCCAAGATCGGCGACGCCGAGCGCGCCGAACTCGAGCGTTTTGAAGGTCTCGACCTCGATCGTGTTGGTCTTGGTCACCTCGCGCGCTGCATTGATCTGGCCGTTCATCACGACCAGCGTGCCTTTGTTCGTCGCCTCCGGTGAAATTGCCACGCGCACGGCATTCAGCAGATTCCGCGGACCGTCGCTGTCGAAGTACGACGCCGCTCGCTGTGCACCCACGAGCACCACGGGCTTGGCGCTCGTGACCGTGAGGTCCAGAAAGTACGCGGTTTCTTCGAGGGTGTCGGTGCCGTGCGTCACAACCACACCGCTGACGTCGTTTCTCGCCAGCAACGCGTTCGCCCGCTTCGACAGCCGGCGCCAGACATCCGGCGTCATGTCGTAGCTCCCGATGTTGGCGATCTGTTCCACCTCCACGGTGGCGATTTTCTCCAAATCGGGAACCGCGCGAACGAGATCGGCGCCGGACGCGGCCGGCGCCAGCGCACCGATGGCCGGATCGAACTTGCTGGCAATCGTGCCGCCCGTGGCCAGCACGACGACGCGCGGCAGGGTCTGCGACTGCGCGGGAGCCGCCTGGCCCTGAATGGCGACGGCGAATGCCAGCGAGAAGAAGTTCAATCGGCCACGCATTGCCCGATCAATCCCCGCCCGAGCCGGCACCGGGAAGGCGCACGTCGTAACCCTTCAACTGTTGAATGACGAAGGCGTGGACTTCCTCGATGGTCTTGAACGGGCTGTTGGAATGCCGCTCGAGATCGAAGGCCATGTCCCCTGGGCCCCATGAGATCCAGTCGACGCCCGGTTTGACGATATTTCGCACGTTGAGCGCCGCGCGAAGCGTCTCGATCTGGAACCCCAGAAGCCCGTTCGTGTTCCACCACTGCGAGTATTGAAGGCGATCGGTCGGCGGTTTTTCCTTGTACCTGAATTCACCGCCCCAGCTGCGGTTGCCGAAAGGCGGGTAATAGAAATTGTTGATGGCCTCGTCCGCGGTCGCCTCGTCTTCGACGAGCGGCACCATCACCGCCATCACGCCCAGGTCCGCGAATCGGCCTGTCAAGTGTGCAAATTTGACGTGGGGAATTCGAAGCTGTACGCCGGCGCCAAGCTCCTCGGCCAATTTGCAGAACTTGACGAGCTCTCGTTCGTCCGGCAATGGCCGGTGCTGGCCGTCGAGGCTGAACAACTCAACCTGCCCTTGTTTCTTGATAATCGCCTCGAGTTGACCGCGCGTCGAATCAACAGGCGCCGCCGCCATTTTTATTTGCTGCCCGCGGTGCATCTTCTCCTTCAATGATCCGGGCTGTGGCTTTAACGGCGTCGCCCCGGGCGCCTGCGCCAGTAGTGCACGGGCCGACGCGACGATACCCAGAGCGGTCATGCCGAACGATCGACGATCCATGTTCTCCTCCTGTCTCAACTTTCTTAGATTGACAACCGCACCCCGAGCTTCATGACATCAAACGGTTCGAGCGAATCGATCGCATCGAGACTCTCCGCATTCACATTCCACTTGAAGAAACGCAGATCGATGCCGGCCGGTTGAAAATCCGCGATGGTAAACCCGTGTTGCTCCAGCGGTGCGATCTCCTCGTGCAGGTCGATGTGCTCCGGTACCGTCGCGCCTATCCCTCGTCGCCCCGAGGGCCATCCCGTTGGTCCCGTTCCAATGGGCCCCGGCAGCACCGCCGTAACGGGATTGGCCGCGAAGTTCTTGGTTCCGCACCTTAGCATTTTTCCGGCACCGATGGCGTGCAGGTCTCCGCTCACGATCAGTGGAATTCGGTTGGGCTGAGCCGCAAGCGACGTCATCAAGCGATCGTGCTGCGCGAGCCAGCCGGCTTGCCAATAGGGTTTGGTCACTTTCGTCGTGAGCTTACCGTCGCTTCCAAGAATGTCCGGATACCACTCGCCCCATTTACCTGCGCTCCAGCCCGGAGGATTCGAGGGCACGTGGACCAGGTGCATCGTGTCGTTCGCCGCCGTCCGATCCAGCAACCAGCGCTCGGCCTCCCGGTCGACAAACACGGCGCTCGGGCCCGCAAGCGTCAGCGTTCGCCGCACGTCGTAGAGCAGAATCTCCGCAAGCCGGCCGTACCTCAGCGTGCCGAAGCTTTCAGACAATCCGCTGTCTCGATCGCCCTGGGACGACCATGGCAGTCCCAGCGGGCGGTCCGTGTCGCGCAGGAATTCAGGATAGAACAGCCTCTGCGTGGCGCGCGCGAGCTGCATCGTAAACGCCGATGGCGGAAATGTGATGATCTCGTCGGTGGCCTCGTCGTTTTCGAAGTAGTCGTGGTCGTCCTGGAGAAAGAACACGGGCGTCGAACGGAAGTCGGTGCCATACACGGGGACTATTTGGGGAGCGGCCGCGCGCTTCAGAACGGTTTCGTTGTTCGTCCCGAACACAAGCGCCGATCGCGCAAAGGTTCCGGCGATACGTTTCGCCGTCTCCGACGCCCCCAGCCTCGGCCCGCCGGCCGGTGACAGCAGGTCCCAATACACATGATCGCCGTTGGCCACCACGGCGTCGGGCTGGAACGTGAGGGCGCGCCGCAGCAGCCGGTTTCTCACGGCGGCAGGGAGAAACGTCAGAGCTTCGTGGCCGCCCGCGCACGAGAAAAAGAGCACGCGGAATCGATCCACACGCGCGTCGCGTGGCGGGAACGTCGACAGGTCCCATCGATCGCACAACGGTTTTCCGTTCGAGGCGGCGAGCGTCAAGGTGTAGCGGCGACCTGGCTGAAGATCGGTCGCGTGGAATTGCCAGAACTCGCCTTGCGTGTCGTTCATGCGGCCGGGAACTGTCGCCGACCCGATGCTCAGCCGGGGCGCAGATTTCTGCGGAAGGGCCAACGACACTTTGATCAGCATTTCGGAATCGCTGACCGTCGGAAGGATGTGCCGCACCTGTCCGGCGTCCCACATCGCTGTTGCCGGGGGAACAGCTGCGTCCGCAAACAGCGAGGCCGGCAAGGACGACAGCACGGTCGCCCCGAATGTGTCGACGAGAAACTGGCGTCTGTCAGCCGGCATGAAGGCCGCCTAGTAGCCGAGCTTCAATTCACCTTCGGACATTCCATTCACTTTGCCGTCTCTCAACCATTCGAGCGAGGCTCTGAACAGCAACGAATGGTTCTTTTCCCACATTGCGTTGTGCGACGAGCACGCAAGATCGATGAACACTTTTTGTTTCGAGCCAAGGTCGGCGTAGAGTTCCCGGACGCGTTCGGGAGGGACCTGCTTGTCATGAACGCCCGTCACCATGAGGAAGGGCGTCTGCATTTTGGTGACGACCGCCTGATTGAAACCCCACGTGGGCACTTGCGGCGCGCGGCGCACGCCCGTGCCCCAGGTCGCGCCAACGGAGTCCGACGCCAGCATGTCAGCCCAGACGGCATCGCTCGCGGCGGGTTCATATTGATCAGCGCAGCCAACCTGCCGATCCCAGTTAGCCGTGAAGTCCGCGCGTGATTGCACGTTCATCGGACTATTACCCGTAGGAAGCGGGTTTGGCGCGTCGAGCGGCCCCGCACGATTGTAGGCAGGCGCCAGCACAACCAGCTTCGCGACCTTGTCCGGGTTGCGCGCGGTATAGCCGCCCGCACGTGGTCCACCCTGCGACCAGGCAACGAGCGACACCTTTTCGACGCCACGAAGCGTGCGCAGATGATCGACCACCGCTCCGATATCGTTCCAATCAGAACCCATCGTCGTGATCGCAGTCGAACGGGACGGCGCACACGGCGCGGCAATCAGCTGCGGTACGAACCGGACCTGTTGTTCCTTCACCAGGTTGCAGGGATCGTTCATCGCCGCGGGCCGCGTCGATCGGCCGTAGCCCGTCATGTCCATCGAGAACACGTCGAATCCCGCCTTCGCGAGATACGCCATCCAGCTGTAATCCTTATAAGGAACGTCGAACGAGACTTCCGCGGGCGTGCCGGCGCCGTGGACGAACAGCACGACACTGTCCGGGGCCGGGCGGCCCCGCAGCGCGTTTCCCGCGACCACCACTTCGCGCACGTAGATTTGGGCCTCCTGGCCGGCGATCGCCGGCGCCGTCGACTTCACCCGCACGTAGTGATCCAAGGAGATAAGGCGCGAGCCGTCATCACCAAATCCCGCGGACGCTGCCGACAGCATTCCCAGAGTACAGAGGACGGAAAGATATCGGCGCATGATGCTCCTTTAGTGTTGACGTCCGGTGAAGTGTAACTCACGGCGATGGAGGGAGCAGTTCGTCGAACAGAGGGCGACCTGCGACCATACTCTTTCGGTGGGCTTCTGCTTCCCGAACAATGTCGGCCACGATATCTGGATGAGTCGCGGCGATATCGCGACGTTCCGACGGATCTTCCGCCAGACTAAAAAGGAGAGGCGGGTTATGCTCTCTTCGCGGCTCACCTTCGCCGTACGCTCCACTCGTAATGAAATGGGCTTTGTAGGATCCCTTGCGAACCGCCCTCAGCTCGTTGTCCCAGTAGTAGAACAGCATCCGGCGTGCACCAGGCCCAGTGCCGGTCAGACGCGTGCGGAGATCAACACCGTCGATGATCCGGTCTGATGGTGGTTCGGTGCCCGCGAGCTTCGCGGCTGTCACGAACAGATCCATCGCCGAGCCTATGTCCGTTACCACCGACGGACGAACCGTTCCCGGCCAATAGAAGATTGCCGGAGTTCGCACGCCTCCTTCCCACGTCGTTCCTTTTCCCTCTCGCAATGGCCCGGCGGATCCACCGTGAGCGCCAAACGGCAGCCACGGGCCGTTGTCGCTGGTAAATACAACGAGGGTATTGCGGTCCAACCCGTTCGCCTTCAACGCATCAAGAATTCGACCGGTGCTTGAATCGATCTCTTCAACGACATCGCCGTAAATGCCAGCGGCACTGTGACCTTCGAAGCCGGCGGATCGTGCGAGAGGAATGTGAGGTAGAGAGTGCGCGAGGTAAATGAAGAATGGCCGGCTGCGGTTGTCGTTAATAAAGCTGATGGTCTCGCCAGTGTACCGTTCAGTCAGCGTTCGATGGTCCACCGGTCTCTCGACAACTTCACCGTTCCGCATCAATGGCACGTCCCAATACTGAGGCTTGGGATCGTAATACGCTGCGCTCTGTAATCCTTTCTCCCGAGGCGCGGTCATCCGCATGTCGTGGGAGAACGGCAAACCGAACCAGTAATCGAATCCCTGGTTCATCGGCAGAAATTCCGGCAGGTGACCGAGGTGCCACTTTCCAATGACGGCCGTCGCATAGCCGCGCGGCTTCAGCAGCTCGGCAAGCGTGATCTCCTGGGACGGAAGCCCCTGCGCGGCGTTGTCACGAAGGACTTTCGGCGCCATGCCGGCCGCAGCGCCGAACATACCGGTACGGACGGGCAAGCGGCCTGTCAGAAGCGCTGCACGGCTCGGTGAACAGACGGGCTGGACGTAGAAGTGTGTCCACTTCTGTCCCTCGGCGGCCATCGCATCCAGTCGCGGCGTTCTGATGTTGGGGCTGCCGAAGGAACTGAGATCTCCGTACCCCATGTCATCAGCCAGAATGATCACGATGTTCGGCGGCCCTGAACGTTGTGCGTGCACACCCGGTGCGCTGCAGGATGTCACCATGCTTGCTAGCAGAATCAACGAAGCGTTCCGTCCAAGGGACATCAACAGCCTCTGCAGGTTGAAGGAGATAAGCGGCGTCGGATGCCGAACAATACATGAGGAGCGG
>Ga0068859_100003103_pt1 | contig 16870 bp, 19 predicted proteins | sample KBSSwiS22_FD_66585 | JGI IMG/M metagenome (GOLD analysis project Ga0068859, IMG submission 66585) | Switchgrass rhizosphere microbial communities from Kellogg Biological Station, Michigan, USA - KBS Switchgrass S2-2 | ecosystem: Host-associated > Plants > Roots > Rhizosphere > Soil ...
GCCGCCAGGTCGAACCCGGCCGCCGCCCCCATGATCAGCCGCACGCCGGTGCCGGCGTTGCCGCAGTCGATCACGTCGGCCGGCTCGGTGAAGCCGCCCTGCCCGGTCACCCGCCAGCGCCCCTCGCCCAGCCGCTCCGCCGTCGCGCCGAACGCGCGCATGGCCTCGGCGGTGCGCAGCACGTCGTCGCCTTCCAGCAGGCCCTCGATTTCGGTCACGCCGGAGGCCAGGGCGCCCAGGATCAGGGCGCGATGGGAGATGGACTTGTCGCCGGGAGCGTGGACGACGCCGCGGAGCGGGCCGCCGCGGCGTGCGGTCAGTCCTGCCGCGGTCATGAAATGCGCCTCCGGACGGGCGGAAATGGGCGAAGCGCGAAGCTTTTGACAGCCGCGTTCGCGCGTGGCAAGGGAGCCCGCTTCCCCGCACCCCGCGCATCGCAAAACGACTTCGGAGGGTCGCCGCCTTTGGCCAATCCTGAACTGGGCTCCAAACAGATCTGCCCGAACTGCCAGGCCAAGTTCTATGACCTCGGCAGGCGTCCGGCGCATTGCCCGAAGTGCCAGAACGAGTTCGACCCCGACGAGGCGGTCCGCAGCCGCCGGGTGCGCACGCGCGCCGTGGCGCCGGAGCCGGACGAGGAGCGCGACGACCAGGTCGAAAAGGCCGCCGTCGGCGACGAGGAAGAAGAAGAGGATGTGGGCGCGCCGGCCCTCGACGAGGCCGTGGACGAAGTGGTCCTGGTGGGCGACGACGACGAGGCGGACGCCGAGGGCGTCGCCGCGCCCGAGGACGAGCTGGCCGGCTTCTCCGAGGACGAGGAAGGCCTCGACGACGAAGCCGACGTGCCGTTCCTCGAGGACGACGACGACGACGATTTCGACGATTCCGAGATCGAAGGCCTGCCGGACGAGGACGACGAGCGCTAGGCGCGGCGATTTTACCGTCCGAACGGGCTTGATCGGAGGGCGCGGTTTCAATAGGTTCCGCGCCTTCCCAGCGGCCCAGCCGTTCGGAACCCGAGACCTCGGGGCTATAGCTCAGTTGGTAGAGCGCTTGAATGGCATTCAAGAGGTCAGCGGTTCGACTCCGCTTAGCTCCACCATGAAGGCCCGCAGTCAACGCTGCGGGCCTTCGCCGTCTCTGGGGTCCGGCCTGGCAGGGTGACGAGGTTTTGGGACATGACCTCGGGGTTTTGAGGCCCGGTCATCACTATCCAAGATTGTATTTTGACGGGCTTTTCGGAGGCGTGGGTCCCGAGAGCGCCGCTCGACAACCTGGGACTGTGATGAGGCCTCGAACCCTACCCCGCTCCGCGCAGCGGCGGCAGCTCGCCGCGGCTGACGGCGAGGCCGAGCTGGAGGCTCTGGGCGATCATCCGGGCTTTTTCCTGGAACAGGGCGGCGGCCTTCGGCGGGCAGGTCTCGGCGGCCGTCTGGGCGAAGAGATCGAGCCAGCGGGCGAAGTGGGCGGCGCCGATGTCGGGCAGGCGGGCGTGGACGGCCATGGGCTGGCCCTTGAAGCGGCCGGTCATCAGCAGGACCGAGGACCAGAAGTCGCAGAGCTTGGCCAAATGCGCGTCCCAACCGTCGCCGATGGCGGCGTCGAAGATCGGGCCGAGCTGAGGGTCGCGGCGGACCTTGGCGTAGAAGGCGTGGACGAGGCCGTGGATCATCGGCTCGGTCACCCCGGCCTCGACGCCGGGGCCGACGCGGGGTCGACGGTGAAGGGGATCGCGGTCGGGGATCATGCGGCGGCCTAGATAGGGGCGCGGGCCGCAGGACGCCATATGGGGCTCGTACGGAGGCGCCCGCCCTCAGTCGCCCTTCACGGCGGTCCAGGCCTGGCGGAAGGCGGCGACGGCTTCGGGCGCGCGCGCCGCGGGCATGTTGGCTTCGATCAGGCGGGTCCAGTCGTCGAGGGTGGCGGCGGCGTTGACGCGCCGCAGGCCGCGGATCGCATCGGCGGCGCCGGGCGTGTCGCCGCGCATCAGCCGCACGAGGATCAGGCCGATCCAGGCGCCCTCGAAGGCGGAATCCACCTCCAGCCCGCGCAGCAGCACCGCCTCGGCCTTGATCAAGTCGCCCAGCATCACGTGGTTGAGCGCATGGAAGACGCTGCGGCCGCCCAGAATCGGCGAGCGGGGGGACAGGCGCTGCTCCTCCGCATAGAGCGGCGCGGCCTCGGCGTAGCGGCCGGCGCGGAAATAGGCGTTGGCCAGGGCGCCCAGGGTGGGCGCGTCGTGCGGGTTGAGCGTGCGGGCGCGCAGGCCGTGCCGGATCGCCTCGTCGGTGCGGCCCAGATAGGCCAGGGCGCCGCAGACGATGCCCAGCACCTTCGGATCGTTGGGGGCGAGGTCGATGGACTTGTCGAGGGCGTCCTCGGCCTCGTCGCGCAGGGGCTTGGCCGCCTCGCCGCCCACCAACTGGGCGTAGGTGACCAGGGTCATGCCCAAGCGCGCGTGGCCGAGGGCGAAATTGCGGTCGAGCTCGACGGCGCGGCGCACGTGGGCCAGGGCGGCCTTGACCGTCGGCAGGGTGGGCCGCTCCTGGGCGGTGAGCGCGTGCATCGACTCCTCCCAGGCCGACACGTTCGCGGGGCTGCGGCGCAGGCGCTGCAGCTCGGCGCGCATGACCGCATCGCCCAGGGCCGCGGCGATCTCGCAGATCAGGTCGTCCTGCAGCTCGAAGAGCTCGGCAACCGGACGGTCGTACTTCTCGGCCCAGACGTGGCTGCCGTGCACGGCCTCGACGAGCTGCACCGTCACCCGCAGCCGCTCGCCGGCGCGCCGCACGCTGCCCTCCAGCACGAAGTCGCAGCCCAGGTCGGACGCCACCTCGCGCACGTCCGGCGACTGGCCCTTGTAGGCGAAGGTGGAGGAGCGCGAGATCACCTTCAGCGTCGAGCTCATGGCCAGGCCGGTGATCAGGTCCTCGACCATGCCGTCGGCGAAGGCCTCATCGACGGGGGCCTGCGAGAAGTTGACGAAGGGCAGGACGGCGATCACCGCGCCGGCTCGTCGCGGGGACGTCGGCGCGCCCTGGTCCGGCGCGGCGCCGGAGGTCCAGGCCAGCCACACCGCAGGGATGAACAAGACCACCAGGCCGGCCAGCACCGCCTCGTCGGTCCAGCCGGGCAGGCCCAGCATGCGCTCCAGGAAGATCGCCGCAGGCGCCAGCACCGCGGCGACGGCGGCGTAGGCCACGGCGACCAGCACCACCCGGCGCCGCCACAACAGCCGCATGAACGCCAAGACCCTGCGCACCGTCCCTGTCCCCCGGGCCCATCCGCCACGGCCCGGCGAATCTTTTAGGCTGCGGTTCGCGGCCGCGCCAGGACGGCGGCCTGGGTCAATCGTCCTCGGGCTCGACGGTCTGGGCCCAGGCCTGGCGGAACCCCTCCACGGCGCGCACGCCCATGGGACCGGCGATGCTGGCGGTTAGCGTCCGGACCCAGATGTCCAGGGGCGCGGTCGGGTTGAGCTCGCGCAGGCGCTGGGCCGCCTTGACCGCGGCAGGCATGTCGCCGCGAATGGCATGGGTGGCGGCGAGCGCCAGCCAGGCCTGCTCGAAGCTCGGGTCGCCGGTCACCGAGCGCAGGAAGGCGTTGGCGGCCTCGTCGGGATTGTCCATCGCCAGGTGGGCCAGGCCGCGGAACACGTAGCGGGTGTTCAGCCAGATGGACTTCGGCGCCAGCCGCTCCTCCTCCTCGTAGTAGGGGAAGGCCTCGGCCGGCCGACCGCTGCGGAACAGGGCGTTGGCGACGCTGCCGTAGACCTGGGCGTCGTTGGGATTGAGCTCCAGCGAGCGCAGGCCGTGCCGCAGGCCCTCCTCCGCGTGGCCGATGTGGGAGAGGGAGGCGCAGGCGAACCCCAGCACCCGCGGATCGTCGGGGGCGAGCGTCACGGCCAGGCGGGCATGCTTGACCGATTCGCGGCTGTTGGGACCGTCGCGGCCTTCGCCCAGCATCTGGGCGGCGGTGGTGAGCGCCATGGCCAGGCGGGCGTGGCCGAGGGCGTAGTTGGGCTCGATGGCGATGGCGTTGCGGGCGTGCTGAATCGAGCTGGGCAAGGCGGAGAACCGCGGCCGCTCGTAGAGATAGGCCGAGCGCATGGCCTCTTCCCAGGCCGAGACGCTGGCGCCCCCCCTGGCCTGGATCACCTCGGCGCGGTCGAGCTCGGCGTGCAGGGCCGCGGCGATCTCCCAGACCAGGTCGTCCTGGAGGTCGAACAGCTCGCCCACCGGGCGGTCGTATTTCTGGGCCCACAAGTGGCCGCCGGTCTCCGTCTCCACGAGCTGGGCGGTGAGCCGCAGCCGCTCGCCGGCCCGCCGGACGCTGCCCTCCAGCACGAACTGCGCCCCGAGGTCCTCGCCCACCTCGCGCACGTCGGGCGAGCGGTTCTTGTAGGCGAAGGTGGAGGAGCGCGAGATCACCCGCAGCGCCGGGTTCAGCGACAGGCTGGTGATCAGGTCCTCGACGATGCCGTCGGCGAAGATCTCATCGGCGGGCTCGCGCGAGAAGTTGGCGAAGGGTAGGACCGCGATGCAGGGCGCCTCGCCGCTCGCCTTGGCGACGCCGCGCCGCCTGGCCGAAGGGGCGGCGCGCGCGCGGCCCTGGGCGGCCCAGGCCAGGATCAGGGTCGGCGGAAAGCCCAGCAGCAGCAGGATCAGCACGAGTTTGGGAAGCCAGCCGGGCATGGGCAGGGTCTGGCCGACGTTGAGCGCGACCTGGAACAGCGCCCAGCCGCCGGCCACATAGGCCGCGCCGATACGCACGATCCGGTGGCTCCACCACAGGGCCAGATATCTGCTCACCGCCTCCATACGCCCCTCGGCCCTGCACAGGCCGCAGGCTATCGCGCCACGCCTCCGCAGGCCACCGCCCCCTCATAGGTTTGGGCGCCAAGCTCCAGCGGATTGAAAAACGGCGCCCGGGTTCCCATCTCAAGCTCATCCGGGGGGCCGCGCCTCATCAGGGCGGACCTCCGGAGGGTCGCTTGATTGAGGACTCCATCGCATGAACCGGTCGATCCTGTTCGACAGCCCGTTCCTGCTCGGCTTCGAGCACACGCGAGCGCTGGCCGAACGCGCCGCAAAGGCGGCCGCGGAAAGCTATCCGCCCTACAATGTGGAAGACCGCGGCGAAGGCCGACTGCGCATCACACTCGCCGTGGCCGGGTTCACGCCCGAGCAACTGCAGGTGACGCTGGAGGATCGCCAACTGGTGATCGCCGGCCGACGGGAGGACGGCGCGAAGCCGGAGGACGCCTATCTGCACCGCGGCATCGCCGCGCGCGGGTTCCTGCGAACCTTCGTGCTGGCCGACGGCGTCGTCGCGGAAGGCGCAGTGCTGGAACACGGGCTGTTGCACATAGATCTTGCCCAGCCGGAGCCCGAACGGCTGGTGCAAAGAATCCCAATACGAACGGCCGGCTGAACCGGCGACCGTTCGAAGCGTTCAGTTCAATGGAGGTGGTCAAGATGACGCCCACGGTTCACAACCTGACAACGGAAGCGTTCGCCGCGCTCGGCGGGCCGGATCTTGTCTATGTTCGTCCGGTAAAGGCCGCGGAAATCCTGGCCAGTGTTCCTTCAGCGCAAATCCAGGGATTCGAACTCGACCCTGAGCAGACGCTCTATGCTGTGCATCGCGCCGACGGAGAACGCCTGGCCGTGCTGACCGACAAGCAGTCGGCGGTCGCCGCCGCGCTGGCCCACGAGCTGGCGCCGGTCTCGGTGCACTAGACGCGCGTAGCGCTCGCGCCCCGACCCTGCCACCGCTCATTCCCGCAAAAGCGGGAACCCAGGTGTTTTGAACATCGCCGCAATCCGGAAAAAGCCTGGGTCCCCGCTTTCGCGGGGATGAGCGGAGATCCTTACGCCGCCGAGATCGGCGTGGCGGGGGCGGCGGCTTCCTGGACCAGGAGGGCGTGGATGGCGTCGGCGGTGGGGGCGTCGCGGAGCTGTTGACGCAGGCGGGCCTGGCGCAGCAGCCGCGAGACCCGGGCCAGGGCGCGCAGGTGTTCGGAGCCGGCGTTGGCATGGGCGAAGAGCGCGAAGATCAGGTCGACCGGCTGGTCGTCCACGGACTCGAAATCCACCGGCTTTTCCAGGCGGACGAAGACGCCGCGCATACGCGACAGGCCCGCCAGGCGCGCATGCGGCACGGCGACCCCGTGGCCGACGCCGGTGGAGCCGGCCTGCTCGCGCTCGGACAGGGCGTCGAGGATCTCGCCGGAGTCGAGGCCGAAGTTGCGCGCGGCGATGTCGGCGATCACCGCCAGCGCCTGGCGCTTGTCGGCCGCGGTCACGCGCAGCGAGATCGCGCTGCGATCCAGGATGTCGCTGATCTGCATAGTGCCAAGACGCCTGCTACGTGTTTAGGACAGGGTCCGGAACCGGCCCGCTCGCCCGCCGACTAGTTCGCGCCAGCCGCGCCATTGCCTGGCGCGGACTTGGTGCGTTCCGGGTCGATCCACCCGATGTTCCCATCGGGCCGGCGGTAGACCACGGAAATTCCCCCGTGTGCGGCGTTCCTAAACACGATCGTCTGACTTTCCGTCAAGTCGAGGTCCATCACCGCCATCGAAACGGTCATGGTGCGAATCTCTTTCTCCGTTTCGGCGATCACCATTGCCCCAGTCAGGACGCCGTCGCCACGCGACACATCGTCGTCGTCCTCATTGTCGAAGTCGTCGTCCATTTCCGGCGCGCGGATGACGAAATAGGCGGCCGATTCGGCCTGCTTGGCGCTGGCGGCCTCGTGCCGGTCCTTGAGCCTGCGTTTGTAGCGGCGGATGCGCGCCTCGATCTTGTCCATGGCGACGCCGAACGCGGCGTGCGCGTCGCCGCCCCGGCCATGGCTCTGGAGCTGATGGCCGGACGCCAGCGTCACGGCGCAATCCACCCTGAAGGCGTGACCCTCCCGGGCGACCACCACCTCGGCTTCGCCGCCTCTGCCAAAGTACTTCCCGATGCTATTGCTTAGGTCGTCTGACACCCGCGAGCGCAGGGCGTCGCCGACATCGACGTGCTTGCCGGTGACTTGGACTTGCATGCGAATACAACGCGCCTGACCGATAAAGGTGTCAAGCGGCGCCGATGACCTCAAGTAAATGTCGTGCGGCGCGGATCACGATGCGGGCAGCCACCACCAGGACCGCCGTGGAAGCGAGCACGAAGCTGTAGCCCGCCAGCGCCAGGACGCCGTCGCGCTGCACCAGGCCCAGGGCCAGCAGGGCGACCGCCGTCGCGGGCAGCAGGTTGCCCAACGGGATAGGCAGGATCAGCACCAGGGAGAGCAGGGTGCAGACGACGCCGATCACGCGCCCGCCGAGGCCGCTGAACAGGAACGCCAGCCGCGGTCGCGAGACGTGCTCGATGCGTTTCATGCTCGGAACCAGGGCCTGGGCGAGCTTGCGCAGCGTGGCGGCCGAGATGGTCCGGCGGCGCACGCCGTGGGGCAGCCAGGGCGCGGTGGCGCCAAGGGCGACCTGCGGCGACAGCAGCACCAGCGGCGCGCCCAGGAAGGTCGAGGATCCCGGCGGCAGCGGCAGGGCGCAGGCGGCCGCGAAGATGAACAGGATGGCGCCGAACGCCCGGCTGCCGAACCGCTGCACGAAGTCCTCGAGCGGCACGTCGCAGCCGGCCTCGCCCAATTCGCGCAGAATCTCCGAGAGCGGACGATCGTCGACGGGCGTGTGTTGGGCCATTCGGCGGGGTCGGAGTCTCGGAAACAGGCCGGGGCGGCCGATCGATAGGTAGCAACCACCTGCGCCCGCCGCCATAAGGGCCGGCGAATTTCGGAGGCGGAACCCGGACGCTGGGGCCGTCCTTTAGGCTGCGGAACGACCGGAGGAGGAGCAGAAGCCATGGGCGCGCCGAACCTGCCGATGGAAGGCCGCTGCCGTTGCGGCCAGGTGGTCGTGCGGATCACCGCCCCGCCCCTCCTGACCATGGCCTGCCACTGCACGGGCTGCCAGCGGATGAGCGCCAGCGCCTTTTCGCTGTCCGCCGCCATCCCGAGCGCCGGGTTCGCCGTGGCGGCGGGCGCGCCGGTGGTCGGCGGCCTGCACGGCGCGGCGCGGCACGAGTTCTGTCCGCACTGCAAGAGCTGGATGTTCACCCGGCCCGCGGGGATGGACGCCTTCGTCAACCTGCGTCCGACGATGCTCGACGACCCCGCCTGGTTCTCGCCGTTCGTCGAGACCTACACCTGCGAGAAGCTCCCCTGGGCGACGACGCCGGCGGTGCGTTCCTTCGAGAAGTTCCCCGCGCTGGAGGATTTCGAGGGGCTGATCAAGGCATATGCCGCGCGGGGCTAGAGCGTCGCCGTCACCACCAGCGCCTGGCCCCCCGGGGCGACCGGGCCGGGCCCGAAGCGGCGGGCCAGCGCGTCGGCGACCGCGTCGCTCACCGCCGCCAGGCCGCCGGGGCGCCGGGCCTCGATCTCGCCGGCGAGCGGGGAGCCGGTGCACATGCCGGCGGCGAAATCCCGGGCCGAGGCGGCGGGCGTCGGCAGGGCGACACGTTCGACGGCGACCCGCGCGAAGCCGGCGTCCGCCAGGCCGCGACGGATCGGATCCTCGTCGTACCAGCCGAAGGGGGTGCGAGCCATGAAGCCGGGCGGATCGTCGGGAAAGAGGGCCGTGACGGCCTCGTGGACGGCCTGGGAAAGCGCGTTGACGTCGAGGCGGTCCCAGACGTTGAACACGAACTGGCCGCCCGGGCGCAGCACGCGGCGGGCCTCGGCGTAGCCGGCGGCCTTTTCGGGGAAGAACATCACACCGAACTGGCAGACGACGGCGTCGAAGCTGTCGGCCGCGAAGGGCAGCGCCTGCGCGTCGGCCTGGCGCCAGGCGACATTGGGCGCGGACAGGAGCTGGGCGCCCCGGGCGATCATCGCGTCGTTGAGATCGGTGGCGATGATGCGGGCGCCGGGCGCGGCCTCGGCCAGCGCGCGGGTGACGCGGCCGGTGCCGGCGGCGGTCTCCAAGAGGTCGCCGGAGAAGCCCTGGAACCGGCGCGCCAGGTCGCGGGCGAAGGGCTCGAACAGGGTGGGGCCGAGCAGGCGGTCGTAGATTTCCGGGATCGAGCCGGTGAAGGCGGCGTCGGACATGGCGGGGCTCCGGCGGCGAGGGTCCGGCGGCAGGTTGCGCCGGAAAGCTCATTGGGGCCAGTCCCGGGGCGAGCGCTCCTCCCCCCATGATCGTGGGGGTTGGACAGCCCCCTACGCCGACTCCTTCAGCATCCGCTTGCGTTCGACGGAGGAGGGGATGCGCAGGGCTTCGCGGTACTTGGCGACGGTGCGCCGCGCGATGTCGACGCCGGCTTCCTTGAGGATGTCGACGATGCGGTCGTCGGAGTGGACGTCCTCCTCGCGGCGCTCTGCGTCGATGAGCTGGCGGATCTTGTGGCGGACGCTCTCGGCGGAGTGGGCCTCGCCGCCGGAGGACGACGCGATGGAGGAGGTGAAGAAGAACTTCATCTCGAACACGCCGCGGGGCGTGGCGATGTATTTCGACGAGGTGACCCGGCTGACGGTGGACTCGTGCATGCCGATGGCGTCGGCGACGGTCTTGAGGTTCAACGGGCGCAGGTGCTCGACGCCGTAGGCCAGGAAGCCGTCCTGCTGGCGGACGATCTCGCTGGCCACCTTCAGGATGGTCTTGGCCCGCTGGTCCAGGCTCTTCATCAGCCAGTTGGCCGAGGCCAGGCAGTCGGAGACGAAGGTCTTTTCCTGGTCGGTCCGCGCGCCGGCCGAGACCCGGGCGTGGTAGCGCTGGTCGACCAAGAGGCGCGGCAGCGTGTCGCTGTTGAGCTCCACGTGCCAGAGGCCGCCCTGGCCCTCGCGGATATAGACGTCGGGGGCCACGGGCGGCGCCGGCTCGCCGCCGAAGGCCGCGCCGGGCCGGGGCGTCAGCGCGCGCAGCTCGGCCACCATCTCGCGCAGGTCCTCGTCGTCGACGCCGCAGACCCGGCGCAGGCCCGCCATGTCGCGGCGCGCCAGGAGGTCGAGGTTGTCGAGCAGGGCCGCCATCAGCGGGTCGAAGCGGTTGCGCTCCTTGAGCTGCAGCATCAGGCACTCGCGCACGTCGCGGGCGAAGACGCCGGTGGGCTCGAAGCCCTGCAGGACGGTGAGCACGCCTTCGAGGAGCGATTCGGCGCAGCCGAGGCGCTCGGCGGTCTCGGCGAGGTTGCAGCGCAGGTAGCCGCCCTCGTCGACCGCGTCGATCAGCACATGGGCGGCGGCGGTCTCGGCCGGACCCAGGCGGGCCACGGCGAGTTGGTCGTAGAGGTGTTCGGGCAGGGTCTTGGCGCGGGCCAGCGAGCTTTCGAAGCCGTTGTCGTCGCCGTCGAAGCTGCCGCCGGCGCCGGCGCGCGACCAGTCGACGTTTCCGCCGGCGTCGCCGACCGGGGCGTCGCCGGTGGCGCGCTCGCCCGGGGAGATGTCGTCGGGACGGGCGTCGAGCTCGGCCGCAGCGTCCGAATCGCTGATTCGGTCGGCGGAGGTCTCGGCGGCGACCGGGGCTTCCGGTTCGGCCTCGGGATCGGCGTCACGCTCGTCGCGCTGCAGGAGCGGGTTGCGCTCCATCTCGGCCTCCACGAAGGCCTCGAGCTCAAGATTCGACAATTGCAGAAGCTTGATCGCCTGCTGCAACTGCGGGGTGATGACAAGGCCCTGGCCCTGCCGAATCTCGAGACGCGCACTGAGCGCCAAAGCCGCCCTCCTGGCCTGGGTTTCAAACGCCAGACTAGGGGGCCCATCCCCACCGATTGGTTAACTTCGGCGGCAAAAGGAAGGCGGCGTCCTCTCAACGCAACGGCAAGACTCCCGCGCTAGGGTCGCCAGCCTTCGTCACGGGATCGGCCAGCCCTTGCACATCGACGTCCTTCGTCCCCGCGACCTTACGCCCGCCCAGGTGGAGCGCTGGCTCGCCCTGCAGGCGGACGGGCTGGAGAGCCCGTTCCTGTCGCCGCGGTGGGCGCAGGCGGTGGAGCGCGCGCAGCCGAACCGGCGGGTGGGCGTCGCGGTGATTCGCGAGGGCGGGCGCGAGCGCGGCTTCTTCACCGCCCGCATCGACGCCCAGACCGCCATGCCGGCCGGCGCCCCGATGTGCGACTACCAGGGGGTGGTGGCCGAGCCGGACCTGGCGCTGGACCCCAAGGCGCTGCTCGCGGCGCTGAACGTGGACCGGCTGGACCTATCCAACATGCTGGCGAGCCAGACGGCCTTCGTCCCCTACGGCCGGGCGCGCGACGCCTCGCGGGTGGTGGACGTGAGCCAGGGCTTCGCCGCCTACGAGGCCGATCGCAAGGCGGCCGGCGTCGGCATCCTGAAGGACGCCGCCAAGAAGCGGCGCAAGGCGGCGCGCGAGGTGGGCGAGCCGCGCTTCACCGCCTTCTCCCGCGACCGGCGCGACCTGGCGCAGCTCCTGGCCTGGAAGCGGGCGCAGTTTAGGGCCACCAACCAGACCGACATCTTCGACACGCCCTGGACGCTGAGGCTGCTGGAGGACCTGCTGGCCAGCACCGACCCGGATTTCGGGGCCGGCGTCTTCACCCTGCATTTCGGCGACCGGCTGGCGGCGGCGCACCTGCACCTGTGCGGCGGCCCGATCGTGCACGGCTGGCTGATCGCCCACGACCCGGCCTTCGAGCGCTATTCGCCGGGCATCGCGCTCTTCGCCGACATCCTGGCGTGGATGGACACGACGCCCTATTCGCGCCTCGACCTGGGCGGCGGCGACTACCGGTTCAAGCGCGAGCTGGCCAACGCCGAGGAGCCGGTGATCCATGGCTTCGTGGGGCGGCCATCGGCCGCAGCCCTGGTGCGCCACGCCGCCTATGGGGTGGTGAAGGTGGCCGAGGCCCTGCCGCTGGGCGCCGTCTCCGAGCTGCCCGCCAAGGCCATGCGCCGGATGGACCGCTGGCGCGGCCTGCGCTAAGCCCCGGCCCGCGCACCCGGTTGCGCCCTTTCGTGAAGACGGCCTGCGCCATGACCCTCACCTTCGACGCCATCCAAGCCGCCGCCGCGCGCCTGAAGGGCCAGATCGAGCGCACGCCCTGCCGCCACTCCCGGACCCTGTCGGAGATCACCGGCGCCGAGGTGTGGGTGAAGTTCGAGAACCTGCAGTTCACCGCCGCCTACAAGGAGCGCGGCGCGCTGAACATGCTGCTGACCCTGGGCGAGAACGCCCGCAAGGCAGGCGTGATCGCCGCCTCCGCGGGCAACCACAGCCAGGGCCTGGCCTATCACGCCGCCCGGCTGGGCATCCCGGTGACCATCGTCATGCCGCGCACCACGCCGTTCATGAAGGTTCGCCAGACCCGGGCGTTCGGCGCCGACGTGGTGCTGGACGGCGAGAGCTACGACGAGGCCTCCGCCCACGCCATGGCGCTGCGCGACGAGCGCGACCTGGTCTACGTCCACCCGTTCGACGAGGTGGAGGTGATGGCCGGCCAGGGCACGGTGGCGCTGGAGATGCTGGAGGACGTGCCGGACCTGGAGGTGCTGCCGGTGCCGATCGGCGGCGGCGGGCTGATCGCCGGGGTGGCGACCGCGGCCAAGCACATGCGGCCGGAGATCAGCGTGATCGGCGTCGAGCCGGCCATGTACCCCTCCTTCACCGCCAAGATGCGCGGCGTGCGGGGCGGCGCGCAGGTGGGCGGGGCGACCATCGCCGAGGGCATCGCGGTCAAGCAGGTGGGCGATATGTCCTACGCCATCGCCCGGCCGCTGATCGACGACGTGGTGCTGATCGAAGAGCCGTTCTTCGAGAGCGCCATCGCCCTCTACTGCAATGTGGAGAAGACCATCGCCGAGGGCGCGGGCGCGGCCTCGCTGGCCGCCCTCCTGGCCTATCCGGAGCGGTTCCGCGGCAAGAAGTGCGGGCTGATCCTGACCGGCGGCAACATCGACACGCGGCTCCTGGCCTCGGTGCTGACCCGCGAACTGGTGCGCGACCAGCGGCTGGTGTCCTTGCGGATCGTCGGCGACGACCGGCCGGGCCTGCTCGCCACCGTCTCGCGGATCATCGGCGAGCATGGGGCCAACATCGTCGAGGTGGCGCACAACCGGCTGGCGCTGGACGTGCCGGCCAAGGGCGCGGAGTTCGACATCATGATCGAGACCCGCGACGCCGAGCACACCCAGGAGATCATGGCCGCCCTGCGAAAGGCCGGCTATCCGCCCCGCACCGTCTGAGCGCTTGAGGGTTTCCATGTCCCGACTGATCGTCGTTCTCGCCGCCCTCCTGTCGCTGGCCGCCTGCGGCAAGCCGAAGGCGGAAGTCGCCGCCGACGCGGCGGTCAACCTGGCGAAGGCCAAGCTGTTCATGGCCGAGAACGCCAAGCAGCCGGGGGTGCAGGTCACGCCGTCGGGCCTTCAGTACAAGATCGTCCGCTCCGGCCCGGCCACGGGGATGCACCCGCAGGAGGCCGACGAGGTGAAGGTCAACTACGAAGGCAAGCTGCCGGACGGCAAGGTGTTCGATTCGTCCTACGCGCGCGGCATGCCGGCGGCCATGCCGCTGGCCAACCTGATCCCGGCCTGGGTCGAGGCCCTGAAGCTGATGCGCCCGGGGGACGAGTGGATCCTCTACGTGCCGCCGGAGCTGGGCTATGGCGCCGAGGGCGCGGGCGCCGACATCCCGCCGAACTCGCCGCTGATCTTCCGGATCGAGCTCATCGACCTGCTGCCCGCGCCGGGGCGGGTGCAGCAGGGGTAGGGCCTCCCTTCCCCCTGGAGGGGGGAAGGGCCGGGGTTGGGGTGGTGCGGGTTCAACGGGCACGACCTCAGGGATCACCGGCAAAGGGCGACGTCGTACATCGGGACCACGCAGATCTTCTCGGCAGGCGTCGCCACCCCCATCCCAAACCCTTCCCCCCTCCAGGGGGAAGGGCCTTACGGCGCTTTCCTTTGAGATCGCCGGATGGGCCGGGCTACAGTGACCCATGACCGGCGAAGCTCTGACCGCGCGTGCGCTTTCGATCCTCGAGACGCTGGTGCGTTTCGACACGACGTCGCGGCTGTCGAACCTGGCGCTGGTGGAGTGGGTCGAGGGGTATCTGGCGGGCCATGGCGTCGCGTCGCGGAGAGTCCCCAATGCGGACGGGTCAAAGACCAACCTGATGGCGTCGGTCGGGCCGGCGATCCCCGGCGGGGTGGTGCTGTCGGGGCATACGGACGTGGTGCCGGTGGACGGCCAGCCGTGGACCTCCGACCCGTTCGCGATCGTCGAGCGGGCGGGCCGGATCTACGGGCGCGGGACCTGCGACATGAAGGGGTTCCTGGCGCTGTCGCTGGCGGCCGTGCCCGACCTCACAGCCGCGCCGGCCAGGCTGCCGGTGCACCTGGCGTTCTCCTACGACGAGGAGGTCGGCTGCCTGGGCGCGCCGGACATGATCGCGGTGATCGCCGCCGAGCTGCCGAAGCCGGCGCTGGTGGTGGTGGGCGAGCCCACCAACATGGAGGCGGTGACCGGCCACAAGGGCATCGCGACGTTCCGGGTGACGGTGAACGGCAAGGAAGCCCACTCCAGCCAGCCGCACCTGGGGGTGTCGGCGATCATGGAGGCGGTCCCGCTGATGGCGCGGCTGTCGGCGCTGGCCGAGCGGCTCGACCGCGAGGCGGATCCGGCGTCGCTGTTCACGCCCAAGGGAGCGACGCTGACCATCGGCGAGCTCAACGGCGGCACGGCGTCCAACATCCTGGCCCGCGAGTGCGTGTTCGTCTTCGACCTGCGCTATCCGGCCGGCCTCGATCCCGAGGCCATCCTGGCGGACACCTTCCAGGCGGTGGGCGACCTCGACCGGGCGTTGAAGGCGCGCAGCCCGCAGGCCGGGGCGCGGATCGAGCGGCGATCGGCCGCCCCGCCCCTGGCGCCGGAGCCGGGCGGACCGGCCGAGGCCTTCGCGCGCCGGCTGGCCGGCGACAACGGCCCGCCGCGGGTGGTGGCCTTCGCCGCCGAGGCGGGCCAGTTCCAGGGGGCCGGGTTCTCGACGGTGATCTGCGGGCCGGGCTCCATCGACCAGGCCCATCAGCCGGACGAATACGTGGAGCGCTCCCAGATGGAGCGCGGGGCGGCGTTCATGAGCCGGCTGGTGGACTGGGCCGCAGCGGGCGGATGACCACCGGACGGCTGAGCAGCGCCATGGGGTTCCAGGCCATGGCCCGGGCGATCTCCCACGACCCGCAGCGCCGCGTCGCCTGGGTCTGGCGTCGCGCCTGAAGGATGGCCGGCAGCCCGTCGAGGGCGGCCTTGAAGCCGCGCCAGGGCGAGGCGAGCTCGCCTCGCGTCCAGTGGCGGAAGAACAGCAGGACCGTGGTGGCCAGGTGCAGCGGCAGGGTCAGCCAGAACAGCGCCGGCGGGGTGTCCTTCACGAACACCCAGAAGCGGTTGCGCGTGCCGTGGAAGGTGGCGAAGTCCGACCGCGGGCCGCCGGAGGAGGCGGAGCCCACATGGCGGACCACCGCGTCGGGGATCACCAGCGTCGGCTCGCCCAAGAGGCGCAGGCGGTAGCCCAGGTCAACGTCCTCGCAGTAGCAGAACAGCCGCTCGTCGAAGCCGCCCAGGGCCTGGAACAGGTCGCGGGCGATCAGCATGGCGCCGCCGCAGGCGGAGAACACCTCGCCGGGCGCCGCCGGCCCGGGGTCGGCGCTGCGGTGGCCGCCGCGGAACGGGAAGCCCGCCAGGGCCATCACGTCGCCCAGGCCGTCGAGGATCGAGGGGTCGCGGGCCATGAGCTGGCGCGAGGCGAAGCAGCGGGCCTGGGGATGCTCTTCCGACGCGCGCATCAGCCGCTCGAGCCAGTCCGGCTCGGCGAAGGCGTCGGGATTGATGAGGGCGACCCAGTCGCCGCGGGCCGCGTCGACCGCCCGGTTGATCCCGGCGGCGAAGCCCAGGTTGGCCCCGTTCTCGATCAGCCGAATGGACGGATCGCGGGCCGCCGCCGCCTGGGGCGCGCCGTCAGAGGAGGCGTTGTCGGCCAGCACCACCTCGAAATCGCGGTAGGTCTGGGCGCGCAGGGCGGCCAGGCAGTCGGCCAGGAGCGGCCCGCTCTCATAGGCCAGCACGACGACGCTGACCTCAGGCTTGCCATCCGACCCGTCCCGCGCCATCCGAGGGGCTGCTCCTTATCCTGGTTCGAGTTCCCATGACGACGATCACGCCGCTGGCCCTGCCCGGGGTCCTGCTTATCACGCCCAAGCGACATGGCGACGCCCGCGGCTGGTTCTCCGAGACCTGGAGCCGGGCGGCGATGGCCAAGGCCGGCGCCGACCTCGACTTCGTGCAGGACAACCAGGCCTTCAGCGCGCAGCGGGGCACGATGCGGGGGCTGCACTTCCAGCGCGCCCCGTTCGCCCAGGCCAAGCTGGTGCGGGTGCTGAAGGGCGCGATCTACGACGTGGCCGTGGACATCCGGCCGGGCTCGGCGACCTTCGGCCGGTGGCTGGGGTTGGAGCTCAGCGCCGAACGGGGCGACCAGATCCTCGTGCCGCGGGGCTATGCGCACGGGTACTGCACGCTCACCGCCGACTGCGAGATCGCCTACAAGGTGGACGGTCCCTATTCGAAGGAGTCCGAGGGCGGGATCCTGTGGAACGACCCGGCGATCGGCATCGACTGGCCGGTAGGGCCGGACGAGGTGCTGGCCAACGAGCGCGACCGGACCTTGCCGACGCTGGCGGAGCTCGGGCCGGTCGAGTTCTGAGCATGCTCCTTCTCCCTCCAGGGAGAAGGTGGCGGCGAAGCCGCCGGATGAGGGTCTAAGGACCCTCTCCACCTCGAACCCAGGCTATCCGGAAAGGTCCGCGCGGCCCCTCTTCCGACCCTGCTCCGCAGGGCCACCTTCTCCCTGCAGGGAGAAGG
>Ga0068859_100003110_pt1 | contig 16852 bp, 19 predicted proteins | sample KBSSwiS22_FD_66585 | JGI IMG/M metagenome (GOLD analysis project Ga0068859, IMG submission 66585) | Switchgrass rhizosphere microbial communities from Kellogg Biological Station, Michigan, USA - KBS Switchgrass S2-2 | ecosystem: Host-associated > Plants > Roots > Rhizosphere > Soil ...
GTGCGAACCAGTACCGAGCGGCAAATTCGTGGGATCAAATTGCGCTGGGGTCTCACGTCATGACGTTTCTGACGTGACCCTACTTATCGGCGTATGGATGCACATAGCGCGCGCGCGTATACGCCTATTATAAGCGTCGCGTCAGTCACGTCATGGATTTGACGGTCTCGCGCCTGACGACAAACTGTGCTAGAGCGAAAATTCAACAGTTTGAGACTGCACTACAATGCCGTGGCAGCCTGGGCAATCTGGCAACCCCGCTGGGGCGCCGACGCGGATCAAACCGTGGCGTGAAGCGTTGCAGCGCGCACTCAAGCGCGAGCAAAGATTACTCTTTCATACCAACAGGTTACATCCTTCCATCATCTCGACCCATGACGAGAACGGCGTCTGCATTGTGCCCGAAGGTCAGATGCTGGAGCTGATCGCCGACATGACCGTGCAGCGTGCTGCCTGTGGTGATCACGACGCCACGCTCGAGATTGGTAATCGGCTTGATGGTCGCGCACCGCAGACGCTCGAGGGAGGCGATGCGCCGATCATCCATACCGTGAAATGGCTGGACGACGATGACGAGACCGGCAACGGATTGGATGTTGAGAATATTGCGGAGTCCGTGAGCGGAGAAGGCGCTTCGAGCGTTGATGTTGATCCACCCGGCGAGCCCGTCGGGGTGAGACAGCTTGAGTACGACGACAGATGGGCCGATGAGATCGAAGAGGCTGAACCCAAGGAGAACGACGATGACGGAAGCACGAAGTGAGAATCGCACGGCCAAAGACGTGAAGGGCGGGCTGGTTGGCGACAAAGAGACTGCGAGCGAGCGCGCAGCTCGTGAAGGCGAGGCCGTGGCAGTCGAGGATCTGACGATCGATGAGCCGGTGCCGAGCTTGCCGGACCGCTGGGAAGTCGGTCAAACCGAAGTCGAGGCCGACGCCAACGCGACCATTGCCGAGGAGCGCGAGGCCAAGATCAAGGCCGAGAACGAGCGCAAGAACCGCGAAGCTGAGGAGGCGCGCTCCGGCACGCTGAGCGAAGAAGAGCGCAAGGCAAAAGCCGACGAAGCCACAGCTCAAGCGCAGAAGCAGCCCGGCGAGGATGCCGAGACTTATCGGCAGCGCCGTGAGCGTGAGCAGCGTGAGGAGCTGGCGCCGGACGAGCCGGTGCCGACATCGCGCAAGCGTTAGCCGATGAGCATTGCTGATCCCGGGGTCGCGCACGTTCCGTACCGGCCCCGGGCAGTATTCAAACCATTCCACAGGCGACCTAATCGTTGGGCGGTGATCGTCGCACATCGACGCGCTGGCAAGACGGTCGCGGCAGTGAACGACGCGATCCGCGCCGCGATCCGTTGCGACAAACCGGATGGCCGCTTCGCCTACATCGCGCCGCTGTGGAACCAAGCCAAAGATGTTTGCTGGGATTATTTGAAGCACTACTCACGCCCGCTGCTCGCCAAGCCGCCGAATGAGAGCGAGCTGCGCGTCGATCTGCTCAATGGCTCGAGGGTGCGGCTGTACGGCGCCGACAATCCTGACCGCATGCGTGGTGGCGGGCTCGATGGTGCGATTCTCGATGAGTATGCTGACATGCGGCCCGTGGTGTGGGGCGAGGTGATCCGTCCGATGCTGGCCGATCGTCACGGCTGGGCGACCTTCATCGGCACGCCGAAAGGCCGCGTCGGCCTCTACGACATCTGGAAAGGCCAGGGCATCTGGAAGGACGTGCAGCTCTACCGGCTGATGCTGAAGGCCAGCCAGACGGGTCTGATCTCCGAAGCCGAGCTTGCCGACGCCAGGCGCACCATGACCGAGGAGCAGTACGCGCAGGAGTTCGAATGCAGCTTCGAGGCGGCGATCATTGGTGCCTACTACGGCAAGCTGATGGCTCGAGCCGAGGACGAGAAGCGCGTGGTCGGCGTGCCCTACGATCCGGCAGCGCAAGTCTGGACCGCGTGGGACCTGGGCAAGAACAACGCCACGGCGATCTGGTGGGCGCAGGTCGTTGGCCGCGAGGTCCACGTCATCGACTATTACGAGATGACCGGCGCCGAGCTTGACCACTACGCACAGAAAGTGCGCGAGAAGCCCTACGTCTATGCCGGGCACATCGTGCCGCACGACAGCCAGGCGAAAATTCTCGGCATGAGCAACACCAGGTTCGAGCAGCTGGAGAAGCTCGGCCTGCGTCCGCTCACCGTGTGTCCGATGCACCGGATCGAGGATGGCATCAACGCCGCCAAGGTGATGCTGCCACGTTGTTGGTTTGACCGCCTGAAATGCGAACGGGGTATTGACGCGCTCAAGCTCTATCGTGCATCGTTCGATGACAAGCTGAACGTGATGCGGCCCGTGCCGGTGCATGACTGGACCTCCAACGGCGCGGACGCTTTCAGGTATCTCGCCATGATCCTCGACAGGTCGGATGCCAGCAAAGCCAATTTTGGCCGCACGTTGGTCTATCCCGAACAAGGAGTTGCCTGATGCGCTTCCGCAAGAAGCCGGTCGAGGTCGAGGCGTGGACGGCGCAGAGCGTGATCGCTGCCGCCAAGGAGAATTGGACCGCCATCCCGGCGCCGATCGCCACCGCCTACGAGCGCGGGCAGGTGTTCTTCACCGACAACAGCGTCGAGATCGTCACGCTCGAGGGCACCATGACGGCGAGGACGCCGGATTGGATCATCAAGGGCGTCAAGGGCGAGCTGTACCCATGCCGACCTGAGATTTTCATCGAGACCTACGAGCCGGTCGGGACCGAGGACGACGATGGCACACTTTAGGACCTGGGTGAAATGGGGCGGGCCCGACGAGGCGGCCATGCCGGTCGGCGAGTGGAACGAGGAAGAGCAGATGCGGCTCAAAGCGCACGCCGCCCTCGATGATCTCTTGCGCGACATGGAGCGGAAGCACGTCACGCCGGTCAGCACCCGCGAAAACCAGCGCAAGCTCGAGCTGATCATCAACGCGGGGCCTGAGTGATGGCGGCCTATCGCGTCCCAGGCGGCGGTGGCACGGGCGGCAAGCCAACCCCACGCGATGTGATGACCGACGATGATTTGCAGGCGATGCTCGCCGCGCAGAAGGCCGACGCGCTCAGCTCCAACTCTGAATCCAAACTCTTGTCGAGCCGCGAGAAGGCGCTCGATTACTATTACGGCGAGATGCCCGACATGCTGCCCGCCGAGGGCCGCAGCAAGGCGGTGTCCACCGATGTCGCCGACACCATCGAAGGCCTGATGCCTTCCTTGATGGAGATTTTCGCAGGCTCCGACGAGGTGGTGGTGTTCGATCCGGTCGGACCTGACGACATCGACGCCGCCGAGCAGGAAACCGATGTCGTGAACCACGTGTTCACGCAGCAGAACAACGGCTTTTTAGTCCTGTACACGATGATCAAGGACGCGCTGCTGGAGAAGCTCGGCACCGTCAAGGTGTGGACCGAAGAGGAGACCCGCGACGAGAAGGAGACCTATCACAACGTCACCGAGGACGTGATGGCGGTGCTGCTGCAACAAGATCAGGTCGAGATCACGGCTTTGAGCCCATCCGACGAGGTCGAAGGTGCCTTCGATGTCGAGGTCACTAACAAGATCAGCAAGAAGCGCCATCGGGTGGTGCCGGTGCCGCCGAACGAATTTGGCTGGTCGCGGCGCACCGGCATGCAAATCCAAGAGACCGACTATTGTTACCACGAGCCGGAAGGCGGCAAGGCCATCGGCGAGCTTACCGAGCAGGGCTACGACCGGCAAATGCTCGAGGACCTGCCGAAAGAGAGCGGCGTCAGCCAATCGTCCGAGAGCGTGGCCAGGGACACCGTCAACGACAGTGACAAGCAAGGATCGTCCGATGATCTCAACAAGATTATGCGACGTGTTTCGGTCTGTGAGCACTATGTGCGGATGGACTACAAGGGCGACGGCAAGCCCTGCCTCTACAAAGTCACCACGGCGGGCGACGAAAGCAAAATCCTCACCAAGCAAGGCGTCCCAGACATCGAAGAAGTCGATGTCATCCCGTTCGCCTGCATCACGCCGTACATAGTCACGCACCGGCTGTGCGGGCGCTCGGCTGCCGACCTCGTCATGGACATCCAGAAGATCAAGACCGCGCTGACCCGTGGCTTGCTGGATAATATCTATCTGACGCTAAACCCGCGCGTCGAGGTCGCGGAGAGCAACTCGAATGAGAACACGCTCGATGACCTGCTGATTTCTCGGCCAGGAGGCATTGTGCGGACCAAAACCCCCGGCGGGCTAAATCCTTTCGTCCATCCTGATATCACCGGCAGCATCTATCCCATGCTCCAGTACATGGACTCGACGCGAGAGTGGCGCACTGGCGTCACCCGCCAGGGGCAAGGCCTCGATGCCGACGCGCTCAACAACCAGACCGCCACCGCCGCGATGCAGTTCTACGACGTGGCGCAGGCCAGAATGAAACTCGTCGCCAGGATCTTCGCCGAGACCGGCATCGCCGACATGATGTGGCTGCTGCACCATACCATCCGCAAGAACGGCGATCAGCAGATGACGCTCAGGTTGCGCAACAAATGGGTCACGGTCGATCCGCGCACCTGGAAAGACCGCAACGACATGACGGTCAATGTCGGGCTGGGCCATGGCGGCAAGGCCGAGCAGATGCAGCAGCTGCTGGTCTTGATCAACGCCCAGCGCGAGGCCGCCGCCGGGCAACTCGGCCTCGTCAACCCGATCAATTTCTACAATTCGGCGCGCGACCTGGTGCGGCTCTTGGACAAGAAGGACGTGGATCGATATTTCGTGCAGCCGCAGCCCAATGCGCAGATGCCAGCGCCGCCCGATCCCAACCAAGGCAAGTTGCAGATCGAGCAGGCCAAGATGCAGGCCAAGCAGCAGTCGGACCAGGCCACACTCGCCGCCAAGCAGCAATCCGATCAGATGAAAGCCGCCACCGATGCGCAGATGGCGCAGATGAAAGCCTCCGTCGAGCAGCAGAAGGTGGCGATGACCGCGCAGGTGAAGCAGATGGAGGCCGCGCACAAGACGGCGATCGAGAAGCTGCAAGCCGAAGCCGACATCGCCGTCGGTCAGGCCAAGGCGGCGGCGCAGATGCAGATCGCGCAGCAGAAGCACGACCTCGAAATGGACAAGGCGCGGCTCGAGGCGCAGCTCATGGTCCACAAGCACATCCTCGACACGAATTTTACGGAGCAAAAACACACCGCCGACTTGGCAATCAAGCAGCAGGACGCTAAAGCTAGAGCAGCCGACATGAAGGCGCGCAGCCAGGAGCGCCGCGCAGCGGCCCGAGCGAAACCGAAGGGGAAATCCGATGGCGGGAGGTAGCTCACCCACAGGCGGCGGCGGCATGAAGCAGCAGCGTCCGCTCACCGGCGGCATGGCGGGCGGCGACATGGCGGGACCTTGGGGTCCGGCTGGCCCGCGCACCACGCCGATGATGCCGAGCCAACAGAATTTTCAGCAGAACCAAGCGGCGATGCCTTCCGCACAGGCGACCACGCCGATGGCGGGCGGCGGCATCTACAATCCGATGCCGCGTGCCACGCAAGGCCCGGCGAACCCGATGAGCATGCAGGGTCCGGCCATGCCTGCCCGCCTCGATGCCAGCCATTCCGGCGGCACGCACTGGCAGGGCCGCGAAAATCTCTATGGCGGTGGCGGCAACAATTGGCTCAGTCAGCCGCAAGGCTGGCGCGGCAGCAATCCCGGCGTGGTCTCGCCCGAGAAGATGGCGCAACTCCAGAGCCGGGTCGGCAATCTGCAAGGCTTGATGCGCGGCGTACAAGGCGACATCCGTCAAGGCACCCGTAACCCCGAAGCGATGGGCCTGCTGCAAAACCGGATGGGCCGTCTGCAAGACTACAAGCGTTGGATGGGCCAGCACACGGCTGCGAACACACCGGCGGCGGCGCCGGGTCCGGTCGATCCGGTGACGGGGTTGCCGGTTGATCCGAATATGCCCGGGGGTGTAGCGTCCGATTTCAGCGGCGGGCTCACCAATGCCGGAAATCTCGCTTCGCTGCTCGCCGGGTTGGGCTACGTCTGAGGGGTAGATGGAAGATAAATCGCAAGCCAGGATCAACCGAGGTCAGCGCGCCCAGGCGCTGCTCGATGACCCGGTGCTGAACGAGGCTTTCGACGCGCTGCTCGCCGATGCCGACGAACGCGCCGACACCTCCAAGCCGGATGAGATCCAGCTGCGCGAGGAATGCTACCGCGCCAAGCAGGCGATCAAGGCGGTGCGCAAGAAGCTGGCGATCTGGGTCAGCGACGCCGCCATCGAGCGGAAATATCTCGACGAAATCAACCAAAAGAACGCAGCCAAGGCAGGTGAAGATGTGGCTGCTTAGAGCAAATATTCCGTTCGCTGCTGAAGGGACCGATTCCGGCCCATCTCCCGCGCCCACAGAGCCCTCGCCGTCGCAGAGCCCGATGCCGACCGGCGAAGGCATGCCAGCCCAGGTCCGAGGACCTGCTGAGCCGGTCAAACTCGGCGAGATGACCCCGTCCGAAATTGGCCGCATGATGCGCGGCCTGAGGAAGCCGAAGGGTGAGGCCGAAGGCCGAACGTCTACCCCACAACAACCCGCAGCGCCTGACGATGGCAGCGCGGACGAAATCGCCTCGCCCGATGAGGACGAGAGCGGCACCGCCCCGGAGGAAGTCCCTCCGGCTACCGGTGAGACTGACGAGCAAGCCCCTGAAGGCGAAGAGCCTCAGCTACGCGAACCTCCGAGGTCTTGGAGCGCAGAAGCACGCGAAAAGTGGGCGAACCTCGACCCTGAGCTTCAGAGCTATTTGCTCGAGCAGGACAGGACCGCCAGCCAGACGGTGCGTAAGGCTCAGAATGAGGCTGCTCAAATCCGGCAACACGTCGAACAGATCGTGGGGCAGGAGAGGATGCAGCTGGAACAGGTGAGGCAGCAATACGAAGCCGCCTTGCCCGATCTTTATCGGCAGCTGGCCAACAACGACCAGTTCGCCGATATCCAGAGTTTCGATGATGTCGAGAAGCTGGCGAAAGAAGATTGGGCGAGGTACATCGAATACGACGCTCACGTTAAAAAGCTCGGCATCGTGCAGGCGCAGCTGCAACAAGCGCAGCAACGTCAGATGCAGGAATACGGGCACAACTGGGCGCGTTGGTCGACACAAGAGGATCAGAAATTCGCCGACCTCAATCCCGACATGCGGGACCCGGCCAAGGCGAAAATCGTCCACGAAACGGGCGCCAAGACGCTGACCGATGTCGGCTTCTCGCCGCACGAGATCAACGCGCTGTGGAACGGTCAAGCATCACTCAGCATGCGCGACCACAGGGTGCAGGCCCTGTTCCACGATGCGATCAAGTTCCGAGCGTCCAAAGGCCAAGTCGAAGCTGCCAAAGCCAGAGACCTTCCAGCAGTCCAGAAGCCTGGAGTCGCCTTCTCGGGTAACCGGGGAGTGCAAGCCCTTCAAACCGCAAAACAGAAACTCAGCGCCACCGGCGACGTGAAAGACGGTGTCGCATTATTGCGAGCGCAACGAGCCGCGAGAGCTGGCCGTGCCCGCTAGGAGAAACCACGATGACTGTCCCAGCAGCAACCCAGACGATTTACTCCACCAAGGGTAATCGTGAGGACCTGACCGATGTGATCTATAACATCGATCCGACTGAAACGCCGTTCATCACCAATATCGATCGCGTCGGCCAAAAAGCGGTGCTGCACGAGTGGCAGACCCAGGCTCTGGCTTCGCCCGATCTCAACAACGCGCAGCTCGAAGGCGACGACGCCACGGCGACCGTGCATACGCCGACCGTGCGGCTTGGCAATTACTGCCAGATCAGCCGCAAGGCAGGCCGCGTGTCCGGCACGCAGCGGTCCGTCGATAGCGCAGGCCGCGAGGACGAGCTTGACTACCAGAAAGTGCTGAAGGGCAAGGAACTGAAGCGCGACATGGAGTCCATCTTGACTGGTGCGAACCAAGCCAAGGCGGCAGGCACCGACGCAGCGACGCCGAGGAAGCTGGCAAGCCTGTTGTCGTGGGTCAAAACCAACACCAACAAGACCGGCACCGATCCGGCAGCTGCCGACGGCACCGGCACCCGCACCGACGGTACGGCCCGGCAATATACCGAGCCGCTGCTGAAGGACGTGCTGTCCAAATGCTGGACCAACGGTGGTGAGCCGAACATGATCATGCTCGGCGGCTTCAATAAGATGCAGATGTCCACCTTCACCGGTCGCGGTCAGCCGATGGAAGAGACCAAGGCGAAGAAGATCGTCAACGCCGTCAACACCTATGAAGGCGATTTCGGCTTGCAGAAAGTCGTGCCGAACCGCTTCCAGCGTCCGCAGGACGTGTGGGTGTTGCAGACCGACATGTGGGCGGTGAGCTACCTCCCCGGTCGGCGCATGGTCTCCGAGGACTTGGCGGTCACTGGCGACAGCGACGCCTTCTTCATCCTGTCGGAGTACAGCCTCGAGGCCCGCAACGAAAAGTCGTCCGGCCTGATCGCTGACTGCACCACGTCGTAAGCCGCGAGACCCGAAGGGTCGAGCGTCTTGCGTCCCTAGCCAAGACGTTCGCCCTTCGGGCTCACGGTTTTGTCGTAACCAGACGTTCGACCTAAGAGGTCTCACATGCCCTTATCTGAAAATCATAATTTGCAGGTCAATCACGTCGGCGGCTCGATGGCAGCTATCGCCTCAGCGGGCGATATCTACGTGCCGGTGCCGTACAAGGGCCGTGTCATTGGCGGCGGCTGCGGTATCAGCGCAGCGGTCACCGGCGCGCCAATCGTCGTCACCGTGTCGAAGGTCAATCCTGCTGGCGTCACTCCCATCGGCACCATCACCATCCCGGTCACCGGCTCGGGCCCCGGCTCGCAATACGGCATGGTGCTGACCGGCAGCGAGGCTGCTTGCAGCGTCGAGGCTTACGAGAGCCTGAAATTCTCCAGCGCAGGCGGCACCGGCGGCGGCGTGGGCAATTTCGTCGCGCATATCCGTGGAGGCTAAGATGATCGCCATGCGCCCTGGCGCAAGCCAGTCACTTGCCACGTCAGCCACTTCGGGAACGATGACCAACGCCACATCCTCCGGTGTCAGCATCGTTCGCGTCATGGTGACCGGCTTTCCGTGTTTCATCCGCTTCTCGTCGGGTGGCTCGGCGGCAGTGGCGACCGACATGCAGATCGCCGTCAACGTGCCGGAATATTTCAACGTCGGCGCCGGTGCGGTGAAGCTGTCGGCGATCTCGCCAGCCGGAGCTGGCATTTTGACGATGACCGAGATGTCGTGATGCCGAAGTTCGTTCACACCGAGAACGACATCACGACCACTTACCATGTAGACGACAACGGCAGGACGCTGCTCGCCATCACGCAGGAGCAAGACTGCGAGGCGGTGATCGATGCCAACAAGCGGATGCAGAACGGTGAGAAGCAAGTCGGCCCGTGGCGGCTCACCGCGCAGATCCCGCCGATCTTTATTCTGATGTGGCTGAATGAGGAGTGGGCGCGCGGCAATATCGGGCTCAAGTTTGCCGACCAGGAGTTCGACCAGATCATCTTCAAGAAGCTGCGCGATCCAGACTACAAGTGGCTGAGGGCGAACTAGATGCCGATCACCGACAATCAGTCACTGCAAGCCGCCGTGATCAAATGGATGGCCCGCGACGACATCACGCCGGACGTGCAGGACTGCGTGCAGCTGGCCGAGACCTATTTCAACCGGCGCCTGCGCGTGCGGCAGATGGAGAACGTGATCACGCTCAGGCCGACCGATGGCTCCATCACGATGCCGGATAATTATCTGGCGTGGCGGCGGCTGACATGGCTCGGCGAGCCGGAGCGCGATCTTGAGTTTGTCGTGCCGTCGATCCTGACGCGGCACTACCCGACGCTTGCTGCGGGCATTCCCTTAGAGTTCACCATCGAAGGGCGGTGGCTCAATTTCCGCCCGGTCGATGCCGGTGAGCTGGAATTTAATTACTACGCCAAGCCGATTCCTCTTCTGGCGCCGGACGACACCAACTGGCTGCTGTTGGAATATCCCGACCTTTACCTCGCAGGCACGCTCGCCTGGGTGAACACGCTGGTGCAGAACAACGAGCAGTTCCAGGTCTGGCTGTCAGCCGCCGATCAGATCCTCGAGCGCGCCATGCTGCTCTCGGAGAAAACCAAGGGACCGGCAGCAATTCGGAACGCCGGACCAACTCCGTGAGGGACCATGACCGTCTTGCCGTTTGGAGAGTGGCGACCGGACCTGAGCGACTATCAGGCTGAGACCTCGCGCCTGATCACCAACGTGGCGCCGCGCGCCGACGGCTACGGCCCCCTGAAATCCCAGCAGCCATTTTCCCAGGCGCTGCCTGCCGGATGCCGAGGCAGCTTCCTCGCCGTCGATCAGAACGGCGGCATTGCCATGTTTGCCGGGACGGTCGATCGCCTCTACCGGATGGACAATACCGACCGGAGCTGGGCTGACGTGTCCAAAGGCGGCGCCGCCTATGTTGCGCTGCCGGTCAACGACAACTGGACCTTCACGCAGTTCAATGACCACGTCGTCGCCTGCCAGCGCAACGTCCCGCCGCAGCAATTCCAGCTCGGGTCGGGCATCACCTTCTTGGATATCGCCGGAAGCCCGCCGCAGGCCGCTTACTGCACCGTGGTGCAGAGCCAGCTGGTGCTGTCCGGCCTCAACAACGATCCGCATTCGATCCGCTGGTCGGCGCGCGACGACATCACCGAATGGGACTTGGCGGTTAACGGCGCCGATTTCCAGCAATTCCCCGACGGCGGCGCGGTGCTCGGCGTCGCCGGTGGCGAGTTTGGCGTGGTGTTCCAAGAGGCCGCGATCCGCCGCATGACCTGGCTGCCGGGCGACGAGCGCGTGTTCCAGTTCGATCGCATCGCCGAGGGCGAGGGTCTGAAGGCGCCCTACAGCGTGGTCAGCGCGGGCTCGAGAATCTTCTATCTCGGCACCGCAGGCTTCATGATGATCATGGGCGGCGCCCCGCCGGTGAACATCTCCAAGGAACGCTATCAGCGATTTTTCGAGGCCGATTGGGACAACGGCGAACCGCGTCTGATGCAGGGCGTCAATGAGCCGAACACGAGCCGGGTCTGGTTCTTCTACAAATCGGTGAACGGCATCACGGGCAAGTTCAACCGCGCCATCCTCTACGACTGGGTGCTGGAGCGCCCGACCTATATCAATGCCTATCAGGGCGAGCACGCCGCCATGATGAGCCAACCCGGCGTGACGCTCGATCCAAGCCCAATCAGCGGCCAAGGCGGTCTAAGCAATCTCGGCTTCACCAATATCGACACCATGGGCATTTCGCTCGACAGCTTCGCCTCGATCCCGGGCGCGCTGCTGTCGCTGTTCGACGCAGATCACAAGCTGGCGTTTTTGAGCGGTCCCAACATCGAGGCAACCATGGCCTCGCCCGAGCAGGCCTTCGATCAGCGGTATTTCGTCAGCCAAGTGCGGCCCTGCACCGATAGCCCCGACGTGAAATCCCTGATCACGCATCGCGCGCGACTGGAGGACGCCACGCGCACGACGGCGCCGTCATCGCTCAATCGCGTCGGCTTCTGTCCGCACCGCATCGACACGCGCATGGCTCGCTTTACCAACGTGATCCCGGCTGGCGTGCAGTGGAGCTATCACATCGGCGTCGAGCCGCTGCTGGTGAACACGGGCAAGGTATGAGATGAAGCGCATCTTCCTTGGTCCGCTCGGCCCGGCGAGTTATCGCAGCACCTGGGTCGATAACGGCCTGAAGATGATCGAGCGGTGGATCAACACCCTCGTTGAGTTTCGGGGAGCAGCTGCCGATCGTGATGGCTCCGATGGCTTGGTGCCGCAGCCGAAGGCTGGTGATGAGAACAAGGCGCTATTCGGCGACGGCAAGTGGCGGACGCCAGATGCCAGCTCCGGCACCGCACCGCCCGGCGGCATCCCGATCTACGACACCGGCGGCGATCTCGTCACTGATGCCGATTTCCGCTACGACCCCACCACCGACACACTCTATGCGCCGCATATCGATGCGCAGAGCGTCAGCGCCGATGTCGTGTTTGTCGATCCTGAGGTCTACGGTCCTGGCTGGAACGGCGACGACTCGGTGCCGACCAAGAACGATGTCTACGACAAGATCGAGAGCATGTCGGCAGGCGGCGGCACGGCGGTGCCGGTGTTCTACACGCAGATTCCAACTCCGGTCACGGCAACCCCCGGCACCAACGAGTACACGATCCTTTCCGGCGCGATCACGGTGGACATTGCCGTCACCAAGATCGTGTGGGTCAACGCCATCATCAGCGGCGGCGGCAAGGTGAAAAAGAAAAAGCGTGGCAGAGCCCAGGTGTGGACCTTCGACCTTCTGCTCAAAAATGGACCGAACTATCTATCGTTTGGCAAAGCCACGGCGAAGATCCCGGCGAACGGCAAGACGACGCCGTTCGATCTCGCCATTATCGGCGCGCTTACACGGGTGCCGAACGGGACCTACAATGTGGTGCTGGTATCGAGCTTCACCGGGCCGATCACGCCGAGCCCACTGACAGTCAACGTGATGGGGCAGGGACCGAAATGACGCCGAGCGAATTTGGCACCATCACCGTCCCGAGCTTTGCCGATGCAGGCAACGTCACCATGACGGTCGGCACCGACATCGCCGTGGGTGACGCGACCACGCTCGCCAATCTGAAGGCGGGGATGTATTTCGTGATGACCGGCGACAAGACGCGCTATCAGTGCCTGACCACGCCGGATGTCAGCTTCAATTTTCGGACGGCGCAGGCGGCTGGTGCCACGCAGACCAAGAAGGCGTGGGCCATCACGCAAGCTGCCGACGACGACACCCTCGCCTTGGTGTTCAGCCAGGATGATGCGGGCAACACCGCAGGCAGGCCTGCGCACGATGCCGCCGCCGACGGCTACATCTACCTCGACACGCAAGCGACGCGGGTGTGGGAGCGGAACGGCCCGAGCGGCACCTGGACCGACGCGGCGACGACGGTGGTGCTGTGGGTCTCGACCACCGGTAACGACACCGATGATACTGCCGAGGCGCTGCTGACCGTGCAGGCGGCGGTGGACCGTATGGCCGATGCTGGCGACCTCACCGGATGGACGGTAATTATCGCCTTGAAACCAGGGACTTACGCCGGGTCCGTGGTTCTCAAGGAGGTCGATGGTGCGCCCGCATCCCTGACCATCATGGGCGAGGCGTCGCTGACCGGGACGCCGTCGGCGTCGAGCTACACGATTTCGAGTTCGACCGGAAACGCGATCAGCGCCACCGGCATCAAGACGGTGTGGTCGCTGGACGGCTTCACCGTGAGCAGCTCCAAGGGTCATGCGCTGCAATCGAAGAATGCGCGGCTCCGCTTCAACCAACTGCGCTTCGGTGTCTGTTCAGGCTCGCACATCGCCTCGATGGGCGGCTCGACCGTGCTGCTGTCGGGCAACGGTTACACCATCAGCGGCGGTGCCAACGCGCATCTCAACTCTAACGGCTCGGGTGCGGTGATCGACTTGCAGGCGGAAAGCACGGCGAGGCCGACCGTGATGATCTCCGCCGCCGTCAGTTTCACGGCAGCGTTCGCCTGGGCGCGTGCGTCTGGGCAGATCTTCACCGGCACCGGATTGACGTTCACAGGCAAAGCCAGCGTCACCGGTCGCCGCTGGCGGGCCGAACAGAATAGCTCCATCGACAGCGGACAATCCGGCGAGAAATATCTGCCCGGCAATACCGCCGGTGTCGCGGTGAAGAGCGGGGAGTATTTGTAGATGTACGCCACGCCGTCGAACAATTACTGGCTGGTGGGCGATCAGCCGCCGGATGTGCGCTGGTCGAGCGGCGCTGTGGCCTATGTCGCCGACACCGATGCGACCTACGTGGCGTGGCTCGCCGCAGGCTACGAGACATCCGAGATCGCCTCCGAGCAGGAGCTGGCGGATCTGCTGAACGCCACCTATCCGGCGGGCTCGCCGATCCCGCCGCTGCCGATCCCGCCGACGCCGCTCACCGGCAACGGCCCGGTGTTCCAGCAGATCATCACGGCGGTGCCGACCGTGATGGTGCTGGCGGAAGATTTTACCTTCCATGAAAAATCTCCAATCGAGTTGCTGCCGCGCACCGAAGAGTTCCGCGCCGGGCTCACTAAGGAGGTGATTGAGCTTGAGGTGCCTGGAGGCGTCACGCCGTTCACGGCGCTATCGGGCAACATCACGGTTCCCGACGGCATCTACCGCTTGGTGATCTGGGGGCAGGCCGCAGGCGGCGGCGCTGGCGGTTGCGGCACCACGACCGGCCCCGGCTGCGGCGGTCCCGGCGGCGCTGGCGAAACCCGCAGGATCATCGTCAATGTCAGCCCCTTCGATGTGATCCCCTACACCATTGGGGCGGAAGGCACCGGCGGCGTCAACGCCAATCCCGGCACCACCGCAGCCGATCTCGTGCTTGGCGCAGGGGCTGCGGCCTATCCCGTCATTGCCGATATCGCCTACACCGACCATGCCACAGACACGCCAGCCAATCCGGTGCCGGTCAGCCTGCCGCCGGGGATCGTCGCTGGCAATATGCTGCTGCTGCACCTCAACGTCACTGGCAGCACCAATCCGACCATCACCACCCCGGCAGGCTGGACGTTGCTGCAAAGCGCCGCCGTCGGGTCGGGAACGCGCAACGCCATCTTCTGGAAGATTGCCAGCGGCAGCGAAGGCGCGTCGGTTTCGATCACGATGAACATCCCGGCGACCTGGGCTTGCGTGGCGATGCGGATCACGGGTCACGATCCGGCGACGGCCCCGCAAATGGCGACGGTCGGCGAGGGTGCTGCTGGAGGGGCCAGCAAGAAACCCAACCCACCTGCGCTGACGCCGTCATGGGGCTCGAAATCGACGCTCTGGCTGGCGTCGGCCTATGTCAGCAATAACGGCGTTGTCCTCACCGGGCAGCCGTCCGGCTTTGAAACCGCCTATGGCCCGCCGAGCGGCATTGGCGTGCGCGTGGCCGCGCACAACAGCAACGCCACGGTCCTCAACCCGACCGAGTTCACCGTCGTTTATAGTGCCGCCGTGAACTGGCAGACGACGACGGTCGCCATTCTTCCAGCCACGCCAGCAAACATCATGGTCTGCAAGGGCGGCACCAATGGCATACAGACCAACGGCGGCACCGCCGGTGGGTCCGGCACGACACCGACCGGGAGCGGCGGCATCAGGATCGAGCCGGTGTGTGGGGCGTACAATTTCGCATCCGCCGCTGGTTGTCATTCGGTCGGCGGCGCAACACTATTTGGCCAGTGTCCAAACCGAAGTTGTGCGGCTGGTGGCGCGGCAGGCACCACAGGGCAAGGTTACGGCTCGGGCGGCGGCGGTCCCGGGCATCAGAACACAACCAACCTCAACGGCGGCGCTGGTGCTCCCGGCATGATCTTGGTGGAAGGATATGGGCTCGATGCTTAAGGCGCACGTGAAACAATGCAGCAGGTGTGGTGGACCGCAGGATCGTCAAGGCCAACGATACTGCCGTGCCTGTCATGCCGCCTACATGCGAGAGAATCGGCCAGCCTACTCTGAGCTATCGCCAGAGGAGCGCGCTAAGGGTAACGCCAGATCGATGGCTCGGGTCTACCAACGACGCGGTAAGATCGTGCCGCAGCCATGTGAACAGTGCGGTGCGCCAGCGCAAAAACACCATGACGATTACTCGAGGCCGCTCGACGTGCGTTGGCTTTGCCGCAAGCACCACATGGAGCTGCATCGATGCTGAAGGCGACACCAAGCTCTGAAATTTTCCAGATCCCGGCGCGAGCCGTGCCGAACTTTTGGCATCTCGCGCACACCTATCTCAACGACGCCTGCAATCACACGGCGTGCGAGTACACCGCCGAGATGCTGCTCGATGAATGTTTCACTGGCAACAGTCAGTTGTGGTTGGTGTGGTCGGATGATCGCGGTTGTGAGTGCGCGGTGGTGACCGGCATCCTGCCGCACTGCGCGACGTGTCTGATCAAGGCTTGTGGCGGCAGAGGGATTCAGCACTGGCTCGGTCTGCTTGACGAGATCGAACGATGGGCAAAACAGCAGGGCTGCGTGAAGATGCGATTGTTTGGACGCAAGGGTTGGAGCAGAGTGCTGAAAGACTACCGCGTCGAACGGGTGATCTTAGACAAGGAGCTGGTGTGATGGGTGGTGGTCCGCAACAGACGACACAGACCGAAGGCTCGACAAGCTCAGCACCGTGGGCTCCGGCGATCCCGGCGCTAAAGCAGTCTCTCGCGCTCGGCAAAAATTACCAGAGAAGATTGAGCAGGGTGACCCCGGCAGAGCGGGAGGCTTTTCAGGGCATCCGTGGCAACGCGCGTTTTGCCGAAGGCTACATGCCAGCGCAGCAGGATTTGGTCTCACAGCTTTATGCTGGCGGCGGCATGGGCGAGCGCAACCAGGACATCCGCGATGCGATGGATGCCAACCGGCAGATGCTCTCGCCGTACATGCAGCAGGGCTATCTCGACCCGATGACGAACCCCTATTTGCAGCCAGCGATCGAGCAGGCGCGGCAGCAGCAATATTCAGGCATTGCCGACAAGTTCCAGTCTGCCGGACGCGGCTTCTCCGGCGCGATGGGTGATGCGATGGCGCGCGGCATGACATCGGCGGCGTTGCCGATGCTGCTCGGTCAGTACAATGCCAATGTGCAGGCGCAGCAGAATGCCGGTCAGGCGGCGATGCAGGGTGCGACCCAGGGCGCGCAGGCGCTTGATCAGAGTCAGCAGGCGAGGCTACAGGCGCAGATGGCGGCGCCGCAGCAGATCCAGAATCTCAACGTGCCGCAGAACATGATGCTCGA
>Ga0068859_100003113_pt1 | contig 16848 bp, 15 predicted proteins | sample KBSSwiS22_FD_66585 | JGI IMG/M metagenome (GOLD analysis project Ga0068859, IMG submission 66585) | Switchgrass rhizosphere microbial communities from Kellogg Biological Station, Michigan, USA - KBS Switchgrass S2-2 | ecosystem: Host-associated > Plants > Roots > Rhizosphere > Soil ...
CGAAAGTGCCGCCCAGGATAGCGATCCTCACGATTCCCCAGGCGTTTCGGAAGAGAGTTTTCTGATAATGCCGTGTTTCAACTCTTCGAGACCCTCACCTGTTACGGAGCTGATTCTAATCAGTTCGATCCGCCGCTGTCTACACCATTGCTGAAGCTTGCGAAGCTTCCCCGGGTCGGCAACATCCAGCTTGGTTGCGACGACAATCCTGGGCTTTTTCGGCAGGTCGGGGTTGTGTTCAGCCAGTTCCTTTTCGATGATCTTGAAGTCCTCAACGGGATCGCGATCCTCGGTTGGCGAGACGTCCACAAGATGAAGCAGTAGTCGTGTCCGTTCAATATGCCGCAGAAACTGGATGCCCAGGCCATGGCCGAGGTGGGCGCCCTCGATCAGCCCGGGAATGTCGGCGACCACGAACGACTTATCGTAATCGTAGGCGACGACTCCGAGATTCGGCTCGAGGGTGGTAAAGGGGTAGTCGGCGATCTTGGGTCTTGCCGCCGAGATGCTCGAGATCAGGGTGGACTTTCCGGCATTCGGAAAGCCCACCAGTCCGACATCGGCGAGAAGCTTCAACTCCAGTCGAAGTTCTTTTTGTTCGCCAGGCAACCCGTCCTGGGCGCGGCTGGGCGCTCGGTTTACAGAAGACGCAAAGTGAGCGTTCCCATGACCGCCGCGGCCCCCGGCCGCGATCAAGACGCGCTCGCTCGGCTGGGTGAAATCGTGAAGCAGTTCGCCGGTTTCAAGGTCGTAGACCACCGTTCCGAGAGGGACGGCGATTTCCAGATCCTCGCCATTCTTTCCATGCCGGTTGCTGCCTTCGCCATGGTTGCCGCGGCCCGCGCGAAAGATATGCTTGTAACGAAACTTCAGGAGAGTGTTGTCCTGGTCGCTGGCGATGATGTAGATGCTGCCGCCGTCCCCGCCGTCTCCGCCACTCGGCCCGCCCCGGGGAACGAATTTTTCCCGCCGGAAGGCGATGCATCCGTGGCCACCGTCTCCAGCACGCACGGTGATCTTGGTTTCGTCGATGAACATATGTGGGGATGCGATCAGCCGGAAGATCCCTCACCCGGCCCTTCGGGCCACCCTCTCCCGGAGGGAGAGGGAAAGGCCTGCGCGATTGTCCTTCTCCCTCCGGGAGAAGGTGGCGCGAAGCGCCGGATGAGGGATTTTCAGGACCTGAGGATCCCTCACCCGGCCTTTACTTACTCTTGAGGGTGGATACTGATGAAGCGGCCGGAGTGGCCCTTGTCTTCAAACTTGACGATGCCCGTGATCTTCGCGAACAGGGTGTCGTCTTTGCCGATTCCGACATTGACGCCGGGCTTGAACTTCGTGCCGCGCTGGCGAACAAGGATCGATCCGCCGCTGACCAGCTGGCCGCCGAATCGCTTCACACCCAGACGCTGCGAATTACTATCCCGGCCGTTACGAGAGCTGCCGACGCCTTTCTTATGAGCCATGAATAAACTCCCTAGACCGAAATCTTCTCAATGCGGACAGCCGTGAAACTCTGGCGATGGCCGCGTGTCCGGCGATACTGCTTCTTTCGCTTCTTCTTGAAAACGATGATCTTGTCGGCACGATCCGTTTCGAGAATCGTCGCCTCGACCGTGGCATTCGACAATCCGGTTTTGACTTCGCCACCGTCTTCAACCATCAGAACATCGCCGAGCTGAACCTTGGAGCCCGCTTCGCCGGCGAGCTTCTCCAGGCGCACGGTTTGACCCGCCTTCACCCGGTACTGTTTGCCGCCCGATTTAATCACGGCGTACATGGATAGATCCTCCTCCGTAGAGACAAACGGTGATTGTAGGGGAGATGGCCGTTGCAGGGCAACCTCAAAGTCTTTTTGGGGACGGACTGTCAGAGCAGTAAGAATTTTGAAATTGGAAAGTCCTGCCTTGGAGAATCGAAAGTCGAAATTTTAAATCGGACTGAGGCTCAAATCGAGAAAACCAACGGCGACACTCAACATTACCCATATCAGAGACTTACTGGCCGGACCCTCTCAAACGTTGGGACACTTGACCGGGGTTTGGGGGCCAATCTGAGCTTTCCAATCTCGAATCTCCAATGGCGGACTCTCCAATTTCAAATTCTTTGTCTTACGGCTTCCCATCCTTAGCCTTGGGGTGCGCCTTGTCGTACTCCTTCTTTAGATGCTGGATGCTGACATGGGTGTACTTCTGGGTGGTAGAGAGGCTCTCGTGGCCAAGAAGCTCCTGGATGCTTCGAAGGTCGGCGCCACGCTCGAGGAGGTGCGTTGCAAAGCTGTGACGGAGGGTGTGGGGGGTGACCCGTCGGCCGGCCTTCAACCCGAGCCGCACGCGCGCGACTAGGCGCTGAACATCTCTTGCGGAGATCCGTCGAGGGGTCTTGCGCACGCTCAGGAACGCAGGAGCACCATCTTTGTCGGGTTTCCCCGGACCGGCTTCGTGCTTCGCCTCGAGGTAAGCCTCGATCGCCTTCGCGGCAAAGCTGCCGAACGGCACAATGCGTTCCTTGCTCCCTTTTCCGAGGACACGGATGGTTTCCTGATGCATATCGATTTCGTCTTCATTCAACCCGACGAGTTCGCTGACACGAAGCCCGCTCGCATAGAGCAGTTCCAGGATCGCGCGGTCGCGCAGGGCTATCAACGATGTTCCCTGGGGCATTTCTATGATCGTTGCCGTCTCGTCTTCCGCCAGATACGCGGGAAGCTTCTTTGGCAGCCGAGGAGACGAAATCAATTCCGCCGGATTCGTCTTCAACCGCCCTTCCCGGAGCATGAACTTGAAAAACGTCTTCAGGCAGGCGAGTTTTCGAGAGACAGAACTCTTGCCGAGGCGACGCTCCGCGTAGAGGTAGTTGAGAAAGTCTCGAAGCAGAACGTGATCGGTGGACTCGATTGTGGCGCCCCGCTGTTTCAGGAAATCGGCGAAGTGTCGAAGGTCTCGTTCGTAGTTGGTAATGGTGTGAATGGACACGGCCTTTCGTCGAAGGGATTCGATGAAGTCTGCCGCGTGCCTGGGCACGTCAATCCTCCAGCAGCAGGCGATCCACTTCCTGCCGGTAGGCATCGATCAGTTGTCGTGTTGTCGGACCCGGCTGTCCCGTGCCGACAGGCTTGCCCGAAACCCGCACAATCGGAACAACCCCCCGAGTGGAACTGGTGAGGAACAATTCGCTGGATTTGTCGATTTCGCCTGTGTCGAGCAACGCTTCAACAACGTTCAGGCCGGCGCGCTTTGCGAGGTCCAGCACTACAGCTCGAGTGATGCCTTCCAGTATTCCGGACTCCACCGACGGAGTCAGCAGCGTTGAGCCCTGAATGAGGCAGATGTTCGACGTGATCCCGTCGGAAATCTTGCCCTCAGACGTAAGGGTGATCGCCTCAAATGCTCCGGCCGCCCTGGCTTCTCTCGTTGCCAGTACGGATCGCAGAAGGTTGCCGGTTTTCGCGTCTCCCAACTGCCGGCTTCTATAGAAGGATGAGACGATAACCTCGACGCCCTCCTCGTAGACTTTAGCGGGAAGAGCGGAAAGCGGCGTTGCAAAGATAATCACACTTGGAGCGGCGCAACTTTCCGGATCGGGGCTGACATCGCCTGCTCCGCGCGTAATCGTGATGCGAATCCGATGTTCTGTCTCGCCGCCTGACACCTTGATGGTCCGAAGCGTCTCATCAAACAACTCCTCTCGACCGCAGGGAAGAGTCATGAAGACGGCGCGCGCAGATCGCTTGAGTCGCTCGAAGTGCCTCGAGAACAGGAATGGCTTCTGGTTGTACGTCCGCATCGTTTCGTAAATGTTGTCGCCGAACAGAAAGCCATGGTCGAGCACCGGAATCCGGCCTTCCGAAATCGGAGTGAGCACACCGTCGATGCTGACCACGCCGGCAACCGGCTTTCGTTCGGTCATGCGGGATTCCTCAGGCGTTGTTCGTGCGGAGCCAGGGCAGCGAGCGCACGCTCGCAGAACAGTCGTTGTTTGTCGGCCTTCGCAATGCGTCGAGGCAACTCCATGGGCGGCAGCAATCCGAAGTGAATGTTCATCGGAGCGAACTCTTTCTGCGGTGTCGAGACATAGCGGCACAGAGAACCTATCGCGGACTCGTCGGGAAACAGGACGGGTTCCTCTCCTCGGTAAAGTTGGACTGCATTGAGTCCGGCAACAAGACCCGACGCTACGTTTTCGATGTAGCCTTCCGTTCCCGCCAGTTGTCCCGCGAAGAAGACGCGAGCGTCTTTGCGTGCTGCCATTGTGGGCAGCAGCGTTTGCGGCGCATTGATGTAGGTGTTGCGATGAATCTGTCCAAGCCGCAGAAACTCAGCGTTCTCCAGCCCCGGAATCATTTGAAAGACTCGTCGCTGATCGTCGAACTTCAGATGATTCTGAAAGCCCACAATGTTATAGCTCGACTGCATGAGATCTTCCTGCCGAAGTTGAACGACGGCGTAAGGCGCACGGCCTGTGCGGGGATCTGCGAGGCCAACCGGCCGCATGGGACCATAACGCAGGGTATCGCGGCCGCGGCGCGCGAGTTCCTCAATCGGAAGGCACGACTCGAAGTAATGCGCCTCCTCAAACTCATGCAGCGCGACGCTTTCGGCATTCAACAATGCGTTGTAGAACAGGTCGTACTGCTCGCGGTCCATCGGACAGTTGATGTAATCGTCGGCGGCTTTGCCGTACCGGCTGGCCCGATAGACCTTTGAAGAGTCGATCGTATCCGCATTAACAATTGGACTGATGGCATCGTAGAAATAAAGGTGTTCCGCACCGCAGAAGTTCGCGATGGCCTCGGACAATGACGGAGATGTCAGCGGGCCGCTCGCGATGATGACCGGGCCTCCATCGGGGATCCGCGTCACTTCTTCGCGCACCAGTTCAATATCCGGATGGCTGGAAATCGCTTCGGTGATCTTTGCGGCGAAGCGGTCGCGGTCCACGGCAAGAGCGCTGCCGGCCGGAACGCGAACCGAGTCTGCGATCTGTATCAGCAGCGAACCCATCTTGCGCAGTTCCTGTTTCAACAGCCACGAGGCGTTGTAAGGCTGATCCGACTTGAGCGAATTGCTGCAGACGATCTCCGCAAGACGATCTGACGTATGTGCCGGGGTACGGCGCACAGGCCGCATTTCAAACAGCCGAACTCTGATGCCGCGCGAGGCGATCTGCCAGGCGGCTTCCGAGCCCGCCAGCCCGCCGCCGACAACGGTGATCATCGGTTGAACAGGCGCAGCGATGTGTGGATGTAGTTCTTCAGATCTTTGCGGGAGACAATGGCATCAATCATCCCGTGCTCGACAAGAAACTCCGCGCGCTGGAAGCCCTCGGGCAGTTTTTGCCGGATCGTCTGCTCGATCACGCGCGGACCGGCGAAACCGATCAGAGCGCCCGGTTCTGCGATGTTGAGATCGCCCAGCATCGCAAAGCTCGCCGTTACGCCTCCGGTAGTGGGATTCGTGAGAATCGAGATGTAGGGGATCGACTTCTTGTCCAGCAGCGCGAGCGCCGCAGAGATCTTCGCCATCTGCATCAGGCTCAGCGCGCCTTCCTGCATGCGGGCTCCGCCTGAACAGGACACCACGATCACTGGACGATCCTCCCTGAGAGCACGCTCGATCGATCGGGTGATTTTCTCACCCACGACCGATCCCATGGATCCGCCGATAAAGTTGTATTCCATCGCGGAAACAATCACGCGGGTGCCATTCAGGGAGCCTTCCGCGTTGACGACAGCATCTCGAACGCCGACCTTTGCCGGAAGTTTATCGATACTTTCCTTGTAGGCTTTCGCTGCCTTGAATTTCAGGGGATCTGTAGACCGCAACGTGTTGTCGAATTCGTGCCAGCCTTCATCAAGAAGGAGGTCAATGCGTTCGTACGCCGTGATTCTGTAATGGAACTCGCACTTGGGGCAGATGTTGATGTTGGCTTCGAGGTCTTTTTTCCAGACCGGCTCTCTGCAACCCTCGCACTTGATCCATAGTCCTTCGGTCAGAACGCGTCTGTCTTCGTCAGGGGAAGCCTCAAGGGCCTTCCGGTCTCGCTTGAACCAGCTCATCGGGAGTTAGATCTTAACCCATCCGTTCAGGCGGGTGTCAGTTTTCGCAGGGCAATGACTGCTTCAGTAGCCACTTCAGAGTCCTTGTCCTTCGTGAGCGCCTCGATGAAAGGCCGAGAGGACGGATCGGCGATATTGCCGAGTACGTGAGCCATCTTCGCGCGGATCTTCGGGCTTGTGCTCTGGAGATAGCGATGCAGTTCCGGCAGCTTACCTTCGTATTTCCCGAGTTCGTAGAGATAGGCCTCGGCCTGATTGGCCTGCTTGCTGTCGAGGGCAATTGCGAGATCGTTGAAGTACTTGTCCTGATCGGCTGAAACGAGCGCGAAGGCCAGGGCATTTCGAACATTGTCCTTCTTCTCGGTTTCATAGCGCGACAGGATGACCATGTAGTCGTGATCGATGCGCGCAAGTCCTTCGGCGGCAAGTTCGCGATACGAGTCGTCTTCATGGCCCAGCAGGGATTCGAGGAACGGGAGGGCGCCGGGATCACGCATCAAACTGACAGCCTGAAGTGCGAGTTTTCGCGATTCGCTGCTCTTGTCCGAACGGAAGATGGTTTCCAGCGCTGGTCGCGATGCCTTGTCGCCGACCATGCCGACGGAGAGAATTGCGGACTGCGAAATCCGTCTGTCGGGATCACGCATCGCACGCTGCAGCGCGGGTGCGGCGTTGGGATCGCGAATCAACCCCAGGCTTTCGACGATCTCCAGACGCACGTCAAGGTGCTCCTTGTTTTGCGGCGCTTCGAGCGTTTGAATCATGACCGCCACGCGGTCCGCCGACCTCAATGATCCGAGCGCGCGGGCCGATGCAGCGCGCACTTCCTGGCTGAAGTCTCTCTGCATGGCTTCGGCGAGAGCCCCACTCACCGCAGGCGAAACAATTTTGGGATCATGAACGAGCGGTCGATCGGGCAACGCAAAGGCGCTTTTAACCTTGTTGAAAACCGTTTTGATTGTTCCCTGGCTCTCGACGGGGATGTAAAGACGCTGAAGTGAATCCACGACCTGGAGACGCACGTCCTTATCGAGGTCAGTCTGAAGACTGTTCGTCAGTACCGGAATGACTTCAGGGCCGCCGATGCGACCGAGTCCTGCAACCATAGCCGCGCGCACGTCACTCTTTGTTTCTTTTTTGAGCGCTTCCGTGAGGGGAGCGACGTTTTGCGTTCGCCCGACAAGAGCCATAGCATCGACGGCTTCGAGACGTTCTTTCGGGCTCGCACTATCCAGCGACGGCGTCTGCATCAGCAGAGCCGTCAAGATCCAAATACCAGATTGAAACATGTCGGTTACCTCAGTGAATCCCAGGCTCCAAAATGACAATCGCAGGAATCCATACTGGATTCCTCCGAGCCGGATTCCTCGATTTGGACGGTGGTGTGATCGATTCGAAACCGCTCGCGGGCAAGTTCGTTAACCTCGGCGAGCACCAGATTTCGGCTTAAAGTTTCAGCGGACATGACGACGTGACAACTCATCGCAAGCACTCCCGACGTCAGGGTCCATACGTGCAGATCATGTACGGATTCAACTCCATTAAGACCCCTGAGGTCGTTCTGAAGCGACACGATATTCACGTGAGACGGTGTGCCTTCCAGAAGAATATCGACAGCATCGCGGATCAGTATCCAGGAACTTGAAAGAATCAGGATGCCGACGACGACGCTGATGGCCGGGTCGGCGACATAGTAGCCTCCGAGCAGTATTGCCAGGCTGGCCACGATCGCCCCCGCGGAACCCACGGCGTCGCTAATGATATGGAACATTGCGCCTCGGATGTTGAGGCTCTCGCGGTGCTCGCCAAAGAGCAGCCACGCGCTGACAAGGTTGGCGAGCAACCCCACGCATGCGACAAACAGCATCCAGCCGGCATGGACTTCCGGAGGATTCGTCAATCGGCCCCAGGCCTCATAAAAGATATAGAGAGCAATCAGGACCAGGATGACGCCATTGAGCAGGGCGGCGAGAATCTCGACGCGGTGAAATCCGTAAGTCTTCTGGGGGGTGGCGCGCCTGGTGGCGAACCAGCTCGCTGCAAGGCTCAGGCTGAGCGCTGCCACATCCGTCAGCATGTGGCCCGAATCCGCCAGAAGTGCCAATGAATTCGTATAAAGCGCCCCGACAAACTCGGCGACAAGAAACGCGGACGTGATCGCCAAAGCCGGCTTCAAAGCGCTTTTCGCATGAGAATGCCGATGCGTTTCCATGAGGCCTCATTATAACCCGCCAGACGGGACAGCGGCGGGCCCGGGAGGCAGGCCGCTCGCGGGGAGGAATTTTTCCCTCCCAAATTTGCCCGGATTTTCACCTCGCAGCGGCGAGTGAGGTGCCGGGGGACTGGCGATCCGGCCAAGTCCAATTGTTACGGACAACAATTAGCGGACAGCCGACTATTGGATGAAGAAGCGGTTCCTAAGTTAGTCGGCTGTCCGTTAATAATTGGACTTGGCCGGATCGCTGAATATGCCCCCACCTTTGGGTAGGGTTGTTTTCTGCCGACTTCGGTATAATGCCCAGTTTTCCGAGGTGAGCCATGACTCCGCTAACGCTGCTTGCCGAAGACGAATCGATGTTTCGCGACACCTGCCGGTCGTTTGCGGAGGAGCGGATCAGGCCTCACGTTCGCAGGATGGATGAAGAAGCGAAGCTCGATCCTGGTTTGATTCCCGAACTTTTCCAGCTGGGACTGATGGGTATTCACGTTCCTGAGGAAATGGGCGGTGGCGGCGGGACGTTTTTCATGTCTGTTCTCGCCGTGGAGGAACTTTCGAGGGTGGATGCCTCGTTTGGAGTGTTTGTTGACGTCCAGAACACGCTGGTCAACAACGCTCTGATGCGTTGGGCGACGGAAGACCAGAAGCGAAAGTATCTTCCGCAACTCAGCCGGGACATCGTGGGCGCCTATGCGCTCTCCGAAGCCGGGTCCGGCAGCGACGCCTTTGCGCTGGCCTGCCGCGCCGTCGAAGATGGCGGACGATATGTGCTCAATGGGCGGAAGCTCTGGATTACAAATGCGCAGGAAGCCGGTCTATTTATTGTTTTCGCGACCGTAAATCCGGAAGCCGGCTACAAGGGCATTACCGCCTTTCTCGTGGAGCGAGGGTTTCCGGGTTTCAGCGTCGGTAAGAAAGAAGACAAGCTCGGAATACGGGCATCCAGTACGTGCGAGCTGATTCTTGAAGACTGCGTTGTGCCGAAGGAGAACGTGCTCGGCGAACCGGGTAAGGGTTACAAGATCGCCATCGAAACGCTCAATGAGGGACGTATCGGAATCGGCGCGCAGATGGTTGGGCTTGCTCAGGGAAGTTGGGAATCCGGCGCTTCCTATGCAAAGGAACGCAAGGCGTTTGGCAAGCCTATTGCTGAGTTTCAGGCGGTGCAGTTCCAGTTGGCAGAGGCAGCGACTCAGATCGAGGCTGCCCGGCTGATGGTTTATAACGCCGCCCGCCTGAAGGATGCAGGCCAGGATTTTTTGAAGGAAGCGGCGATGGCCAAGTATTTCTCGTCGCAGGTGGCTGAATCTGTGACGTCCACAATCGTGGACATCTATGGCGGCTACGGATACACAAAGGATTATCCGGCTGAGAAGTACTTTCGGGATTCCAAGATTGGAAAAATTTACGAGGGCACATCGAATATGCAGCTCCAGACGATTGCCAAAACTTTACTGCGCTGAATCATGAACAAACTTCGAGTGCTCTATCACGACAATTGCTTCGACGGCCTTGCCTCAGCGGCCGTGTTTTCGTCGTTCTACCGCGGCGGGATTCTTCCCGGCGCCGCCATCGAATATGAAGGACTGACCCACAAAGCGGGCCAGCGCATGGATGAGGATCTATTCGGAAGCAACGGCAACGTCATTGTGGATTTCAAGTACAGCGCTTCCAGCAAGCTGACCTGGTGGTTCGATCATCACGAAAGCGCGTTTCTGTCCGAAAGCGATGAGCAGCATTTCCGGCAGGACAACAGCGGAAAGAAATTTCACGATCCCAATTACAAGTCCTGTACGAAGTTCATCGCCGCGGTTGCGAGGGACAAATTCGGCTTCGAAGATCCCAGCCTGGCGGAACTCATCAGCTGGGCCGACACCATCGACGGCGCGCAGTTTCCGAACGCCCAGTTCGCCGTGGAGCTGAAGGAGCCGGCAATGCGGCTGATGACCGTGATCGAGGCGACGCGCGATCGCTCGCTCCTGCACCGAATCATCGGTCTCATGCAGCAGGAAAGCCTGGCGGACGTGCTGAATGAGCCGGATGTCCGGACAACGTTCGAGGGCCTGTACGAGAACCACTTGAAGTCCATCGATATGATGCGCGACCGGGCGACCTGCAGGGACGGCGTTATCGAGTACGACATCAGCGATAGAAATCTGGAAGGTCAGAACAAGTTCATTCCGTACTACCTCTTTCCTCAGGCCGTTTACAGCGTTGGAGTGAGTTTGTCGCCGGTCCGCGCCAAGGTCTCCGTCGGATCGAATCCGTGGACTTCGCGAGAGCACATTGAGAATCTGGCGAAGCTCTGCGAGCAATACGGCGGAGGCGGCCACGCTGTAGTCGCCGCAATATCCTTCAAGCCGGACGCCCTCGAAGATGCGCGCGCCGCTGCACGCGAGATTGCAGCCAAGCTGCAGGCATCCCTGAAGAAGGCATAAGATCAGGACAGTGATCGAACAACACGATTACGAATTCCTCCAGGCATTCTCGACCCGACGTGCGGTTGTCGCTTATTCCATTCTGGCATTCAACATACTGCTTTGTGCGCTCGTCTCTCTCGCCGGTGGCCCGGACGCCGCACTGCTTGCATTCGGCGCGAAGCAGAAAGCCCTGATCGACTCCGGTGAAATCTGGAGATTCGTGACCCCGATTTTTCTGCACGTGGGATGGCTCCATCTTTTCTTTAATTCTTACGCGCTCTGGATTGTTGGTCCCCTGGTGGAAAAACTTTATGGTGGGCCGCGTTTCTTATTGCTCTATCTGATGACCGGCATCGCCGGCGTCGCAGCCAGCTACTGGTATTACCCTGAAACCGAGTCCGCGGGAGCGTCTGGTGCTATTTTCGGATTGTTCGGAGTCCTTCTGGTCTTCTCGATCAAATACCGGAAGGCAATCCCCGCATCGTTCAGTTCGGCCCTGACCAGAGGCATATTGCAGACGCTGGGCATCAATCTGGTGATCGGCTTTCTCATACCACAGATCGATAGCTCTGCTCACATTGGTGGCCTGCTGGGCGGATGTGCTCTGGCTTTGGTGATCCCATTTGCGCGCCCGGGAGTTCCTGAGTGGCGCGGTCTAAAGGTTGTCCAGGCGGCGCTGGTGTTCTTGATTGGCGCCAGTTTCTTTGCGGTGCTGACCCATTACAGCGGTCCGAGCCTTTCGGCCAGCAACCTGCGCCGTGGGGCTTCGCTGGGCGTTTTGGTCGATTCCATTATTAAAGGTGAGGAAGCTTTCGAGTATTCCGAAAAGGTGCTCGACTCAGGAGACCTGAAGCGTTTGCCCGAGGCGCGTGAGGATTTGGGCCGTGCGATCGATATGCTCAAGGATGCGCCGCCATACGAGGGGAGAGCCGGCGACTTGAGCGGCCAACTTCTCGATGTGTTGCAGAAACAATATGGCTATCTTGAAGAGATCGAGCAGACGGGCAGGCCGAGGAGTGACTTTATCGGGATATCTCCACAGTCCACCCGATATGCAAGACTCAAGCTGCGCATCAATGATTGGTTTGAGAACGAAGCTGCTGGTTACAGAAATGTGAGATGAAAGTAGCCTTGCAACTGCCCTCTTTTATGAAATAATTCTTCCTCTCGTCATGTTGACCACCGAGACTCTTTTCCGTATCAGCAAGGAAGTTGGCGCGTCTGTATCTCGCGTAGAAGCGACTGTGTCTCTGCTTGAAGGCGGAGCCACAGTGCCCTTCATCGCGCGTTATCGGAAGGAAGCAACCGGCAATCTCGATGAAGTGAAGATTCAGGACATCGACGAATGCCGCCTTTACTACACCGCACTGGAACAGCGTCGCCAGACGATTCTTTCTTCGGTTGAGAGTCAGGGAAAACTTACCGACGAGCTTCGGGAAAAGATCCAGACCTGTTTCAGCAAAGGCGAACTTGAAGATCTGTATCTTCCATTCAAGCCCAAGCGAAGAACGAAGGCGGGTGAAGCGCTTCGCCTGGGTCTTGGTCCTTTGGCGGACTACATCTGGGAACAAACCGGAAGCGAGCCTGTCGGCGTCTATGCGGAGCGATTCGTCAGTCCTCCGGAACCGAAGATCGAGGCGGTCGCGGAAGCGCCTGTTGAAGTTCAAGCGGAAGAGCCGGCAGAAACTCCTGAGGCGGCGATTGCCGAGATAGCGGCAGAGGAACCCGTCGAAGCTGCATCTTCAACCGAAATTGTTGAGACCGCTATCGAGACTGATGGCGAGACTGCTGCTGAGACTGCCGCTGCTGCCGTTGATACGACGGAAAGCGCGGCAGTCGTTTCCGCGCTGCCTCCAGCTTCGGAACCGGCAGCCGTTCCCGCGCCGGCTCCAGCCAGGCCGAATGTCCCGGCGCCCCCCGCAAAACCTGCAGTGAAGCGGCGTATCGACAGTGTTGAAGAAGCGATCGATGGGGCACTGCATATTCTTGCGGAGCGCGTTTCCGAGAACTCCAGTTTCCGCAAGCAGCTTCGGGACAGGCTCATGCTTGAAGGCATCGTGCGCGCCACGGTCGTGCCCGGGAAGGATTCTGAGAAGACCAAGTACGAGATGTACTACAAGTTCGAAGAGACGGTGCCGAAGATTCCTTCGCACCGCATCCTCGCGATTCGCCGCGGCACGCGCGAGAACATCCTGAGCTATACGATCGAAACGGATTCGGAGAAGTTTATCGGGATGATGCTGCCCCTCGTCATCAGGGACAGCGCATCGCAGTTTGCGCCTTTCCTTGAACGTGCCGTTCGCGACGGCTTCGAAAGATTGATGCTGCCTGCGATTCGAAACGAAGCGCGCGCGGTGCTCAAAGACCGGGCCGAAGAAGAAGCGATCAAGGTGTTTGAAGACAACCTTCGCACCTTGCTGTTGTCGCCGCCTGCGGGTCCGATTGCCGTTATCGGCATTGATCCGGGTATCCGGACAGGATGCAAGGTCGCTCTCGTCGATCAATCCGGTAAATACGTGGAAAGCCAGGTCCTGCAACTGTCCGATCCAAATAAGGACCTGGAGGGCGCGGAGAAGATCCTCACGGACCTCGTTCAGAACCACGGCGTCCGCGCGATCACGATAGGCAACGGAACGTTTTCCAGAGAGGCCGAGGCATTCGTTCGCACCGTGGTGCAGAAGAACAGCCTCGATTGCTTTGTCGTTGTCGTGAATGAAGCCGGAGCCTCGGTCTACTCCGCATCCAAGCGCGCGCGTGAGGAGTTTCCGGAACTCGACGTCATTATTCGTGGCGCGATTTCGATTGCGCGCCGATTGCAGGATCCGCTTGCCGAGATGGTGAAGATCGAGCCGCGATCCATCGGGGTCGGACAGTATCAGCACGACGTGGATCAAAAGAAGCTGAAGAAGAGCCTCGAAGGCGCGGTGGGTTCGTGCGTGAACCGGGTCGGCGTGGACTTGAATACCGCATCCGAAGATTTGCTCAAATACATCTCGGGAATCAACGCGAAGCTTGCGCTGAACATCATCGCCAAGCGGCAGGAGGCGGGCGGATTCCGTTCAAGGACTCAGCTGAAAGACATCGAAGGGTTTGGCGACAAGACATTCGAGCAGGCCGCGGGATTCCTGCGAATCAAGGATGGCGAGAACCCTCTGGATCGAACAGGCGTGCATCCGGAGTCTTATCCGATCGTCGAGAAGATCGCCGCATCGTTGAAGGTCTCGCTGGATGAGTTGATCGGCAATGCCGAGAAGGTCAACTCGGCGGATTTCAGGTCGCTTGAGGCAGAAGCGGGCCGGTTCACGCTTGCCGACATCCGCGAAGAGTTGCTGCGACCGGGCCGCGATCCGCGCGATAAGTTTGTAGCGCCGAAGTTCCGCGATGACGTGAAGGAAGTTGTTGACCTTCAGGAAGGCATGGAACTCGAGGGCCGCGTGACCAACGTCACGAACTTCGGAGCCTTCGTTGATCTCGGCGTGCACCAGGATGGGCTCGTCCACATTTCCGAGCTGTCCCACAAATACATTCAGGATGCGCGGGAAGCAGTGAAGGTGGGAGACGTCGTTAAGGTGAAGGTGATCGGCGTCGATCAGGGTATGAAGCGTATCAGCCTTTCCATGAAGGCCCTGCTACCCAAACCGCCGCGCCCGCCACGCCGAAAGAAAGCGAAACCTGAGCTGCAGCGACCCGCTGTTGCGGCGGTTCCCGCTGGCCAGTCCGGTGTATCTGCCAGACCTGCTTCCGAACGAAGGCCGATCCGCGATGGCCGGCCGCCGCAAAAGCCGCGTCCTGAAGCGGCTCCGCGCCACGAGGGGAATAAGCAACGCCCGCAGAAGCCGCCCGTTGAGCGGACGACACCCGCTTCCAAGCTAACCATGGAAGAGATGATTCAAGCCCTTCAGGCCAAATTCAGCGGAATGAAATAGATACGAGCCAAATCGTCCGACGCCTCGCCTTGGCTAATCTCCCGCCAGCTTTCTTTAGAGAGCTTTCGCCACAGACCTTTCTACTGTAAAACCCTAGAGGCGCATCCCGCCAGATTCGTCTTGCCGGATACTTACTAAGGCATTTGCTGTATTGGTGTGAGCCCTTAGGCACCATCGATCTATTGAGTCGGAAATCCTTACACCCATTTCCAGCCTATATCCTCTTGACATAAATATACTTACCTGTCACAGCGTAGATAACACCGTCGGGACTCCTTACAGAAATACCCCTAGGTTCTATTGCGTAAGTTATTAATTATGAATTGGTTAGTGAATGGTGCGCAGATTGCGAAGTGCTGAGCGGATTTAGGCTATGGAGGCACACGTGAACATCAGAAGATTGAGCTTGGTTATGACTTTTGCATTGATGCTGGCGGTCGCTTTGCCACAGGCGGCTTCGGCAATTTCACTTACCTTGTCCGGCCCGATTGCGGGCAATACTGCGGGTCCGCAGAGTTCGTCGAACCCCTGTATCATTGCGGCGACGCAATGCCAGCAGCCCGCCGGGTTCGGATTCAATAACTTCACTTCAAGCGGAGCGATATCCTCGTACAACATGTTTAGCACCACGCCTACGGCTACCGTTGCCGACGGCGTCCAGGGTACCCCCTATACGGTAGCGCAACTTGTCGCCCTGGGTTCAACCAGCTTCCTGGTGGCGATCGATGTGAACACCACCCAGGCGGCCGGCGAAACGCTGCAGCTGTTTCAGGTAATCATCAACGGTGTTGTTGTCTACGACTACATCGGACCAACGGTTATCGGTGGTGTAAATAACAACGGTAACGGCTTCGGCGATTGGACATTGGGCACTATCGATTTGGCGGGTAGAGCTCCCAACGACTTGGTCTTGTTCCACGCTGTATGGAACAACGCCAGCGACGGCGGCGAGTCGTTCTTCCTTCTTCCGCAGTCTACACCGACGGTTCCGGAACCGACATCCCTGCTGCTTCTGGGCGCGGGCATGTCCGCTTTCGGAATTCTTCGCTATCGCCAGAGCAAGAAAGGCTAATAGCCAGGATCTGAGTCCGTTTCATAAAAAAGCCCTCTGCCAACCGGCAGAGGGCTTTTTTATTGGTTCGATTTACGGGTCACCAGAACTACGAATCGCCCAGCTGGTAGTTTGGTGATTCCTTCGTGATGAAGACATCGTGCACGTGGCCTTCTCGGAGCGACGCCTCCGTGATCTTCATGAAGCGTGTTCGAGTCTGCAGATCCGGGATCGTTCGTACGCCGCAGTACCCCATACCTGCCCTCAGCCCCCCGACCAGTTGGGTCACCATTGCGGAGACTTCACCCTTGTAAGGCACTCGGCCCTCGACACCTTCCGGCACAAGCTTGCCGGGCATTTCCTGATCCTGGCCGTAGCGATCCCGGCTTCCTTCTCTCATCGCTCCGAGAGAACCCATGCCACGATACGACTTGAAGGTTCGGCCCTGATAGAGAATCGTTTCGCCCGGGCTTTCGTCCGTTCCCGCGAAGAGCGAGCCGATCATGACGGCGTCGGCTCCGGCGGCAATGGCTTTTGTGATATCGCCGGAGAACTTGATGCCGCCATCGGCGATCAGCGGGATATTGGCATCGCGTGAGGCTTTCGAACACGCCATGATCGCGGTGATTTGCGGCATGCCGGTGCCGCTGACAACGCGCGTCGTACAAATCGATCCTGGACCAATACCCACCTTAATCGCATCGGCACCTGCGCCAATCAGATCGTGAGCGGCTTCCTCAGTTGCGATGTTGCCGACAATGAGTTCGAGCTCAGGAAACTTCTTCTTCACCGCTTTGACGGCTTCAAGCACGCGCGAGGAGTGTCCGTGGGCCGTGTCGATCGCGATCACGTCCACTTTCATACGCACCAGTTCCGCCGTGCGTTCGAGAAAGTCTCCGCTGGCGCCAATTGCGGCGCCTGCGCGCAATCGGCCCTGCGCGTCCTTGGCCGACAGCGGGTATTTGATCTTCTTGGTTATGTCCTTCACCGTGATCAGGCCCTTGAGAACTCGATTCTCATCCACGACCAGCAGCTTTTCGATCCGATGTTTGTGGAGAATGCGCTGCGCTTCTTCGAGCGTCGTGCCGACAGGGACGGTCACAAGATTTTCCTTTGTCATGACGTCTCGAATCGGAAGATGAAACCGCGTTTCAAATCGAAGATCGCGATTGGTG
>Ga0068859_100003114_pt1 | contig 16845 bp, 16 predicted proteins | sample KBSSwiS22_FD_66585 | JGI IMG/M metagenome (GOLD analysis project Ga0068859, IMG submission 66585) | Switchgrass rhizosphere microbial communities from Kellogg Biological Station, Michigan, USA - KBS Switchgrass S2-2 | ecosystem: Host-associated > Plants > Roots > Rhizosphere > Soil ...
GTACATCGCAGCGCAGAACGCGGTGTTTACGGCGTTCGAAGACCTTAGTATTCCTAGCGTCGTCGCCATCAACGGTCTTGCGCTCGGTGGCGGATTGGAGATGGCGCTCGCGGCGGATGCCCGGGTGATGTCGGAACCTGCCCAGGTTGGTGTGCCAGAGGTATCTCTGGGAATATTTCCGGGATTCGGCGGTACAGTGCGCTTGCCTCGCCTGACGAACGCTGCGACGGCGATCGAGTGGATCACGAGCGGCAAGCCGCAGAAGGCGCAAATCGCTCTGGCATCCGGCGCTGTGGACGCTGTTGTCTCGGCGGAAGCGCTACGGGGCGCGGCTGTGGAGCGTCTGAAATCGCTCATCGCCTCGGATGAATGGCGCGCGCGCCGGCAACGGCGGTGCGGTCCTTTTAACGCGGATGCATCAGTTTTCGAGCAAGCAAAGGCAGCGGCCGCCAAGACCGCAGCTCATCAACCCGCGGCACTTGCAGCGGTGGAGTTGCTGGAGAGCGCGGCGCCAATGTCTCGCGACGATGCCTTGCGCCTCGAACATGCTGCATTTGCTCAAATCGCGCGCACGCAGGCCGCAGCCTCACTCGTCCAATTGTTTATCAACGATCAGGCGATCAGGAAGAAGGGCAAGGCCTACGCGAAGGTCGGGCGTAAGGTTCAGGGCGCAGCGGTCCTGGGCGCCGGCATCATGGGTGGGGGCATTGCCTATACCTCCGCAGTCCGCGGGGTACCGGTGGTAATGAAGGACATCGCTGAGAGGGCGCTCGATCTGGGTATCGCGGAGGCAAAAAAGCTTCTGGCCAGGCAAGTTGGCTCCGGACGAATGCAACAGGACAAGGCGGACGCCGTGCTGGCTTCCATCCGCCCAACGCTGGACTACAGTGGTATGGAATCGGTGGATGTCATTATTGAAGCGGTGGTTGAAAACATGGAGGTTAAGAAGAGGGTGCTGACGGAAGTCGAGAAGCGCGTCGGGCCGAATTCGATCATTGCGTCCAACACCTCGTCGCTGTCGATCGCGGAAATGGCCAAGGTGCTCGTACGGCCCGAAAACTTCGTCGGCATGCATTTCTTCAATCCCGTCCCGGCGATGCCGCTGGTAGAGGTGATTCGCGGGCCGCATACCAGTGAGGTAGCTGCGGCAACCGTGGCGGCCTACGCAAGTGCCATGGGCAAGACTCCGGTGGTGGTCAAGGAATGCCCCGGATTTCTCGTCAATCGCATTTTGACGCCTTACATGGTGGGATTCCTGCGTGCCATTCACGATGGTGCTGACTACCTCGCCGTGGATCGCGTTATGGAAGGCTTCGGTTGGCCCATGGGGCCAGCCTACCTGCAGGATGTGGTTGGACTGGACACACTGCTGCACGTCCTGCGCGTGATCTCGGACGGTTTCGCGCCTCGCATGGAGCTCGAATTTCCCCATGCAGTGGAGCTGTTCGTGCGACACGAACGCCTCGGGCAAAAAAATGGGGCCGGATACTATCGGTACGACGCCGATCCCACTGGCAAGCCGAAGAAGTCGGTGGATCCGCGGACCGCGCCGCTGTTGGCGGGCATTCAGGCGCAGGGCCTCAATTCCTTTTCGGATGGGGAGTTGCTCGAGCGGTTGATGCTGCCAATGATCATCGAGGCGGCGCGCTGCCTCGAAGAGGGCATCGCCGAGTCGGCGGCCGAAATCGACATGAGCCTGGTGTTGGGGCTCGGCTTCCCCCGTTATGCGGGCGGACCTCTGAAGTACGCGGATTGGTTGGGTATTGATCACGTAGTCGCCCGCTGCGAAGCCTACAAGTCACTTGGGTCGATTTATATGCCGACCGAAGGTATGCGGGCGGCGGCTGTGGCCGGTAGGGGGTTTTACGGTCAGACGAACCGCCCTGACGGCGCGGCGCGGACGATGCCGCGATGACCGCAGGTGCCGACGCGAGGGCCGCAGGCGCCGACACTCGGGGTCGGGATATGGCTCGTGGCCGTACGTTGGCTGCCCGTGTCGAGGCCTTCGTGCGTGAGGTGATCGTGCCACACGAGCGCGATCCACGTCGTGGTGCGCACGGGCCCAGCGAAGACCTGGTCGTTGACATGAGGAAGCTGGCGCGGGCTGCCGGCCTTCTGACTCCGCACATTCTGCCCGACGGCAGTCACATCACTCACCGCGAGACCGCGCTTGTGTTACGGGCGGCCGGTCTGTCGCCGCTGGGGCCTGTTGCGCTCAACGTTGCGGCACCCGATGAAGGCAACATGTTCCTGCTTGGACGGGTGGCATCGAGGGAACAAAAGGAACGGTTCCTCAAGCCTCTCATCGATGGGAGCAAGCGCTCGGCGTTTTTCATGACGGAACCCGCCGGGGATGGAGGCGCCGGTTCGGATCCCTCAATGCTGAAGACGTCCGCTCAGCGTGACGGGGACTACTGGGTCATAAACGGCCGCAAGGCCTTTATCACAGGCGCTCGAGGCGCCGGTGTCGGCATCGTGATGGCTAAGTCGGAGGAGGGCGCGACGCTGTTTCTCGTCGATCTGCCGGATCCCACGATTCATATCGAGCGCATCCTGGATACGATCGACAGCTCGATGCCTGGCGGGCATGCCGTTGTCAGGATCGAAAATCTGCGCGTGCCTGGCAGCCAGGTGCTGGGTAAGAGCGGTGAGGGTTTCAAGTATGCCCAGGTGCGCCTTGCACCGGCGCGGCTGACTCATTGCATGCGCTGGCTCGGAGCCTGCACGCGCGCTCAGGAGATTGCGTCGGAGTATGCCGTCAAGCGGCAGGCCTTTGGCAAACGGTTGATCGAGCACGAAGGCGTGGGATTTATGCTGGCTGACAATCGCATCGAGTTGCAGCAGGCAGAGCTGATGATCGACTGGTGCGCCGACGTACTCGACAGCGGCGCACAAGGCACGGTGGAGTCATCGATGGCGAAGGTGGCTGTCTCGGAGGCGTTATTTCGCGTCGCCGATCGCTGCGTGCAGGTGATGGGCGGCACCGGCGTGAGCGGTGACACCATTGTGGAGCAGGTGTTCCGCGAGCTTCGTGCTTTCCGTATCTACGATGGTCCCACTGAAGTTCACAAGTGGTCTCTTGCGAAGAAGATCCGGGACGAGGTACTTCTACGGATGTCGCGCTGACCCGCCTGGGAAGCGGGCACGCCAATCGCCGTCATATTCCGGTTGGATCGCGCTTGTGATCGGCGTGCCGCTTCTGTCAGATCCACTTGAACGAGCGGGCCGTGATTCCGAGCAGCGCAGCTGACATCAGCAACCACCACACGCGATCATGGGCGTGGCCAATCTTGAGGTCGGAGATCGCTTGTGCGATGGAGTCGATTTTACCGGTAAACTTTTGATCGACGCCGTCGATTTTGCGCATCAACTTTTGATCGGTGCGGTCTATCTTGACTGTCAGCTTCTGGTCCACAGCGTCGATCTTGTCTGTTAGCTTCTGGTCCACGGCGTCGATCTTGTCCGACAGTTTGTGGTCTACATCGCCGATCTTGTCGTTCAACCGTCGGATGTCGACTTTAATGTCAGAAATATCCGACCGTATGTGCTCGACATTCGCTTCAAGTACTGCAACGCGCTCTTCCACAGGGTTCTCCGATTCAAACATCAACGCTGGTACTGCCATGATTGACTTCCTGATCGCACGGCCAAATCCGTCTGTGGCATATAGTACTATATTAATACAACGGCTCGAACACAGTAAAAAAGACTTCCAAGTTCTATCTTGCGAGAGCTTGAGGCGTCGGAGAGACACGCTGGCTCCACGTGTGTACCACCGTCGCGAAGCTCACGTGGGTTCCGCAGCTGTGACCGCCGCGCTCATGGCCGATAGAGGGGCTCAATCGATATCCAGAAAGGTATCGATTGGGGATTATGATAGATTGAGCCCGCGTTCGGCGGGCGGCCGTTGATCCTGACTCCGCGGGAGAAGACCGATTTGGTTGAATTTCTAGAGGCGTTGACGTGCCCGGGAGCGCTGCCTAAAGCACACCGGGAATCAGGCGATACCGCACTTGGTGGCGATAGGCTCGATAGGCGGGATCGGCGCCGAGTAAGCGCTCTTCCGCGCAGGCTCGTGCGAATTGCACACCGCACTCGCACAGCCAGATGAGCGCGTTGACAAGTGTAGGGTTACTCAGAACGATTCCCAGGCAAACCACGAGCTCTGATATGTACACCGGATGACGGACTACCCTGTACAGGCCGCCGTCGCGAACCCCGCGGTTGGCCGGCACGACCGCAAAGCTGCGGCGCAGCGAAAGCAGGGCTACTGCGAGCATTCCCAGGCCCGCGCCCTGGAGGAAACTACCGGCTGCGGTGAATCCGTCGCCGCCGCTTGCTCGCATCAACAGTGGTGCGGTGGTGCCCGCGATGCTCAACACCCACAGCCAGGGGGAAGTGGATTCGGATTTGGCGGGGCGCCGCGCCAGAAATAACACTACGAACAGTGCATTGACCGCCAGAAGTCCGAAGGACTTCAGCGTCCCGCTGCTCGTGAAACTGCGATAGCTCGAGATGGCTAGCAGTACGAACAGCGCGAGCACCAGGATGTTGGCCGCAGCCTGCAACAAGCCGGAGCCGTTGAAATGGGATCGTCGTCCGGCAGGTTGAGTCATGTTATTCATAGTGGATTTGCGCACCGGACAGCCGGTGGCGCACTCAATGGTGAAGCTGACTAAACACATCAATCAGCCGAAGGACGGCGGGTCCGACCGCCACGAGAAAGAAGGAGGGGAAGAGGCAGGCCACGAGCGGGAAAATCATTTTCGTGCCGATCTTGGCGGCCTGTTCCTCAGCCGCCTGCATTCGTTTGTCGCGAAACTCTTCGGAGTAGACCCGCAGTGCGTCGGCGACACCCGTACCGAAGCGCATCGTTTGAACGAGCAACGCGGCCAGACCGCGAATGTCATCGAGACCCGTGCGCTCCGCCAGATTCTTCAGCGCCTGTGTGCGCTCCACTCCCGCACGTATCTCGGCGTTAACCAAGCCCAGCTCCGCGGAGAGCTCGGGATGGCTGACGGCCAATTCGTCCCCAACGCGCTGCAGGGCCGCGGCGAGACCGAGTCCGGACTCGACGCACACGACAAGTAGATCCAGCGCATCCGGAAACGCGACGCGCAGCTCCCGTTGCCTGCGGCTCACACGACGGTTCAGCCACAGGCCCGGCAGGAGCGAGCCGAAAAATCCTGCCGCCAGGGCATAGAAGCCGACCTTCCCGGCTGACAGGCTGGGAAAGAGCGGCGAGGTGGCGAATACGGCAAGCGGCAGTGCGACCATGAGCAAGGCTTTGCACGCATAGAACAGCGACAGCGCATTTGACGAACGGTAGCCGGCATTCACGAGCATCCGGTTGACCTTGGACCGCTCCCAGTCCTTGCTGGGTAGGATATACGCGGAGTAGGGGCGCAAAGCGGCCGCGATGTTAGCCGCTCGCGAGTTGTCGTGCGTCTCGGGCCGACCCAGGCGGTTCAATCGTCGGCGTAACGGACTCGCCACGGCCACCGCGAGAGCGGAAACCCCCAAAGTGAATACGAAAACCGCACCCGCCACCATGATAACGAAGGTGAGCTCAGCCGGTTGCTGGCCGAAGTAGGTCTGAAATGCTTTGAGTACTGTGTCCACGTTGATCTCCGTTCAGACCCTGATGCGAATGATGTTTCGAATCCACAGGATGCCGACGACACCCATTGCCGCGGCGCCCGTGATCAGGTTCTTCCCCATCGGGTGCTTGAGGAGTACGGGCAGATAGTCCGGACTCGTGAACCAGATCACGACGAACAGCACGAGCGGCACGAGGGCGAGAATCCATGCAGAGAGGCGCCCTTCCGCTGTCAGAGTGCGCACGCGCCGGTGCAATTTGAATCTTCCGCGAATGACCGCGGTGATGCGCTCGAGCGTTTCGGCCAGATTGCCGCCCGTCTCCTTCTGGATCATCACCGCTGTAACCAGAGCCATGACCGATACGCTCGGCATGCGTTCAAGCAGTCCCAGCATCGCACGCCGTACGTCACTTCCGTAGTTGATTTCCGAGAAGACGAGTTCGAACTCGCGGCTGACAGGCGCTTCCATGTCTTCGGCGACGAGTTTCAAGCTCTGGGTGAATGGATGCCCCGCTTTCAAGGCCCGTTTGATGACGTCCAGCGCCTCTGGAAACTGCTCCTCGAATTTCGCCATCCGACTGGCGCGCGCCCGCACAATTTTCAGATAAGGCAGCGCAAACGCAGTGGCCGCGGACATCAAAGCAACTTGCGGGAGACGTGTTGCCAGCCATCCGCAGACGCCAGCACCGGCACCGAGAGCGATCGAAAGGACCACTACTCGGTAGGCGGGCGTCGATTTCCCGGATTGCTCGATCATGCGGCTCAGTTGCGCCATTCCCGGCAAGGTTTCGAGCGAGCGCTCCAGCGGCGAGAGTTGATTGAGATACTTCTCGCGCAGCAGCGATGCGAAGCTAGCTTGCGAACTGGCTGCTGCAACCGTGCTCAAGCGCGCGAGCAGGCGCTTGCGCATCTTGCCCGATTCACCGAATACAGGGATGACCATACCCTGCGCAAGCAGAAACACAGCGACGAAGACCAGGCCGAGAAAGAGCCACATACTGTTCATTGTGGGCTATCTCCTCGTAACGTACAGGTCGCGTGCATTGCGAAAGAGTTCGACAGGCAGATCGATTCCGCGCTCCCGCAACCGCTTCTCGAAGGCCGGCACGATGCCGGTGGCGATCAACTCGCCTTGGACGTTGCCGTCCTTGTCGAGGCCACGCCGCTCGAATGTAAACAGTTCCGATGTCGTGATGACATCTCCCTCCATACCGTTCGTTTCCTGAAGACTCACAACGCGGCGGCGGCCGTCCTCCTGACGTTCGACCTGGATTACCACGTCGATGGCGGACGCAATCTGCGTTCGGAGTCCCTTGATTGGGAAGTTGATGCCAGTCATAGAGACCATGTTTTCGACGCGCGCCAGTGCGTCGCGCGGGGTATTTGCATGAATGGTCGTAAGAGATCCGTCGTGACCGGTGTTCATCGCCTGCAACATATCCAAGGCCTCTGCGCCGCGTACTTCACCGATGACGATCCGGTCGGGGCGCATGCGCAGACTATTTCGCACGAGGTCGCGTTGACTGACGGCGCCTCGATCCTCGATGTTCGGCGGACGCGTTTCCAACCGTACGACGTGTGGCTGACGAAGTTGAAGTTCCGCGGAATCTTCTATCGTGACGATCCGTTCGGTCGCCGGAATGAAGCCGGACAATAGATTGAGCAGCGTGGTCTTGCCGGCGCCGGTGCCACCGGACACCAATACGTTGAGCCGACCTTGCACGATCGCGCTCATGACCTGCGCGAGCTCGGTGGTCAGGGTGCCGAGCCGCACGAGGTCTTCGATAGCGAGCAGTTCGACCGCGAAGCGCCGGATGGACAGCGAGGGTCCGTCCAGTGCGAGAGGCGGGATGATTGCGTTGACCCGGGAGCCGTCTTTGAGCCGGGCATCCACCATGGGTGAGGATTCGTCGATCCGGCGTCCGACCGCGGAAACGATGCGATCGATGATGTTCATCAGGTGTGCATCGTTATTGAAGTGGACGTCGGTAAGCTCAAGGCGACCGCGGCGTTCGACATACACCTGTTTCGGCCCGTTCACCAGGATGTCCGATACCGTCTTGTCGCTCAGTAATGGCTCGAGTGGCCCCAACCCCAGCACTTCATCTTCGATGCGCTTTACGACGCGTTGCCGCGATGCCAGGCTCAAGGGTGCCTGGTCCTCCGTGATCAAACGTTCGCAGATCTCGCGAATCTGACTGCGAGCTTCGCGATCCTCAAGATTACCGATCAAAGACAGATCCATGACTTTGAGCAGTCGCTGATACACGAGATCCTTGCACTCGCGCTCTGCGGGGTTCAAGGGTTTGAGGCGATCGTCGGCCTCGTTGACGTTGTTGGTCCCGGTGCGCGCCTTGCATTCCTGGACATACAACGATTTGAGCTCGGCTGTCATACGGACCTCGATTTGCTTAAGCTTGAGAATGTGCGCGCTAGCAGACCTGGACGTTCGGCGGCTGCGCTACCACCTAGCCGTGTCTCGAGTACCATGACCGCCTTCGTGATTGCAGCGGTGCGGGCGTGTTCGAGCAAGGGGGCTCCGGTATCAATACACTGCGACACTGTGCGGAAGTCATTCGGTACAAGCGAAAGCTCGCCGCAGCCCAATGCGGTGCGAATGTCCTCAGGTGTGATCGAGGCATTCTTCTCGTATCGGTTCACCACTGTCACGATGCGTTCCCTGCCGACACCCAGATCGCGCCGCAGGCAGTTGATGAGCCTTGTGGCGTCGCGCAATGTAGTTACGGACTGCTGAACGACTAAAACGACCTGCTCAGCACGTTCCAGTACAGAGGCGGCAATTGGGTCTATCCGGCGCGGAAGGTCTACGACGACGTGGTCATTACCGCGCATAGCAAGCGTCAGTAGTTGCTTGACGTGATGGGGGGCGACCCCTTGCATCGGTAGTGCATCGTCAGCGGAATGGCCCAGAACCTTCAGCCCGCTCGCGTGCTTGACCATATATCCATCGAGTGCTACTTCATCGAGACCCTCCATGTTCTCGAACGCCTGCAGGACGCCGCGCTTGGGAAATAGGTCAAAATACAGCGGGATTGCTCCGAATTGCAGGTCGAGATCGAGTAGCGCGACCCGCCGCCGGGAAACGGCCGCCAGCGTGTGCGCAACATTGCATGCCAGTAGCGTGGCGCCGCAGCCGCCCTTGGCATTCATGAAGGCCGTGAGGCTTGCGTCCTCGCTCGAATTCTTGGCGCGATGGTCCCGGCTGATGCGAGTCAGGGCCGCGATCAGGTCTGCCTCTATCAGGGGAAGAGGCAGCAGGTCTCTGGCGCCCGCCTGCATGGCTAAGCGCATGACATTTGTGTCACTCGCCGAACCGACCACAATGACGGGCGGGCGCTGATCGACAGGGCGCAACGCCAGAGATTGCAACTCGGCTTGCCAGGTCTCTCCCAAATGCAGGATCAACGCATCGGGCAGTGTGTCCACGCCGTGGAGAGGATCGGCATGTCCGTTCACTACCTGGTTGCGTTGAATGCGAAGACCCGGGTGCTTGCGCAAAGCGGATTCGAAGGCATCGAGCGCCTCCTTGCGCCGCGAAACCAGCAATACATTCAGCTTGATGTTCGTGGGTTCATTCATAGGTAGCTGTGCGGATGTTTAACAAGGGGTAACGACGCCCACGCGCGGAATACCCAGGCTTTCGCGCGGGAGCGTCGTGGAGAAACCGTTCATGGGGATGGACGGCATGATGGTCGGAATGATCAACGACAGCGTGAAGCCCACGATACTCACCCGGACGTAGCGGATTGAGCCGAAGCCCGCGGGAGTGGTCGGGCTCGCGACGGGTGTACCTGAGGCATCCAGATAGGAAACCATGATATTGGCACTCGTCAGACCGCTGACAATCGCGCTATTTCCGGACCCGTTGTCGAATACCGCCACGCTGGCCGGTTTGGGGTCCCCCACCGGACATACGGCGGCCATGCGAGCTCCGCGCCGTGTGGCCTCGGTCAACGTGTTCATGACGAACAGGGCGCGCCCGAACTCGATTACTCCGAATATGACAACAAACAGAAGCAGGCCAATAATTGCGAATTCCACCGTCGTCACGCCGCGCTGAAATCGGTTCATCACAGTACCCTCATGACGACGGTCGCATTCAGGGGAAACGCGAGCGGGATCGGACCGCCGAACCCGAACGTGGGCAGTGACGCACCAAGCATGGGTATGTACGTGTAAGAAGCAGAAACGGACACGTAGCCGTTGCCTGCGTCCGTCACCGTAACGTTGGATGCCGAGAGTCCTTGAAGCAGCGGCGTGCCCGACACGCCGATGGTTCCAGTTGCTACGAGGTTGCTCGCCTCGGAGCGGACCTGGGTCGAGATGTTGACAACACCGGTCGTACCAAGTACGGCCTTGCCAGCGACGTAACGGGAGCCATCGCGGACGGCCTTCGTCAGAGTGTCGTATTGACTCAGCAGCCGCCCGAGCTCGGCCGTCGCCAGCATCAGAAACAACAGCAACGGTAACGCGATTGCGAATTCAACGGTTGCCAGCCCTCGCTGGTTTGAACACAGATTGCCCCTGGTAAATCTCATCAGGAATCTCCGCTACCCGGATCGCGATAGAGCTGGATGATGTACGGTGAAGGTCCCGCTCCCGGACTTGGGCCGGGTGTGCCGTTGACGTCGCACTTGCCGATGAATTGTCCGAGGACGTAGGCATCCGTGCCCTTCTGAACTACGGGCTGCAGGAGGAAGAAACAGGCGAATCCGAGCACGGGGACGGAAGTCGACCCGGTGCCCGTGCCGGTGCATGAGCCAACCGGAACCGCAACGATGCGCCGCTGAAACGCACCCAGCGTTGCGCCGTGGCCACCGTTCTCGGCCGGCTGGTAATTATATTTCGCCGGATTCTGCAAGTCCGTTTGGTAGTTCTGATAGCTGTAGAGGAGATTGATGTTTGCGGTGGTAATCGGCGTGGACCCCTGCATGATTGTGTTCGTGGTACCGCTGGTCTGTACGGTCAGCGCTGGTGACTGGGCTCTGACAATGACATCCGGCGGATACTGGCTCTGGGTTCCATTCATGGGTCCGCTGTAGTCGCCGAATCTCGTGTTCATACCTTGCGCGGTAGGTCCGGCTTCGTTTCCGGTTTCGGTAGTGACGGTGTTGCCGGTTGTGGTGCAGCCGGAATAGCCGCCCGCCAGGTTGTTCCGCACAATGTTGGCTCCGGTTCCGCCGAGTTGTATCAACTGAAAGTTTCCCGGTCCGACTTCAGAGGAATTTCCGGGAGCCGATGCTTTGAGCACTGTGGGGGCATTGACCGTGTAGCCCCAGAGATTCGCCGCGCCGGCCGTCGAATCGCCGCACACGAGCATGGGCGAAATGTTGCAGGCGTTGTTGATTTTCGGGCTCGGCCCCGCGACCGCGGTGGCGGTGACCGAGGTTTGGGAAATTCCTGCGAGTCGCACGAGCGTCGTGGGAAGGTTGAAGCCGACCGCGGTCACGCGAATGTAGGGGCCGGTGGGGGAGCCGGCAGTAAACGGCGGCAACGTTGCGGAGTACTGAACCGTTATGGATATCGGCCCGCTTCCGGAGGCATACGCAGTCGCAAGCTCCCTATTGCCAGAAGAGTTTGCGTTATTGGCAAACGCCTGCAAAGCCTGTGTCGTTGCGCTCCCCGTATTGCCTGTTTCGTCCAGCGTCTTGGCGCCCGCCAGGGCGGCGGCGTCCACGGCATTCTGCAGGCGCGTCTTGTTCAACATCAGATGCCCGCCGTCAAGCGCCAGGCCTGCCATGAGCAGCAGAGCCAGCAATGCGATTGCGATGAGTACAATCGCGGCGCCTCGTTGGGACCTGGGCGATGCGGCCATTGGGCGATGACGTTTCGACATTGTCGGGTTCCTGTTTGTAGCGCCGCCGTCCGGGCGCCGGTACCAGCTACTTGCTGACTTCGAAAACGAGCGGCTGTGCAACCTGCTCGCTCCCCTTGGGTACATCCTTGCGGTTCGCATCGAGCGCGTTTTTCAACCGCTGACCGTCGCCCGTCTCTGGTGCGAGAGCGGGAGGGTTTGCGGCGGCTCTGGGGTCGTAAGTCTGTGCCTGGATCATTTGCGCAACGGACTTGCCGAGTTGCGCATCGACGCGCGGAGTATCTGACGCGCATGCGGAAAGCGCCGACGTCAACGCGATTACAATGAGTATCTGCTTCATTTCGAAAGTCCTGTGGTTGATCATTGAGCGGGCTTGTCTGTGGATGGGCTGGCAGGCGCCTTATCCTTGGCCTGTTTGCCTTCCATGCGCCCGAGCAGGTAGAAATCCACATTCGACGGATCGACCACGCTGTCCGTCGGCAGGCGGATGTCGGCCGGCAGGATGGGTTTGGCCAGCTTCGGCGTGACGAGTATGACCAGCTCCGTCTGGCCTTTCTGGAAGTTCGAGCTGCGAAACAACTGCCCGAGAATCGGGATGTCGCCTAGACCTGGAAATTTGGTGACGGCGTTGCGCATATCCTCGTTCATGAGGCCGGCGATGCCGATGCTCTGGCCGTCGGCGAGCTCGACCACGGATGCGGCGCGTCGCTCGCTGAGCGCGGGAACCGCGAACACGCCCGAAGAGGTAATGGGTGAGACGACCAGCGAGTTCGCCTGGACGAGCTGGCTGACGCTGATGTTGAGTTTTAGATTGATGCGGCCGCTATCGAGAATCAGCGGCTCAAACACCAGCTTCACGCCGAAGTCCTTGTATGTAATGCCGATCGTACCGTTCTGCTCGGGTACGGGAATCGGGAAGCTGCCGCCCGAGAGGAACTGCGCCTCCTGGCCCGTCAATGTGGTGAGGGTGGGTTCCGCGAGAATCTTCGCCAGGCCGCGTTGTTGCGCAGCATCCAGCACGATGTTGGCTATGAACTGGTTGCTCAGGAAGCTGCCGAACAATCCCGCGGCGGTGATGCTGGGCGCGGTCGGGGCGAACAGAGTCTGGTTCGGTCCAACGGGACTGCCGCCGCTCCTGCCCGGGCTGCCCAGTAGCGGGACCGGCGCGTTCTGTGGCAGCCAATTGACATCCGGAAAGGTCGCGCCACCGTTGACACCGCCGCCCACCCATTTGCCGCTATTGTTGATTGTATTGAACTGCGCGCTGAGCGTCTTGACCGCGTCGCGGCGCACCTCGGCAATTTTGACCTGCAGCATGACCTGCTGCGCGCCCCCAATGCTCATCAGGTTGATGACCTCACCTGACTTCTTATCCGAGCCGCCGCCACCACCGGATTCCTGCTTGAACATGATTTTGTCCTTCGCGGTCGCCGCCTGCTCGAGATACCCCTTGGCGAGCTGCAGCGCCGAGTCCATCTTGATGGTGCTCGTGACCTGCCCGGACAGGACGATGTTGCGCTGCGCACTCGAGGCGGCGATCTTCTCGTTCGGCAGTATCGCCGCGAGCTGGTGCTGGAGGCCGTCCAGATCGTGGGTGACGGAGACCGAGATCGCGCTGACCAGGACGTCATCCCGGTCCCAGAGCAGGACGTTCGTGGTGCCCAGATCCTTGCCGAGAATGTACAGCTCGTTGGATTTCAGGATGAGGACGTCGGCGATGTCCGGGTTGCCTATCGAGACCCGTTTCGCTGGCGCTGAGAGCTCGACGACCCGGCTCTTGTATACGGGTACCGTGAGGTTGGTGCTGCGGCCCGCGTGAATGATCTCATCCGCCGATTGCTGTGCTGGTGCCACGGCCGCGCCGGTCAGGCAGGCGAGTGCGCCGAGGAGTGTCAGCGAATTGCGAAGCGAAAACGAAATGCGCATGAGTATTTCCTTGCTATCCGGTGCACGGGCAGATCAGGTGGTGGATTCGGAGTTGTGCACGTTGGTGCCACGGATAATCGTGACGCCATTGTTTTCAGGTCTAGGTATCTCGACGCGTGGTTTCTTCAGGACTGTCTTTGCAGGCACTGGCGCGGGTTCCGGCACCGCTTCAGCGACGAGCTCGCTATCGCTGTCCTCGAGGGGATTGCGCAAGGTCAGTTGGATCTTGCCTTCCTCGCGTGCCTTGACCAGTACCTCCGCCTGCTTGGGCGTCATTTCCAGCGTTACAGCGCGCACGACGACCGGTTGGTCCTTGTCCTGTGAGGCGGTCTGATCGACCGCCAGCACGTTCAGATTTCGCAGCACGGTCTGTGCTTCGGCGCGTTGGTTCACCATGCGGGACGCAACGACGTCGACGTGATTTCCGGGCAGAAGGAAGCCGGCGACGCCGACGACGTCATCGACACGGACCGTGACAGCCCGGAGGTCCGGCTTGACGACGGCGGCCAGCGTGCTGCCGGCCGAGCGGTCGGCGAATCGCTCCTTGCGTAGAATCTCCCCGGAAATCACTTTCTGTATGGCGATGAGTCCCACCACATCTTCGATTTTCTCATAGTGATCGCCAACCTCCGCGCTGCGCGGCAGAGTGATTACCTTGAGATGGCGGGGTTCCGCCTTGGTGCCGAAGGGAATTTCCATCGCCGCCGCCACTACCTGCATCCGTGCCTCCGTGGGCGTTAGGTTTGCATTGAGTCGGGCCTGCATCCAGACTCTGGCCACCCACGCGGCGCCCAATGCCAGGATGAGGGAGATGACTATCAGAAGAAATCCGCGTCGTTTGATCATTTGAATTTACCGTCCCGGTGAATGCTGAGTGATGGGGCTGGCGGTGGGCAGCCTTCCGACTTCACGAAGTAGTTGTTCCACGCCCAGGTGAGCGCGTCTGCGTCCAATTCATCCGGGGCGCCCAGATATGCTGCGTGATCCAGGGCCATTTCGATCAGGTCGCGCGGATGGCAGGGCAAAAGCGGTACGCTCGAGCGACCATGCAACTGCTCGATGACGTGTTGGCAGAGAGCCGGCTCACACTCGATACCATGTTGCTCGCATACCTGCCGCCAGATCTCGTGATACCGGTCGGGCGTGAGGGGCCCAAAATGGATCTTGTAGCCGATACGGCGCAGGAAGGCGTCGTCCGCGAGCTCCGCGGGCTGCAGGTTCGTGGAGAACACCAGTACCAGGTCGAACGGGACGGAGAAATGTTCACCGCTGGAGAGGCTCAGATAGTCGCGGCCTTCCTCCATCGGCACGATCCAGCGGTTGAGCACGGCCTGCGGGGGCACTCTTTGCCTGCCCAGGTCATCGAGGATGAACATGCCATTCGTGGCTTTGAGTTGCAGCGGTGCTCGATATTGCCGCGTCGCCGGATCGAACTGCACTTCCAACATGTCCGGAGTCAATTCACCCCCGGTGAGCACTACGGGCCGCCGGCAGAGCACAAATCTGGGATCGTAACCTTCATCGAGCAGGACTCCCGGTGAAGCTGAGTCGAGCGGTATGTGCACGGCGGGATCGAATAGGCGAATGACTCTGTCGCCGACCGCGATGGCATGCGGAATGAGTGCTGTGCCCGCCAGCAAACGGCTCAGACGCTGCGTGATGTAGGTCTTGCCCGTACCGGCATTGCCGTAGACAAAGATCGCCTTGCCGGAGTTGAGAGCGGGGCCCAGGCGATCAAGCGTAGCCCGGTCGAGCACTACGCCGGCAAAGGCGGTATGCATATGATCACGTGTTACGAGTCGATCACGAACCGACTGCGTCTGCACGGTTTCGGTATAGACACTCAGGGTGACCGGGGCGGGGCCCACGTAACCGCTGCGCTCAAAGGCAACCTGGGCGCTGGTGCGCCCACGTTCCGTGAGGGCGTAGCGCAAGCTGTTCTCGTCTGAAGTTCGCGCTCGTATCTCGATGCGACCTTCCTTTCTCAGGAAGTTCAACACGTCGTCCAGAATCGGCCCGGAGAGCGCGCTGCGCTTTCCCAAAGCGGACAGCGTCAGAACGCCGGCGTCGTAGAAATGCTTTTCGATGAGATCGCCGAGGAAGCTGGAGCTCAATCCCGTGTCTGTAATTGTCTTCGGGCGCGGTGCGACGCAGGCCGCGTGACTGGCGGCGACATCGTCAGTGCCGTGCTTGCATTCGCTGGTGCGGGTATTCATTTGCCTAGCTCCAGGCGACTGAGGCGAGAGTTCCGCAGGCGATCGCCAGTCCATAAGGAAAGCGAAGCGCCGCGGTGTCGTGCGCCGGAGGTCGAATTTGTGGTGCCCGTCGTGTGGCGTAGAGCTCATAGGCCCGCAATACCCATCGATGTGCGAGCGCCTGCAGCGCTCCTCGGCCTCCGCGTACGCACAGCACCAACAATCCGCCAATTGCGCCGGCGATGAGAATCCAGGCGGCCGTAAGCAGCGCTCCCTGGACACCCAGAAAGGCACCGATCGCCGCCATGGCCTTCACATCACCCGCGCCGAAGCCACGCGCGAGGTAGAACGGCAGGAATGCGCCGAGACCGGTAAGCAGACCGGCAACACTCAGCATGGCTCCGGTACTTCCGGCCGTCCTGACATTCAGCGCCAACCCGACCAGCGCCGCTGAAACCGTCAACAGGTTTGGAATGCGCCGCGCCCGCAGGTCGGTAACGGCGAATGCGATGACGAAGGCAATCAGGCAGGCCGTTCCGATTGAGAGTGGGTGGTTTGTCATGTTGCGAACTGGGTTTTCAGCTACTTCTGCGGGGCACGATGGGGTGTAACATACACCCCATCGCACAGCTTCGACATCCGTCAAGCGGCAGGCGAGTTTGCCTTCAACGTATCGTCTATGTAGGTGATAATCTTGCCGACCGTTCCTCCGAGGAGCGAGAAGGCAACAATCACCGTGGCGCCAATCAGTCCACCCGCGATCGCGTATTCCACGACCGTCAACCCCTCGTCTTCTGTCCACAGCGCAGCGAGCGCGTTAGTGAACTTGTTCATCTGTTCTTCTCCTAGTTGTGTTGTGTGCGCCGCCGTGTTGCGGTGCCGTTTCTACAAACGACCAACAGTGGTGTTTGTTGTGCATAGAGTGAAGGCGGGCGAGTCGGTTCGATAGGACGCCTTTGCCTCGCACCCGGACGGTTTTGCGCTGACCAGGAGGATTCGTGAGCACGGTCACGCCGTATCGGGTGCGCTGCAGCATTTCGAAAGCGCCAAATTTCCGGGCTTTTGCGCCGCCATGGGGCTGAAATGTGAAGCCGGGTGTACATAATCACCGGCGCTTCGGGGCGACTAGCGATGCGCATCACGGGGCGCCGGCGGCGGCGCTGCTACATTGAGCCACCTACACAAGTATCCCGAAACGTGACACCACTGAGATTACTTTGGGTCAACGCAGGGGTCACCGGGTTGCGAGAGGTATGGATGTCTGAATTCACGCGCCTTTGGGACCTGC
>Ga0068859_100003115_pt1 | contig 16841 bp, 12 predicted proteins | sample KBSSwiS22_FD_66585 | JGI IMG/M metagenome (GOLD analysis project Ga0068859, IMG submission 66585) | Switchgrass rhizosphere microbial communities from Kellogg Biological Station, Michigan, USA - KBS Switchgrass S2-2 | ecosystem: Host-associated > Plants > Roots > Rhizosphere > Soil ...
TATCCGTTCGGCGCGTGGGAATATCACTCGACGCTCATTCCGAACAGCGAGCGCAAACCGCTGCGGATCTGGTTTCACGTGAGCGAGCTGGACAACGGCGCCACACGCGACGAAGCGACGCACGGCAACTGGGTACTCGCGAATCAGCGGCTGTCGAAAGTCCTCAAAGAGAAGGGCTATCCGCACAAGTTCGTGTTCGCCGAAGGCGGCAGACACACGGACGCGGGCGTGATACTCCAGACCCTGCCCGATGCGCTGACATGGCTGTGGAGCGGGTATCAGGCGAAGTGAGTCAGGCCATCCGGACTGTACGCTTTCGAGGCAAGCTGTTCGATCTCAGGCGTTCGTAATGCGGCAAACATTCAGTCGGAACGCCGTCCACAGCGCATCCACGCGCTGACGCGGCATCGGCGCCGACTACCGCACGTTCTTCGTGCACAGAGACGAGACCACGCGGCGCGTGAACCGGTTAACAGCTGGTCTGACGTTTTCGCTGAAGTAATTCGTTCGTGGGCCGGCGGACGCATGCGGCCGCCGGCCCGCTGTCTGGCGCCGCGGCAGAATCCTTCGATAGGCTCAGTGAATTACTTCGCCGTCGATGACCTCGTCCGGCGGATCGAGATGCGGAACGTCCAGCGTTCGCACCGCCTCGATGGCCAGGGTCATGATTGCATCCGCCGACCCTGACTTCTTCTCACGCCGTGCCTTCTTGCGCGCGGCTCGAAGGGCGCGCAGAACCCTGGCACGATCGAATCGCTGGCCTTCACAGTGGTCGCAAAAACTCATGCTGACATTCTTGATCGCGCCATGCGTACGTTAACGATGATTTTGGGTGCGATGTATTGATGTAAGCCCGTTGTCGTCGCGGTGACATGCGCCTGCCAGCGTAGGGCCCGAATAGCCGCAGAAGCCCGAGGTACGCGGTTTGCTTCGTAACAATTCAACCCATCATTACGGCGAGAAACACCTCGCGATCGCAATCAAACGGAGGATGGCCTATGGCAAAAAACGAGCGAAACAATCAGCTTGAATCACGCCGGCAGTCCGCGAGCCAGATCGACCGCTGGCGCGACCCTTACGCGTCCGATTTCTGGGAGCCGCTCAGTATGTTTCAGCGGCTCAACCAACAGATGGATCGCTTTTTTGGAGAGATTGGGTGGGGCCGTGAATTTCGCGCCGACCCGCAGGGTGCGTCGCTATGGACGCCTCAAGTAGAGGCGTTTCAGCGTGGCGACCAGTTTATCGTCCGAGCCGATTTGCCTGGGTTGAAGAAGGATGATGTCGAGATCGAAGTCACTGATAACGCAATTACGCTGAAAGGGGAGCGCAAGGAAGAGCATCAGGAACAACGCGAGGGCTTCTATCGCAGCGAGCGCCACTACGGCAGCTTCTACCGCACAATCCCGTTACCCGAAGGCGCCATCACAGAATCCGCCAGAGCCAACTTCAACAATGGCGTCCTCGAGATCTCCGTGCAAGCGCCGCCGCGCGAGGTCTCGCGCGGGCGGCGAATTCAAATTTCTGAGGGCGCGTCGACAGGGAAGGACGACACACGAGGGTCCCGCTCCTAGCACTCTGAGAAGTGCGTGAGCATACGCCCGATTCAAATGGCCGGCACGAGCCGGCCATTCGTTTTGACGGAGCCGAGCGTGTGGTGTTTTCTCAATCAGCGACCCAGTAATGCAAAAGATTAGGACATTTTGGACCCGCCACTGAAACAACGTGTTACCTCCCGCCCGGCCTTTTCGCGTTACACTGGAGTTACCCCTAGGGAATCCCATAATCGCGGACGCGTTCGCTGCCGCAACTCGACGTTATTGAAGTCATTGAGGGACTTTGTGCTATCGAAACGATGGTCGCTCGGAGCAGTCGGTATTGCCATGGTTGTCCTGGCGGTCGGGCTGGGCGCCGCCGACGTCGTAGTACCCCCAACAGCGAAACCGTCGCCGCTCGCCGACGCTGTTCAGCGAGGGGACAGTCAGACGATCCAGGCGCTGTTGAACAGGAAAGTTGACGTGAACGCCGCGCAGGCCGACGGAGCCACTGCGCTCCACTGGGCTGCCTATCGCGGCGACGCTGCGTCGGCGGCCGGTCTCATCCGCGCGAAGGCCAACGTCAACGCGAGGAATAACTACGGTGTCACGCCGCTCGCCCTTGCCGCGCAGCAGGGCAACGCGGCGGTCATCGACCTCCTGCTGAAAGCGGGCGTCAACCCGAACGATCCCATCAATTTCGTGAACAGCGGCGAGACGCCGGTGATGCTGGCTTCGCGATCGTCCAAGGTAGACGCGGTCACCACGCTCGTGCGTGCCGGCGGTGACGTGAATGCGAAGGAAACGTGGAGCGGGCAGACCGCGCTCATGTGGGCAGCTGCGCAGGGCGACAGCTCCATGGTGTCGGCATTGCTCGAGATGGGCGCCGACCTCCACGCCCGTTCCAACGCCGGAACGACGCCGTTCCTGTTTGGCGTGCGCAAGGGAGACATGCGCACCGTGCAGGCGATGCTCGCGGCCGGCGCCGACGTCAACGAGAAGCGGTCGGGCGATTTCGCGACGCCGCTGCTCGTCGCCATCATCAACGGCAACGAAGATTTGGTGGACCTGCTCCTCGATAAGGGCGCCGATCCGAATGCCGAAGGCGGCACTACCGAGCTGACCAATACGGGCGCCAAAGCGCAGGAAGTGAAGCTCACGCTGAAGACCCCCAGCTTCCGCGAGCAGTTGCGCGATGTCGGCACGGAAGGGGGGAACGGACGGAACAACTCGTGGGGCAGGCCGCTGCAGGCTGCTGTCCACGTCGCCAACTGGCACGTGAGCGACGACCTCATCATCGTCAACATCGATCGGATGCGTGTCATCAAATCGCTCCTGGCGCACGGCGCCGATGTCAACGGCCGAAACACCGACATGGAACCTCGCTGGGGAGGCGCGCGCTATCGCCGCCGTCTCGTCGGCGCCACCGCCCTGCTGTTCGCCGCCAAGTCGGCTGATGTCGACGTGATGCGACTGCTCCTGGCGCACGGCGCCGATCCGAAAATCAACACGGGCGTGAACATCACGCCGTTGATGGCAGCGGCCGGCATCGCGTGGGCGTCGAACCAGGACAAGGCGAGCGAAGCCGACGTGCTCCAAGCCGTCAAACTGCTCGTGGAAGAGCAGGGTCTCGACGTGAATTTCGCGGCCGATACCGGCGAGACGGCCATGCATGCTGCGGCCTATCGGGGCGCCAACAGCGTGGTGCAGTATCTGTTCGATCGTGGCGCGAAGCTCGACGTGATCGACAAGAGCGGACGAACCCCGTTGGCCATCGCCAACGGCGTCGAATACGGCAATTCGTTTGCGGCGCAACCGCACACGGCCGTGCTGCTGCGCAAGCTGGGCGCGAAAGAAATTCCGTGCCCCGGCTTATGCCCCAACTTGATTCCTAAGGAAGCACTTCCACCCGAGGAGAATGTGCGATGACACGCCGGTTGACGTTTCTGATTGTTGCCGCGTGCGCCATCCTGGTCCCTGCGTACGGCGTGCGCGGGAATGCGCAGCAACCGCCGGCCGCAGCGTCGCAGCCCGCAGAAGCCCATCAGGCGACGCTCAGCAAGTACTGCTACACGTGCCACAACGACAAGGTGAAATCGGGCGGCCTTGCGTTGACCGGACTCGACATCTCGGCCCCTGCGAAAAACAACGAAGCGTGGGAGCATGTGATTCGCAAACTGGAGACCGGCGCCATGCCCCCCGCGGGACGGCCGCGCCCGGACAAGGCGATCGCCGACAGCCTGGTGCGCTATCTGGAAACGGATCTCGACCGTGCTGCGCTGGAGCATCCCAATCCTGGTCGTCCGGGGCTGCAGCGTCTGAATCGCGCCGAATACAAAAACGCAATACGTGATCTGCTGGCGCTCGACATCGACGTCACCTCGATGTTGCCGCCCGACACGGCCGGCTTCGGTTTCGACAACAACGCCGACGCGATGACGCTCTCTCCCGCGCTGACCGAGCGCTATCTGAGTGCCGCCGCCAAGATCAGTCAAATCGCGCTGACGCGGCCGCGCGGCATGCCGACGCCAGAGACATTTTTCGAGCCGACCGACCGCAGCGTCGCCACGCGGTGGAGCGATGAGATGCCGTTCGGCACCCGCGGCGGGATAGTGCTTCACTATCTCTTTCCTGCCGACGGCGATTACCTGATTGAGACTCGTCCAAAAGAGAACGGTGCGAACGACGGGTTCGAGAACTTCTCGACCGAAGTCCACCAGCTCGATATCGCGATCGACAGTGTCAAGGTCTGGTCGGCGGGCCTGGGCGGACCGGAGTGGACGGGCACCAACCGGCTCGGACCGCAGCGGGCCGCGCTCGAAAAGAAACAGCTCGAACAGATGAAGGTCACCGTGCACGTGAAAGCGGGTGAGCATCTGGTTCAGGCGTACTTCGCCCAGAAAACGGCGACGATCGCGGAAGACCTCTTCGATCCTTCACTACGACGCGAGCCCTACCGTCCCGTCGGAGGCATGCCCAAGCTGTCGTTCCTGCGGATCACCGGACCGTTGACCGGTACGGCAGCAGCGGGCGATACGGACAGCCGGCGTCGCGTGCTCATCTGCAGCCCGTCGTCTGCCACCGACGAGACATGCGCCAAGCGCATCATCTCGACGCTCGGGCGCCGCGCGTATCGTCGACCGTTGACCGACACCGAAATCGCAGTACCGCTGGCGCGGTATCGCGTCGGCGCCAAACAGGGCGGGTTCGAATCGGGCGTCGAAATGGCGCTCCGCACGATCCTGGTCAGTCCGAAATTTCTTTTCCGGGCCGAGAGTCAGCCACCGGCAGTGGCGCCGAACACCGCATACCATCTCAGCGACACCGACCTCGCGTCGCGTCTGTCTTTCTTCATCTGGAGCAGCATTCCCGACGAAGCGCTTCTCGACGTGGCTGCGAAAGGAGCGCTGCATCGGCCAGAGGTGATGCAGCAACAGGTGCGGCGGATGCTGGCCGACCCGAAGTCGCAGGCGCTCGTCGACAACTTCGCGGGTCAATGGCTCCACATCCGCAATGTTCAGACACACCAGCCGAGCCCCGAGACCCTGTTCCACTTCGACGACAACCTGCGCACGGCGCTCGAGCAGGAAATGAACCTGTTCTTCGGGAGCCTTGTTCGGGAAAACCGCCCGATCACCGACTTGCTCGACGCCAACTACACGTTCCTGAACGAGCGCCTGGCGAAGCACTATGGCATCCCCGGTGTGGAGGGCGAGCGCTTCCAGCGCGTGAGCTTGCCGCCCGACAGCGTGCGCAGCGGGCTGCTCGGCAAGGGCGCGATCCTGATGTCCACGTCGTATCCGAATCGGACCTCGCCCGTTATCCGGGGAAAATGGATTCTCGAGAACGTCTTTGGCGCGCCGCCGCCGCCGCCGCCGCCGAACGTCCCTGCACTGGTCGAGGAGAGAGATCCGAGGAAGATGCTCCCGATGCGCGAGCAGATGGCCGCCCACCGCAGGAACCCGGTGTGCGCGGGTTGCCACGCGCAGATGGACCAGCTGGGGTTCGCCCTGGAGAACTTCGACGCGATCGGGGAGTGGAGAGACATCTATCCGTCGGGTGCACAGGTCGATGCATCGGGCCAATTGCCCGATGGCGCCAAGTTCGGTGGACCGGTCGAGCTTCGGAAGCTGCTGCGCGAGCACTCGGATCAGTTCTTGACGACGGTGACGGAAAAGCTGTTAACGTATGCCTTGGGCCGAGGTCTCGAAGCCGGCGACACACCCGCTGTGCGCGCCATCAAGCGGGGCGCCGCGACCGACAATTACAGGTTCGCGTCCTTGATCCAGCAGATCGTGATGAGCACGCCCTTTACGCAACGAATGTCGGTGGAGGTCAGTAACTAATGATAATTACGAAGCTTGCTTTGCCACGCCGCACCTTCCTCCGCGGGATGGGCGCAACCCTTGCCCTGCCGTATCTGGATGCGATGCTTCCTGCACTGAGCGCCCAGTCGAAAGGCGTGCCTCGCTTTGCAGCTGTCTATATTGGCAATGGCGCCAACATGTCCCAGTGGACGCCCGCCACCGACGGCGTCAATTTTGAAATGACGCCCATTCTCAAAGGTATCGAGGCGTACCGGGACCGCATGACCGTGTTCACCGGACTGGACAATTTCCCGGCGACCGACCAGGGCGATGTTGGCGGTCAGCACCCGCGCGCCGCGCCGGCCTTCATGAGCGGCACGCATGCGAAACCCACCGAAGGCGCCGACCTCCAGGCCGGCACGACCATCGACCAGATTATCGCTGCCGAGATTTGCCGCGACACGAAGCTTCCGTCCCTGGAAACAACGGTCGATCGCATCGACGTCGTCGGGGCGTGCGATCACGGTTATGCGTGCGCGTACATGAACTGCATGTCGTGGAGAACTCCCACGACGCCGCTGCCGTCCGAGACGAACCCCCGGTTCATTTTCGAGCGGATGTTCGGTGTGGGCAGCACGGTGGAAGAGCGGCTGCACCGTGCCGCCGAAGATCGCTCCATCCTTGACGCGATCACGGAGGACATTGCCGACCTTCGTCGCAGGCTCGGCGCGCGCGATCGCTCCAAGCTGGGCGAGTACTTCGACGCCGTTCGCGACGTCGAGATGCGGATCGCGAAGGCCGAGTCGACCAACAGCGACTTCTCCGTGCCCGATCAGCCCGTCGGCGTGCCCGCCACATTCAAGGAATATGTCGAGCTGCTGTTCGACCTCCAGGTGCTGGCGTTCCAGGCCGACATCACGCGGGTCGCCACTCTCATGATGGCGCGCGAGAACACCGGGCGTGCCTATCCGGAGATCGGCGTGGCCGATGCGCATCACTCCATCTCGCACCACGACAACAACCCCGACAAGCTCGCGGCCTACGCGAAGATCAACTCGTATCACGTCCAGATGCTGAGCTACTTCCTCAAGAAGCTTGAATCGACTCAGGACGGGGACGCGACCTTGCTCGATCGCACCGCGGTGCTCTTTGGCAGCGGCATGAGCAACGGCAACGTGCATAGCAACTTCGACGTGCCCGCCATGGTCGTGGGCGGCAAAGCACTGGGCATTCGCGGCAACCGCCACGTTCGGTATCCCAAGGGCACGCCGCTGTCGAACCTGATGCTCGGTTTGACGGATCGCTACGGCGTCAAAATGCAGAAGTTCGGCGACAGTAACTCCGCGATCGATCTGACGACCGTTTAACACGTCAGCCCGGTTCCGCGGCGCATCGAGAGGAAGACGCTTAGGAGATCAGGCGAGCACATCGCTTGATCTTCTAAGCTTTTTTTACGCCCGTCAGAAGCAGCTGATCGCCGCACATCGTTCGGTTGTTGACGCGGCACGGCAATTTTGAACACAATCCCGCCTAGTTAAGCTCCGTCGGACCGAACCTGGTCTCCCTTCGTCGCAATCGCATCTCGTTCAGATAACCCACGGTGCCCCCTGGTGCGCGAATGTTGTTTTGGGAGGCTTTCAATGAGACGCATCCCGTCGATGGCGTTCATGATCGTCTTGGTCCTGGGAGGCGTCGGCCCTGTCACCGCGCAGGCCCCGCTTCGAGAGTGGGTGTCGGAATTCCTTCGCGCGGACGTGAAACGGATGGCTCAGTCGGGTGCCGTTACAGATGGCGCACCTGTCACGATCGCGCGAGCCAGACAGTACGACATCACCTCTCGAATCAATGGCCAGACCTACCGCATTATGGTGGCCACGCCGTTTATGGCCGACCCTCGCCTCGCCTACCCAACGCTTTATGTACTGGACGGGAACGCCTACTTCGCGACGGCAACAGAAACACTCACTCGGCAATCTGTACTCAAGACTGTTGCGCCTGGCATTGTTGTCGGTGTTGGCTATCCCACCGACGATCCGCAGGAAGTAAATCGGCGTCGCGCTTTCGACATGACACCATCCGCTTCGCGAGATCCAAAAAATGCAGGACTGAACGGAGGAGGAGACATTTTCCTGCGCGTACTGGAAGAGGAAGTGAAGCCGTTCGTCAAGGCGCGCTATAAGGTAGATTCTGCTCGGCAGATCATCTGGGGCCAGTCGCTTGGGGGTCTGATTATCCTACGATCGCTATTCCGCAACCCGACCGCTTTTTCGACCTACATTCTCTCCAGTCCTTCGATTTGGTGGAACAACAGGGAAGTGCTTGCGGACGAAGAGGCATTCTCGAGGCGCGCCGTTGCTGGCGAGGTCCATCTCAAGTTGCTCGTGACATCGGCGGGTGATGAGCAATATAGGGGTACTGATCCGAAACTGCTTGCAGCGGACGGTCGGCAGGTGGACAACGCCTCAGAACTCGCGGCGCGCATCGGGGCGCTGCATCCTCGGAATATTACTGTTGTACGCACGATCTTCGCAGGCGAAATCCACAACACCGTGCCTCAGGCGTCCCTGAGCCGCGCCTTGCGATTTGCCTTGCCACTGAACTGAAGCACCGTCGCGGATCACCGGCTGTGGCCGGCGACCTCGTTCGCATGTGGATCGAGATCTATCAACCAGACGTCGCCTCTGAAGTCGCCGAGCACGAAGATGATCTGATCGGGCGTCGCGATGGGCGCGGTGCCACTGAGGAACGCCGGCATCATCATCTCGATTGACGCGTACACGGCAATCGGTTCGCCTTCCGGCAGCCCCGCCGCGCCGGCAATATGCCGTGCGCGCACGACAACGCTGCGAACCGGCGCGTGTCCGCCGGTCGGCATGTAGTACAGCAGACGGCCGTCGGCAGACCAGAACGGATGGCTTGCCGAGCGATCCACGACCACCCACGCCGATTCCGGGATTGCCGAGTGTCCTCCGAGCGGCGCCAGCATGACGCTCGGCGATTGGCCCTGCGCGGTCGCATCAAAGGCGATCCATCGCCCATCGGGCGACACCCGCGGATTTCTCACGGATCGCTCGGTGCTCTCCAGCAGCACACCTTGACCGCCCGTTTGGGTATCGATGATCGCAATCGTGTTCAGGCGCGCGAACCTCTCGATCACGAGAAAGCGCTCGTCCACCCATTGCCGTGGCCGGCCGCCGCAGTCCTCGCCCAACTGGCGCGACGTCCCATCGGGCACGCAGTTGATAAAGATGGGCCGCATCGCGCGCTCACTCGCCATTCTTGTGCCGTACGCCAGTTGGCTCCCGTTTGGCGAGATTGCCGGATCCCATTTGTTGCCGGCAAGGCCATCCGCAACAACCCTCTCCGAGTCGGTACCGAGGTCTCTGAGGAAGACGTGACCGCCTCCGAGCCGAGCCGAGAAATAGGCAAGGATTCGGCCGTCTCTCGTGACCGAAAGGAATCCCACAATCCCCGCCCCTCGCGTCATCCGGCGCAGCGGGCCATGCGCGACGCCGCTCGCGTCAACGGCGACCGACCAGAGATTCGCATCGAAACGGCTGCTGACGAAGACCAGGTTGCGGCCGGCTGACGCCGGAAACTGCGCGGCCTCATTGCCAGCAGTCAGTCGCGCGCGCTCACCAACCGTCTGGAACGTCGAGGACACAAGCCGCTGCCGGTACAAATGGACACCTTCAGGCCCCGCCGCCGCGAATACAAGAGAGTCATCAACCCACGCGGCCGTGGTGGGCACGCCGAAGCTTCCTTCCTCGCGGAGCCTCCGGATGATCCCTGTATTCGACGGTGAGCGCCCGTCCACCGGAACGATCCACCAATCCGCTTCGAGGTCGGGAGCGGGATGAGCATGGACGAGCACGGACCGGCTGTCTGGCGACCACACCACACACGACACATCAACCAGCTCGGACGCGATGGTGCGAAACCCGGCGCCGTCCCGCGCGGCCACTCGCACGCCGCCGGAAGAGTCGTGCGAGACGAACGCGAGCCACCGCCCATCCGGCGAAAATCGAGCGACGGTCGCGGCTCGTTTCAACAGACGTGGTTCGCCGCCAAGGGTTGGGATCTCGTACACGTTCTGACCCGCATCATCGCTGCCAGTGAAGATGATCCGGGTGTCATCGGTGGAGAACGACAGGTTCGAATATTCGCGCTGAGCGTTCGTCAAACGGATCGCCGCGCCGCCAATTTGCTGGACCCAGACCTGTGGCGCCATACCCTCCTGCGCCGCGTCGGAAATATAGGCGACCATGCGGCCATCGGAGGAGAGGGCGGGCCAGAATGTCGCGGCCGCCGTCCGAGTGACGCGCTCGAAGCGCGGCGCGACGGGTGCGTCATCGATCTCGGCGATTGGTTGGGCAGCAAGCGTGAGTCGCCGGCTCTCCCACCACGCCGCCAGCTCCTCTCGTCGCGCGTAGACGCTGCCGCGCTTTTCGTGGGCGAGCCGATGCACGGGTAGCCCCTCCTCACGCTCCCATCGCTGGACAGTACGGATACCTCGGCCAAGATACGCGGCAATCTCCTTCCAAGAGTCCAGCCGATCCTCATGAGGATGTACGGGATCACGAGCGGTTTGCGCGTCCGGGTGGTCGGCCATGAAGACGACAGGATAGCGCAGACATACGCCAAAACACGCCACGCGGTCTGTGGCATGTCGTTGCGCTTGAGCACCCGACAGTCGCGCTACACACTGGCCCCACGCTCATCCAGGGCGAACTTCAAGGAGGAACAGCGTGGAGAAATTGACTCTCGTCGTACTCACCGCGGGGTTGCTCGCCAGCCAAGGGATCGCAGGCCAGTCGAAGGCACAGTCGATCCAAGGCGTCTGGCAGACTGTCGAAGTGAAGATCACGGGGCCCGGAGCCCGAACGATCGCCATCCCCGAACCGCGACCCAACCTGACCATCATCACCGCCAGGCACTACAGCCGAGTCGAGGACCATTCCGAAAAGCCACGGCCGATTCCCGGGGACGTGGCAACGGCGACCGCCGACGACCTGCGCGCGGTATGGGGGCCATTCGTGGGCGAAGCCGGCACATATGAGCTGACCTCTGACAATCGGATGACGATGCGACCGATCGCCGCAAAGAACCCGGCGGTGATGGGGCCGGGGGTGTTCATCACGTACTCCTACAAGCTGGACGGCGACACGATCTGGGTGACCCAACAGCGCAACCAGCATGGTCCGTTCGCCAATCCCGTCACCATCAAGGCCGTGCGAATCGAATGACACGCGCGAGGTTACAAGGAGGCATTTCATGAATAGAACGCTTGTTGCTGACGATGTGCAGACGGTACGCGAGGAGCGTGAGTTCGAGTTTGGCCGCGTCGCACAGGGGGCACTTATAGCGGCCGGCACCGCAGCTTGTCTGAACCTTTTGGTTTACCTCGCCGCGCGCGCTGCCGGCGTCACGTTCACCGGACGGTTCAATCCGGCCGCGCCGGAGACGGTGGTCGCCCTGAAGGACGTCCTGGGAGCCTCGATCGTTTGGGTCGTGCCTGCGGGCGCCGGTCTCCTCCTCTTGAACCGCTTCATGGAGAGACCGTCGAAAGCCTTTGTAAGAGTCGCGGCGACATTCGGGCTCCTGTCCGTCGCAGGTCCCTTCACGTTCCCCGAGGCGACGCTCGGAACGAAGCTCGCGCTCACCGCGATGCACCTCATCCTCACGGCGGCGATCGTCGGAGCGATCGGCGTCCGGGGGCGGACTCCGCGCAGCGTGGCGTGAGGACGCGCGATGCACCCGAGTTTTCTTCGACGGGTTGGAAACAGTTGAATTCCATGGCCCGATCAACTCGGGATGGTGGCGTCTGGCAAGAATGCCGACTTTCTGGTGCTCGACGCAAATCCGCTGGACAACAACGCCAACACGCGTCGGATCTCGCGCGTGTACCTGAGGGGCAGGGAAGTGGACCGCGCGGTGCTCAGAACACAGCTATTGACGTCGAGACTGAGGGCGTGGAGCGTCAGCGGGGGTAGCAGCGATCCGCGGGCGCCCGCCTTTGCGGCCGTTTACGCGGGCCGCCCGGGCCTTCGCCACACTCTTTTTGCGCCCCAACATCGCAGCAAAGCCGGTAAATTCTAAGGTCGGGTGCGCGCGGTCGAGATCTCCCTTCAGCAGCAGGACATCCCCCTCGCGCTGTACGGATCTACCACGTTCCCTCAAGGCTTGGAGGTGAGCGATCGCAGCGCCGCGAATGGCCGATTTGGCCTTGCCCCGTGTATCTGCCGCCGCATACACGCCAGGTAATCCCGCAACCCACGCACTGAACGTGCCGTTGGATTCCTCTTCGATTACCACGGGAAAATATTTAGTCACTTCAGTCCTGCTTCTTTCAGGATCCGATTTGCCAGTCCGGAGCCGACTTCTTTCTTCGTGTGGACCGCAACTGTGATGACGTGTCCGGTGCCCGGATGCACGAATTGCCGGTGGCTGCCTTTGCCGGTGCGGTGCTCGACGTAGCCGGCTGCGTTCAGACGCCGGATTAACTCACTCCACGTCACCGCGACAAGAATGATAAACCCAACGCTAGGTTATTGTCAACCCAACGATGGGTTATTTGGTCAGTCTCGGCACATAAAAAAGGGGCGAGGACAATGCCTCGCCCCTTTTTCTTTCGACTTGTGACTCTGACTTTCAGAACGTCAACCTCGCCCCGAACTGAAGTACCCGCCCGCGCCCGGCGCCCGTGATCCGGCCGAAATCCGCGTTGTTCATGTTGGTTTGGGGATTGTTGTAATTCTTCCGGTTCAACACGTTGAAGGCTTCGGCTCGAACCTGCAGCCTCGTGCCGTCGCGGAGGGAGAAGCTCTTGGCCAGCGTCGTGTGCATATTGAAGTCGCCAGGACCGCGCACCATCTCGGGCATGAAGGTGCCCGGCCGAAGCGTGGCATTGGTCACCGAATTCACCACGGGCACCCTGACGAAGCCCGCGGTGTTGAGATAGTTGCATCCGCTGGCCACGCAGGTGTCTTTCCAATCAGCGACCACCAGATCGACGCCGGACGCGACATCGGGCCGGCTGTTGCCGATGCCTGATGGTTGCGTGACGACCAGCGCAGTCCCCGATCGTGCCTGGACGATCGCGGAAATCTGCCAACCGCCCAGAACGCCATTGAGGACGCCCTGGCCGCCGCCCACGCCTGGGAGCTCGTAAATGAACGAGGCGTTCAACCGATGACGGACGTCGTTGGTGGAGGGACCATAGTCATATTCCGGATTCCAGAAATCCTGTATGGCGTTGTAGCTGGTGATGTAGTACACGGAGAGATCGCCGCCCTGTGTGGAGTCGCTCTTGCCCAGCGTGTAATTGACGTCCCACGAATACCTGTTGGAGAACCGCCTTCGCAGTGATGTCTGAAGGCCGTTGTAAAGCAGCGTCTGACTGCTGTCCACGTAATAGCCGCCGGGCGCGCCGATTGCCGGGTTGGGCCGCAGACCGGTCTCTCTGTCGAACGCCTGAGTAAATTGACGCTGCAGAGGGAAATCGTTGCCATCGGTCCGGATGTAGCCGATTTCTGTGGCCATCGTGCGGCCGAATGCCTGCTGCACACTGACCATTGACTGAACCGTATAAGGCGCGGCGATGTTGGTGTCGATCAACGAGAACACGGCGGGCCGCCCTGCCGAGTCTGCCTGCGCCAATCGCAAGGCGTCGTCCGTGTACATGGGCCATCGGACGTTTCGCGCTGCCGATTCCGTGCGGTTGTAAACCACGCGATACGGAATCGTCGGGTGATTCACCGCCTGACGAACCGTCATGGGCAGCGTGGGGCTATAGAGATAACCTACACCGCCGCGAATGACTGTGCCCTCGTGTTGGCCAAGGGTCCATGCAAATCCCACCCTGGGACCAACGTTATTGCCGTCAGGCTCGTAGGGCTTCAGCGGATCTCTTTTCGGTCCGAAATCCAGCTTGCGCAGATCGGTCGGATTCTCCAGGTTGACAAGTTCCACCGGAACAGGCGAGGTGGCAAATACCTTGGCGACCCCGTAATAGTCCCAGCGCAGGCCGAGGTTGAGGACGAACTTGTCGCCCAGGCGCCAATCGTCCTGAATGAACGCGCCGTACTGGTCCATGCGCGAACGGTGCGGCGGCGCGCCGTACGTGGTGTTGTGCGAGTTCACCACATTCGCGAGAAGGTCCGCGTAGGTCTGGTAGGTGAAGGCGGGATCTTCCGGATTGATGTGACTGCCGGTCTCCCGCAAATAGCGGAGCCCGGTCTTCACGAGATGCCGCTGAAAGCCACGGCTGAATTTCTGCTCGAAACTGTAGGCCGTACCTGCCATCTGCAGGATTTCGGAGTGCGCGGTGCCGAACAGGCCGCTGATGCTGAAGGAGGCCACGCGCCGGCCATACGGCATGATCTCGGCCGGCTGGTTCGGGCCGATCACTGACAGGAACTTGTCGAGGCGGGCCAGGTACGCCTTGTTCCACCCGACGCGGCTTTCCGACACCCACGCACCGCGCGTCATCACATACTGCGCGGCGATGCGATCCTGCTGGTTCGGAAATTCACGATCGTTCGCGCCGTTGGGATTTGGTCGAGGATCGACCGAAAACGGCCGAAGACGTGTGTAAGTAAAGCTGAGATTCGCCCCATTGAACACGGCCATGTCGGTCTTGGCGACGACGTGGTTCTCCGAGCGCCGGCGCACGCCGAGTCCGCGCCATCGGCCGACTTGGGTGTTCACGACACCGGTGGCCGAGACGATCGGCTCGGTCGGCAGATACAGCGTGTCCAGGGCGATCTTCGTCTCCGGGTACGGCAGGGCGCGCAGCACCTCATCGCGAACGTCCTGATACGGCACCGTCGTGTTCAGGTTCAGCTCGACTCTCTCGCGGTACCCCTCATAAGTGCTGAAGAAGAACACCTTGTTCCGCAGCACCGGACCACCGAGCGTGCCGCCGTATTGATTGAAGGCGCCGACCGGCTGCTGGGCCGTGGAGAAAAAGTCGCGCGCATTCCACGTCTCCTTCTGACCGCTGTAGAACGCCGAGCCCGCGAAGTTGTTCGTGCCCGACCGGCTGATCACGTTGATCTGCCCGCCGGCGACGCCGCCGTACTCCGCCGGCAGCACGCCTTTGACGATCTGGATCTCCGCGATCGAGTCGAGGCTCATCACCGAGATCTGGTTCTCGCTGCCATATTGGGTCATCGACCGGCCTTCCGGGTTCGAGTTCGCCTCGGTCCCATCGACCGTGATGCCTGTGCCGCCTGAGGCAACCCCATTCATCTGCACGCCGCCCGAGCCGCCCGCTGCGCCGGTACCAGTAATGACAACGCCCGCGGTCAGGCCGATCAGACCCTGAATGTTTCGGCGATTGACCGGCAGCTCGCGTACCTCCTGCGACCCGACGCTGTCGGCCTGCAGCGACATCGCTGTCTGAACGAGTGGCGCCTCTCCAGTCACGGTGACGGTCTCGGACATCGCGCCCACTTCGAGCGTAAATGTCTGTCGCACGTTCTGTCCGGCGCCCAGCTGAATGCCGCGCTGGCTGATCGTCTTGAAGCCGGCGAGCTCGATGCGCACCATATACGGGCCGCTCGGCAGCGCTGAAAACACGAACTCGCCGTTGGCGTCGGTGACGCCTTCGCGCGACACGCCGGTGCCTTCATGTGTGGCGAGCACGCTCGCGCCCGGAATCACCGACGCGGAGTTGTCGCGCACGAGGCCGATGAGCGTTGCCGTCGTCACCTGCGCGTTAACGAAGCTGGAAAAAAACAGTAAGAGAGCAGTGACAGAGATAGCGATAGCGGAGGGCTTCAGCCCTGTCGCTGCGGAGCGGAAAAAGCGGCGCAAAACATCAGGCATGGGACCTACCTCGAGAAGAGCAGGCGTGCGCCTGCGAAGGATGGGATGGTCAACGACCTCAAAATGACGCTTCAAGTTAGTTTTTATACCAACCGTCGAGCACTGTCATCCCCAAAAATCGATGCAAATTGTGCTGGCATCTCCGTCCAGAAAAGCTACGATCCAACAACACAGGGAACGAGGACTGAAAACGTGTGTTGACCTGATACAGGGAGGGCCACATGTCTTCGATCACCAGGAACGTCGTCACGCGACTCGCCGTTGGCGCTTCCTTAGCGCTGCTCGCCGCTGGATGCGGCAGTGATCCCGCTTCGGTGCCGCGCGCACCCACTACACCCACTACCGCCAGTACGCCAGGCGTATTCGGACCGACGCCGGTTCCTGTCATCAGTGGCCCTTACGCCATTTCCGGTGTTGTCGCGGAAAGTGGCCGGTCGATCGCGGGGGCGAACGTCAGCGCCTTCGTTAATCAGGGCAACCTCGGCTACTCCTATATGTATGTGCACGGTGCGCTCCTGACCGATGCTAGCGGTGGCTATCGGATGACAGGTTTGCCGGCTGGTGTGCGCGTCTGGTTACAGGTCTACAAGGACGGGTACGTCCAGCAATGTGCCGTTGCCCCCGTGACGCTCCAAGGAGATGTGGCGATGGACCTCGCGCTCGTCTCGAAGACGCACCTCACGGCATCAGCCACGCAGTCGCCGCCAGGGCTGCGGTCGGTGTCCGGGACGATCGTAGAGATGACAGCCGCAGGGAAGCAACCCGTCGCCGGGGCGTTCGTCGATTTTGAGCCGCTCGAGGATTTTCCCGCCGCCGTCACCTTAAGTGATGGAGCCGGTCGATTCGCGTTGTGCGGCCTTCCCCAGGACGAAACGGTGAAGCTCGGAACATCCTCGGGCAGGCGAGTGGCCTACGCGAATATTCCTCCAGGCCAAACCGCCGGCGTCGAGATCACGCTGCCATAGCTCATACGACGCTCTTTCGCGGCCCGGGCCGAAGTCCGTCCATAATCATGGCCGCGATGCTCCGGTATCGGTTCGGTGAATTCATCCTGTCGCCTCGTCGGCGAATGCTGCTCCGCAACGGGCGCGAGCAGCCGCTCATTCCCCGGTACTTCGATCTTCTGGTGTTCCTCGTCGAACGTCGCAGCGAGGCCGTGCACCGCCGCGAC
>Ga0068859_100003119_pt1 | contig 16836 bp, 12 predicted proteins | sample KBSSwiS22_FD_66585 | JGI IMG/M metagenome (GOLD analysis project Ga0068859, IMG submission 66585) | Switchgrass rhizosphere microbial communities from Kellogg Biological Station, Michigan, USA - KBS Switchgrass S2-2 | ecosystem: Host-associated > Plants > Roots > Rhizosphere > Soil ...
CGCGTCCAGGTCTTCCCCGCGTCGGTCGTCTTGAAGAGGCCGCGGCCGGCGGACGGGTTCCACAGATCGCCGAGCACGGCGACCCACGCCGTCTTCGGATCGGCCGGGTGGACCACGATCCTCGGGATCACGCGGCTTCCCGTGAGCCCGACGTTCGTCCACGTCGCCCCGCCGTCCTCGGACCGGTAGACGCCGTTCCCCCAGGACGAGCTGTTGCGGTCGTTCCCCTCTCCGGTCCCGACCCACACGACCTTCGCATCCGACGGCGCGACCGCGATCGCGCCGATCGCCGCGACCTTCTGCTTGTCGAAGATCGCCTGGAACGTGGCGCCCGCGTTCGCGGTCTTCATGATGCCGCCCGTGCCGAGGCCGACGTAGTACGTCGCGGGGTCCTTCGGGTCGATCGCGATCGTCGCGACACGCCCCCCCATGACGGCCGGCCCGATCTCGCGCGCTTTGAGACCCGCCACGAGCGGCCCGGCGTCGAAGGCGGCCTTGTCGTCGGCGGGCTTCGGGGCGGCGGCGGCCAGCGAGACGGCGAGCACGATCGGCATCACGAGACGTCGCATGGCGATCCCCATGGTGGTGCGAAGAATGTGGAAAGGGCCTGTCCGCCCGCGGACGCCATTCGTCCGAGGGCGGCCGGATTCTATCTTGGACGTTCGCCGTTTCGCCGTTATTGCGCGGCACGGACATTGCCGTTGTCGGTTTCGTGGACTGGCCGATCCAACCCATCGAGAACCAGAGGCGGTTCGTGCCTCGCTTCTGCCCGCGCAGAGACTGTCCCGCGCATCGACTCGAGCGCGGCGAAGCGTTTCGTTTTCAGTGCGACGGTTCGTATCGGCGTCGCGACGGCCGGCGAGTCCCTCGATACAAATGCCTCGTGGGCCGACATCGTTTCTCGAAACGGGCGTTCGCGATGACCTATTACCTGAAGCGACCCGAGCTCATCGAGCCGATCTTCGCGGGACTCCAAGCCGGGTCGGGGCACCGCCAACTCGCGCGCTCGCTCGGCTGCGCGCCTTCGACCGTCACGCGACAGAGCGCCCGTCTGGGACGACACGCGCTGCTGCTCATGGCGTCCGCGCTCGCCGAGCTCGATGCGATCGACGAGGGGATCGTCGTCGATCACTTCGAGTCGTTCGTGAGGACGCAGGACTACCCGGTCGGCGTGGCCACGGTCGTCGGGAAGGCGTCGTGGTTCATCTACGGTCTCGACCCCGCGCCGCACAAGAGGGCCGGGACGAGGTCGAGCTTCCAAGAGGCGAAGCGGCGAACACGCCCACCGCAGCCCGCTCGGGGCGGATACACGGGCTCGATGGTCCGTGTCCTCGATGCTTTGCTGCATTTCTTCCCGGAAAACCACACGATCGGCCTGACCACCGACGGGATGACCGCGTATGACCATGCCTTGCGGCAGCGACGCTTCCTCGGCCGCTTCGAGCATCGCGCGTACCCCAACCCGAAGCGCGGACCGAAGGGCGCGCCTCGTCGCGCTCCGGCGATCCGGCGTGACCGCGCGATGTTCCCGGTCGACCATCTCCACTCCCTGCTCCGGCACTCCGAGTGTCATCACCGCCGCGAGACGATTGCGTTCGGGCGGCGCACCAATGCGATCCTCGAACGGCTCTACCTCGCCGCGGTGTGGCGCAACTTCGTGAAGAAGGTCTCCGAGCGGCGTCCGGCCAAGGTGACGCCGGCCATGCGCGTGGGGTTGACCAGAGAGCAGTGGACCTGGAGGCGCGTCCTCGCGAAACGACTCTTCCCCGGCCGCGTCCTCCTCCCGAAGAGCTGGATCGATCTGTACCGGCGCGCGTGGATCACGCCCGGCGGGCCGAACGCCCCTCACACGCGCGCGCTCGTGTACTAGCCGCGCGCATCAAAGCCGTCGCGCACCGCGGCTCCGCGACCCCCGACAGCCAAGAACGGGAAAGGGCGGCCTTGACGGCCGCCCCCGTCTTCACCAATCTTCGCACCACCATGAAGGGACTGGTCTCGTTCCACCCGGTGAGCGTCGCCTTCTTCGACGAGCTGATCGCCCCCCTCATCTCGGGGCGCAAGGTCAATCCCGAAGAGTTCCTCCAGGCCGCCGCGCGCGTCCGGCGGAGCGGATGGGTCGGGCGCCGGTACGCGTTCGCCCTGCAGGGACTGGCCGTGCTGATCGAAGCGCCCAAGGCCGATCCCACGTCGAGCATGTGGCAGCGCCTCAGGACGAACCTCGAGAAGATCGACCACAAGCCCGACGAGCTGGTCCGGCGCGCGGCGAAGGTCTTCGACGCGGACCTCCATCTGGACGGGCGCCCGTTCTTCGTCACCGACGGGGGCGCCGAGCGCGTCGCCGACACGGTCGCCCAGTACGCCCAGGCCCCCGACGAGGCGACGGCCGACCGGATCGCGCGCGACCAGCTTCTCCGGCTCGATCCGGAGCTCGCCAAGGGCGTCGACCCCGCCGAGATCCCGGAGCTGTCCTCCGATCTCGGGCGGCGCAACGACCTGCTCGGGGAGCTGAAGGCCATCCACGACATCGCCCGGCAGGCCCGCGAGGGGAAGGGTGACGTTCCCGTGGAGGAGCTCCCCTGGCGCGCGGTCGTCATGCACGGCCAGGCGCACCCGTTCTGGCTCGCGCGGGACGTGGACGGGCTCGAGACGATCTGCCGCGCGGCCGGCGTGCTGGCGCCCGAGTGCCTCAGCCCGGCGTGGCGTCTGTTCGCCGAAGCGTGCGAGGCGTTCCCCGCGCTGAAGGAATCCCTGAAGCTCGAGATGTCGCGGCCGAAGGACGTGGGCGCCTTCGTCGCACCCGGCGAGGTTCCCCAGCTCCTCGAGTTCCTCAATGCGCAGGGCGCCCGGATCATCGGCGCGGCCACGCGCGCCGGGGAAGGCGCCATGGCGACGTCGCTGCTGCGGAAGATCAAGGAATGCGCGGTCTACGCGAAGAAGAACGGGCTGGGCTATCTCGAGGCGTCCGGCGTGATCCCGCCGGAGAGAGAGGACGAGCCCGCGACGTAGCCGCTCGCCCACGCCCACTGGAAGTTGAACCCGCCGATCCGGCCGTCCACGTCCAAGATCTCGCCGCACAGGAAGAGGCCGGGCGTCCGGCGCGACTCCATCGTCGTCAGGCGCACCTCGGAGAGAGGCACGCCCCCCGCCGTGACCTCGGCCTTCGCGAAACCGAGGTCCCCCGTCACGGGGGCGCGCCACGCCGTGAGCGTCGTCTCGAGGCGGCGGCGGTCGTCGCGGGACAGGCGTTCCCACCTCGAGGCCGGGTCGACGCGGGCCTCCGCGAGGAGCGCGTCGGCCAGGCGCACGGGGAGCTCGCCGCGGAGCCACGCTCCCAGCGCTTGGTCCGGCTCGACCCGCTCGACCCACGAGATCGTGAGATGCGCGTCGGCGTCGTCCGCGCGCGCCGCGGCCAGGTGCCGGCTGACGTCGAGGACGACCGGACCCGACAGGCCCGTGTGCGTGCACAGGAGCGAGCCGCGCATCTCGACGAGCCGTCGCCCCGACCCCGAGCGGACGGTCACGGTCGCCTCGCACGCGACACCGGGAAGCTCCCGCGCGAACGAGCCTCGCGCGAGCGTGAGCGGGACGAGCGCGGGAAAGATCCGCGCCGTCGTCGTGTGGCCGAGGGAGCGCGCGATCGCATAGCCGTGCCCGTCCGAGCCGGAGCGGGGGAGCGCCATCCCCCCCGTCGCGAGGACGACGCGGCGCGCCTCGACGGTCCCCGCCGGCCCGGAGATCGAGAATCCCTCCGCCGTCTGGCGCACGGTCTCGACGCGGAACGGGTGCGCGAGCTCGACGCCCGCCGCCGCGGCCGCGGCGAGGAGCGCGTCGAGCACGGTGCGCGCGCGGTCGGTGGCCGGAAAGAGCTTTCCGGTGTCCTCCCGCTTGAGCCTCACCCCCAGCTCCGCGAAGAACGCGAGCGTCGCCTCGACCGGGAAGCGCGCCAGGACGCGGCGGATCGCCGGCGGGGTCGAGCCCGAAAACGCGGTCTCGTCCACGGCGTGGTGCGTCACGTTGCAGCGCCCGCCGCCCGCGACGAGGATCTTCGCGCCCAGGTGCTTCTCGGAGTCGAGGGCGACGACCTTCTCCCCCCGCCGCCCCGCCTGGATCGCCGCCATGAGCCCCGCGGCGCCGGCGCCGACCACGACGACGTCCCTCACTCGGGCTCGGCGTGGACGGAGACGCGGTGCAGCTCCGGGACCGCCTCGCGCAGCGCGCGCTCGAGCCGGTCGGTCGCCTCGTGCGCCTCGGAGAGCGCCGTCTCCGCGGGGAAGAAGCAGTGGCACGAGAGGTACAGGCCCGACGGCGTGCGGCGTAAGAGCAGGTCGTGGAGGCGCCCGTCCCCGACGACGCCGCGCGCGATCTCCGTCACGCGCCGCTCGATCCGCTGGCGCGCCTCGTCGGGGAGCTCCTCCGCGGGCGTGGGCGTGGCGTCCGCCTCCTCGAGGTGGATGTCGATGCGCGACACCTCGGGGACCTCGCGGAGGATGCGGCGCTCGACCCGGTCCGCGACCCCGTGCCCCTCGCCGAGCGTCATGCCGCGCGGCAGCTCCAGGTGCAGATCGGCGTGCGTGCTCTCGCCGTCGAGCCTCACGGTCACGTTGTGCGCGCGCACCCCCTCGGCGTCGATCGCCTCTTCCACGCGCTTCCAGACGGAGGCCTCGCGGTCCTTCGCGGGGGCGAGCTGCACGACCACGTTGCTCTTCCCGCCCGCGACCGAGCGGATCATCGCCCGCGCGTCGGCCGCGATGCGATCGGCGCGCGCGACCGGAACGCCGGGGGCGACGCGCAGCTCCACATCCGCGAAGAGCGTGTCCCCCGCCTGGCGTACGCGCACGCGGGGCGCGCCGACGACGTCGGGGAGCGTCTCGAGCGACGCCGTGATCGCGCGCGCGACGCCGGCGGGCGCGCGGTCGAGGAGCACGTCCACCGCGCGGCGGCCGAGCTTCCAGGAGAGGATCAGCACGAGCACCGCCACCGCGATCGCGGCCGCGGGGTCGGCGAGCGCGAGCGCCGGCGGGGCGCCGTGGCGCGCCGCCCACGCCGCGGCGAGCCCGAGGATGACGACGACCGAGGAGCCGATGTCCGAGCTGAAGTGAAGCGCGTCGGCCTCGAGCGCCTGGCTGTTCGTCTCGGCGGCCGCCCGCGAGAGATCGCGCGCCCGGAAGAAGTCCACGACGATCGAGATCAGCATGACGAGGACCGCGAGGCCCACCGACCGCAGCTCGTGCCCGTGCCCCGCCATCCGGGCGACCGCCTCGCGCACGATCCAGAGCGAGGTCACGACGAGCAGGCCCGTCTCGACGAGCGCCGCGAGGTTCTCGATCTTCCCGTGCCCGTAGTGGTGCTCCGCGTCCGGCGGCTTCCCCGACGTCCGCACGGCGAGCCACGTCACCGCCGCCGCCCCCAGATCGAGCGCGGAATGCACCGCCTCCGCGAGAAGGCCCAGGGAGCCCGACGCGCTCGCGACCGCGAGCTTGAGCCCGGTGAGGAACGCGCCGGCGATCACGCTGTGGCGCGCGGCCCGCGCCTTGCGCGCCGCAAGAGACCCGTCGCTCATCCCACCCCTTGTAGCATGGGGCCGTGAGCCCACAACCGCCCTCGCTGGTCGCCGAGCGCGCGGTCCGATACGTGCGGGACGCGGGGGGGCCCGTGCCCAGCGTGACGCTCGCGCGCGAGGTCCTCGCGGTGCGCACGTCCGACGAGGCGCAGGCGACCGTCGTCCTGGGCGCCGCGTTCGCCGGGGATCATCGATTGGTGTACGAGCCCGGGGGCTGGCGTCCGGCCGCGGCACCGGAGGGCGCGGCCCAGGCCCCGGCTCCCGCGCAGCCGGATCTCGCGTTCGTCCTGGTCGAGGCGGTCCGCGAGGCGCCGCGCGCGCCGCTCACGCTCGTCGTGGTCGCGGCGGCGCGGCGGCGCGGGGACGAGATCGTCGCCGCGGCGGGGGGCGAGCTCGCCCGGTGGTCGCCGCCGCACGCGCTGCGCGAGGAGGTGCGCCGCATCCTCTCCGGCGCCCGCCCGGTCGTCCACGCTCCCCCCGGCGGCCTCGTCGCGCTCGAGGAGTGGCTCGACGAGCCGCTCGAGGATCCGCTGCCGCTGCCGCTCCTCGGCCGGCGCCGGACCGGGATCGCAGGCGGCCAGGGCGTCGCCGAGCTCGCGGCACGGCTCGGTCTTTCGGTCCGCGTGGACGACGACCCCTCGGGGCGGATCGACCTCGTGGCCGCGTGCTACGACGCGATGAAGGAGCCCGGCGAGACCTGGGACGACCTGCTCGCCGCGTGCCGCGGGGACGTGCACGCCGTGCCGTGGCCGCGCTTCGCGTTCACCCCCGACGACGTCCGCCAGGTCCCGCCCGCCGCCGGGACGTACCGCTTCTTCGACGCCGACGGGCGCCTCCTCTACGTCGGGAAGTCGAGCAACCTGAAGCGCCGCCTCGCCGCGTGGTTCCGCGACGACGCGCGGCGGACCCCGCGCGCCCGCGCGATCGTGGACGCGGTGCACCGGTTCGACCTGACCCCGTCGGGATCCGAGCTCGAAGCGCTGCTCCGCGAGGCGGCGCAGATCGCGAGCGACACGCCCGCCGCGAACGTGAAGCGCCGCGTGCATCCGGTCTCGGCGCGCGCGCAGAGGCTGACGTCGATCCTCGTGCTCGAGCCCGCGGAAGCGCCCTGGGTCCTCCGCGCGTGGCTGATCCGCGAGGGCCAGCTCTTAGACGCGATCCCGCTGGGGCCGCGCGGCGGCGGGCTCGCGCGGATCGCCCGGATCCTCGAGTCGGAGTTCTTCTCCCCGCGGAGCGGGCCGCGATCGTCGAGCGCGCGGCCGGTGGACGTGGAGCTCGTGGCCCGGTGGCTCGCGGAGAATCGCGACAAGGCGGTCGCGTTCGACCCCACGCACTTGAAGACGACCGAGGAGGTCGTCGCGCGGCTGCGGTGGTTCCTCGAGCGGCGGGACCTCTCCGACGACGGCTCCCCTATACTGCCCCGAGGATGAGTCTCGCCCTCGTCGTCGCGGCGCTGGCCGTCGTCGCGATCAACGCGTTTTTCGTCGCGGCCGAGTTCGCGATCGTGCGCGTGCGCGCCACACGCATCGAGGAGCTCGTCGCCTCGGGGGTGCGGCGGGCGGCCGCGGCCCGCGACGTGTTACGGCGTCTCGACGACTCGATCTCCGCCTGCCAGCTCGGGATCACGCTCGCGTCCCTCGCCCTGGGCTGGATCGGCGAGCCGGCCTTCGCGCACCTGCTCGAGCCGGCCTTCGCCTTCCTGGGCGCGGGCAGCACGGCCGCGGCGCACACGCTGGCGGTCGCGGCGACGTTCCTGATCATCATGTTCCTCCACGTCGTCCTCGGCGAGCTGGTCCCGAAGACGGTCGCGATCACGCACGCCGAGAACACGGCGCTCCTCGTCGCCTGGCCGCTCCGGATGTTCCGCTTCCTGTTCTACCCGTTGATCGCGTTCATGAACGGGTCGGCGAACCTCGCGGTGCGGGCCCTGGGCCTCACGCCCCCGTCCGAGGCGAGCCTCGCGCACAGCGAGGCGGAGCTGCGGATGATCCTCGCCGTCTCGCGCCGCACCGGCGCCCTGTCGGAGTCGCACGGCCGGCTGATGTCCGCCGCGCTCGACTTTCCGGACCGCGCGGTGCGCCAGCTCATGGTGCCGCGCGCGGACATCCTCTACCTCGACGTCCACCTCTCGTACGAGGAGAACCGCCGGAAGGCGCTCGAGTTCGGCCACACGCGCCTGCCGCTGTGCGACGGCGGCGTCGATCGGGTGATCGGCATCGTCCACGTGAAGGACCTCTTCATGGCGGCCGAGACGGCGCCGCCCGACCTGCGCGCGCTCGCGCGGCCGCCGCTGTACTTCCCCGAGGCCGCCTCGATCCAGCAGGTCCTCTCGCGATTCCAGAAGCAGCGCGTCCACCTCGGGATCGTCGTCGACGAGTACGGCGGCACCGCCGGGCTCGTCACGCTCGAGGACATCCTCGAGGAGCTGATCGGCGAGATCCAGGACGAGTTCGACCAGGAGTCGCCGCGCGTCCAGACGCTCCCCGACGGCCGGCTCCTCCTCGACGCGTCGATGACGATCGCGGAGCTCGAGTCCACCGCCGGCATCCACGAGGACTTCGACGACGAGGTGGACACGGTGGGAGGGCTCGTCCTCGCACGCCTCGGCCGCATCGCGCGCGTGGGGGACGCGATCGACTTCGGCGGACGCCGGGTCGAGGTCGCGCGGACGCGGGGCCGCAGGATTCTGCGGGTTCACGTCTCGTAGGCCGTTGACAGACTAGGACCGGATTGGTACTGTTTCGATCCTTTTGCAAACCATTCGCAACTATGCGTCTGGAGTTCGCATGAAGATGGCTCCCGCCCACGACGTTTCCCTTCTCGAGCGCATGAAGTCCATGGGCCTCCGCCTCACCGGCCAACGACGCGTGCTCGCCGAGCTCCTGGATGGCGCGGCCGACCACCTCGACGCCGAGCAGGTCTACCAGCGCGCCCGCGTGAAGGACCCGAGCATCCACCGCGCGACCGTCTACCGGACGTTGAACCGACTCAAGAAGCTCGGGCTCGTGGACGAGCTCGACCTCATGCACATCTCGGGGGAGCGGCACTACTACGAGGTCCGCCCGCGCACGCTCCACATCCACCTCGTCTGCACGGCGTGCAAGGGCGTGGACGAGCCGAGCGAGAGCTTCTGGGACGAGCTGAAGCGGCGCGTGGAGCAGGAGAACGGCTTCCGACCCGAGGTCGTGAGGATCGAGATGGCGGGCACCTGCGCGCCCTGCCAACGCAAGCGGAGCCGTCCGACCGTCTCCGCCTAGCTCGCTTCCCTTTCTTTTTTTGTGGCCATCCGTTGCGAACGGTTCGCAACTATGGACAGGACCGACCGAGGAGGATTCATGATCCGGAAGAGAACGTGGGCCGCGGCCGTGACGGTCGCCGCCGTCGTGGTGGGAGGGGCCTTCGCGGCCGAGGAGGACCGCGTTGCGGAGCTGGAGAAGCAGATCCGTGCGCTCCAGGAGAGAGTGGCCGCGATCAAGACGGACGCGCCCGCGAGCGACGTCGCCGAGATCGAGCGCCAGATCGAGGTGCTGGCGAAGGAAGTCGAGTCGCTCAAGCTCGGCGAGGTCGCGTCGGACACCGCGAGCGAGGGGCGTTACGGCCTGGGCCCATCGGCGTCGAAGGTGTACGGGATCCAGCGGGGCGTCTCGGTCGGCGGCTACGGCGAGGCGCTCTACTCGAACCCCTCCTCCTCCCTCGAGGACGGCACGCCCTCGGGTGCGGACGCGAGTGTCGACCTCCTGCGTCTGGTCCTCTACTTCGGCGCGAAGTTCAACGACAAGATCCTCTTCAACTCCGAGATCGAGTACGAGCACGTGACGACCGGCGAAGGGGACGAGGAGCGCGGCGAGGTGACGGTGGAGTTCGCCTACCTCGACTTCCTCGTCCATCCCGCGGTCAACGTCCGCGCGGGGCTGGTGCTCGCGCCGATGGGCTTCATCAACGAGCGGCACGAGCCGCCGACCTACTTCACGACGCGCCGTCCGCTCGTCGAGACGCGCATCATCCCGACGACGTGGACCGAAGCGGGCGCCGGAGTCTTCGGCGAGATCGGCCCGAGGGTGAGCTATCGCGCCTACGTGACGAGCGGGCTCGCCGCGGCCGAGGGGACGTCGTCCGGCGCGGAAGGGTTCACCGCGGAAGGAATCCGCGACGGCCGCAGCAAGGGGGGCCAGGCGTCCGCGGAGAAGCTCGCGCTCACGGGGCGCATCGACGGCGAGCCGTTCGCCGGGCTCACGCTCGGCGCCTCCTTCTACACGGTGGACGCCGGCCAGAACATCGACTTCGCCGGTGGGACGCTCTCCGCGCGCACGACGGTGTGGGACGCACACGCCGAGTACCGGTGGCGGGGGCTCCAGGCCCGCGCGCTCTACGCCGCGACCTCGATCGACAACGTGGAGGACATCAACCTCGCGCAGGGCTTCACCGGCGCCGAGTCGGTCGGCTCCGATCAGAGCGGCTGGTACGTCGAGGCGGGTTACGACGTCCTCTCGCACTTCGGGAACAGCCGCCACGAGCTCTCCCCGTTCTTCCAGTACGAGCAGCTCGACACCCAGGACGAGGTTCCCGCGGGGTTCGCCGCCGATCCTGCCAACGACATCGACGAGCTGACGATCGGCCTCCGCTGGAAGCCGATCGACAACGTCGCGGTGAAGGTCGACTGGACCCAGCAGGAGACCGGCGCCCGCACGGGCCGCGACGAGATCAACCTCTCCCTCGGCTTCATGTTCTAGGATCGAAGCGTGATGCGCACCTTGGCCGCCGGAGTCGTGCTCGCGATCGCGACGCCGGCCCCGGCGGCCGTCTTCCTGACCCAGAGCCAGGCGCTCGCCCTCGCGTTCCCCGAGCGGTCCCACGTCGAGAGGAAGACCGCGTTCCTCACCGACGAGCAGCTCGCGAAGGCCAAGGCGCTCGCGGGAACGGACGTCCCGATCGAAAGCGCCCTCGTCGTGCGCTACGTGGCGACGGATGCCGCGGGGAAACCTCTCGGGGCGGCGTACTTCGATAAGCATCGCGTCCGGACCGTGGACGAGACCCTCATGGTCGTCGTCGATCCGTCGGGGCGCGCGTCCCGGATCGAGGTCCTCGATTTCGACGAGCCGCCGGACTACCTTCCGAAGAAGGGCTGGCTCGCCCAGCTCCTCGGGCGGGATCTCGACGACGAGCTGCGCGTGAAGCGCGGGATCCGCCCGATCACGGGCGCTTCGCTCTCCTCGAAAGCGGCGACGGACGCCGTGCGCCGGATCCTCGCGCTGCACCGCGTGATCCCGTGAGCACCTTCGAGAAGTGGCTCCTGTGGTCGTCCACGGCGGCGGTCGCCGTCACGGGGATCGTCTTCGGCTGGATGAAGTACTTCCTGGCCACGGACGACCCGTACGCGGTCGTCCACCACCCGCTCCAGCCTCTCGTCCTCAAGCTCCACGTGCTGTCGGCCCCCGTGCTCGTGTTCGCGCTCGGGGTCGTGTACACGCGCCACGTCGTGCGTCAGTGGCGCTTGGGGCGCGCGCGGGGGCGCCCGTCGGGGATCGGGATCGTGACGACGCTCCTCCCGATGGTGCTCTCGGGCTACCTGATCCAAACCGTGTCCTCGGAGAGCTGGCTCTTCCGGGTCGCGATGCTCCACGTCGTGGCGAGCCTCGCGTACCTCGCGGTGCTCCTTTTCCACCAGGCCGCCGCGTGGCGCCAGGCCCGGCATCCCGTGCCGCGCTCCGAGCGCCTCTCCGAGCTCGCCGACCCGGACGCCTGACGTGAATCCGGGGCTCGTCCGCGGGATCTGGCGCTTCCTCCGTCCCTACCGGGCCCGCTACGCCGTCGGCCTCCTGTGGCTGCTCGCGACGAACGCGCTCGCCCTCGGGATCCCGTGGCTCCTCCGCGCAGCCGTGCACGAGATGGAGGCGGGCACGACGCGGCGCACGCTCGCGGTGTACGCGCTCGGCATCGTGGCGTTGGCGCTCGTGCAGTCGGTCACGCGCACGCTTTCGCGCCTGGCGATCCTGGGGGCCTCGCGCCTCGCCGCCTACGACGTCCGCGAGGCCTTCTTCGCGAAGCTCCTGACGCTCGACGCCCCGTTCTACGACGCGCAGCGGACCGGCGACATCATGTCGCGCGGGGTGAACGACCTTCAGCTCCTCCAGTCGTTCTACGGCCCCGGCCTCATGAACGCGCTCAACACGGCGATCGTCTACGTCGCCGTCTTTTCCGTGATGCTGTCGCTCGACGCGCCGCTGACGATCGTGGCGCTGGGCATGTTCCCCGCGCTTTACTTCGCGGTGAACCGCCTGAGCCGCCGCGTGTACGCGCGCTCGCTCGCGGTGCAGGAGCAGCTCGCCGAGATCAGTCATCGCGCCCAGGAGAACATCTCGGGGATCCAGCAGGTCAAGATCTACGCGCAGGAGGATCGCGAGATCGCCCGCTTCGCCGCCCTGTGCGACGACTTCCGCGGCCGCAACCTCTCGCTCGCCCGCGTGCGCGGCCTCATGGTCGCCCTCATCGGCGTCGTCTCGGGGCTCGGCACGCTCCTCGTGCTGTTCGTCGGCGGCCTCCACGTCATCCACGGGCGCATCTCGCTCGGGGATTTCGTCGCGTTCAACGCGTACTTGGCGCAGCTCGCGTGGCCGACGATCGCTTTGGGGTGGATCGTCAACGTCTTCCAGCGCGCCGCGGGCGCCCTGCGCCGGCTCGACGAGGTCTTCTCCGCGGAGCCCTCGATTCCGCCTCCGGAATGGGGTCAGGCACCGTTTCGCGTCCGCGAAACGGTGCCTGACCCCGTTTCCGGGGACATCGCGATCCGCGACCTCACCTTCTCCTACGACGGAGGCCGGGGGCGGCCGGCGCTCTCCGCGATCACCGTGTCGATCCCCGAGGGCTCGAAGGTCGCGATCGTGGGCGCCGTGGGCTCCGGCAAGTCCACGCTCGCGCACCTCATCGCGCGGGTCTACCCCGCCCCATCCGGCTCGATCACGATCGGCGGCGAGGACGTCGCGACCGTCCCGGTGGAGCGCGTCCGCGAGGGGATCGGCTTCGTGCCGCAGGAGGCGTTCCTCTTCTCGCGGTCGCTCCGGGACAACGTCGCGTTCGGCCATCCGGATGCTCCCCTCCCCGAGGTCGAGCGCGCGGTCGCGCTGTCCCGGCTCGATGCCGACCTCCCCGCCTTCCCGTCGGGCCTCGCGACGATCGTCGGCGAGCGCGGGATCACCCTCTCGGGGGGCCAAAGGCAGCGGACCACCCTCGCGCGCGCGCTCCTGGGCGAGCCCGGGATCGTGCTTCTCGACGACGCGCTCTCCGCGGTGGACGCCGACACCGAGCGGGCGATCCTGACGGCCCTCGCCGGCCGGACGCGCTCCACGCTGATCCTGATCACGCACCGCTTCTCGGCGCTGCACGCCGTGGACCGGATCCTCGTCCTCCACGAGGGCCGGCTCGTCGAGGACGGCTCGCACGAGGACCTCCTCCGCGCGGGCGGCGTCTACGCGCACCTCCACCGACGGCAGAGCCTCGAGGAGCGCTTGTCGGGATGAGCGCCGCCGACGATCGGGACGACGTCCTCGGGAAGGCGTACGACGCGCGCCTGGTGAGGCGGCTCGCCGGCTACGTCCGCCCGTACCGCGGACTCGTGGCGGCGACGATCGTGGCGCTGTTCGCCGCGGCGGCGGTGCAGCTCGCGCAGCCCTGGATCGTGCGCGAGGTCATCGACGAGTTCGTCGTGCGGCGCCGCTCCGCGGGGCTCGCCGTCCCCGTCGCGCTGTTCCTCCTCACCGTCGTCCTCGACTTCGTCCTCGGCTTCGTCCAGCTCTACCTCCTCGAGCGGACCGGCCAGCACGTCGTCTACGACCTGCGGACGGAGGTGTTCGCGCACCTCCAGCGCCTCCCCTCCGCGTTTTTCGACCGCACGCCGGTGGGGCGGCTCATGACGCGGGTCACCACCGACGTCGAGTCGATCAACGAGGCGTTCACCTCCGGCCTGGTGCTCATCCTCGCGGACATCGCGAAGCTCGTCGGCATCCTCGTGATCCTCTTCGGGATGGACGCCCGCCTCGCCGCGATCACCTTCGCGGTCGTCCCGCTGGCGCTTTTGGTCTCGTGGTGGTTCCGCGTGCGCGTGCGCGACGCGTACCGCGCGATCCGCACGGCGGTCGCGAGGCTGAACGCCTTCCTTCAGGAGAACGTCAGCGGCATGCGTCTCGTGCAGCTCTTCCGGCGGGAGCGGCTCCACGCGGACGAGTTCGCGGCGTTGAACGGCGGCCACCGCCAAGCGCAGCTCGGCGGGGTCTTCTACGAATCGGCGTTCTCCGCGGTCGCGGAGCTCATGGGCTCGATCACGCTCGCGGCGATCGTGTGGGCGGGGGGCGCGCGCCTCCTCGGCGGCGCCATCACGTTCGGGACGCTCGTCGCCTTCATCGAGTACGCCGGGCGCTTCTTCCGGCCGCTCCAGGAGCTGTCGGCGCGCTACACGGTCATGCAGGCGGCGATGGCGTCGTCCGAGCGGATCTTCGGGCTCCTCGACACGCCGCGCAGCCTGAGGTCGCCCCAGGACCCCGTGCGGATCCCCGGGCGGCCACGCGGGGAGATCGTCTTCGAGCACGTCACCTTCGGCTACGGCGACGGCCCCGACGTCTTGAGCGACGTCTCGTTCCGCGTCGCCCCCGGCGAGCGGCTGGCGGTCGTCGGCTGGACCGGGGCCGGAAAGTCCACGCTGATCCGCCTGCTCGCGCGCCTGTACGACGTCCGCTCGGGGCGGATCCTCCTCGACGGCATCGACGTGCGCGACATGGACCTGCGCGAGCTGCGCAAGACGATCGGCGTCGTCCTCCAAGACCACTTCCTGTTCGGCGGAACGATCGCGAGCAACATCTCGCTCGACGATCCGGCGGTGAGCGAGGCCGACGTCCGCCGCGCGGCCGAGGCGGCCCAGGCCGATCGTGTGATCGCGCGCTTGCCGCACGGTTACGACGAGCGGGTCCGTGAGCGCGGCGGGAACTTCTCCGTCGGCGAGAAGCAGCTCATCTCGTTCGCGCGCGCGATCGCCTTCGACCCCGCGGTGCTGATCCTCGACGAGGCGACCGCGTCGGTGGACCCCGAGACCGAGGCGCGCATCCAGCAGGCGCTCGAGCGCGTGCTCGCCGGCCGGACCTCGATCGTCATCGCGCATCGCCTCGCGACGATCCGGAACGCCGACCGCATCCTGGTCCTCCACCGCGGGCGGATCGTCGAGGAGGGGACGCACGCGTCGCTCCTCGAGCGGGAGGACGGCCTGTACCGGAGCCTCGTCCAGCTCCAGACACAGCCGGCTTTATAAGAAACCGCTTGTCCCCAAGCCCCGGTGCGGGTAAAAGCGCACCGGCGCGTTACACGCGCCTCGGGGGTCCGCGATGCTGCTACGCCAACCGCTTTTCCTCGTCGCGTCCGTCGTCCTGTCGGGCGCGGCGCTCGCAGCCCCGACGCGCGAGGTGAGACTCCGGCCGGTGGACGTGAAGGCGGCGCTCCCCGAGGACATGACCGACCCGGAGGGGAAGACGCGCTGGCACCTGGAGGCCCTCACGCTGGGCGCTCCGGAGACGGCGGCGATCACCGAGGACGCGGACCCGGACCGCTCGCGCTGGCTGCTCCCGGACCGCGATGCCTCGCAGATGAAGATGGGCGCGCGTGCGTCGCTTCGCCTCGAGGGCCGCCAAGCCGACGTCGAGACGGTCGGGATCGGCTGGGCGCATCTTCCATCCGGGCCGCGTGAGGTCGTCCTCCAGCGCGTGCTCGTGCGTCCGGCTTCCGGGCCCGACGTCCTCCTCCACCGCTGGGTCGATCCGCGCGCGGGAGTCGTCGCTCAGATCGAGGGTCCCGCGTCGGCCTCGGGAACGAGACGCCTCGAGATCACGGACGCCTCCGTCGTCGACGAGATCCTCTTCGGCGCCGCCGACCTGAAGATCTACTCCGACGAGGTCGAGCCGGGGATCTACACCGACCTGAAGTACGGCTGGGACAAGGGCGCCGGGACGACGGTCGCCTCGCTCGTCCCCGACCCCGGGATCGCCAACATCTGCGACCTGGTGAATCTCAACACGTGGAACTTCTCCGGCACCACGACGGGTGCCGAGGTCGCGTACTACCAGACGCCGGTCAACGCGGCCGAGACCTGCAACGTGGCGCGCTGCCCCGCGGGCGCGGGCCGCCTCGGCCGGGAAGACCGCAACATCACCGCCACGCTGAGGAAGGACAACCAGATCACCGAGCGGGAGAACCGCGCGAACGACGTGACGATCTGGCTGCGCGGCGGAAGCCAGAACGAGAACGTCGGGGGCATCTTCGGCACCGGCGAGAGCGGGTTCTGCTTCACGAGCACGGCGACCATCACGCGCAAGCCCGTGCCTCTGTGGCGATTCTCCCACCTCGACGCGGACGGTTACTTCCTTCAGGCCGGCGACTCGTGGGAGAGCCAACCCCTCGACCAGGTCGGCGACTGCCAGGAGACGTTCTACACGACCAAGTGCGGCGTGACGCAGCCGTTCACGCCCAACCCGCTGTACGCGCGCGCGTGCACCTCGAGCGGGCAGACGCACCTCGGCAAGCAGAGCCTCCAGATCGTCAAGGGCGGTGTGGTGACGCTCCCCTCGGGTCACACGCTGAACGCGCTCGTCGTGCGCAACACGACCGACTTCTGCGTGTACTCGTCCGCATCCTGCGGCGCCGTTCTGGATCGGGTGCGGACGCTCGTCTACTACTGGCAGGTCCCCCACCTCGGCTCCGTCGCCCTCCTGAGGAGCCCGAAGACCGTCGCTTACACCTCCGCGGAGATCACGGCGGGCGCGACGACGCCCTGCACGAACGTCACGACCCTCGACTACACGAACATCGCGTTCGGCCTCTTCCCTCCGGTCTCGATCACGGCGGGGACGGCGACCGACACGAGCGTGCAGATCTCCTGGAATCCCGGGAACGACACGCACCGGATCAGCGGCTACAAGATCTACTGGGACACCGACTCGGGCTCGGCGTCGCCGTACGCGTTCAACTCGGTGGCGAACGCTGGGCAGGTCGCCTTCGCCGGAACGTCGGCGACGATCTCGGGGTTGACGCCGGGGACGACGTACTACGTCACGGTCACGTCGCTCTCGTCGTACACGGACCCCTCGTCGTCGATCAACACGACGTACGAGAGCATCACGTACCCGACGACGGTCTCGGGCGATCCGGCGTTCTCGTACCCCGTCGAGGTGCAGAAGGCCACCACGGGTGGAGGGTGCACCCCGGTCGCATCGATCACGGGCGTCACGGTCGGAAAGGCCGCC
>Ga0068859_100003120_pt1 | contig 16836 bp, 15 predicted proteins | sample KBSSwiS22_FD_66585 | JGI IMG/M metagenome (GOLD analysis project Ga0068859, IMG submission 66585) | Switchgrass rhizosphere microbial communities from Kellogg Biological Station, Michigan, USA - KBS Switchgrass S2-2 | ecosystem: Host-associated > Plants > Roots > Rhizosphere > Soil ...
TGTGACCCCCACGGTTTACGCGATCTTACGAAGCGAGCCACGGCGTCAGACGAGGTAGTTTGAGTGCGAGGTTAGTACCGGGAGCGATAGCGACCGGGTACAACCCGGGTTCAATTGGACGACGCTTTTGAAAGGAGTCAATTGTGAAGCAAATCCCTAAGGTTTTGTTTGCAGTGCTGGCTCTGGGTCTGGTCGTTTCCCTCGACTCGCTACCCGCTCCGGTTCAGGATGCGCTTAAACAAGCTGCCGGGAAGGGCACGATCCAGGTTGTAGAGTCCTTGACGAAGAACGGCAACCTGGTGGCTTATGAAGGCCATGTGAAGAGTGGAAAGAAACGATTTGAAATCCAGGTCGGCCCCAACGGAGAAAAACTCAAACGGCCTGAATAAGTAGGCGGAGTGCAGTCTCATTCACACCTCGCTTCAGGGAGGTGTTCGGAGTCAACGGTTTTCCAAATCGAAAGCGGTTGAAACAGTTGCCTTGAATCTCGTCGGCATTACACCTCGCTGAAGCAAGGTGTGAATGAAGAATCATCAGCGAACGTCAGAAAGGAAGAATCCCCATGATTAGCTTAAAAGTTACCGCACTGGCCCTGACCTACATGATCGCTTTGTTTCAAAGCGGCACCGGCTACAAAGTCGAGAAGCGCTATCCGGTGCCCGGTAATGGTGGCTTCGATTACGTAGCCATCGATAGCGCAGCGCGCCGGTTGTATATCGCGCACGGTACGCAAGTAGATGTGGTCAATCCCGACGATGGAAAATTGATCGGCACCATCGGCGACACTCCCGGCGTTCACGGGACTGCAATCGCGTCGGAGTTCAAACATGGATTCACCAGCAACGGCCGCGAGAACAAGGTTTCAATGTTTGATACCACCACGCTTCAACTTATTAACAAGATCGATGTCGGTAAAGTGCCGGACGGCATCTATTACGATCCGGGGACCAAACGTGTCTTCACCAACAATCACGGCTCGCACGACATTACGGCAATCGATGCGAAGACCGGACAAGTGGTCGGCACGGTTAAGGCGGAAGGCGATGGCGAATCGGCGGTTATTGCTGATGGCGTCGTCTATGTAAACATCGAGGACACGAATGAAGTCATGGTCTTCGATCCGAAATCGCTGGAAGTCAAAAAACGTTTTCCGATCGGCGTAGCCAAAACGCCAACCGGTCTTGAGTACGATGCCAAAACGAAGCGTCTGTTCATCGGTTGTCGTAATGAACCGAAGATGGTCGTGATGGACGCGGTGTCGGGAAAAGTGATTACCAGCATGCCGATCGGCAAAGGGGTTGACTATGCCGGCTTTGATCCAGAGGCGAAGCTCATTTTCTTTTCCTGCAGCGAAGGTGTCTTGAATATCTTTCACGAAAAATCCGGGGATGAATACGAAGACGCCGGCGCTGTAAAGACACAGCCGAGCGCCCGGACCATGGCTTTTGATCCCAAAACAAAAAAGATATTTCTTTCGGCGGCCGAGTATTTGGAAACGCCGCCGGCCACACCCGGCGGTAGGCCGCAGCGTACAATCAAGCCAGGCTCGTTCGTGGTGCTGGTGGTCGGTAAGTAATCAAGCGAGTAGTGTTTACCCAAACAGGCGATCAGTGCGGTTTTGGTATTCGGAGGTCATATGACAAGTAACAGAAGATCGATTTGCCTCTTGCAGACCCTCCTCATGGTGGTGCTATTCGCAGCCGCCTTCACTGTGCAGGCGCAGACACCTTTGCCGGAGCCTTCGCCGGTGGTTGTCCCCGCGGCAAAAAAACCGTCGCTCGAAAGCGAATTCTTCAAAAACATTCTGCACGATCAGAAAGCAATCTGGACTTCGCCGGTACATTTACGGTGGAAGGATGCAGCCTGGTTGGTACCTTTGGGAGTTGCGACGGCGGGCCTGATGGCGACCGATCGCAAGACGGGTGACGCCATGGCCGGCTTCCATGATCGATTGCACTTGAGTCGAAATATCAGCTACGCCGGATCTCTCTATAGCGCCGGGGCGGTCGCGGGAGCTTTTTACGTGATTGGGAGCGCCACGCATAACGAACGCGCGCGTGAAACGGGACTTCTTGCTGCGGAGGCACTCATCGATAGCGAGATCGTGGTGATCGCACTGAAGAAAATAACCCAGCGGTCACGGCCGCTCTCTGGGAAGCATCGCAGCAAGTTCTTCAAAGGCGGGAGTTCGTTTCCATCCGGCCACGCCATTCAGGCGTGGTCTGTGGCCACGGTTATTGCCAGTGAGTATCACGACCATCTCGCGGTTCAGATCGCCGCCTATGGAATCGCGAGTGCGGTGGCAGTCTCTCGTTTCACTGGACTGAAACACTATCTTTCCGACGTGCTAATTGGAAGTGCGATGGGTTATGGAATTGGTCGGTACGTCTACCGCACCCACCATCGCAAGGCGAAGGATTCGGGCGGCGTCGAAGAGGAAGAATCGTTCATTCGTTCCAAACGATGGCCGACGATTGTGCCCGACTACAACCGTCGCGCGCGCGAATACGGTGTGGCGATGATCTGGAGTTTTTGAGTCTCTTGAATAGTCCGTAGTTGTCAGTTATGCGGCAGTCTAAAGCTTGAACTCTGACTGCGTTTATGTTCGATTCTGTTCGCACACGATTGACTCTCTGGTACGCCGGCGTGCTGGCGTTGTCACTAATCGTGTTTGCGTTTCTGGTCTACTTCGCGGCCTCGCGGATCTTTTATGAGCGCCAGGATGAATCGCTGCGTTCGACGGCCCAGACCGTCGCCAGCGCTTACATCGAGGAATTAGAGGAAGAGCATTCCGTAACGAAAGCAAATCAGGTTGTGCTCGCCGAGTTGGTGTTCCCGAACCGTTACGTAGAGGTTACTGACCCGGCGGGAAACGTCGTGGCCTGGTCCGGTAACTTGAGTAACAATCCTTTCCCCATTCCCGATCAAACTCAGTCTGACGCTCGGGCCCACGGGATCAGCTTCGCGGTCGTTAACAATTTGCGCGTGGCGGTAGTGCCCCTGTCGCCAAACGGACAAACTGGCTTTGCCGCGGTCGCCGAACCATTGAGCGTGATTGACGAAGCTCTGCTTCGTCTTCGCCGTGCCTTCCTCGCCGGCGTGCCGCTGATTCTGCTGCTGGCCTCCGCAGGCGGTTATTTTCTGGCGCGTACGAGCCTTTCGCCGATCGCTTTAATGAACCGTCAGACGCAACACATCACCGCGGTAAATCTTTCTTCCCGGCTTGATGTGCTGAACCCGCGCGATGAGCTCGGCCGGCTGGGCACGACGATTAACGAGTTGCTGGAGCGCCTGGAATCTTCATTCAAGGAACAGCAACGATTTGTCGCGGATGCCTCGCACGAGCTGCGCACGCCGCTGGCCATCCTGCGCGGCGAGACCGACGTGGCTCTGGAACAGCCGCGCAGTCCTGATGTTTACCGGCAATCGTTGGAATTGATTAAGGACGAGGCCGAACGCCTTTCACGGATCGTCGAAGACCTGTTCATTCTGGCCCGGCAACCGCTCGATTTGCCGGCGATCATCAAAGAGTCGGTTGACTTGAACGAGACAGTCAAAGACTGTGTGCGCGCGGCAAAGGTTCTGGCAGTCCGCAAGAATTTGGAACTGAGGCTAACTGAGGCGCCGCGGCTGATTTTGACTGGCGATGAACATCTGCTGAAGCGGATGGTTTTGAATCTGCTTGATAACGCGGTGAAGTACACGCCCGCAGGCGGAGAGATTCGTGTCGAACTGTCTGGGAGAAACGGCCACGCTCAGGTTGTGGTGCGCGACACCGGCGTCGGCATTTCTGAAAAAGATCAGCTTCACGTTTTCGATCGTTTCTATCGTGTCGATAAAGCTCGGTCCCGGACCCTGGGTGGCGCCGGGCTGGGACTCTCTATTGTGCACTGGATTGTCGAGGCGCATGGCGGGACGGTCACAGTTGAAAGCAGTCCGGGGGAAGGTAGCACTTTTACTGTTAAGTTGCCGACCGGTCCTGCATCTTTCGCAAGGCTTCAATAAATTTTCCGGCGCTGAATTTCGCCGCGCCGGCCCTGGTGATTGTCTTCAATTCGGTGAACAGTTGCTGGTCGACTTCTTTAAAGTTGAAACACGATTTGCCTTGCATCCGTTTCTTCAGTTCCGGAGAAATCGCTTTCAACAAATCCGGCGACGCGTAAACCGTCATCAGATAAAAACTCACATAGTTCTTGCCCAGACGTACGCCGCCGAAACAAAGCGGCTGCTTGTTTTTCATGATGTGCCGCGTGTTGAGCAGATAGTAAGTGTCAGTGTCGTGCGCGACATCCATCTTTTTGGCGTAAGGTTTAAGGATCGATTTCAATTCGTCAAAGACTCGTTTGAATTCAGTTTTGTCGGGCATTAAGGTTAATCCTCCAAACCCCTACATAAAGGGTGGTCATCCGCTTAAGTTTGCGGAGTTCTCGAGTAGGTCGGCTGCGCTTTTCGCTCGTTAGGAGCGAGATACTTATAGACCGCAACCTAAAACTGATCAAAGGCGCGTGCGTTCTATAAACATTTCACCCGTGACGGGGTGAAGCAGTCGAGCAACGTTAATCGCCCGCCTTCCAATCCGGAGGCAGCAAACGCCGGCGTCCGTCAGGCGCCATGGCAATTCCCGGCTCCTCGAGACCTTTTCGATCCCAAAGCTTGCAGGTTACCTGGCGATGCGCTTGATCGAGGGCTTCACAGTAATTCGTGTAAGTGCAGCGGCGCACTTCATCTCCACGTCCGAGTTTCACTTTGAGAAACCAATCAGGATCAGCCAGCGCCTGACGCGCCATTCCGATAATATCGGCGTCCCCATTCTGCAAAATCTGTTCAGCCTGTTCAAAGGTCGTGATGCCGCCGGTGGCCACCATCGGCGTCACAAAGCCGTGAGCATTGATGGCGTGCTTGACGGCAGCAACCAAAGGCACCGAACGCCCAAACGGGCCGCGTTCGTCAGAGAGAGTCGTGGGCATGCATTCGTAACCGCTCTGGCCCGTGTAAGGATAAACGGCCTGCCCGACTTTGGGTTGTTCTGCATCCTCGAACTTGCCGCCTTTTGAGATCGAGAGATAGTCGAAGCCGGCTTTGGCGAATTCAACTCCAAAGTAAGCTGCATCTTCGATACGGCTCCCTCCGGCAATTACTTCGTCTCCAAGAAAGCGGACGCCAACCACATAATCGTTGCCGACGCGTTCACGCACGGCGCGATAGACTTCCAGCGGCAGACGGGCGCGATTCTCTCTGGGGCCACCGTAACCGTCTTCGCGATCGTTCAGGGCGCTCAGAAAGCCCGCCATTGTGTACGCGTGGGCGTAGTGCAACTCGACACCGTCAAATCCAGCTTGGCGCGCGCGCCTCGCCGCGCTGGCAAATATCTCCGGCAACACTTGCGGCAGGTCTTTTATGTGAGGCAGATCAGTGTCCGTGACGCGTTCACGATAACCGAAGCGCAGGGATTCGAGTTCGCGGTCGTCAAGAATCTGGTCGAGAATGTCATCGTCAGCTGCGTGCAAAAACTCGCGAAGCTGAGATTCATCGGCGTTCAGCCAGTATGAAGCACTCGTGATACCTGCGATCGTTTGCCGATGCCGCGGCGTTATGGTGAGAAAGCGATCGAAGAATTTGGTCCTGTCCGGACGGCGTTTGACTGCCAGGAAATCGATAATTTGAATGAAAAGCCTGGTGCGGCCGTCGCTGGCTTCGCGAACTGTTTCGACGAGCTGTTTCAATCCGGGTAGGAACCGATCGTGGCCGATGCGGAGCAAGGGGCCGCTGGGAATGTCGCGCACGCCCGTGGCCTCAACCACAATCGCAGCGGGGCGACCTTCTGCAAAGCGCCGATACCAGTCCAGGTTGTCCTGGGTGACGTATCCATCTTCAGTCGCGCGCCAGGGAACCATGGCCGGCACCCAGGTGCGGCTCTCCAGCTCCAGCGATCCAATCCTGATTGGGCGGAAAAGCATTGAACGAGCCGCCTCGTCGGTCGTAGGCCAGAGCGTTTCCGGAATGGGATGCCTGGTCGGATTGGCGAACTTCCACATGAGCGGGATGACTTTAACATTTTGGAGTGCACGGGCGGAGCGGCGCCTTTGGAGTGCGGTCACTTGTGACCGCTTTCGGCTTCGGACAAAGCGCCGACAAGTCGGCGCACTCCAAAGCTCCCGGTTCTGACACCGGCGTGATAAATTATCGCAAACGCTCAGCGGAGAATCCTTTGACTGACAATCTTCTTAAATATCGATCTGAATTTCCGATCCTGGAAAAAGCGGTCTATCTGATCTCGCACAGTCTCGGCGCAATGCCGCGGGCAACTTACGATCGATTGCATGAGTACGCGGACATCTGGGCTGCGCGTGGCGTACGCGCGTGGGCCGAAGGCTGGTGGGACATGCCGGTGACGATCGGAAACGAAGTCGCCCGCATTATCGGCGCCGACAAAAACACCGTCGTCATGCATCAGAACGTTTCAATTTGCCAGTCGTTGATCCTTTCGGCACTGTTGCCGCTCCCGCCGAATGCCAAACGAAACAAGATCGTCTTTGAAGAGTTGAATTTTCCCTCCGTGATGTACGTCTATGAAGCCCACGCTCGCGAGAATGGTTTGCGAATTGAGCGCGTCAAGTCTGATGACGGCATCACCATGCCGCTGGAGAGAATGTTGGCGGCCATCGACGAGGAAACACTTCTGGTTCCGATCTCGCACGTTCTCTTCAAGAGCGCATTTCTCCAGAATGCCAAAGCGATCACTGAGCGGGCGCACGAAGTCGGCGCGATAGTCGTTCTCGACACTTACCAATCGGCGGGCACGGTTCCATTCAGCGTGAAGGATCTGGACGTTGATTTCGCGACCGGCGGTTCAGTGAAGTGGCTATGTGGCGGCCCAGGCGCCGGGTATCTCTATGTGCGGCCTGATTTGATCGACCAGTTCGAGCCAAAGACAACCGGGTGGATGGCCCACGAACATCCATTCGCGTTTGAAACTGAAATGCACTACGCGCCAAACATCACGCGTTTCCTTCACGGCTCGCCGGCGATCCCGGCTCTGTACGCCGCCGAGTCCGGCTACAAAATCATCAATGAGATCGGTGTCGAAGCAATCCGGGAAAAGAGTGTGCGGCAGACGCAGATGTTAATCCGGCTGGCCGAAGCAGCGGGTTTTCGCGTAACCAGTCCGAGCGATCCGGCACAGCGCGGCGGCACGATTACAATCTGGGATGAAAATGCTGCGGCGATCACCAAAGAACTAATCAGGCGAGAATTCATCGTTGATTACCGGCCCGGCGCGGGCGTGCGCGTATCGCCGCACTTCTACACGAAAGACGAAGAGTTGGAATTAGTCATTGCCGAGATGAAGAAGATTCGCGACCAGGGTGGATTCGAATCGACCGGAAAAGCCGGAGCCGCGTTTTAACGAGTTTGGAGTTCCGCATTTATGCGGCAGAAGAGCCGCCTGAAGGCGAGACTCGTAGTATGAAAACTCTCTGCGCCACCTCGGCGTTCTCTGCGTCGCTGCGGTGAATGTATTTGATGCCATTACTCACCGCAGAGACGCCGAGGTCGCAGAGAGCGCGCAGAGAAAGAATGCGATAGGGCACTTCCTCATAACGAATAGGAATTCTCATGAAATTATTCCTTGATTCGCCGGACTTCCTGGGCACAGTTGCATCGGAAACCGACAAGAACATCGACACTGCACGAACTCTGACTTCAGGCCTGACGGAAGCTCAGCTCAATTGGAAGCCATCTGCCGAACAATGGAGCATCGCGCAATGCCTGGATCATCTCACGCTCGCCACGAATGAGTTTGAAAAATACTTTCAGGCTGCGTTAGGGCAGGCGCGCCAGAAATGGCCGGTTACCGACTCACCTCGGTATAAACCCAGCATGCTGGGAGGATGGCTGGCTAAACAAGTTAGCCCCGAAGCCCCCAGAAAAGTGACCGCCCCGAAGATATTCCGTCCGGCCGACTCATCCAATATTGCGGGAGCGCTCGAGAAGTTCGTCAACCAGCAGGCCAGGTTTCTTGATTTCGTCCGCGAATCGACTGGCATCGATTACAATAAGACGCGATTGCGCTCGCCCGTTACCCCTTTGATGCGTTACAGTCTGGCAGATGCATTTGTCATAACGGTTCTTCACGGTCAAAGACATTTAGGCCAGGCCCGTCGAGTCCGAGAAATGCCGGAGTTTCCAAAAGCCTAAGCGCGAAGTCATGTCAGAAGATTACGGTCAAAACGCTCCGCTCTCTTACAACAAGTATCTGCGAGTACCGGAGCTGATCGACTTGCAGACCTGCTTGTCGTCGCCGGCGCATCATGACGAACTGCTGTTCATCACCGTCCACCAGGCCTACGAGCTGTGGTTCAAACAAATCCTTCATGAGATCGATGCGGCGATCGTTTTGATGAAAGAAGATCGTTCAGTCGAAACCGTGCAGGCTCTGCGTCGTGTCGTCGAAATCGAAAAACTTCTGATCGCTCAGATTCATATTCTGGAGACGATGTCCCCGGTGCGTTTTCTCGGCTTTCGTGACGAACTGAATCCGGCCAGCGGTTTTCAATCAATGCAGTTTCGCGAGATCGAATTCTCATCAGGTCTCAAGGACGAAAAAATCGTGCGAGAGTTTCGCGCCGATGATTTTGCGCGCCGCCGCCTCGAAGCCAGACTGCAACAACCTTCGTTGTCAGAAGCATTTTTTGCGCTGCTGCGTCGTTCGGGGTTTGACACATTGGCGAGCGACGCGCCACGTGACACGGAGGAGCGTCGCATCAATTACAGCAAACGAACAAGCGCCGTTGTCGAAATCCTCACCCATCCCGAGCAATTGAACAAGGAATACCAGTTGGCTGAAGCGTTACTCGAACACGACGAATACTTTTCGTTGTGGCGCTCGCATCACATCAAAATGGTTGAGCGCATGGTGGGCACCAAGCGTGGCACCGGCGGTTCGGCCGGAGTAGGCTATTTGCAAACAACGCTCGACAAAAAATTCTTTCCCGAACTGTGGGAAGCGCGAACGTATCTCGGCGCCAGACACGACAATCAGAGCTGCCCGTTCGCGAAATAATCCGCCAAACCTTCATGTCTGTCGAATTTCCGGAACGCTTTAACATGGCCGATTACTTCCTCTACCACAACCTGGAGGAAGGTCGGGAAAACAAAGTCTGCCTGCATTTCAGAGATCAAACCTTTACCTATGGCGAAGCGGCGCGCATGTCGAATCGAGTCGGCAACGCCTTGCGCGAACTCGGGGTCGAGATGGAAGACCGGGTTTTGCTCGTCCTGCCCGATTGTCCTGAGTTCGTGTGGTCCTGGTTTGGAGCGGCGCGTATTGGCGCCGTGATTACGATGGTCAATCCACTCCTGCCGGCAGAAGACTATCGTTATTATTTGGAGTATACGCGGGCGCGCGTGGCCATCGTCCATGAATCGTTCCTGGAGCCGATGCTCGAGGCTTTGCCCGAGTCAAACCATTTGCGTTCGCTGATTATCGTTCGCAACCAGGCAGCGATTGATGAAGAACCGCTCAGTGTCAAGAGCCCGGCAAAGTTGGTGTACTTTTCAGAAGTTGTTGACGGGCAGTTGCCAGCCTGTATGCCGGCGGAAACGCATCGCGACGACCTCGCCATCTGGTTGTTCACCTCTGGTTCGACCGGACATCCCAAAGGCGCTGTCCATTTGCAGCACGATCTGCCTTTCAACACCGAGGTCTTTGCGAAACGAACAATGGACGTGACCGAAGACGACCTCACCGTTTCGGTTCCCAAATTGTTTTTTGGTTATGCGACGGGAACCAATCTCCTTTTTCCATTCTCAGTTGGCGGGGCCACGGCGTTGTTTGCGGAAAGATCGACGGCAGAAAAAATGTTCGAGGTCATCGAGCGCTACCGGCCAACGATCCTCACCACGGTGCCGACTATGATCAATGGAATGCTTAATGTCGAAGATGCGAGCCGGCGTGACCTTTCCAGCCTTCGCTTTTGCTATTCGGCAGGCGAAGCTCTGCCAGTTGAGCTCTATCACCGTTGGAAGGAAACGTTTGGTGTCGAGATTTGCGATGGCATCGGATCCGCGGAGATGTTTCACATCTACATTACAAATCGTCCGGGCGATGTGAAGCCGGGCAGTCTGGGACGGATCGTCGAAGGTTATCAGGCCAGCATCGTGGACGCAGACCATAACGAAGTTCCCACGGGCGAAATGGGCACGTTGAAAATCAAAGGCGATTCGGCAGCCCTTTGTTATTGGAACGCGCATGAAAAATCGAAAGCTACCTTTGCCGGAGACTGGTGCACCAGTGGCGACCAATTCCACGTCGATGATGAAGGGTATTACTGGTACCACGGTCGCACAGACGACATGCTTAAGGTTGGCGGAATCTTTGTAGCTCCGGGGGAAATTGAGAACTGTTTGCTTCAGCATGAGGCGGTGCTGGAATGCGCCGTTGTCGGCCATGATGATGGCGACGGTTTGGTTAAGCCGAAGGCGTTCGTCGTTGCTCGTGAGGGACACGACCCGGGCGAGCATCTGGCCGATGCCATCAAGCAGTTCGTCAAAGATCGAATCGCCCTCTACAAGTACCCGCGTTGGATCGAATTTGTCCCCTCACTCCCCAAGAATGACCGCGGAAAAATCGACCGAAAACTGCTCAAGGATTAGCGCCGCCGTACGGCTAAACCTGGCCCCTGGCCTGAGTTTCTCAGGGGTCGGGGCATGCATGACCTAAGTCTGCACTCTCAATCCACTCGCCGACACCCACAAAACGGGACCACAACTGGTACTGCAGCCTCTCGAAATCATCCAATTTCCTTTGAAAACTGAGGATAATTCGATAATTCGCCCGGTTCATGGAATTGGATACCTACTAACCATTTCTTTCCTGCGAGAAGGAAAGTGGCGCTTAACGAGACCCATCGGAATTCAAGCAGGCAAGAAGTCAAGTGCAAAAACTGCTTCTCTTATTCGCTGCTGTAGTTGTAACCGCATTGCCCGCGGTTGTATCAACTGAAATATCGCTCGCGATTTGTCAAATCAAAAAGCCGCGGACGCTCACGCTCCGCGGCTTTCTTTTATTGGGCCAAAGACTTTAGTCTGTGGCTTGAAACACAAACTCAAGTCCTGTGCTCTACCTTAATCTTCCTTCCAAATGGTAATCGCGTAATCTGCGATAGAGCGTTGATGGTGAAATGCCCAGGGCTTCGGCTGCTTTGCCTCGATGCCAGCCAGTTCGCTCCAGGGCCGCAATGATTTGCTGTTTCTCTATGTCGCGAAGTGAACCTGTGTTAGAAGCGTTATCTCCCGAAACCGTTATGCTTGGCTCGCTTACCGTTTGCGGAAGAGCAAAAGGCATCGAGCCGTTTGTGCGGGCCACCTCCGGAGGCAGTTCACCCACAGTGATGCGACCGTCATTCGACAGCAGCACCGCGCGCTCCAAACAATTACGCAACTGACGAACATTGCCGGGCCAGCTGTACGAGCGCAGGCTCTCAAGTGCTTCAGGAGCGACTTCGGTTGGGGTGGCACTGAGGTGCTTGAGCATATGCTGCATCAAAGGTTCGACGTCTTCGGGTCGCTCGCGCAGCGGCGCCAGATGAATCTGAAAACTGTTTATGCGGTAGAGCAGGTCAGCGCGGAAAGCGCCATCGGCGATTACCGTGTCGAGGTTGCGGTTGGTGGCGGCGACAATGCGAACATTGACTTCGACCTTACGCACGCCTCCGACGCGAAAAAACGTTCGCGTTTCGATTGCGCGTAGCAGTTTTGCCTGCAAGCCCGCCGGCAGCTCGGTGACTTCATCCAGGAACAAGGTTCCGCCATCGGCTAATTCGATCAATCCGAGTTTGCGCGCTTTCGCTCCTGAAAAAGCTCCAGCCTCATATCCGAACAATTCAGACTCAAGCAGCGTTTCCTGGAATGCCGCGCAGTTCAAATCGATAAATGCGCCGTTAGCGCGAGTCGACAGGCGATGAATGGCCTGCGCGATCAATTCTTTGCCGGTGCCGGACTCGCCGGTAATCAGTACGGACGCCTCCGATGGCGCCACCCGCTGAACCAGGCGAATTGCTTCGGCCATAGCTTCGGACTGGCTGATGATTTCAGGCGTGGCCGACTTGCGTTCGATTTGGGCGCGCAGTCTGAGATTATCAACGCGCAGATTTCGCTTTTCCGCGGCCTGGCGCACGCGCACATCGAGCTCGTTGATGCTGTAAGGCTTGGTGAGGTAGTCGTAAGCGCCGAGCTTCATTGCCTCAACCGCAGTTTCAATCGTGCCCTGGCCGGTCAGCATGATCACTTCCGGCGGGTTCGGTCGTTCATGCACGCGGCGCAGAAGCTCCAAGCCATCCATGTGTGGCATGTTGATATCGCACAGCAGCACGTCTACGTTACTTTCTTCCAGCTTTCGCAATGCAGCTTCGCCATCCGGCGCGGCCTGCACGCGATAACCCAGCCGTTGAAGTTCCTTTTGTAGGACGAGACGGAGGTTGGCTTCGTCTTCGGCGATTAATAGTCTGGCATCACGCTGTTCGTTCACTGTTTATTACCCCGCACTTGGACCAATGGTACTAATCAGTCGCGACTGGCAACGTAATTGTGAAGGTCGTGCCCACGGCAGCGGTCGAGCGCACGTCCAGCCGGCCTCCATGATCCGATAAAATACCATAACAGACCGCCAGTCCGAGCCCGGTACCGCGCCCGATGTCTTTGGTCGTAAAAAATGGATCGAAAATTTTGGTCATGTTCTCAGGAGGGATCCCAATTCCTGAGTCGCGAACTTCGATCAGAACCCGAGACCCTGATTGCACGGCGCGCAGTGTCAGGGTACCACCCTCCGGCATTGCGTCGATTGCATTGGTTGCGAGGGCCACGACGGCCTGTTGCAATTGTCCGCCATCACCCAGAACTACGGGCAGGTTGTCAGCGGTTTCAATTTCGATCTTGATATTTTCGCCGCGCTGCTGATGAGTGACTAACCGGGCCGTGGTCTTAATCAGCTCATTAATCTTGACCGGGACTCGCTGTCCGGATCGCAAGCGACTGAAGTCCAGCAAGCCGTTGGTTATCGATTTGCAGCGAAATGCTTCATCGCGAATCAGGCCGAGATACTCTCGCAAATCTTCGGCGTCGGGCGAATCGCCAAACGCACCTTCTTCAATCCGTTTCTCGAGAGATTCAGCGCAGGCTGCGATAGTGGCCAGCGGATTGTTGATCTCGTGAACCACGCCTGCGGCGAGACGGCCGACGGCGGCGAGTTTCTCAGCGCGAGCGACTGCGCGATGGGCCTTTACGCGCGCCGTAATATTTTCACCGACCGCGATCACATGCGAAACCATTCCGGACTCTCCAGCGCGCATCGGAATTTTGCTAATTAACCAATGACTAGTCTCGCCGTCCTCGCTCACTGTTTCCTGTTCGACGCGATGAATTTTTCCGGTTGCGAACACATTGCTGAATTCGTTTTTTAGGAGATACGGGCTTTGTTTGGTAAGCACGTCGAAAATGTTTTTGCCCAGGACTTCGCCTTTAGGCAATCCTAATTCGCCCAGTTCGCGATTGCGGTTCCAAGACACAATATTATAGTTGGTGTCGATCGCGTAAAGCGACAGAGGTAGCGCATCGATGATCGCTTCCGTGAAGCGCTGTTGCATCTCGGCTTCAGCCGTGCGGCGATCGACTTCTTCAGCCAGCGTCGCTGCCGATTCGCGGGCCTTGAGGTACAGGCGGGAGACCTGTGCGGCCAGCGCTGCCTGCTGCGCAGCCGCGTCAATCAAACTTCGCTCTGTATCGGTTGCGGCCGCGTCGTCGGCAAAGGCAACGACTAGTGCGCCCGAATTCTTTGCGCCAAAACCGATAGGAACCAGATATTCGCACTGGTGTTGAGAATCGCGGAACAGGAATTCTTTACGATTTGTCAGCTTCACCCCGTGCGTTGAGCGGGAAGACTGCAACCATTTTTCCAGGCGACGCAGATTGATGAGCGATGAATCGCCGGCACTGCCCTCGCGGTCAAACACACAAACCGCGAGGCCTTTACCGTTGTGTCGAATCGCACAAGCACTCTGCGCCGCATTTGTGCCTTCGAAGATCGCGCCGGCCATTCGACGGGCGACTTGATCAGGCTCGAGCGTACGCAATAGCCCGCGCCCAAGATCCGCAAGGAAACTGAGTTCGCGGTTGCTGCCGCGTAAATCCGATTCACGCTGTGCACCGTTCAGATGGGAATTGATCCGCGACAGCAGTTCGCCGGGTGTCGATGGTTTAACGATATAATCGTCGGCGCCGGCCGTGAATGCTTCAACCTTTCGCCCTTCGCTATCGTTTGCCGAAAACACGACCAGTGGAAGCTGGTTTAGCGAAGGTTGCGCTCGCAACAGACGGCAGAGGGCCAGGCCATCGACATCGGGCAATTCCACGTCAAGCAGGACCAGGTCGCACGGACGCGTGCGTAACAGGCTCAAGGCAGCGGGTGCATCGGCAACTGCAATAGTGCGGTGACCCGCGGTTTCAAAAATGCTGCGCAGTCCTTCGCGCGCGGATCGGTCATCGTCGACTATGAGCAGCGTCGAACCAGTTGACGGTTCAAGTGATGTAAGTGCCATTCTAATTAACGTCTCGTCCGCAAATTGAGTCCCGAGGTGCGGATATTCATAATAAAAGTTGAGGGCGGGCGCAGAATGAAACCGCTGATTGAAGCGGAGCAATCTAGGACAAGGCGCTGGATTTTGGGCGGCCGTCAGAACGGCGACCGGTGGCGGGCTGAACGTTGGGTGACGCCCGCTAACGACTCTTCCAATTTGACTGGTCGAGGGTCGGTTGTCAAGGAATTTAGTTAACGCTGGCGGTTATGAGGTGGTCCTCAGGGGGGCGATCCGACGCGAGTTTAACTTGCTCTTTTTGGGCTTTGTCTCGTTTAAAGACACTGGCTTTGTGATCGGATTTGACTCGATACATGGCTTGATCTGCGGCGATTACAAGTTGATCCAATGTTTCGCCGTCGGTTCCAAACACTGCCGAACCTACGCTTATCCCGACGCGGGCGCGGCCCTGCGAGCGGATTTCAATTGAGAAATCCGAAACTGTCCGCTCGATCCGCTCGCGCAATTCCTCCACCTGGTCCTCCGCTACATCGGGAACGATCGCCACGAACTCGTCACCGGCATAACGGGCCAGAAAATCGTATTCGCGAAATTGAGCATGCACCAGGTTGGCTACCTCGCGCAGCATGCGGTCGCCGAGCTTATGACCGAAGGTGTCGTTGACGAGCTTGAAGTCGTCTAAATCGAGCATGATAAGTTGAAACGGCTTGCCAGTTCGCCGCGCTCGCGCAACCTCTTCTTCAAAGCGCAAATGCAGGCTGCGCGCATTGGGCAGCCCGGTTAAAGGATCGGTGAGCGCATTCGATTCAGCGCGTGCGTGATTGACGGCGTTCGCCAGAGCGTCGGACGCCAATCGCGTTACAGTTTCCAGCAAACGAATCTGATCATCGCTATATTCCTTAAGGCTTGCCGAGTAGATGGAAAGCGCGCCGAGTAACAGATCGTCCTTGAACAGCGGCAGAGAAGCCATCGAACGATAGTCACTGTCCATCATTGATTCGCCATTCACAAAGTCCAGGCTGGGGTGAATTCGATTCACGGATCGGCGATTTGCCAGCGCAAATCCGGTCACGCCTTCACCTGGCGCTACACAGCGCCCGCGCATCTCTTCCGCGTTGATGCCGACGGCCAGGGCTATGCGTGCATATCCTTTGGGTTCGTCGTAAAGATAAACCACGCAGGTATCGAACGGAACTATGTGCCCTACTTTATCGACGAGCACAGAGAGAGTGTTTTCGACCTCCAAAGATGAACCGAAAGTGCGCGCGATTTCATAAAGTGCGTAGACCTCGCGATGGGCATTCCGAATTTGATCGTAAGCGCGAAATGCTTTGTTCTCGTTGTCGTGGCTCGGATCGTGTCCTGCGGGAACGATGGGGCTGCCGGGCACGCTGGCGTGGACTTGATCTCCTAAACCCTGGGCCGCGATTTCATCTTCGAACTCCGACAAGTGCGTGATGAACATGTCGACAATCCGAGGATCGAAATGAGTTCCGGTCCCCTTTTTCAGCAAATCGATTGCTGCTTCTCTCGACTTACCGGGACGGAACGGCCGATCTTCGCGCACGGAATCGAAGCAGTCGATAACGGACATGATGCGCGCTGTGATGGGAATCTGGTCTCCCTTTATTCCGTCGGGATACCCCCGTCCATCCCAGCGCTCGTGATGATGACGAACGATTGGAATAACCGGATAGGGAAAGTCGACACGGCTGAGAATCTCAGCTCCGACTACAGTGTGAATCTTTGTTTTTTCGAATTCAGCCGGGGTTAGCACGCCCGGTTTGTTAAGGATGTGGTCCGGCACCGCCAGCTTTCCGACATCGTGAAGCAGCGCACCAGCTTTCAAGGCCGCGAGTTCTGCGTCGGATACGCCCACCAATTCACCCAGACCTTCTGCATAGATCTGCATGCGACGAACGTGACAGTGGGTTGTTTGATCCTTAGCGTCGATAGCGGTGGCGAGGGCTTCCACGGTCGCCAAATGCAAGCGACTTAAGTCGTTGGTGTGCCGGTTTTTTTGGTGGACTCGCTCTAAATGGATTTTGTAAGCGACGAGGGTGGCTGCGAGAATTGGCAAGCTGACGAGCGCGTACAGCCAACTCAACCGATACACGGCGGTATACAGCACGGCCGTGGCAACGGCCGAAGCCAGGATTGACCAGCAAGTCCAGAGGTAACCCGCCATTATTCGTTCCTTCCAGCGAAGGGCCCTGCCCTCCACCGGCAAGCAAACACCTCTTGATTA
>Ga0068859_100003122_pt1 | contig 16830 bp, 28 predicted proteins | sample KBSSwiS22_FD_66585 | JGI IMG/M metagenome (GOLD analysis project Ga0068859, IMG submission 66585) | Switchgrass rhizosphere microbial communities from Kellogg Biological Station, Michigan, USA - KBS Switchgrass S2-2 | ecosystem: Host-associated > Plants > Roots > Rhizosphere > Soil ...
ACAGAATTTTCACAAAAAAAGAGGCACCAACTTGGTGCCTGAAAAATGGGTTCAAAGTGGTGAGATTATTTTTTGACAATATTTCCAGCGTTATCAACCTCATAACTACATGCTTCAAATCTCTGAGCCTCAGTACGAGACAAATTCAAGGCAATTGTCTGAGCAAATTTTAAATGCTCTTTTAACATACCGATTTCTTGATCTCTTAGTTTTGCAATAATTTCATAATGATGATTGTCAGCATCACGAGCGGTTTGAATACGATGAAGGCTAGCCTTCAAACCATCATTAGAGTATTTCAACTCTTTCATTAGTTCAATTTGGCTACGCTTTTTCATCGATCTTTTGTTCAGTATGATTTTTCACAAACATTTGCTCCACTTCCGCAGCATCCAAAAGATACACGTCATGACCATAGTCAGTTTTCACTATCTTACACACAGCACCAACTTCAATTTGTTTCACCCCTTTGTCAGTATGCACCGTTTTCGGAATGTAATGACGCTCCGTATTGACGTCCTCAAACTCATGTCCTTTTTCATCGGAACCGATGTACCTTCCCATGAACTCTTTTTCAGTGGTAAAGTCAAATTCTTTTTTTGTTAGGTTTTCCATTGTTATGTTTTTAATTGTAAAAAGCAAAGCCAATTCCGAACGTGAATTAGTTCTACCGTCTGGTATTAACCATCCTCCTGTCATTTTGTTTTAGAATATTCAATGTACTCCTTGATGAACTCTAAAAGCTCATCAGTCGTAATCACAAGTTCGTCAGCCTTTTTAAGTATCTGATTTGCTTGACGTTTTGCAGTCTCCATGATCGCAAATTTGTTAATGTATTTTTTCTTAGCCATGTTGATTTATTTTATAAGTAAAAAATCTGGTTTATCCGATACCAGCAAACGTTTTGGTTGTTGGAAGTTACGCTTGAGTGATTACTTCGCGTTCAATTCTGAAACGGTTGAAAGACCTGCCGTTTTCCATTTCGATTTTTTCAAGCCAAGTGAAGTAAACTTTATCACCCTTGTTTACTTTTTGCATAGCCTTTTCAATGGCATCGGTAGCACCGACTAAATGCTGCTCACCGTTTGCGTCAACAAATTCGTAACCCATAAGGTCACCAATTTTACGACCAGCTTTTTCATTGTCACTTTCTGACTTTATTTCAAGCCCGGTGTAAACACCTGAAAACTCTTTGATTCCATCGGTTCCAAACTTCACGAATTTGGCACCCGAACTAATTGTTTCACGACTCATGATTTTTGTTTTGATTTAAATGTGATTAATTTTTAAAGAGAAAAGAAAACCCGGTGCTACTCTGTTTTCACACCGGGGAAGGAACCTTACTTGCATCCACCTTCCGAACGATCAATTCGGGCCTGTCACAAATCCCGGTTCCTTTACAGGTTTGCGCAACCTTATTTTTTCTTTGCTTCCGCAGCCTTTTTTGCAGCTACATCGCGTCTTTCAAGTTCTTTTTCTACCTCTTCATTAGTGAGGGTAGCTAAATAACCACCCATTTCCGACACATCTTCAAGTCTTGCAAACTGTAATGTGTGAGCCGTCTTTTTTGGGCTTACTACTTCCGAAGCGATAATTTCCACACCTGCGTAACCAGCAGCTACAAGCAATTTTTTAGCTGAAACTACTTTAGGGTCGAATGTTGCTTTTCCTTTCATAAATTTAACTTTATTTTTTGTGATTTTATTTTTGACTCCTTTTTCTACGGTAGAAATCTTTAACCGTTCACGTCTAAATTTAAGTTGGATTTCGTTATTGAAATCATAATAAGGTTTAGGTTGTGAATTTCTTATTTCAAAAGCCTTACGTTTTAAAGCTCGTATTTGATTATCAATATTTTCTAAATCGTTAGTCAAGATATACAGGATCAAAAACAATTAAATTTCTATCCCAAAAGATTGAGCATTTAAAGGGATTTGTTTTATATTCAATTTTAAACTCATGAATATTACGTTGATTTTCTTCCATCAACAATTCAATCCATAAATCCAATATTTCTTTATTAGCTATCAATTCAAAAGTCTTAACGTTTCCATCCTAAAAACCTGACTTTCAATTTTCCTTAATAATTTCTCGTGTGTTTCCTGAGCAATGACATGACCTAAATATATAAAGTGTTCGAACGATATTTCATGTTTGAATATGGAGCGCAAAGTTTTAACCCGGTCACCAGATACATAGTGTGAAACTATGTCCTCAATGATTTTCTTGTCGTGACCTGAAAGGGTAAGTAATTCCGTTTCCATGAACCAAATGTAAAAAAGTCGCTTCATTTTTCCAAAGGTTTTCTATAGTTTTTCACACAATTTTTTCAATACTTCAAAATCATATTCAGGGAATCGAAGCATTAAGTTTTCATAGTTAGGAATGAAGACACCGTCTTTACATTCACAAATATCTTTGATGTGTTTAACGATTTCAGACAATACAATAAACTCATCATTCGATAACCTTAGTTTCATTTTCTTTTTTCTTAAGTTCGTTTAACTCAAAATTCGCCTCTGTGATTTTGTCGTTTATTTTAGTCAGTTCACGTTTCTGATTCTGAATGTCTTTTTTGATTACCTCCAATCTATTCATCGCTTTGGAGTGTTCTTCATGAATGAGAAAGGGTAATTGTATGGCTACCTTAGTCTGGTCACGGTGGAGGTCAGACAGGTTCTTTTCGATGTCCGACCGTTGAGCTGTGTATTTATGTTGCAGCGCTTGCAGTTGATAGATGAATTTGTTACGTATTTCGCGATTCATGATATACAGCGATAAATTGATAAATCTTTTATATTGAACATTTGTTTCATGAATTGGCGGGCCTCAGTTAAAGTTTCAAAAGTACCCAAGATTTCAAATCCATTTCTAACTAGTATGTATTTCATATCATTTCTACATTTAAAATTTTTGCATCAAAAACCACACACAAACCAATCATATTCCTAAGCCTCTTTTTAGACTTAGTCTTATAAATCTTTTTCACCTGCTTACAGGCAATCAAAAATTTCTTCATCTTTTATGATGTTTCGTTCCTGAATAAGTCTTGCAGACATAATGAGGTTTGCAGCTACACAAAAAAGCCACCACATAAATCAACATTAAAACAGCTATAAACCATTTGACAAAAGTTTTATAATTTTTCATCGTGTTTTTTCGTTTAGTAAATCTACACAAATAAACGACACTTCAAAAATAAAGTTGCAAAATAATTTGTCTTTCATTATCTTAGCTGAGTAGTCAAAGCGACTACTTTTGTACATATATAAGGAGTCATGACAAAACGTCACAAACCTGCCAAGAAGTCACATGAAAAGAAGAAAGCAAAACAAAGGTCTAATCGACCTACCCGGCTACCTAACAAAAAGGGAAGCAAGGAAAGCGTTAAAAAACGTAGGCCTTCCACTGCTAAAAAAACTCCAACAAAAAAGCCACGATCTAAAGTGGTGGCAAAAGTACGTTCCGTTTTTAAACGAAAAGTATCTTCAACTTCACGAAGAAATAAACGAGTTACAAAGCATGTTGAAAAACGAAGGTTTAATACCCCGCTCACCAAACGAAGAAAGACAATACCAAAAAGCCTTGCTAAAAGCGCGCTACCAATTCGCAAAGGAAAACGAGCAAAAGTTGAAAGCACTTTCACAGAAACCAAAACCTTAAAAACCTCCAAACTTCCCCGCCATGACAAAGAAGGCAAACGCATCAAAGAAAAAACCATACCCGGTTATCGTCAATATTTCCGAATTGATTTACTTAAAGGAAATTTTGAACAAATTATTGACACCATCCGAAATGGAAATTTTTCATTCCTTAATGAAGGGCTTAACAGGAACAGACCGATTAAAGGGAAGGGAAGCAAAGAACCGCGCGCGGTTATCATCACTATTGAAACTAGCTATCGTGGAACGAAGCATTATCACAGAAAAATTTCTGATATTGATTTTATAGTCAGGAAGGACAATGTGAAGAAACTTATTTTAGATCGGTTGGTAGAATACCAAGATAACTGGTTGGAACGAGCAGAAGAAAATGAAGATTATTTGGAAGCTAGCGGAAAGGCTTTTGCACCTAAAAATATTGATGCTGTCATGATTGAATTTGTTTACTAATATTATGGATAAACCAAAATTTTTAATTTGTAAATTAGATAATGAGCGTTATTTTTTAACACCATTAAATAGTAAAGCCGTGAACCTTTGGACTGTTGAATTATTTGATAGTGTGGGATTAGGTAAATACTTAATTATTAATAGAGGTTTTATTACTGGCTTAAAGTAATGAAAAAACTCTTTCCCCTAAAACCCAAAGTTGGTATCAACGATGACTTTTATGTTTTCGATACCGAAACCGGAACACAAAAAACATTAAAAAATGGTGACATAAAAATCACATGGGAACTTGAGGCCACCCAAAAGAAATTTATTTTCGGTGTCGTCTACGGACGCAATTTCACTAAAGTAATTCATTCACTAAAAGAAATGCAAGATGAGTTCCTTTTACCGCGATACAAAAACAAGACGGTTTTTGCACACAATTTCGGACGTTATGACGGTAGTGTTTTATATGACAACATTTTCGACCTTGACGCTGAGGCAATCTACATTGGTAGTCGATTCATATCCTGTTCTAACGGTAATTGCAGGTTTGCAGATAGTCTTAATGTGTATAAGGCATCTGTTAAGGAAATAGGGATAAAGTTGGGTAAGATAAAATTGGGTATGGATGACGGTAACTATAAGTCATCACTTTGGCCTAGAGATAAAGCAAGAGATATAAACGGTTGTATCCGTGACTGTGAAATCGTATGGGATGCTTTGCTAGAAATTTTTGAAGAGTGTGGTGATATAAAAATCACTATCGGTTCATTATCTATGACTTACTTTCGTAGATACTGTTTAGATTATTGGATTGAGGCAAACGAAAATTGTGAACGTTTTAGAGAATCTTATTATGGTGGTAGAACAGAGGTTTTAAAGTTAGGTAAAACCCACGCTGAAGTTATTGATAGTAATTGGCACTACGGTGCTGCTATGAAAGAAACAGAATATCCAAACCCTAAATACCTTAAACATGAACAGATCACTAATGTTAAATATTTTCTCAATAGTATTTTACCTCATTATGAGGGTTGTGCTTCGGTGGATGTTTTTCATCCTAAAATGTTTATCGGTTTGTTACCTTATCGTGACAATGGTAAACTTAAATTCCCTGTTGGTAATTTTTCAGGTACTTATAATTTTAATGAGTTACGGTTTGCTATTGCCAACGGTGTTAAAGTGGTTGGAATCTCAAATGTTACTTACGCTGAAAGTATGCACTCCCCATTTGTTAAATTTGTTACTAAAATCAATGATGGAAAATTTGAAGCTAAAGTAAGAGGTGAAAAACTAAACGAATGGAAATATAAATATATCGGTAACAATTTGTACGGTAAGTTCGGACAAAAGATTGACGAGAAAACTATTTACCTAAAGGACATCGTAGAACAGTACGATTTAATTCAAGAGCATCAACGTAAAAATACCTTCATAAAATTGTTAGCTTTCAATCAGGAGCGAAGTGATGCTTTCTTAATAGTGAAGGCAGAAAAAAAGTTCGATATAAAATATGCGATGCCGTCTTTTTCTTCGTATATTACAAGCACTGGTAGAATTAAACTAGCAAAGAAGATACTAGAATTAGAACATAATAAACCAATATATTGTGACACTGATTCTATCTTTTTTGAAATCAATAACGGTATCGAAAGTTCTAACGTTTTAGGTGAATGGAAAATCGAAGACAAAATGGTAACAGAAATCAGAGGCTTAAAAAACTATTCTTATGTACAAAACGATAAAGAGTATTCACGAATTAAAGGAGTGCCTTCAAAGGCAATCGAAGTCAGCCCAAATAATTTTGAATTTACTTCCCTTGTCGGAACAAAGGAAGGTCTTAGAAGAAATTTGGACATCGGAACCCCTCTTAAACGAACTAAGATTATTAAAGGAACCTATGACAAGCGAATCGTAGACAAAATCACAGGAGAAACTAAACCCATAATAATATGAATGAACAAGTTATAGTAATTCAAGCCGTCAAAAATGGTTTCATTGTCAGATTACCAAGTAAGCCTTTCAATCCTTATGTAGGAATTGCTCAGGAAATGAAACAAGTTATACCCGGTCACGATAAGATGTTAGAACCTCAGCAAGAGGAAGAGGACATTTTTCATCGTGAAAATAACGTAACTGTGTATGAAAGTTTTGAGTCTGTTTTAGCTTTTCTAGCTGATACTTTTATTGAAAAATAATATGGCCTTATCAATCCTCTCAAAACTCATAAGTCCTTCAAAAGGTGTTGACATGCTTAAGGCAGGCATTGAAAATATCGTAGGAGAAAAGATCGAACATTTCGAAATAATTTATTTCGATGAAAAAGAAGAAATAAAGTTTCGGGTTTGGACTTCAAAAGGTATCATTTTTCAACCGTATACAGGCAGCAATAAAGACATGATAATTTTTGCAGTGAAAAATATGTCTAAGATGCACCTGAAAGACGGGGAGACTTTAGACCTTGTAAAATGTGAGCGCAATGAAGACGGTACTATAAACCTTGACATTTGCATCACAAAGAACGGTGAACAAATTAAACATCAAATTTTAAAACATAAACCATGAAAAAAATAGTAGACTCAAGCCCTGAAACACCAAAGGTTGAAACCGTTCCAAATGATGAACCACCTAAGCCAGAAATGAAAGTGGAACCCGGTGGAGGTTCAAAGCCATCCGACAAAACGATTTTAATAGTGGTAGTCATTGTTATCATAATCATCATCGGAATAATGATTTATTTAAACATACAAAAACATAAGAATGGAAGTACAGGAAACAGCACCGAAAACGCTTGAACAGGAAACAGCACCGAAAACGCTTGAACAGGAACAGGATGAACTAGACAAGTTCATGGCTCAATATAAAACAGAGCCTACAACTGTTGAAGTTTCTAAGACAGATTTACCACCTACAGAACAACAAACAAATGTTGCGGTAACCCAACCCGTTCAAACTCCAGTATCACAACCTCCGCCAACAAGTAGTGACCCTGAAGCACCTTACGGTAGGTATCAAAGAGGTAAGAATAAAGGCAAGCCACGATCAACACCATATATAAGTGTAAAAGGTGTTAGCTCTGTTCCACCTCCATCTGTACCGAATCCGGGGTTACCACAAGCACAACCGAAATTATCGGGAATGCTTATCAGCGCGGGGTTGTTCCTTATGCTAGTAAATTTATGCTTACCACTTTTTATAAGTATGGTAAACAATTTTTTCAGTAAGGATAAATTGAATCCAGACCACTTGAAATTGACTAAGGAACAGATCAAAGAATTAGACCCGGTATGTGATGCTGTTATGAAGCAAGCAAGTGTGACAGGGAATCCGTTATTACTTTTGATACTTGGAATATGCACTGCTATGGGAATGAATTATATGATGTGGAAAATGAAACAACCTGTAAACCCTAAAAAAGATGGAGTTAAACCAACCACTTAAGACACTTTGGTTTTTCAGAACATTAGATGAAGATAGTAATTATCTTTTTTGTTCAGACGGTACTTTGTATTCTAAGCCAAGACATAAACGTAATACTACAGTTGTTATCAAACCTGTCAATACTTCGCGTCAAGGTTATTCAAGGTTATACTTGAAATCTAATGGTAAAAGGATTATAAAATCTGTTACTGGTCTTCTGATAAAATATTTTCCACTTTCTAAGGTCAATAAAGCGATAGCTTTAAACGATCCTTATTGTCCCTTTTAATTATGCGTTGCATCGCTTTAGTAGGTTGTACAGGTTCAGGCAAGACATTTCGTACCAAGCAACTAATATCCGTTGCCAACCCGAAATCATTGCGTATTTTTGACGTCAATGATGAGTATGAAGAATTCTACCCAAACCCCTTTAATCCTGACATAGACTTATTTTTAGAAAACTGTGAAGGTCTTTCGAATGCAATAATTCTCATCGAAGATGCTACAAGTTTTTTTTCAACACAAGGACGTTCTGACAGACTTGTAAAAATGCTCATCGCCAAACGTCACACAAACAATACATATATTTTGCTATTCCATGCGTTCGCAGATTTTCCGAAATACATCTATAGAAAATGTACAGATATAATCATCTTCAAAACGTTGGACGGTCAAAAGAATTTAGATGTGATAGGAAACGATCAACTTACCGAAGCATGGCAGAAGGTTCAAAACGAATGTAGGGGACATACATTTTTTTCTACACATCCACCACCACAGGGAATTGTCCCCCCTAGTGTTCACTTTAAAGTTTATTAATTAAAACAATCAAAAACATGAAACAAATAATTTTTTTTATTTTATCGCTGTTGCCTTTGATAGGATTTAGTCAGGGTAACGGTAACTATAGCAGCATCACCTTTAATGGTAATGCAGGGAGTGTGCAAAAAGACACATCTACTTTTACGTTGGGAGGTCTACCTGCACCAGTTGGAACTTTGATCTTTGGAAACGGTCAAAATTTTTATGTTAAAAAAGCTGGTGGTTGGCGGTCTATCGGTGGTAGCGGTGGAGGTACTACAACAAATCCGCTCACAGTGGATAACACTTCATTACAATTAAATTCGGGTACTACGTTTGATGGTAGTTCACCTAAAACTATTTCAATAAAAAACACAACGGTATCAGCAGGTAGTTACTCAAGCCCTAATTTTACTGTAGATGCAACGGGTAGATTAACCACGGCTTTATCACCAAATTATTATGGTTCGTTGTTTAGTAAATCTAGCTTTACAAACACCTCTGATTTTACGAATCATTCAGCTACGGTTTCAATAGTCTCAAATGCTATTCAGTTTACAGGTGGTGCAAATACTTTTACACAGTATTTATTTTTACCACCAAATTCAGACTTGGAATATGTGAGAATCGATGGTGTTTTTAATATAGGTACAAAAAACGGTACTTCTTTCGGTTTCGGAATTGGTAAGATAAGTAGTGGTGTTAGCGGTTCAACCAGTGGGTACACTAAATTTGATATGACTAATACCGGAACGTCTGGTATTTTAACTATATATAATAGTGCAGGAACAGTTATGGCAACATCAACAGCACTTTCATTCTCCGCAGGTGACAACATTCAATTAACATATATCAGGGAACAGGAAACTTTCACAGTTATTGCTCTTAATACAAGTGTTGCAAATACACCCTCTGTTTCTGTTACATATACTTTCCCGTCAAGTTCTGCAACATCGGGGATAACACCAACTGTTGGTAATTATGCTATCAATAGTTATGGAGGAACATTTTCTTTAAATTCATTATCAGTTTATTCTAATGAAATAAAGAACCCTGATTTACTTATAATTGGTGACTCTAAAATTAACTACTATTGTGATCCCTTAAAATCCTTTTCAAATCTTTTAAAAAATAATTTTAGGAATGTTACGCGCTCTTGGGGTGGTGGTGAAACTACTGCTGATTGTTTATTGAGAATGACTGAAATATTAAGCCTTACAGGTAAAACCGTTTTGCTTTGTATAGGTTCTAATGATATTCGTAATGGTGTTTCAGCCCCTACTTATCAAGCAAATTATTCATCTATAGTTTCACAGCTTCAAAGTGCTGGTGCCACTGTTTATATGACATTGTTCAATGAAACATCTATAAATCAAGACGCTTTATGGACATGGATTACATCTACTTATCCCTCTAATTATATTGACTGTTATACTAACCTAATGGGTGCATCAACCCTTGCCGATGGTGTTCACCCAAATACATTAGGTCAATATTTGATATACCAAAAACTTTTAAAATCCGGTTTATTTCCAAACAATATCCGTAGTTATAATTCACCTATTTACTTATCAAAAAATGGTAATCTTTATTACGATGAATTTAATAACTATTTGGCTATCGGTACAAAAACACCTACAAACATAATACATGGTATAGCAAGTCAAAACTCATTGTTGTTAGGTCTATTAAATAATACGAATACTGGTATATCAAGTGGAACAGGTTTAGAATTGCGTTCACAAACAAGTTCTTTTATTTATCAGACTGCTAATACTTATAGTATATCAGCATTTAACGGTTCAACGGTGATTGATAATAGAGGCACAGGAGGTGTGGTAATATCTAAAAGTTCAGGTAGTGCAATTGGTACAAAATTCATAGGTGGTAATATATTATCAAATGGAAATGCTTTTTTCGGTGGTACAACTACACCCACGGCATTGGTACACATTGCTGGTGGAACATCTACAGCTAATACTGCACCTTTAAAAATCAATTCAGGAACTAATCTTACAGCACCAGAAAGTGGCGCGATAGAAAATGATGGTAACCAATTGTATTACACAAGCGGTGTTCCTACACGTGTTCAATTAGTAGGTACTTTATCACCTCTAAATGCTGGTCACATTTTAATGGGTAATGGTACTTATGCTACGGACGCTCCTTTCTTATTCAACAATTCACAAACAGGAACATTTCAACCTACTGCAACATTTCCTGGCTTAAATTGGGGTGTTGTTTCTGCTGATCCTTCAACACTTTCTAATGGTGATGTCTGGTATAATAATACAAGCAATACTTTTAAGGGCCGTGCAGGTGGATCAACATTTACGTTTGGTACATCTACCGGAACACCCGCAGGTTCTAACACTCAAATTCAGTTTAACAATTCAGGTGCTTTTGGTGCTAGTGCTAACATGACTTGGAACGGTACTACAATTGCTGTTGGTAATTCATCGTCAACAGGTGCTACTATTTCTAACACTACAACAAATCAATTACAGTTCTATAATACAGGCTCGACAACTGTTGTAGGTACAGATGCAGGAGGATTGCTTAATTTAGATGGTAGTGCCGGGTTCACATTAAATTCAACGTCATCAAACGGTACTGTTAACGCATCAAGTTTATCACTTACAAGCGGTGCAGGTGGAATATCACTTACACCCGGTTCAACTGGTGATGTGAATATAGTGGTTAATTCGGCTGGTGGCAGATACATTGTTTTCACTGGTCTACCGACTACTTGTGCAGGGGCACCAACTGGTGCGCTGGCGAATGTTGCAGGAGCATTAACAATTTGTCCATAATTATTTTCATTAAAAACTCCCCCTTTCTAACGATCTTCTAACACTGGTAACAACCAGTCGGAAATTGAGGGGATTTTTTATAGCCTTGACATAATGTCAGGGCTTTTTTTATTCGCCTGACTTTTTGACAATTTCAAGCAAGTGAGACTTTATGTCATCTTTATTTTTGACAGCTTGACAGGACTCTATTATATATGTATCTTAGATCCTCAAGGTGTTCCCCGGCCTTATCAATTCGGGGCTTTTAATTGACTCAAATTTTTAATCAAAATGTTTTCAAATTTTAAACCTTTTCTTATCAGTGTTTTAGCTGTCATCGTGGCGTTGATGGTTTACAACATGTTTATTTCCGGTTCAAGCTGGTTCGGACATTTCGAATCATCTAACTACGAAGTTGATGACGCAGGGAATATCCTGAAAGTTGCTTAAGTAAATTTCACTCAAAATTCTAAACAAAAAATACTTATGTATACTTTAAAAGAAGCACAACTTATTTCAGCCTTGAAAAAGTCAGGCTCAAATCGTAGGGTAAATTCCTTCGAAAGACAGTTCAACACCGCAGACGCTGCACCAAATCCAAATGCAATTACCATCGCAACACAACCCGGTGGTGATTTTTTTGTAGATCAATTTTCAGTTAATATCCTCACTTATTATTTCACCGTTGCTGCTGGTGTTTATACCAATGTTGCGGCTGCTGCTCTCGCTGCCAGTTTGAAAACCAAACTTGCAGCGTTCATTTTTGGTTACTCAGATTTCACGGCTGGATTTGCAAAAGCGCAGAGCCTTTTACCTGTAGCGGTTTGGGGTTACGAAGCACCATTTAGTTATCGTGGTGTTGGCACTGGTGCAACTTCATTCGGAAATATTGATGCTAACGTGCGCGCACTTTTACAAGTTGGTGACGTAGTACAACCCTTCACTGCCATAACCGCAGGCCCGGTTAATACGGCTGCGTTCGTGGTTATGCGTTTGTCAAATGGTTATTATGCCAACATGCTTAACGCTTTAGGTTCGGATACGTTTTCAATCAACAAAGTTCGCTACCAGTTGACAGACCCGACTTTGCTTGGTCAGTTCAACAACCCAATTCAGTTAATAAATATCTCTCTCTTTGGTGCCGCTAAAACGGACAATGTTGACCCTACTGCATACAAGCAACCACAACAATTCCAAGCTGGTATTATTGACATCGGTATCAACCAATTATTTTACAAGGCCATCGGTTGGGGTATCTATACCAACTATGACAGCGTATCCTACACGCTCTCAATTTTCGTCAATAAGACTACTAGGTTGAAGTAGTCCATTTTGTAGGGTTTGGTTATGTGTGATTTTCCGGGACGTGTTGAGCGTCCCGGTTTCACTTTTGTAATTCGAAGCTTTTAGCGAAGGATTTACTTTAAAAATAAATTAAAATAATCATGAATCTAGTAGATGAAATTTTTATCATAGAAAAACCACTGCCTTTTATTCCTGCTGAAAACACTGTTGCCAGACAGGCTTTACAAAATGCTTTAGATAAAGGCAAGAAACTTTTACCCGGTTTTCTTACTCCTCTTTACGCTCAAGGTTCTCTTAACATAAACATCAAAAAATATTTTACAGATGCTAACGGTACTTTGATCGCTAAATCCGCTGCACCTGCTGCATTACAAAAAGACTACCCGGTTTACCTGTTAGGAAACTTTGATAGAATTGGTGCTTTCAATGTAGGTCAAAAGACGGTTCCACAACCTCAGAATATTCCTTTTTTGATGACCTATGTAAATGGTTATTCAAATCCATTTCTTTTCAACACTGGTTTCAATGATGTTGTTTCACGTTTCAAAGTCGGTGATATTATTACCGTCTTCACTGATAATTTCAACGCGCCGACTGCTTACGTTTTTATCGTTCAAACTTGTGACTATGGTTCTCTTGCTTCAATCATAAGCAACACACAGACACAACAACAAGATGGTGTGATAGGTCAACTTTATGTTAAAAATATTGCCTATCAGTGTGATGTGGAAAGCCAATTGAATCAAACATGGCAGATGGTGGCTTACGATAATCTTGGTCAATTCAAATCAAAACCGTTCAATCCGATAATGTATAAACAACCTCTTTACAGGTTAAATGATTTCGTTGAATTACCAGTCTCGTTTTTGATGACCCAATTTACTGGTATCAATTTTCTCATGAACTTTGCAAGCGATTCTTTAAATGTGAATTTGCGTATCGCAAAATGAGAGAGTTAACCGTAAATAAAAAGACGGGTTTCACTGTCTTGGAACCTAACACACCTATTAACATTCGTGACTATCGGGGTATTATGTTTTATTCCAGTGAAAGTATTTTGCCTGTATATACTTTCAACTTACCACCGGGTAAATACATGGTTGATTCTGGTTCATTTAAGCCTATGGCTAACCCGGTTCAATTTACTTTGGAAAGTTTGCCTATGGCTGAAACGGCTTTACCTCAGTCCATACAGGATTTTAAAATTGTGTTTGCTCCTAACCCTAATAAGTGTACAATATTTTGGGGCAAGAAATTGATTGTGTTTGATACTTCGTTTGAAGACAGACCTTTGCCTGAACTTTATTTCATTTATTTTCATGAACAAGGACATTCAAAATATGGTTTCAATAGATTGTATACAATGCGAAAGGCAGAAGCCTTATGTGACATGTATGCTTCTAATCAGATGTTAAGAATGGGTTTCAATCCAAGTCAGATTATCGCAGCACCAAAGAACACACTTTCAAGTAAGCAAGATTACAGGAAAAATTATATTGAAGAAACGCTTTATAAAAACGCTTAAAATGCAAAACGATTATAGATTGGAAAGTTTCCACCATTTTGACGGTGTCAATCACTTAGATAAAACCTACAATGAAGAGCAATTAATTTTTGCACCTTTTAATGACTATGTTTGGGTTTACAAAAATGACGGTACAAAACGTAAGGTTTCAAATGGTAATGCTATAGGTATGGCCATTGGTGAAAATAATGTAAATGGAACCATCATGGTTCAATTGTCATCTGGTGAATATGTAATGAAAAGCTCTTTAGGTGGTTCATTAACACCTACCCAAATTATTGATAATGCCAATCAAATAACGACTCAATCTAAATCTTATGTGTCTGACAATATAAAAGATGCTATTTTCAAACCGGGTGGTATCTTGGATGATGTTAAAGATTTTGGAAGTAGTATTTTCTCAAGTTTAAAATGGTTTATAATTGCTGCTGTCATTATTGGATTGATAGTTTTGTTTTTAAAACTTAAAAAAGAATTATGAAATATTCAAAAGGTTTTGTAAGACAAATAAATCATTTCGGTTTGGGTGATATTGAAAACGCATTAGGTTTGGGTGATGTTGTTAACACTGCTCAAAATGCTCAAAAAGCTATTGACACGTTGAATCCAAAAATCCTTTGGATTAACGATCATATTTTTGAGATTCTTTTAGGTTGGTTTTTACTTACTCTATTGGCTTGCTTTTTTGCAATTAAAATTTCAAAGTGATGAGTGACTTCTATCAAGCTTTCAATAATTATATCCTTCCGAATGAGGGATATTTTGCTAACCTTACAGGTGACCCCGGAGGTGAAACATATTCAGGAATCGCGCGCAATCTAAATCCTAACTGGAATGGGTGGCCTATTGTTGACTCGTATGTTAATGCAAAAGGTGGAATTGATAACATCAAAAATAATGAACGCATTCCGGCTGCGGACTCTTTGGTTGCAGATTTTTATCTAAATCTTTGGAAACAAAATCAGATGGATAAAATTGTAAATCCAGATGTTGCAAATATCATCTTTGATTTCATTGTAAATTCTGGTTCTGGAATTGCTGTCAAACACGTTCAAAGAATTTTGGGTGTTGTAGATGATGGTGTTATAGGACAAAAAACACTATCTGCAATTAATACTTATAACCCTCAATTACTTTTCAATACAATAAAAGATGATCGTGCTTCATTTTATACACAGTTAGCAAGCAAATCTGAAAACTACGCAAGATTTTTACAGGGTTGGCTTACTCGTTTAGGAACATTTGATTTTAATACCGCAACCGGTATCGGTGTTGGTTTGTTTTTGATAATTGGAATCGTCATCACATTTTTAACTTTGAAAAATGAGTAATTTAGAAGAGATTAAAGATGAAGTTTTTTTTCACCATGCAGACCCGGTGATACTTGATATTTACGGTAACCCTTTAGGTACTGTCAATCCAGTTGATATTGACTACACAGCAAAAGCACCTGAAACAACATTGCCAACTGTACAAGATTGGACAAGTGAAGGTGATACGTTTTTGAAAGAGCTTTTTGGAAGTGCAAGTGATGTGGCTAAAATTGCTCTGTCACAACAAAATAATAACTCAGGAACTAAATATCAATACTTACCAGCTAGTCAACAGACCTCTAATACAAGTTTGTTTTTGATGATAGGTATCGGGTTTGTATTTTTGCTTGTCATGATTATCATCATAAAGAATAGAAAATGATACATTCAGAAATACCACAACCTGCACCATCAAAATTACCGTGGGTCTATGCCTCTTGGGTTGCTAACGTTTTAAAAGATGCCACAAAAGAAGAGGCTGCAACATGGATGAATACACACAATGTAAAACTAAAAGTTACTGCCAACGGTTGGACTGTTGACAACAGGGAAGGAAATGGCTTACAGAATTGGCTCGCTGCACCAGAGGGTGGAGGGCTTTTAGTTGCTAGTATTGTAACTGCTGGTGCATTGGCCCCGGCTGCTGGTGCTGCTTTGGCTGCTGGAAAATTGCTTACTGCTGGTGTCGTTCCAAAACTGGTATCTAGTGCTGTTGGTTCACAGCATAGCACGGAGGTTGTACCTATGGTGCAAACTGTACCTAATCCTAACTATCAAAATCCGACACCTTCAAATGGTGGATTTTCATTTACTGGTTTGGATTATGTTTTACTCGCTGTCTTTTTAGGTCTTATAATTTTATTTTTTACACTCAATTAACAACTATGAAAACAAGTTATATCGTTATCGGTGTTTTTGTTGTTGCTGTCATAGGGTTCATGCTCTATATGTCAACACGTAAACCGAAGTCAACACAATTGGTTTATTCTGGTGGTCAAAATCCTTCGTCTAATCCGAGTACTTATTTGGTTCCTTTGGAACAGCAAGGTTTGTCATGGTTGGATAAACTTTTGACGACCTCGAAAAAATCAACTACAACGCCCGCAACAAATACCACTCAATCAGACGCACAATTAGCTGATTGGATGGAAAGCGGTTCTTACGTATGAACAAATACATTGTAATCGGGTTGATTGTTTTAGTCGTTATCGTGTTCCTTATGAAAAGCGACTTTTTCAAATCTAATGCACCAACGATAAATGTGTCGGGTGGTGCTGGTGGTTCTTCGTCCACTCCTGCTAATACGAATCCGTTTGCTGATAATGTTGTAGCTAAACCTGTTCAAGATCAAAGTGGTGTATTGGGTGATTTCTTGAATGGTTTGAAAACGCTTGTTTCTGGTGTGAGTGGTGGTAGTCAGGCTGCACCTACATTGCAGCCTATTGTGAAACAGAATATTCCTTCAAGTTCTACACCTTTACCGGTGCTTGATAAAAGTGATACAACTGACATCATAAAATCTATTCAAAAAGATATTGTGTCAACACAGCCAGTTAATACACCTGTTATTCAACCTG
>Ga0068859_100003128_pt1 | contig 16816 bp, 18 predicted proteins | sample KBSSwiS22_FD_66585 | JGI IMG/M metagenome (GOLD analysis project Ga0068859, IMG submission 66585) | Switchgrass rhizosphere microbial communities from Kellogg Biological Station, Michigan, USA - KBS Switchgrass S2-2 | ecosystem: Host-associated > Plants > Roots > Rhizosphere > Soil ...
CCATACGAACATTTCATTTCACCATATATATTTGCCGGCATCAGCCATTTTAGTTTTAAGCCATCTGCATTAGATACAGCAGGCCGTAAAGTATACCTGCAACCTTTAAGCACAGAAGGTGAGGGCTTTTACCAGGGCCGTAAAGTGTATAAACTCAACCAGTTTTCCATACCATTTGGTGGCGGTATAAGACTTTCATTGAGTGATAACATCCGGGTAGGTTTTGAAATTGGCTTAAGAAAAGCTAATACCGATTATTTAGATGATGTAAGCACTACTTATATTGACCAGAATATTTTACTGGCTAACCGTGGTCAGCAAGCTGTGGATATGGCTTTCAGGGGAGATGAAATAAAGCCACCGCTTGCTTATCCTGCTGATGGCAGCCAGAGGGGCAGCGCAAAAAACAAGGACTGGTATTATTTTTCCGGCATTACACTTAGTATACGGCTAAACGGCAGTGGCAATACTGGTGGCGGCGGGCATGGTGGAAAATCAAAAACAGGTTGTCCCACTAACATCTATTAATTCCATACTTTTCTTTCACAAATAAGATAAGGCTAAAGGGTTGCGATGACGCAACCTTTTTTGTTATGAGTATAAATATGTACTGTTGTTTTTCGAGTTAACTTATGTAATTTTATTTTTTTAGCATCTGCAGGTTACCTTAAAACTCTAACATGAAATACATAATCATTGCGGCCATCATAATGGCTTTAGCATCCTGTTCTTCAACCAAAAAAACAACAGGCACAGCGGCTTCCGCCACAACCACAACCGGTACAACAGCTTCAACCAGCACAACAGCTGCTGATGGCTCTTCCTTTGAAAAGGCAATAGTGATCAACGCTAAATCGGAGGGTACCGGTGTAGATGCAGAATATGCATGGCTTAAAAAGAATTATCCCGGGTATAAAACCAAATCCCAACGGCTGACTAACCACGATAAAAAACCTTACGATATCATCACTATTGAAACTGCTGATGGAGCAACGAAGGAGGTGTATTTTGATATTTCGAAATTTTTTGGAAAATTTTAAGCGTGAGTCGTGAATCGTCAATCGTGAATTATTGACGATTGACGATTCACGACTCACAACTCACGACTCACGATTCACCATTGACGATTCACCATTCACGGCTCACGGCTCACGGCTCACGAATCTGTTTTATCTTTGCATAAATACATCAGATGCGGTATCAATCACTGGAGCAATGTTTACTGGATTTAGAAAAGAACGGTCAGTTGATCCGCATAAAAGAAGCCGTTGACCCTTATCTTGAAATGGCCGCCATTCACCTTCGGGTACATGAAGCCGGTGGACCAGCATTATTATTTGAAAATGTAAAAGGAAGTTCCTTTCGTGCTGCATCCAATATTTTTGGCACATTGGATAGAAGCAAATTCATCTTCAGGGATACTTTACAATTGGTTCAGCAACTGATAGAATTGAAAAATGATCCGGTAGCAGCCATCAAACATCCCATAAAAAATTTTAGTGCCGGCATGGCAGCTTTAAAAGCTATGCCTTTAAAAAATCCCATCAGCAAACCCGTTTTATTCAAGGAAATAAAGATCACCGACATTCCACAAATTCACCATTGGAAAATGGATGGCGGTGCCTTTATTACTTTGCCACAAGTATATACAGAAGATATTGACAAACCCGGCATCATGAATGCCAATTTGGGTATGTACCGTATTCAACTTTCCGGAAATGATTATGCAATCAATAAAGAAATGGGCTTGCATTACCAGTTGCACCGGGGCATTGGTGTGCATCAAACCAAGGCCAATAAAAAAGGATTGCCTTTAAAAGTAAGTGTATTTGTTGGTGGCCCCCCCAGCCATAGTGTTGCGGCCGTTATGCCTTTACCCGAAGGCATTAGTGAAATGACTTTTGCAGGTGTGTTAGGCAACCGCAGGTTCAGGTATATGTATAAAGATGGATTTTGCATTAGCACCGATGCCGATTTTGTAATAACGGGAGAAGTGTTTCCCGGCGCCAACAAACCCGAGGGGCCATTTGGTGATCACTTAGGCTACTACAGTTTACAACATGATTTCCCGGTGATGAAGATCCACAAAGTATATGCAAGGCAGCATGCCATCTGGCCTTTTACTGTTGTTGGCCGTCCGCCCCAGGAAGATACCAGCTTTGGCAAACTGATACATGAAATAACGGGCAGTGCCATACAAAACGAAATACCGGGTTTAAAAGAAGTACATGCTGTAGATGCCGCAGGCGTACATCCCTTATTGTTAGCGGTGGGCAGTGAAAGGTACACACCTTATGCACCATCTAAACAACCGGCAGAAATTTTAACTATTGCCAATCATATTTTAGGAACAGGACAACTGAGCCTTGCCAAATTTTTATTCATTACTGCTGACGATGACAACAAAATAAGCACTACTAACATTGAAACCTACCTGCAATTTGTACTGGAACGTATCAATTTGAAGAGGGATATTCATTTTTATACCAACACCACCATTGATACATTAGATTATTCCGGCACCGGTTTAAACAGCGGTAGTAAAGTAGTGCTGGCTGCTTATGGTGAAAAGCAAAGGGAGTTGGCAACAAGCGTTCCGGATTGTTTAAACAACTTACAGGGCTTTGGAAATGCAAAACTGGTGATACCGGGAGTAGTGGCTTTACAAACAGGTAAGTTTAGTGACTATGCAAGTGCCAATAAGGAAATGCAAATATTCAATGCTCAATGCTCAATGTTCAATGCTCAACTTGGCGGCATTATGCTAATTGTAGTTTGTGATGATGCAGGATTTGTAAGTGAAAAACTGAATAATTTTTTATGGGTAACTTTTACCCGCAGTAATCCATCGCATGACATGTATGGTATTGACAGCTTTACCGAAAATAAACACTGGGGCTGCAATGGCCCGCTGATATTTGATGCCCGTATAAAACCACATCATGCACCGCCTGTTGAAAAAGATGCGGTAACAGAAAAGAGTATTGACAGAATTTTTGAGAAGGGCGGGAGTTTGCATGGCGTGTTATAGTTTTTTGGGATTATTGCTTTATTATAGAAAAGTCCAGTAATAGAGAGAAAGCGCTACTTATACAAGAAAATAAAAATTAAAAAGTATGAAGTTGTTTTATTTTATTCTTTTTTTAGTTTTTTGTTCAGTCGGAAGTTATGCCCAGCTTAAATCCTTTGCCGTTTATTACAATCATAAAGATAAAAAAGTGAAGTATTTAAAACTTAAGAAATTTCCTATAAAGGTTGGCCCCAATAATACTTTATATATACACAATAAATTAATTTTTGAGCCATCAGGAGATTCGACGGAATATTATGAATTATTGGATAATTCGTATGTATTTATTTCTTTTTTTGATACTAGTTACAGGTACCAAAGCATTGGCTCAACCTTGTGGCGTAAAGGCAGTGTTATGATTATTTCAATAAAAGATCCCTCACGAAAATATTTTTTTGATATTGCAAAACGTTGTCGTAGTGAAGGTGTCATTAAGTTCTATGAAAATGAGAAGGTGCTGAGGATTAAAGATTTGAATACAAATGCAATAGTCGATTTAAAAGTAATTGGTAAAGGATAGTGTTTTGCTCTTCGCTACCGTAGGTAATTTCACTCCATTCTTCGCTGCCGATTTCTATAACAAACGGGGTGCAATGTCACCCAACCAATAAGTAATAACCACCGTCTTTTCCATAAAATAACAGTATTACTACGCTGTTTTTTGGTGTATTGTTTTCTTATTTTCATTATTGATTTACTGCATTGGCGTTTTAATGGTCTACTTCCGGTTAATTGTCACTTACCTTATGAACTTTTGTTTTTTGTCTTCCTTATAAAAACTGGGTTTGGGTTTTAATATAATAATTCACCGAACAGAACATTGCCCGTAATTCCAATGTTATTCTCCTGTGAAATACTGGCTGAATAATAAGGACATCGTAAAAAAACCATTTTGTTTACCCGGCCTTTTTTGCAAAAAAGGCGACAGCAGGTTTTCATAGATGCCCTTATTTTTTAAATATACAGGCATACCATGTCAGCCCTTTTCAATCAGGTCCCTTTCTTCTTAATCACGATCTGCTCATTCAGCTTAGCAAATAATTTTTTATAAAATTCTTTAAACTCAGGATAATAAGTAGCAGGGTAGGTGTTGCGTTTAAACGACACCGATATTTTTACACTTATCGAATTTTCATCGGCCTGTATGGACCTGGAAAAAACAATGCTGGTATCAGGCATTATCATGTATATGTTTTCCGGCAGGGTATCAAATACATAATCATCAGGAATGGTATAGTTGCCAAAAAGGGTATAATCCTGCTGAAAACCAAAATCAATATCAGCAATGCGTTCATCAGCAACAAAAGGATTTTTTTCAAGATCAGAAAAAAGGCTTACCGTAAAATATTTATAGTTACCGGAACTGTTGAGCACCGAACTGAATTTTACCTTCTGTTCCAGCGGCAGGGAATCAACCCCAACATTATTAACGGTTAAGTCTTCAATTTTTAAATTGCTGTAAGGCTTAATAAAATAATCTTCTTTAAACTGTTCTTTATTTTTAAGCCAGTTTTCGCAGCGTTGCCGCCTGGCATAGCCGCTGCAGTTAACCAGGCCATCGCCTTTCATTGTTCCTGATGCATCTATTTCACCATGCACTGCAGCCATCAGCTTATAGGTGTACCTGCCAGAAGATATCTCTTTCCATTCACCTTCTTTGCCGTCTGTTATAAACCCTTTTGTATTGGTAATTTTTTCAGGCACCAACCTGTAATCAGTTATCTTATCGGTGGCATCCAGCACAAAATATTTATCATTAACGGGCACATAAACCAAAACCGTATTGAACTGGCTGATGAAAGGATAATAAGGCGTTACCATTCCGTTATCTCTTGTGCTCATCAGTATGGGTGATGCTTTTATACCGGCATCATTCAGCAATTTTACCAGCAGCAAATTAATGGCTGCCGTATTGCCTTCTTTTGTTTCCCATGCTTTATTAATGTTTCTATCTGCATATATGGATTCTTCTTCGTTCCAGTTCATCATCTTGCGTACATAATCGTACACGTATTTCATCCTGGTTTCTATATTGGCAATTGTTTTAGCCACTTCAATAAATGCTTCGGTATTAAGTATATCTGTTTCCAGTTGCACACCAAAATCTTCATCGTTGTTAAGTTCTTCCACCACATCACTCCATTTCAGGCGCAGGTCTGCAAAATTGTTATTGCCATAATCAATTTGTTTTAGTTGAAACTCCAGCCGCTGCATATAATCTTTTGCAGCTCCCATAAAAGGTTCATCTTTTATACCCGGCAGGTTATGCATGATATAATTGGTTTTAATGGATTTTACTTTCAACGGCCCCTGCTCGCTGGTAAGGAATTCATCCACCACTTTTTTCTTTTGTTCCATAGGGTCAATCACCGATGGCTGTACAGAAAAACGGAAAGTTTGCGGGATGATGAGCTGGTACTCACTATAGCAAACGGGTATACGCTCCTGGAAAAACCAATCCCTTAAATGCCCCATGGTTTGTCTCTCCATAGTGTACTGGTATTCAATTACGCTGCCCACTTTTACATCGGGAAAAGCAATGATGATCTCGGAATATTTATTATTGATCCTTTTAGAGAAGATGGAACTTTTTTTAACCGGCGCCACTTCAATATTGCCGCTGGTATCCATATTATAAGTGTTGGCATTTAAGCGGATGATCCTTTCTTCATCATTACCGGAATAGTAGGGTATTTTTACATTGGCAAATGCAAGACCATGCGTTTTTAAAATTTTTATCCGGGTACGCCTTTCAAAAACTGTTTTAAAGGCATCCCTGCCCACATCGCCCTTTTCATAATAAGTATTGCCCCAGTCAATTAATTTTACCGCTTCGGCGCCCTTATCAAAATCACAATCTGTCATTACCATTTCGGGCTTATCAATTTTACCAAACGGGGGAATGCTTTGCTGTGCAATTGCTGAAAAGGAAAAAATGAGTAGTAATAAGACAAGGCCAGATCTCATAACAGTAACCATGAATTGTAATATAGATAATTTTACATAAACTATTGCCGCAGAGTATTGTAATTTTATGTTTAAAATATAATGATGAAAATTATACCCCTGCTGTTAGGCACTTTTATGTTTTTTTGCTGCAAAGCCCAGGACAATACAATTAAATTAAGGACAAACAGCACCAATAATACGCTGCTGTGGGAAATTAGCGGTAAACAACTGGCTGCTCCAAGTTACCTCTTTGGCACTTTTCACCTGATATGCAAGGCTGATATTCCCCTTGGTGAACAATTGAAAACTGCACTCCAATCTGCAAAAGAAATTTATATGGAGCTGGATATGGATGACCCTGCAACAATAATGGGAGGGATGCGCCTGATGAATATGAAAGGCGACAGCACATTAAAAAGCCTGTATAAAGAAAGCGATTATAAAAGGGTGGAGACATTTTTTAATGATTCACTGCATACACCGCTGGACATGTTTCAACACATGAAACCATTTTTTTTAGAAGCCCTGCTGTACCCCAAAATGCTGCCCTGCAAAACCATGAGTGGTGTGGAAGAAGAACTACTAAAACTGGCAAAGGAAAATAAAAAAGAGATACACGGATTGGAGACAATGGCTTTCCAGGCCTCGGTATTCGACAGCATTCCCTATACAGAACAGGCGCAGGAATTATTAAAGACCATCGACAGTTTACCGTCATACAGAAAATATTTTGAAACGATGGTGAAAGTATACAAGAACCAGCAACTGGATAAAATGCTGGAACTCTTCAGCAACAGCGATTTTGGTATGGAAGACAACCAGGATATTTTACTGGATAAAAGAAATAAGAACTGGGTGGTACAGCTAAATACGATAATGAAAAACGAAAGCGTATTTATTGCCGTTGGTGCAGGGCATTTAGTGGGGGAGATGGGATTGATAGCATTGTTGCGTAAGGAAGGGTACACGGTGAGGCCGATTGAGAATTAATTTATTGGTTTATTAGTAGCTCTTTTATAAGCAAGGTAACTCTTGCCGTCGTGAGTGGCAATATCGAAGAGAAAAAGGAAAACACGAACCGCTAACATTGGGTTTGTCGTTATTCAAATACTGCCACACCGCCGGGCGGCAAGTTTATTGACCGAAGCCGCCAGTGCAATTAAAATACTCCAAGATCAGCTTTCGTTTTATCCTGGTAACCAAATTCATCATCACCTAATTCCTTACCATTGTATTTACCATGCTTTAATACGCTATACACCATCCAGCAAACTAACAGTGGTGAAAATGACAACATTATAATACCATAACCAACTGTTGTTGCAAATTGCAGCAATATGCTATAAACAAACAAGTAAAAAGTTACTGCATAAACAGAAAAAATATCCTTGCGTAACATAACTTGAGATTTAAATAAAGTACCGAAAATACTATGCCAAATTCGTTAAAGACTGCCACTTCCGCCTCGGATTTCGTGTCTCCACATGCATGAGAAGGCTGTAACAAGAATAAGGCTTCACTGGGCTAATGCTTTTATTTTTTAAAGCCCCAGAAGATTAATCACTTAAAAAATGCGTAAGTTTGGACGTATAAAGCCTTCGTATATAAGTTATACGAAACTATAATGAAATCCCTACTTCAGGCTTTTGTTGAAACGCTTATGCACTGGCTATTTCAAAACAACATAGTATGAAAAAAATCTGCTTCTTTAGTTTAACTGTGCTAATTGCAATAACAGGGTGCAATTACAATTCTACTAAACAAAATGAAGTAGTTAAAAATGACAGCACTGTATTTAATTTAGTAAGGGAGCACCAGGTTTCGCTAACAAATAGTGCTCAATTTACCGGTCATTCAGGACTTAATGGTGCAAGTTCATTTCTTGTTAAGTATCATAATAAGGTGTATGCTGTAACAGCTAAACATCTTATTGGAGAAGCCGGGGGTGTTGAGCCTGAAATAAAGATCAATGAACTAAACAAATATTTTAAACGCTGGAAAATGTTTCCCAGGGTTCCTGTAAAACCCGAAACTGATACTGTAGTAATTGGAAAAACGAAATTGAACTATGATTCACTTACTAAAGATATTTTACTTTTAGAAGTAGAAAATAGTAATTATAACATTTTCCCATTGGGAATAAATTTTACACTTCCTGCTGCCGGTGATAAGCTTTATATTATTGGCTGTCCGTACAGTGAAGAAGATTGCAAGCAGAATATCTATGAGGTTAAATTCAATTCATACGATTCGGAAACTGGTATGTTAATCTCCGTTTCTAATAATAAAATTGAGATGGCTGGATTTAGCGGTGCTCCTTTAGTTAATTCCGATGGCAATGTTGTAGGAGCAGTAACATCAAGCTGGGAGGAAAATAATATTTTTTATATCGGCGCAACATTTATAAAGGAAATCCAAAATGCAAAATGAATATTGGACATAATTTTTTAATCAAGACAATCAGAATTAATTTTGGAAAATTTAGAATATCATAGTTTTGCGGAAACATGTGTTGAGAAACTAAAAGTGTTGCAAGAAAAGTTTCAAAAAGAATATGACCTGGATTGGTATGCCAACTGGTTTTACAACCAAACGACCGGGCTTTTAACTTTTTCTACTGGTGATGCAGAATTAAATTTTAGATACTTCGATATTGGCAGTTTTTCAGAAAAATCAAACACCTGGAAATGGTCATGGGATAACTATTCCACACTTGAAAATGTAAAAAAACAAACCAACTTTATTAAAGAATTTGGGCTACAATCAGGTTTTCCAAAACTTACTAACGGTTGTTTTCAAAGCGACGAATTTGAAGCCTGGGAGTTCGCTGCAATTGCTGCAAATCTTACAAATGGAATTGGAGTTTACAGACCTGTTAACGACAGGCAACTACAAATCTTCCTCGTTATAACTGAATTTATTGACAACGAAACTGCTAAAAAAATAAAAGATAAATATGTTAAATGCAATGCGCATGAATATAGAAGAACAGCATTTGTCTGCAAGCATCTTAATCATACAGCCATAGTGGGATTCAATGAGGCCTTTGAAACTTTTGAGGATATGGAACTTTTAGAAGATGATGACTTTCAGGCATGGTGTAATGAGTGTGAAATTGTTAGGCAAAAAGAAGGCGAATGGAATGATAAATCAACAGCATTTGCAGGAATAAAACTTGTTTGCGAAAAATGTTATTTTGAAATGAAAGAACTTAATCTTGAACATAAATAAAAATTACTCTCTACTTTTTTGCCCTGTGTTCTTTCGCAGGAATTACCATGTGTATTACAAATCTCAACTTTTAATTATACATTTAGCAGCAATTGCAGTTTCGTGCAAGCGTAGCAGGGCAAACTAACCTCAGCCTTTTTAATAAACCTAAAAGAACAACCAAAATAATGAAGTACATTTTATTGCTTGTAATCTTAGCTGTATCAGTAAGTGCAAAATCTCAAACCTGTGATTGTGAGAAAGAATTCCTGCATCTTAAGAATGTTATCGAACAAAATTTTTCCGGGTTTCCAGACAGGCTCAAATCACTTTCAAAAGCTGCTTATAAAAAAAAGACCGATCAATTATTGCAACTTACCCATAACAAATTTGCCAGCGACAACTGCGTACTTATCATTTCACAATATCTCGACCTGTTTAAAAGCCACCATCTTGGCTTCTCTCCCAAATTTGATTTTTCTAAAATTGATACCAATTTTGTAAATCAACGCCCGCTTTTCCAAATAAAAGATGATCAATTGATCGCATTAAAGCAATCTAAATCATGGGAAGGCATTTATGTTTTTGTACATGACTCATCCTATAAAGTTGCTGTAATAAAAGACCCAACGCCATTGCATGATTATGTAGGTGTGATAATTGAATCCAAACTTCCCACCTGGAAAAAGGGAATGATTAAATTTGAAGGCAAATTGGCCAATGACAGTTTACTAAAGGGTTTATTATACATGCGCAATCACCGGCCAAAAGTTGAATGGTTCGGTCTTCATGATAACAATGAAATGGTAGGAGGGGATTGGCGCCGGGAAGGGACATTTAAAAAAGAAAAAAAACAAAGTGCTTCAGTTACTACTTATACTTCACCTATAGACGCCAGGAGTCTTTCGCAAAAAACATTTTATATCAAAATTGAAAGTTTTGAACCAGACTTTAAGCCGGTAATTGATTCCATGCTGAAAGCAAATAAAAGCCTGCTGGATTCAATACCAAATCTGGTGCTGGATCTGCGTTATAACGGCGGGGGCTCAGATAATTTGTGGGCACCACTGGTTCCATATTTCTATACCAATCCCATTAAGTATATTGGTGTTGACATATTGTCAACTCCAACCACCATTTCCGGTTGGAAAAAATATTTGGAAGACGAAAACATGTCCAAAGAAAATATTGCTGATATAAAAGATAAAATCACCAAAATGGAAAATGCAAAAGGGCAATGGGTGAATATTGGTGATGATCAAGTTGATTCTTCGATGAAGCCAAAAGCGTATCCAAAAAAAATTGTTATGCTTATTAACAAATGGTGTGGCAGCTCTACAGAAGAATTATTGCTGGCAGCACGTCAAAGCTCAAAAGTTATTTTAATGGGAGAAAACACCATTGGTAACCTCGATTATTCAAACGTTGTGGAAACTCCTTTTTCCTGTTTCCCCTATACCTTACATTATGCTACCACACGAAGCAGGCGTTTAAACACAAACCAGGGAATTGACAATATTGGAATTGCGCCTAAATATCACTTAACAGAAGATGCAGATGATACTGTTTGGATAAAAGAAGCATTACGGATTTTGGAGGATTGAAGAATAGCTTTAAAATATTGTAAAATTGACATTGAAAATAAATAACTTGCCTAATGTTAACCATCATTTAAAAGATGATAAATATGAAAAAGTTAACCCGATATACAGACTTCAACACACTTAAGCTTGACGTTAAGCCGACTAATGCGAATTTAAAACCTAACAATAGATACTTACGTGAACTAGAAGAGTTTTTAAAACTATTGAGAAGTAAATTACAAGAAAGCAAAGTAAACAATCAGAAATTTACGAATGGACAGTAATTTATCAAATAGTATTCTCACGGTTTGTAAAGTTCTAAACAAACATTCTGTTCAATATATGATTGTTGGCGGTACTGCCGTAGCATTGCATGGCTTTTTTAGACAATCTCTTAATATGGCAGGATTGATTACAGATAAGCCCGATTTAGACTTTTGGTATAATCCAACTTATAAGAATTACTTTAATCTTCTTAATGCATTTGAAGAACTTGGACAAGATGTTACAGAATTCAAACAAGAGCAAGCACCCAATCCTAAAAAGTCGTTTTTTAAATTTGAATTTGACAATTTCACAGCTGATTTTTTACCAGAATTGAAAGCCTTATTGAAATTTGAGACTTGTTTTGAAAAGAAAGAAGTCGTCAATTTATTTGAAACGGATATTCCTTTTATAAGTTATGACGACTTGATAGAAGATAAAAAAGCAAATTCAAGGCCTAAGGACATAAACGACATTGAAGAATTAAAAAATACCAGAAAAAAAAAGGATTGAAAAATAAAGTATACATCTGGAATATTCTATGATAAAATCCAAATGTTTTTATGAGGCTTGAATAACTTTGTACTTAAAACTATTTCACCACCACTTCCTTCACCACCTTTTCGCCCAGCGCCTCATTAACCCTTTCAATGATCTTTTCTTTTTGATAGAGCAATTCATTTTTAAGTGGCGCTACTGATGAAGTGATGTATAAAGTGTGATTGATGATCTGAATTTTATCAGTGTATTTAGCAATTGTTTTTCCCATTACCTGTTCCCATATTTCCTCTATACGCAAAGCCTGGATGCCGCTTTTTAAACGGCTCTTTTGCAAAAATTGCTGAATAGCATCCTGTAAAGAAATTTCTGCCATGGTTATTTAATATACAATTTATAAGATGCGGTGATTACATTGGCTTCAGTTTTTTTATCCCATACTTTAACTGAAACGATCACGTAATTATTTTTATCTTTTATTTCGGTGATCACTGCTTTTAAAGAAATATACAATGCATCTGCAGGGCTTGCACCGGTAGAGTCGAAAGCGGTATACAGGTCTTCAGAATCCAATATCGTTTCGCCGTTACTCAAAGCAATTTTTTCCGTGCCACCAGGAAAAACTTTACCATTCACTTCTTTAAATCCCTTGTTGAGAATGATCCTTAAAGTTACACGCTGGTTAAGATCAACTTTATTGTCAGTAGGCACTTTTGATTCATCGTCAAAAACCAGGTACGCATCTTTTACAACAAGGCCTTTTACATTTAACTTAATACCGTTGGCATAAGGTTTGGCTGCAACGGCAACCGCAACAGTTTTTTTTGCTACCGGTTTTTTTGCCACCGGCTTTTGTGCAACAACAATGCTGGTGCTCAACAACGACAGTATAAAAAATATCACATAACGGGAGAGGTATAGTTTCATGTTGCTTTTTTAAGTAGTGTAAAAGTAAACAATTCTGGTTCGTAAATTATCACAATTCAATAACCTGGTATTGCACACCCAATGATCTGAAGGCTTCTTCCAATCTATCTTTATGTGTATCGGTAATAAAAACCTGTCCTGTATTCTTGTTGCAAACCCAGTGCAGTAAATGGTTCATGCGGTTATCGTCTAATTTTTCAAACACGTCATCTAAAAATAAAAGCGGCGCAAAACCCTTATTCTGTTTCAGCAATTCAAACTCTGCCAGCTTTAAGGCAAACAATAAACTTTTGCGCTGTCCCTGCGATGCGGTATTTTTAAATGACTGTCCGTTCAACTGCATGCTGATATCATCTTTATGAACACCACCATTAGTACGCTGCAGTATAAAGTCTTTTTGCCGGTATTCATTCAGCACCGATTCAAAATTACCAGCATTCAACTGGCTGTCGTATTGCAGGCTTACCACTTCATTATTATCAGCAATCTGGTTATAAAATTGTTGCACCAGCGGAATAAGTGCCGCAGTAAAATTTTTTCGTTTGCTAAAAATAAAATTGCCCGGGGCAATCAGTTGTTCATCCAGTACTTCCAATAATGGCCAGTCAGTTTTACCCTGTTCTGCAAAACGTTTTAATAAACTATTGCGTTGCTGCAGCACTTTATTGTATTGAATCAGTTGCAATAAATATTCCGCATCCATCTGGCTGATAACGGTATCCACAAAGCGCCGGCGTTCCTCGCTGCCGCCAGTTATCAGTTCAATATCATCGGGAGCCACCATCACTGCAGGAAACTGGCCAATATGCTGGCTCATCTTTTCATAAGGCACATCATTCAGCAATAATTCTTTTTTGCCTGCACCGCGATGAATGCAAACCAGTTTTTGTACTTCATTTTTATTTTCAAATAAAGCTTCTAACCTGAAGCCTTCTTTATCAAACTGTACATTCAATCCATCGGTTTTGCTAAAATAACTTTTGGTAAAACAGCAATAATAAATGGCATCCAGCAGGTTGGTCTTGCCCTTGCCGTTTAAACCGCAAATGCCGATCACCCTTTCTTTGAACTCGAAAGTGGCAAAGTCGTAATTTTTAAATTGAGTGATGATTATTTTGTTGGCCTGGAGCATTGAGGCTGCAAGATAATTTAAAAAGTGCCCGCAGATGTCGCTAATGTCGCAGAAAATACAAGACAACAGACAACGGACCACGGATAACAGACAACAGCCAGTAAACTCTGGTGGTCAGTGGTCTGTCGTCCGTCGTCCATCATCATGCAAACGCTCTGCAACATCAGTGACATCCGCGGGACTAATCCAACTGATTTTCAACATCGCCCCGCAAATTGTGGATATACTACCCACCACGTAAAAAATCAATTTGTAATCTGTAAACCGAAAAGCTAAAACCCCTATCTTTGCCGCCTAAAATTTAAACACCTTGGCAACAAAGTTTTCTAAAGAAACTTATTTATACTGGTACGAGCTGATGCTGTTGTTACGCAGGTTCGAAGAAAAGACCGGTCAATTGTATGGAATGCAAAAAATCAGGGGCTTTTGCCACCTGTACATTGGGCAGGAAGCAGTAGCCGCCGGATGTATGACTGCTACCAATTCTGATGATAAATTTATTACCGCTTACCGTTGTCACGCACTGGCAATAGCTAAAGGCGTTACACCAAAGGCAAGTATGGCTGAATTATACGGAAAAGCTACCGGTTGCAGTAAGGGAAAAGGCGGCAGCATGCACCTTTTTGGTGTGGATGTGGGCTTTTTTGGCGGTCACGGTATTGTGGGTGCACAAATTGGTACAGGCGCTGGCCTGGCTTTTGCTGAAAAATACAAAGGCACTAAAAATGTAGCCCTTTGCTTTTTTGGTGATGGTGCCGCACGCCAGGGTATGCTGCATGAAACTTTTAATATGGCGATGCTTTGGGACCTGCCTGTGGTATTCATTTGCGAAAACAACCAATATGCAATGGGTACTTCTGTAGCACGTACCAGCAAAACATTAGACATTTATAAACTGGCCGATGCTTATGATATGCCTGCAGATGCAGTAGATGGTATGAGCCCCGAAGCTGTACACAATGCAGTTTTAAGAGCAGCCAACAGGGCAAGGGAAAAAGGCGGACCAACTTTACTGGAAATAAAAACCTATCGTTACAAAGGACATAGTATGAGTGACCCTCAGAAATACCGCAGTAAGGATGAAGTGGAAGAATACAAAGAAAAAGACCCGATTGATCATGTACTGAATGTATTGAAAACACAATACAGTGTTGCTGATGCAGATATTGAAGTGATCAATGACAGGGTGAAAAAAGAAGTGGAAGACAGTGTACAGTTTGCAGAAGAAAGCCCATGGCCATCTGATGATGAACTGCTGAAGGATGTTTATGTGCAGCAGGATTATCCTTTTATTGTTGACTAAGTAAAAGTACAAAGCGTAAATAAAGTATAAAAAATAAATAGGGTATAAAAAAAGATTCTTAATAATAAATAACAAAAATGGCAGAGACGAAAGTAAAAGTAGCAAGTGAAGAGGTAAACGAAGCTGTTGAAAGAGCAAAAGGTTTTTGGGCAAAATTCAGTAAGCCCATTACTTATGTTGGTGGTGCTATCATCGTATTAATTGGAGGATGGTATGCGTATAAGTTTTTTTACAAAGCGCCTAAAGAATTAAAAGCCAGTGAAACGGTTTTTGCCGCAGAAAAAATGTTTGATAAAATGGCCCAGGCAGGCAGCTACACAAAAGATTCTGTGAATATGGTTTTAAACGGTGGTGTTACACCTGATGGTGATAAAGTAACCGGTTTGTTGACTATAATCAAATCTTACAGCGGAACAGCGGCTGAAAATCGTGCCGAATACATTACCGGTGCTTGTTACCTGCACCTGGGAGAATTTGATAAAGCCATTAAGTACCTGAAAGAGTTTAATGGTGATGGTGCAGAACAAATTCAAAGTGCAGCTTACCGCATGATCGGTGATGCTTATGCAGAACAAAAGAAAAATGATGAGGCATTAAATTATTATCAAAAAGCTATTGATGCAGCTTCGTCAAAAGATGAGTCTACTAAATTTTTATCTTTATCCAGGGCCGCATTGTTTTGTGATGCTGTAGGTAAAACCAAAGAAGCGATCGGATTTTTTCAGCAGATCAAAGACGAGATCAACCCGGATTTTTTCAGGAACAACAGGATCGATTTTGATGCAGACAAATACCTTGCAAAACTGGGTGTAACTAAATAAATTGGTTTATTAGTTTATAGGTTAATTGGTAACAGGCTTTATTCACTATTCACTATTCACAATTGACTATTGACTATTGACCATTCACGACTCACCACTCACGATTCACGACATGTCCACAAACTCTTCAAACTTATATAGCACAACAGGCATCCAACTACCAAAGGATGCCTGTGTTGTAATTGTGCGTACCGAATGGAATGCCGCCACCATTGATAAACTGGAAGCAGGTTGCAATAAGATATTGGATGAAAATAAAGTAATGCACAAGACTATAATGGTGCCAGGCGCATTTGAAATTTCTTTTGCGGTAAAAAGTTACTGGGAAGCCCACAAGTATAAAGAAGATAAGCCCCATGCGTTTATTGCACTGGGTTGTGTGTTAAGAGGAGATACCCCGCATTTTGATTATGTATGCAAAGCTGTAACAGATGGCGTGGTACATTTGAATTTATCTTTGCCTGTGCCTACCATTTTTGGTGTACTTACGGTAGATAACCAGCAACAGGTAGATGAAAGAACAGGAGGTAAGCATGGCCATAAAGGCGAAGAAGCTGCTATAACCGCATTAAAGATGATGGCGCTTAAAAATTCTTTTAAATAATAGCACTAAACCGGTAGTTTCTATTTTTCAATAAGCTGATGAAAGTTCAATTATTCATACCATGTTTTGTCGACCAGTTGTATCCTCAAACAGCCTTTAATATGGTAAAGGTTTTAGAGAAAGCAACTTGTGAAGTGGTGTACAATACCAACCAGACCTGTTGCGGCCAACCAGCTTTTAATGCAGGTTTTTGGGATGAAGCCAGGACTGTGTGTACCAAATTTTTAAAAGATTTTGAAGGCGCTGATTATATTGTGGCACCCAGTGCAAGTTGTGTTGGTTTTGTAAGGAATTATTATGCCAAGTTATTTGAAAATTCTTCTCAGCACAACCAGGTAAAGGATATGAGTAAACGCATTTATGAATTCACTGAATTTTTAACTGATGTACTCTACATAGAAAATTATGGCGCCGAACTGAATGCAAAAGCTACTTACCACGACAGTTGCGCTGCA
>Ga0068859_100003129_pt1 | contig 16814 bp, 17 predicted proteins | sample KBSSwiS22_FD_66585 | JGI IMG/M metagenome (GOLD analysis project Ga0068859, IMG submission 66585) | Switchgrass rhizosphere microbial communities from Kellogg Biological Station, Michigan, USA - KBS Switchgrass S2-2 | ecosystem: Host-associated > Plants > Roots > Rhizosphere > Soil ...
CCGTCGTGTCGCGGAGGGTCACGCACGGCGTGCCGAGGATGAAGGCCTCCTTCTGGACGCCGCCGGAGTCGGTGAGGACGGCGCGGGCCCCGCTCTGCAGGACCAGCATCTCGAGGTAGACGGCGGGCGCGCGGAGCAGCAGCCGGCCGCCCGCGCGCAGGCCCAGGGCGGCGATGGCCTTGCGCGTGCGCGGATGGACGGGCACGACGGTGGGATGCGGCAGGGCGGCCAGCGCGCGCAGGATGGCCGTCAGGCGCCGCGGGTCGTCCACGTTCTCCTGCCGGTGCAGGGTGGCCAGGTAGTACGCCCGCGGCTCGGGCGCCCCGGCGGGACGCGGCAGACACCGGGCCCGGGCCAGGTTCTGGCGCACGGCGTCCATCATCACGTCCCCCACGCGGTGGATGCCGCGCGTGATGCCCTCGGCCCGCAGGTTGGCCTCCGCGGTGGGCGTCGGGCAGAAGAGGAGGCTCGAGACGTGGTCGGTCAGGCGCCGGTTGATCTCCTCGGGCATGGCCGGGTCGAAGCTGCGCAGGCCCGCCTCCACGTGGGCCACCGGGATCTGCAGCTTGGCCGCCGCCAGCGCGCCCGCCAGGGTGGAGTTGGTGTCGCCGAGGACCAGGACCAGGCCCGGCCTCGTCTCCTGCATCACCGCCTCCAGGGCTTCCAGCATCCGCCCCGTCATGGCGCCGTGGCTCGCGGACCCGATGCCCAGGTGGCGGTCCGGCCCGGGGATCCCGAGCTCGTCGAAGAAGGCCTCCGACATGTCGCGGTCGTAGTGCTGGCCGGTGTGGACGAGCACCTCGCGCACGCGCCGGCGCAGGGCGCGCGACAGCGGCGCGGCCTTGATGAACTGGGGGCGGGCGCCCACCACCGTCAGGACCGTCGGCATGAGCGGCGAAGCGCTCCTCCGGCCCGCGAAGGCCGTTTGTCCGGGCCCCGGGCCGGGGCTACAATCGCACGTTTGCGCGGCACGCCCGGTTCCCCGCTGCGCGGATTGTAGAGCATGACCGAGACCGCGACGGTGTCCGTGCCCATGGTGGACCTCAAGGCCCAGTACGCGCGGATCGGCGCGGAGGTCGACGCGGCCGTGGCCCGCGTGATGGCGGCCGGACAGTTCATCGGGGGCGAGGAGTGCCGCCTCCTCGAAGAGGAGTTCGCGCGGTACTGCGGCGCCGCGTACGCCTGCGGCGTGGCCAACGGCACCGATGCCCTGACCCTGGCCATGAAGGCCTTCGGCGTGGGACCGGGCGACGAGGTGGCGACGGTAGCCAACACCTTCATCGCCACCGGCGAGGCCATCTTCCTGAACGGCGCGCGTCCCGTTTTCGTGGACGTGGACCCGGCCACGTTCACCATGGACCCGAAAAAGCTGGAGGCGGCCCTCACGCCGCGCACGAAGCTGATCGTGCCCGTCCACCTCTACGGTCATCCGGCCGACATGCCGGCCATCCTGGACGTGGCCGCGCGGCGCGGCCTGCCCGTGCTGGAGGACGCGGCCCAAGCCCATGGCGCCGAGGTCGGCGGGAAGCGGGCCGGGGCGCTGGGCCACGCGGCGACGTGGAGCTTCTACCCGGGGAAGAACCTGGGCGCGTACGGCGACGCGGGCATGGTCACGTCCAACGACGCGGGCTTCGTGGCCCGCGTGCGCCAGCTGGCCAACCACGGCGGCGGCGCGAACAAGTACGACAACGTGGTGGTGGGCACCAACAGCCGGCTCGACACCCTCCAGGCCGCGATCCTGCGGGTCAAGCTGCGCCACCTCGACGGCTGGAACCGCGAGCGCCGCCTTCGCGTCGAGGCCTACCATCGCGCGCTGGCCGGCGCGCCGGGGATCGTGGCTCCCCAGGAGCGCGCGGGCTGCCGTTCCGCCTGGCACCTCTACACGGTCCGCGCGGCGGACCGCGACCGCCTGCAGGCCCGGCTGCGCGCGGAAGGGATCGCCACCGCCGTGCATTACCCGCGCCCCATCCACCTGCAGCCGGCGATGGCCGCGGCGGGCGGCAAGGCGGGCGACCTTCCCGTCTCGGAGCGGCTCTGCGGCGAGGTCCTGTCGCTCCCGCTCTATCCCGAGCTACCCTTAGAGACCGTGGAGCGCATCGCCGCCCTCGTGCGCTAGCCCAACCCGGGCGGCTATCATGCTGCACCCAGTGCCTGCAGCTCCCGAGCCCGCCGTGGACCTGACGCTCGTGGTCCCCGCCTACAACGAGGCCAAGCGCATCCGCCCCACGCTCGAGGCCATGACGTCGTGTCTTGCGGCCCGCGGCCTCGCGTACGAGATCATCGTGGCCGCCGACGGGAACGACGGCACGCGCGAGATCGTGGCCGGCCTGGCCAAGGGCGACCCCCGCATCCATGTCCTGGGCGGCGAGGAGCGCCGCGGCAAGGGGTACGGCATCCGCCTCGGTGTGGCCCGGTCGCGGGGCCGCGTCGTGGGGTTCGTGGACGGAGACGAAAAGACGCCCATCGAAGAGCTGGACAAGCTGCTGCCCTGGCTGGACCGGTTCGACCTCGTCATCGGCTCGCGCGGCCTCGCCGATTCGCGGATCGAGGTGCCCCAGCCCCTGCACCGACGCGTGGGATCGCGCGCCTTCGGCCTGGTCCTGCACGCCATGCTGGGCCTGCGACACGTGCGGGACACCCAGTGCGGCTTCAAGGTCTTCCGCGGGGACGTGGCCCGCGACCTCTTCGGCCGGCAGAAGATCGACGGGTACATGTTCGACGTGGAGATCCTGCACCTCGCGGCCAGGAGCGGCTATCGCGTCAAGGAGGTCGGCGTCCGGTGGCGCGACGACCGGGACAGCCGCCTCGACCTCGTCGCGGGGAACTGGCGGAACATGGTCGACCTTCTCCGTATCCGACTGGGCCGCTACCCGGGCGCCGCGCCGAGCGCGAGCGCCGCGGCGGCCGAGCGCGCCTCCACGGCCATGGCCTCCGGGAAAAAGCCGTAGCTTGGCGCAGTCGCCGCCGGGCCTGGAGACCGTCGGCTGCGACCTGTGCGGCAGTGACCGGTCGCGGCCCTTCGCCCGCCGGCAGGGCATGCGCGTGGTCCGCTGCCTCGGCTGCGGGCTCGTCTACGTGAGCCCCCGCCTGGGCGCGGACGCCGTGCAGCGGCACTACAACAGCGGCGAGTCGTCGCGGATCGAGTACTACCTGGATGCGGAGGCGGCGGACCGGCGCAGCTTCTCGGAGGTGCTGGACCGGGCGGAGGCGCTGGTCTCCGGGCGGGGCGACCTGCTCGACATCGGGCCCAACATCGGCACGTGCCTGGCCCTGGCCCGCGAGCGCGGCTTCCGCGTCCACGGCATCGAGATCAACGCGGACGCGGCGCGCTACTGCCGGGAGGTGCGCGGGCTGGACGTGATCGCAGGCACGCTGGAGCCCGGGACGTACCCGGCCGGCCGCTTCGACGTGGTACTAATGGGCGACGTGATCGAGCACCTGTTGAGCCCGTCGGCCCTCATGGGGACGGTGGCCCGTATCCTTCGGCCCGGAGGCGCGGTGCTGATCTCGACCCCCGACATCTCCGGCTGGGCGGCGCGGCTGCTGCAGGTGAAGCCCGTCGAGCACCTCTACTACTTCGATCGCTCGACCCTGGAGCGGCTCGTGCGCTCGGCGGGCCTCGAGGTGGTGGCGGTGGAGCCGCTGGACCGCTACCACAACCTCACGGCCATGGTCCACAGCACGACGTGCGGCGGCCTGTTCCGGGCCCTGGCCCCCGCCTTCCGCCTGGCCCACCGGGCGCTGGGGGACGTGGCGGTGAAGCTCCCCCTGGGCGAGAACCTGTTGGCCGTGGCCCGCAAGCCCGCCTCCTGAGCCCATGCGCGTCTTCGTGACCGGAGGCGCGGGCTTCATCGGCAGCGGGTGCGTGGACCGGCTGCTGAGCGAGGGCCACGAGGTCACTGCCTACGACAACTTCTCGACCGGGCAACGCCCCTTCCTCGCAGGCGCCGCGCGCCAGCCGCGCTTCCGCCTGGTGGAGGGCGACGTGCTGGACGTTCCCGCGCTGCGCGCCGCCATCGCGGGGCACGACCTCGTCGTGCACCTCGCCGCGCACGCGGACGTCCGCTTCGGGCTGGAGGAGCCGCGGCGGGACCTGGAGCAGAACACCGTGGGCACCTTCAACGTCCTGGAGGCCATGCGCGCCACGGGGACGCGGCGCATCGCCTTCGCCTCCACCGGCTCCGTCTACGGCGAGCCGGAGGTCTTCCCGACTCCCGAGACCTGTCCCTTCCCTGCCCAGACCAGCCTCTACGGGGCCTCCAAGCTCGCGGGCGAGGGCCTCATCGCCGCGTACTGCTCCGGCTTCGGCTTCCAGGGCATCGTCTTCCGGTTCGTGTCGATCCTGGGCGAGCGGTACAGCCACGGACACGTGTTCGATTTCTACAAGAAGCTGTGCGCGAACCCGGAGGAGATCGAGGTGCTGGGCGACGGCCGCCAGCGCAAGAGCTACCTGTACGTCCGGGACTGCGTGGACGCGATCCTGGCGGTGCTCCGCGCCGCCGGCGACGGCTTCCACGTCTACAATCTCGGCACGGACCACTATTGCACCGTGGACGAATCCCTCGGCTGGATCTGCGCGTACCTCGGCCTCCAGCCCCGAAGGCGCTACACGGGGGGCGAGCGCGGCTGGGTCGGTGACAGCCCGTTCATCTTCCTCGACACGTCGAAGGTCCGGTCGCTCGGATGGCGTCCCACCCTGACCATCCGGGCCGCCGTCGAGCGGACGCTCGACTACCTGCGATCGGAGCCCTGGCTGCTCGAGGCGCGCCGGTGAATGCCGGCCCCATGGCCGAATCCGTCTACGAGGCCATCGACGGTTTCGAGACCTATTGGCGCTCCGTGGCGCGCCACGAGCTGCTCCTGCGTCTGTGGCGCCGGCACGCCGGGACCGGCGCGCGGGTGCTGGACGTCGGCTGCGGCGTGGGAACCCTGCTGGCTTTCCTGGGGCGCCACACGCGCCTTCAAGGTTGCGGCGTCGACCTCCATCCCGACGCGCTGCGGTACTGCCGGCGCCGAGGGGTCTTTGCGGTGGCCGCCGCGGATGCGGTGGCGCTTCCATTTCGTGACCAGACCTTCGACCTCGTCGTGTGTCAGGACGTCGTCGAGCACGTGCGCGAGGAGGCGGTGATCTTGTCCGAGCTGCGGCGGGTCACGGCGGCAGGCGGCCTGGTGCTCGTGGTGGTGCCCGCCTTCGGGCTGCTGTGGAGCGCGCGGGACGTCCAGCTCGGCCACCATCGCCGTTATCGGCTGCCGAGATTGCGCGAGCGGATGACGGCGGCCGGATTCGAGATCGTCCACGGGACGTACACGGACTCCTGGCTCTTTCCCCTGCTGGCCGGTGCGGTCCTGCTCGCGGGCCGGACGCCCGAGGGCCTGGCGGACCTGCGCGACGATGCCGCTCCCGGCAACCGCGGCCTGGCCAACCGTTTGTTGCTCGCCATCTCCCGGCTGGAGGCCGCCTGGACCCTGCGCTGGCGCCTGCCGTTCGGGGTGGCGGTGCTGGCCGCGGGACGACCCTCGCCCTCGGCGCAGGCGCCCATCCGCCATGCGTGAGCCCGGGTCGAGGGTGGTCGTGTACGGCCTCTGGCACCTGGGCTCCGTCACCGCGGCCTGCCTTTCGGCCGCCGGGCACCAGGTGGTCGGCTTGGACCCCGATCCGGCCCGGGTGGAGGCCCTGCGCCAGGGACAGCCACCGCTCGACGAGCCGGGCCTCATCGACCGGCTCCGCGCGGGTCGAGACGCCGGCCGGCTCGCCTTTACCAGCGATCCTGCGGACGCCCTGCCCGGTGCAGACGTCCTCTGGGTCACCTTCGACACGCCGCTGGACGCCGAGGACCGCGCCGACGCCTCCTCCGTCCGCGCGCAGATCGAGCGGGCGGCGCCCGCCGTGGAGTCCCGCACGCTGGTCCTGGTCTCCTCGCAGGTGCCGGTGGGCTTCACGCGCGCGCTCGAAGACTCCTGGCCGGCGCCTCGCCCGCGCTTCGCATACTCGCCCGAGAACCTGCGGCTCGGGCACGCGATCGAGTCCTTCGAACGACCCGAGCGGGTGGTGGTCGGTGTGCGGAGCGCCGAGGACCGGGCTCGGCTGCAGCCGCTGTTCGCGCCGTTCACGAACCGTATCGAGTGGATGAGCGTGGAGTCCGCCGAGATGGCCAAGCACGCGGTGAACGCGTTCCTCGCCACCTCGGTGGCCCTCACCAACGAGCTGGCCCGGCTGTGCGAGCGGCTGGGCGCGGACGCCAAGGAGGTCGAGCGCGCGCTGCGCACCGAGCCGCGGATCGGCCCCCGGGCCTACGTGTCGCCCGGCGCCGCCTTCGCCGGCGGCACGCTGGCCCGCGACGTCCGCTTCCTGGCGGATCTGGGCGGCCAGGAGGGGACGGCCACGCCCCTCCTGTCCGGCGTCCTGGAGAGCAACGAGCGGCACAAGGCGTGGCTGCGCGACCGGGTCCGCGACGGCCTGGCCGGCGCCGGAGATCCGGTGGCCGCGGTCCTGGGCCTCACGTACAAGGCCGGGACCAGCACGCTCCGGCGGTCGGAGTCGGTGGAGCTGTGCCGTTGGCTGCGCGCGAAGGGCGTCCGCGTGCGCGCCCATGACCCCGCCGTCGCCACCGTGCCGTCCGAGCTTCTGGGGATGGACGTCGTCCTGTGCTCCACCGCGCGCGAGGCCCTGGCCGGGGCGGACGTGGCGGTGGTCGCCACGGAATGGCCCGATTACCGCCCGCTGAGCGCCGACGATTTCCTGGGCGCCATGCGCCGGCCGCGCGTGATCGACCCCGGCTCGTTCCTGGCCCCTGCGCTGGCCGCCGACCCGCGCCTGACCTACGTCGCCGCGGGACGACCGTTGAAAGGCGCGCGGCCGTGAGCCCGAAGGTGTCCCTGCTCGGCCGGTCGGCCGTCATCACGGGCGCCAATCAAGGCCTGGGTCGCGCCGTCGCCACCGCCTTCGTGAAGGCCGGGGCCGACGTGATGCTGATGGCGCGCGGGACCGAGAAGCTCGCGGAGGTCGCGGCCGAGCTCGCCCGCCTGGCTTCGGGTGGAGGCACTCGCGTGCACACGCGGCCCGGCGACGTCTCGAGTCCCGAGGACTGCACCGCCGTGGTGGATGAGGCCGCCGCCCTGTTCGGCGGCCTCACCATCCTCGTGAACAACGCCGGCGTGTACGGCCCCATGGGCCGGTTGGAGGAGGTGGACTGGGAGGAATGGGAAGCGGCAATCCGCACCAACCTCCTGGGCACCGCCCTCATGTGCCGCGCCGCCGTGCCGCGGATGCGCGCCCGCGGCTACGGCAAGATCGTCAACCTCTCCGGAGGCGGCGCCACGGGGCCGCTGCCGCGGTTCAGCGCCTACGCCGCGTCCAAGGCGGCGGTGGTGCGGCTCACCGAGACGCTGGCCGACGAGCTGCGCGACGACCACATCGACGTGAACGCCATCGCGCCGGGCGCGCTGAACACGCGCCTGCTCGACCAGGTCCTCGAAGCGGGGCCGGAGAAGGTTGGCCGGGAGTTCCACGAGAGGGCGGTCAAGCAGCGGCAGGAGGGCGGCGTCCCTCTCGAGAAGGGGGCGTCCCTCGCGGCCTTCCTGGCCTCGGCCGAAAGCGACGGCATCACCGGCCGGCTGTTGAGCGCAGTGTGGGACGACTGGGAGCACCTCCCCGAGCGGCGCGCCGCGCTGGAGAAGAGCGACGTGTTCACCCTGCGCCGCATCGTCCCCAAGGACCGCGACCTGCCGTGGTGAAGCGGGTCGCGATCGTGGGCTGCGGCCTGGTGGGCGTCAAGAGGGCGCGGGCCCTCGGAGACAGCCGCCTGGTCGCGGTGGCGGACACCGATGCCGAGCGCGCGCGCCGCCTGGCCGCCGAGAATCCCGGCTGCGCAGTGGAAGGCGACTGGCGCGCGGTGGTGGCCCGCCCCGATGTCGAGGTCGTCATCGTGGCCACCACCCACGACAGCCTGGCGCCGGTGGCCCGCGCGGCGGTGGAGGCCGGGAAGCACGTCCTGGTCGAGAAGCCGGCGGCGCGCGCTCCCGCGGAGCTGGCCCCGCTGGCCGCCGCCGCCCGCGAGCGCGGCGTGACCGTCCGCGTGGGCTTCAACCACCGGTTCCACCCCGCCCTGCGCCGCGCCCGTGAGCTCCTCGTGGGCGGCGAGCTGGGCCCGCTGATGTACCTGCGCGCGCGTTACGGCCATGGCGGCCGTCCGGGCTACGAGCGCGAGTGGCGGGCCCGCCCCGAGGTCTCGGGCGGAGGCGAGCTGCTGGACCAGGGCGTCCATCTCATCGACCTCGCCCGCTGGTTCGCCGGCGACCTGGCCCTGGTGGGTGGGCACGTGGGCACCTTCTTCTGGGACATGCCGGTGGAGGACAACGCCTTCGTGCTGCTGCGGGGCGCGTCCGGCACGGTGGCCTGGCTGCACGCGAGCTGGACCGAGTGGAAGAACCTGTTCTCGTTCGAGGTCTTCGGCCGGCAGGGCAAGCTGCAGGTGGACGGTCTGGGCGGGAGCTACGGCGTGGAGCGGCTCACCCACCATCGCATGCGGCCGGAGATGGGGCCGCCCGACACCGTCGACTGGGAGTACCCGGGCGACGACGCGTCGTGGCGGGAGGAATACGCCTCCTTCCTGCAGGCCGCGAGCGGCGGCGCGACCGCCAACGCCACGCTGGAAGACGCCGCGGCCGCGCTGGCCATCGTCCAGGAGGCGTACCGGGGACGCCGGGCATGATCATCGCTCGCAGCCCGTTGCGCATCTCCCTCGGCGGTGGAGGCACCGACCTGCCTTCGTACTACCAGAAGCACGGCGGGTTCCTGGTCGCGGCCGCCATCGACAAGTACGTCTACATCACCCTGCACCAGACCTTCGTGCCCGAGCTGATCGTCAAGTATTCCAAGCTCGAGCGGGTGGCGAGCGCGGCCGACCTGGAGCACCCCATCCTCCGCGAGGCGCTGCGGCTGCTGGGCATCGAAGGCGCGTACCTGGAGCTGACCAGCATGGCGGACATCCCCGCGGGGACGGGCCTGGGGTCGTCGGGCAGCTTCACCACCGCGTTGTTGAAGGCCCTCCATGCCCACAAGAAGGGCCTCATCCAGCCTCGCGAGCTGGCGGAGCAGGCCTGCCACATCGAGATCGACGTCCTCCAGGAGCCCATCGGGAAGCAGGATCAATACATCGCGGCCTTCGGCGGGATCACGAGCTTCGACTTCCGGCCGGACGGCGGCGTCGTCGCCCATCCCCTGCGGCTCTCCAGCGAGACGCTCTACAACCTCGAGGACAACCTGCTGCTCTACTTCACGGGCTACAGCCGCTCGGCCTCGGCCATCCTGAAGGACCAGGACGACGCCAGCCGCCGGCAGGACGCCGCCATGGCGGAGAACCTGGACGCCATCAAGGACCTTGGCCGTCAGAGCGAGCAGGCCCTGGAAGCCGGGGACCTGTCGCGCTTCGCCGACCTGCTGGGCGCGCAGTGGGCGCGCAAGAAGCAGCGCAGCGGCGCCATGAGCAACGACGCGATCGACGGGTGGTATCGGCTGGCCCTGGCCAACGGCGCGCGGGGCGGCAAGCTCATCGGGGCCGGCGGCGGCGGATTCCTGCTCTTCTACGCCGACGACAAGGCGCGCCTGCGCCGCGCGATGACGGCGGCCGGTCTGCGCGAGGTGCGCTTCCGCTTCGATTTCGAGGGCACCAAGGTGGTCGTCCAGTGACGGAGACGGACACCGCGTCCGTGCCGGTGGCCATCCTGGCCGGCGGCCGGGCCACGCGTCTGGGCTCGCTCACCGAGACGGTGCCCAAGGCCATGGTGGACGTGGCCGGCCAGCCGTTCATCGATCACCAGCTCGCGCTGCTGCGGCGGCGGGGCCTCCGGCGCGCGGTGCTCTGCCTCGGGCACCTCGGCGAGCAGGTCCAGGCCCACCTCGGCGACGGTAAACGGCTCGGGATGGCCCTTTCCTATTCTTTCGACGGTCCTTCGCTGCTGGGGACGGCGGGGGCCCTGCGCCGGGCGCTGCCGCTGCTGGGCGAGACGTGCTTCGTGATCTATGGGGACGCCTACCTCGACATCGATTACGGGGCGATGCTCGGGGAGTTCGTGGGACGCGCGGAGCTCGGGCTGATGGCCGTGCTGCGCAACGACGGGCGCTGGGACCGGAGCAACGTCCTCTTCCGCGACGGACGCCTGATCCGCCACGACAAGGACGCCCCCACCGCCGACATGCGGCACATCGATTACGGCGTCTCCCTGCTCCGCCGCGCGGCGATCGAGCGCATCCCGCCCGATCGGCCCTCGGACCTGTCCGACCTCTACCGCGACCTGGTCGCCTGCGGCATGATGGCCGGGTACGAGGTCGTGCGCCGCTTCTACGAGATCGGATCGGCCGCGGGCCTCGAGGAGACGCGGGCCCTGCTGGGCGCGCGCCAGCCGGACTGACGGCGCGCAGGAGCGTGTGATGTCCCATACGACCGGATACATCGCGGAGGCCAGGCAGATCCTGGAACGCCTCGACCCGGCGGCCATCGATCGGGTCGTGGCCAGCCTGGTCGCCCTGCGCAGCAGGGGCGGCCGTCTCTTCGTGCTGGGCGTGGGCGGCAGCGCCGGCAATGCGTCACATGCCGTGAACGACTTCCGGAAGATCTGCGGGATCGAGGCCTATACCCCGACGGACAACGTCTCCGAGCTGACGGCCCGCGTCAACGACGAGGGCTGGGAGACCTCGTTCGCGGAGTGGCTGAAGGTCAGCCGCCTCGCCGCCGCCGACCTGGTCCTGGTCTTCTCGGTGGGCGGCGGCGACCTCGACCGCAACATCAGTCCAAACCTGGTGCGCGCGTTGGAGCACGCCAAGAGGGTCGGGGCGACCGTCTGCGGCATCGTCGGCCGGGACGGCGGCTTCACGGCCAGGGTGGCCGACGCATGCGTGATCATCCCCACCATCCGGCCCGAGAGCGTCACGCCCCACACCGAGGCCTTTCAAGCCGTCGTGTGGCACCTCCTCGTCTCCCATCCCTCGCTGCAGGCTGCCCCCACCAAGTGGGAGTCGACCCGGTAATTGGGCGAGCGGGCGGTGTTCCTGGATCGCGACGGGGTCCTGAACCGCGGCGTGGTCCGGGAAGGAAGGCTCCATCCGCCCGCCACGACCGCTGAGGTGGAGATCCTGCCGGGTGTGGCCGAAGCCTGTCGGGACCTGTCGAGCGCGGGCCTGCTGCTCATCGGCGTCACGAACCAGCCGGACGTGGCCCGCGGCACCCAGGAGCGCAGCGAGGTCCTGCGCATCAACCAGTGGCTGATGGGCCGGCTGCCCCTGCTCGAGATCCGCACCTGCTTTCACGACGACCGCGACCACTGCGAATGCCGCAAGCCCCGACCCGGGATGCTCCTGGAGGCGGCGCGGGAGCACGATATCGACTTGCCCGGCAGCTTCATGGTGGGCGACCGTTGGAGCGACGTGGCCGCCGGGGCGGCCGCGGGTTGTTTGACCTTCCTGATCGCGGCTCCCTACAATGAGCGCGATCGTTGCGCCCCCGACCACGACGTGGCCGACCTGCCCGACGCCGCGCAACGCATCCTGGCCATCGTCGGCCGGTCGCGGGCGCCGCTGTGAAGAAGATAGAAGACCTCCGGGTCAAGCTTTTCGCCGACGGCGCCGACAAGGCGGGCATCGTGGAAATGGCCCGCCTCCCCTACATCGCGGGCTTCACGACCAACCCCACGCTCATGCGCAAGGCGGGGGTGGCCGACTACGTCGCCTTCGCCCGCGACGTCCTGCGGGCCGTCCCGCTGCGGCCGATCTCGTTCGAGGTCTTCTCCGACGACTTCCCCGAGATGGAGCGGCAGGCCCGTGAGATCGCGGGCTGGGGCGAGAACGTCTACGTCAAGATCCCCGTGACCAACACCCTCGGCCAGCCGTCCTACGAGCTCATCCAGCGGCTCACGGAAGCAGGGATCAAGCTCAACGTCACCGCGCTGCTGACGCTGGACCAGGTGCGCGAGGTATCGGCGGCGCTTTCGGGCCGGACGCCGGCCGTCATCTCGGTCTTCGCGGGACGGATCGCGGACACCGGGCGCGACCCCGTCCCGCTGATGGCGGAGGCGGTCGAGCTGGTCCGGCCCCACCCCAATCAGGAGCTGCTGTGGGCCAGCCCGCGGGAGCTCCTGAACGTCTTCCAGGCGGACGCCGTGGGCTGCCACATCATCACCGCCACCCGGGACGTCCTGGAGAAGCTGACCCTGCTGGGGAAGGACCTGGCCGCGTACTCCCTGGAAACCGTGAAGATGTTCCACGAGGACGCGCGGCGGGCCGGCTACAAGCTTTGAGCGGGACTCCGCTCGTCAGCATCATCACCCCCGCCCTGGACGCTGTCCGCTTCATCCCCGACACCCTGGCCAGCGTGCGGGACCAGGACTACCCGAACATCGAGCACGTGGTCGTGGACGGAGGTTCCGGGGACGGGACGGTCGATCTGCTGCGGGGCGCGCCCGGGGTGGTGTGGACGAGCCGGAAGGACGCGGGCATGTACGACGCGATCAATGCCGGCCTGCGCATGGCCAGGGGCGAGATCGTCGCCTACCAGAACGCGGACGACCGTTACGTGACCCCGGACGCGGTGTCGAGCGCGGTCCGCCATCTCCTCGACCACCCGGAGACGGACATCGTGTACGGTGACTTCCGCTACATCGACGAGGCGGGCCGGCCGGTGCCCGGCGGGGAGCGGCGCAGCCCGAGCTTCGACCGGCGCCTGCTCCTGCGCTACAACTTCATCCCGCCGCACTGCACCTTCCTGCGGGCGCGGCTGGTGAAGGAAGACGGCCTGTGGCTCGATCCGACCCTGCGCTACCCGGGCGACTGGGACTGGTTCGTGAGGATGGCCCTGGCCGGCAAGACGTTCGCGCACCTGGACAAGCTCCTCTCGGAGTTCCGCCTGCACCCCCGCTCGCAAACGGCCACGCTCGGCTGGCTCTCCAAGATGAAGGAGTGGCGGCGGATCTGCCGGAAGAACCGTACGAGCTTTCCGCTGCTGCTATGGTACGAGACGCTCTACGTGCCGATGCGCCGCCGGTTGGGGCTCACTCCCTAGAGTCCGCAGCCGCCGGATCGGCCAGCGAGAGCCGGCCGTTGTGGTGCGCGTACGACGTGCCGCAGGCCCCGCAGCGGGCGGTGGGGCCGCCCACCTGCAGCTTGATCCCGCAGCGGCACATCCAGCCCTGGGGACGTGCGGGGTTCCCCACCACGAGCGCGAAGTCCGCGACGTCGCGGGTGACCACCGAGCCCGCGCCCACGAACGCGTAGGTCCCGATGGTGGTCCCGCAGAGGATGGTGGCGTTGGCGCCGATGCTGGCGCCGCGCCGGACCAGTGTCGTCTTGTACTCGGTCTTGCGGATCACCTCGCTGCGCGGGTTCACCACGTTCGTGAAGACCATGGACGGGCCGCAGAACACCTGGTCCTCGAGCACCACGCCGGTGTACAGGCTGACGTTGTTCTGGATCTTGCAGCCGTCGCCCATGCGCACGCCGGAGGCCACCAGCACGTTCTGCCCGATGTTGCAGCCCTTCCCGATGACGCTGTCCTTCATCACGTGGGAGAAGTGCCAGATCTTCGTGCCTTCGCCGATCTGGCACGGCTCGTCGACGAAGCTGCTCTCGTGGACGAAGTAGGCCTTCTCGGCCATCACAGCCTCACGGGCTGGCCGTTCCCGGCGATCGACCGCTGGCAGGCGTCGAGCACCCGGAGCACGCGCAGGCCGTTGGCGCCGTCGGTGCGCGGAGGGCGGCGCGAGCGCACGCACTCCACGAAGTGGGCCAGCTCCTCGCGCAGGGGCTCGGTCTCCGGGAAGAAGAGCGTCGACTCGGCGGTCTGGCGCGTCACCGGCCGCCCGTCCTTCCACTCGATTCCCTTGTCGAAGATCTTGAGCTTGCCCTCCTTGATCACGTCGTCGAAGACCGCCATCTTCCGGCTGCCCACCACCACCAGCTTCTGCTCCTTGAAGGGATGCAGCCAGCTCACGAAGATGTGCGCGCGGGCCTTGCCCGGGAAGGACAGGCAGGTCATGGTCACGTCGGCCACGTCGTGCTGCAGGTAGTGCTGGCCGCTGGTCGAGGCCCACTCCGGCATGGCGCCGACGAGCAGCAGGATGACGGAGATGTCATGGGGGGCGAAGCTCCAGAGGATGTTCTCCTCCTGCCGCACCTTTCCCAGGTTGAGGCGGTTGGAGTAGACGTAGTGGATGTCGCCCAGCTCGCCCGCCTCCACCAGGTCCTTCAGCTTCAGGATCGCCGGGTGGTACTCGAGGATGTGGCCGACCATCAGGATCCGCTTGCGGGCGCGGGCCAGCTCCACCAGCTCCTCGGCCTGCGGCACCCGCAAGGCCAGGGGCTTCTCCACGAAGACGTCCTTGCCGGCCAGCAGCGCCTTGCGGGCCAGGTCGTAGTGCTCGACCGCCGGCGCCGCCACCGCCACCGCCTTCAGCTTTGGATCGCCCAGCAGGTCCGCGAAGTCGCGCGTGGTCTTCACCCCGCGGTACGAGGCCTTCACCTCCTTGAGAACCTTGGCGCTCGGATCGCAGACCGCGTGCAGGATGCCCATCTGGTGGAGGTTCCGCGCCAGGTTGCGGCCCCAGTAACCGCAACCGGCCAGGCCCACCGTCACCGTGGCGCCCCGCACTACTTGAGCCCCTTGTTGCGCTCCATGTCCATCCACATGGCGAAGAACAGCATCTGCATCCCCGTGATCAGGCAGAAGGCGTCGAAGATGGCGGCGTTGGGCGAGAGCGCGCCGGTGTGGTAGCGCAGGTAGAGCAGGACGACGGCCAGCGCCATGCCGGTGAGCGTCAGGAACAGGCCGAAGACCAGGAAGAAGATCAGGGGATGGAAGTCGCGGATGATGTACTTCTCCTTCATCCGCCAGAAGTAGCACTTGACGAGCAGCCAGCCCAGCGTGGGGATCACGGACGGGATCCGCATCCCCGAGGTCTCGCCGATGTTGTACACCGGACGGATGGGCACGTCCCGGACGCGGAAGTCGTAGTTGTTCAGCTCCACGAGCAGGTGGTTGGGGAACCCGTAGCGGCGGTACAGCCGGTCCAACTGGAGCACGCGCAGGGCCGGCATCTGGATCACGGTGTAGCCGGACTGGCTGTCGGCCACGTGCCAGTAGCCCGAGGCGATCTTGGTGAGGAAGGAGAGCACGGCGTTGCCCAGGTAGCGGTGGCGCGGGATGATCTGCCACGCCTCGCCCGTGAACAGGCGGTTGCCCTTGGTGTAGTCCGCCTGGTCGCGGACCAGGGGCACGAGCAGCCGGGGCAGGTCCTCGGGGTCCATCTGCGCGTCGCCCGCCATCACGGCCACCAGGGCGGTCTCCGGGCCCTCCTGGAGCGCGGCCCGATACCCGGTGACGATGGCCGCCCCCACGCCGCCGTTGCGCTCGTGCCGGATCACCACCAGGCGCGGCCCCAGCCGGCCCCGCGCGGCCAGCAGCAGGTCGCCGGTCCCGTCCGTGGAGGCGTCGTCCACCACGATGATGCGGTCCACGAAGGCGGGCATGGTGTCGAGCACGCGGTCGATGAGCTTCGCCTCGTTGAAGGCGGGCACGACCACGACGACCCTGCGCCCCTCGAACATTCGGGGCGCTATTCTATGGTGTGAGCTCGTAGATCCTGAACTCGTCCGCCGCGTAGCGCAGGGCGAATCCCGGCCGCCGCTCGATGTCCTCCGGTCCCCGGATGCCGTGCTCGGGGAAGCCGTCCGGGGGCAGGAAGACGTAGCGCAGGTTGTAGTACTCCCGCTTGCTCGTCGACTGCCCCGCCAGCACCCGCTCTTCCACCCGCTGCCGCCGTGCCTCGTCCGCCGCCTCGCCCAGGCGAGGCGCGCGCAGGACGCGGCGGCCGGCCAGCACCGCGAGGTCGGGGCCGTACCCCGGCGGGGCCAGGAACACCGCGTCCTTCGGCGTCGACCGGCGGATCCATCCCATGACGTCCGTGAGGCGCGAGGACTGCGCGTAGACGCCGGCCGCGGCCACCCGGTCGAGCCGCAACGGGTCCCACCAGGCCACGAACGACGCCGGCGCCAGCGCGGCGATGAGGGCCGCCAGGCCCAGGCGCCGGGCATCCGGGTAGCGCGTCAGCGAGGGGAGCCCGCGCAGCGACTCCCCCACGCGCTGGATCAGGAAGTCCACGGGCCCGCATGCGGCCAGGATGAGGCCGAGCCGGTAGAGGGCATGCCCGGCCCAGGCATCGACGGACGGCCAGACCACGGCGGCGAGGACGAGGGCCGCACCGACGCACACGAGCGCACGCGCCGCGGCCCACGCCCCCCGCCACAGGCCCCACACGGCCAGGGGCAGCCACACGGCCTGATCCAAGGTGAGCAGCAGGCAAGACGGCGCGAGGCCGAGGCGCATCGACGGCTCGCCGGCGAGCGGGGCGCGCAGGACGAGGAGACCGGCGGCGCCGACCATCGCGGTGCGCCAGGCGGCGGGCACGGGCACGACGGCCAGGAGCGCGAGGCCGAGCACGGCCAGCGCGGACCATGGATGGGCCCACAGGCCCGGGAGGATGCCCATTCCGCGCAGGGTCTCCAGGTCTCCGGTCGAGAAGGCGAGCCAGAGCGACGCCGCCAGCGGCGCCTGGCCGCGGTCCGGGTAGGCGGCGTAGACGAGGACCGCTACCGCGGCCAGGAAGAACGGGGGCAACAGCGTCGGGAAGAGGATCAACGCCTTCGCGGGCACACCCCACCCGGCCAGGACGACCGCCGCAGTCCGCGGCGCGGCCTCCCCGGCGAGGAAGGTCTCCGCGGGCGAGGCCGACGCGGAAACGACCGAGGCCTCGGCCGCGGCGCGGGTGAC
>Ga0068859_100003136_pt1 | contig 16805 bp, 15 predicted proteins | sample KBSSwiS22_FD_66585 | JGI IMG/M metagenome (GOLD analysis project Ga0068859, IMG submission 66585) | Switchgrass rhizosphere microbial communities from Kellogg Biological Station, Michigan, USA - KBS Switchgrass S2-2 | ecosystem: Host-associated > Plants > Roots > Rhizosphere > Soil ...
GGCGACGAGCGCTTGTCGGCAAGCATCGGCCAGATCCGTTATTTCTCCGATCAGCGCGTGCAGCTGCCGAACGTGCCGCCGACCGACTACACCGATTCGACCTACGACGGCGAGCTGGACCTGCATCTCTCCGACCGCTGGCGCATCACGCTCGATCAGCAGTGGAATCCGAATTCCGAGCGCACCGATCTTTCCGCGGTGACCTTGCAGAACCGCTTCGGCAGCGATGGGCTCGTCAATTTCTCGTATCGGTTCCGGCGCGATTTCCTCGAGCAGGTCGATGTCTCGACGCTGGTGCCGATCACCGACGGCTGGCGCCTGATCGCGCGCTGGAACTACGCGCTGAACGATCCGCAGGCGCTGCCGACCGATCCGCACGGCAAGGACGGGCGCACGCTCGAGCGCTTCGTCGGCATCGAGCACGACAGCTGCTGCATCGCCTGGCGCGTGCTGGCGCGGCACTGGATCCATGACGTCGAAGGCGACACCGACAACGCGGTCTATTTCGAGCTCGAATTCAAGGGCGTGGGTTCGATCGGCCAGAAGACCGACGACTTCCTGCGCCGTGCTATCCTCGGTTATCAATGACTTGGACGCGCCGGCGACGCCGGCGCCCGCGAGGCCGGGAACCCCAACGGCTCCCGACTGTCGCCTTAACGATCGGCGGCGGCCCACGCGCCGCACCCGCCGACTCTGCGAAACTATCGCGCTGGAAAACCCCGGAATCCGCATGAAGACTCTAATCGCCGCCTTCGCCCTCGCCGTCCTCGCCGGCGTGGCCGTGCCTCGCGCGAACGCGCAAGCCGTCAACAACGAGCCGCTCGACCGCATCGTCGCCATCGTCGACGAAGATGTCGTGCTGCAGAGCGAGCTCGATCGCCAGATCGGCCGCGTGCAAGCGCAGTACGCATCGAGCCCGCAGCAGCTGCCGCCGCGCGACGTGCTCGAAAAGCAGGTGCTCGATCGCCTGATTCTGCAGAAGCTGCAGGTCGCGCGCGCCGACTCGACCGGTGTCAAGGTATCCGACACGGAAGTCGACGAAGCACTGACCAACATCGCCGCGCAAAACAAGATGGATCTTTCGCAGCTGCGCGGCGCCGTGCAATCGCAGGGCATGGATTACGAGCAGTTCCGCCGCAGCGTGCGCGAAGAGCTGACGGTCAATCACCTCCGCCAGCGCGTCGTGCAGAGCCGCGTGCAGGTCAGCGACGCCGAAGTCGACACGCTGCTCAAGAACGGCGCGATGCATCACGGCCAGCTGCACCTGGGCTACATCCTCGTCGCGGTGCCGGATGGCGCGACGCCGGATCAGATCGAAGCGGCGCAGAAGAAGGCCGCCGACGCCAAACAGCAGATCGACTCGGGCATGGATTTCTCGGCCGCCGCGATCCGCTTCTCCGACGCGCAGAATGCGCTGCAAGGCGGCGATCTCGGCTGGCGCAGCGGCGACGAGCTGCCGCCGGCGTTTGCCGAAATGGCCGACAAGATGCAGGAAGGCCAAGTCTCCGCGCCGCTGCGCGGCCCGAACGGATTCCACATCATCAAGGTCATCGGCAAGCGCGACGACAACGCAGCGCAGATGGTCACCGAGTATCACGCGCGTCACGTGCTGATCAAAACGACCGAGCTCGTGAACAGCGAGCAAGCCGAGAAGAAAGCCGAAGCCGTGCGCCAGCGTCTGGTCGGCGGCGAAGATTTCGCCAAGGTCGCCAAAGAAGCCTCGCAGGACGATGCCACCGCGCGCCTCGGCGGCGATCTTGGCTGGTTCTCGGGCGACGCCTATGGCACGCGCGTCGCCGAGACGATCAAGAGCCTCAAGAACGGCGAGATTTCGCAGCCGTTCCAGACCGAAGTCGGCTGGCACGTGCTGCAGCTCGTCGACACGCGCAACACCGACAAGACCGCCGATCTGCAGCGCGACCAGGCCAAGCGCATGCTCTTCCAGCGCAAGGGCGAGGACGAGTACGAAAGCTTCCTGCGCCAGATCCGCAGCGAAGCCTACGTCGAGATCCGCCTGCCCGGCGCCGCTGCTCCGAATGCGGCGCCGAAAGCCGGCGCATCCTGATCGCATGAGGACATTCCCGCGCACGCGCTCCACGCGCGGGAATTCCTGCCTTCGGCGCGGAGCGTGATGGTGAGTGCACTTACGCGCCTGGCGCTCACCGCCGGCGAGCCCGCCGGCATCGGGCCCGAGCTCATCGCCAAGCTCGCCGCGACCGACGTCGCGGCCGATCTCGTCGCGATCGGCGATCCCGATCTCATCGCCGCCGCCGCGCGCGCCGCAGGCGTCGAACTTCGCATCGAAACCTACGCGCCGGATTCGCGCATCACCGCGCGCGCGCCGCATACGCTGCGTGTGCTGCCGATGTCGCTCGGCGTCGCCGCGACACCCGGAACCCTCGATCCGCGCAACGCGCCGTACGTGCTGGCGACGCTCGCGCGCGCCGCCGACGGCGCGACCAGCGGCGAGTTCGCGGCGATCGTCACCGCGCCCGTGCACAAAGGCGTCATCAACGATGCCGGTGTCGCGTTCACCGGCCACACCGAATTCTTCGCGCAGCGCGCCAGCCGCGACGTTGTCATGATGCTGACGACGGGCGCGGGTGCCGGCGCGCGCAACGGCGGCGCGTTGCGCGTCGCGCTCGCGACGACGCACCTGCCGCTCGCCGCCGTGCCCGCGGCGATCCGGCGTGCAAGCCTCGTGCGCACGCTGCGCATCCTCTGCGACGACCTGATCGCGCGCTTTCGCATCGCCGCGCCGCGCATCGCCGTGCTCGGCTTGAATCCGCACGCCGGCGAAAGCGGCCATCTCGGCCGCGAGGAGATCGACGAGATCGCGCCGGCGATCGCGCAGATGCGCGCGGCCGGCTTCGATCTCGTTGGCCCGCTGCCGGCCGACACCGCCTTCGTGCCCGCGCAGCTTGCGCGCTTCGATGCCGTGCTCGCGATGTATCACGACCAAGGCCTGCCGGTGTTGAAACACGCCGGTTTCGGCCACGCGGTCAATGTCACGCTCGGCCTTCCTTACGTGCGCACGTCGGTCGATCACGGCACCGCGCTCGATGTCGCCGGCAGCGGCAACGCCGATGCCGGCAGCCTTATAGCCGCCACGAATCTCGCCCTCGAGCTCGCCACGCGCTGACGATCGGCGGAGCGCAGCGCGAAAGGCGTTACGATGCGGGCATGTCGCATGCCCCTTCGTTAGAACGCCACGCCACCAAGAAACGCTTCGGTCAACACTTCCTGCACGATCCCGGCATCCTCGGCAAGATCGTGCACGCGATCGCGCCGCGCCGCGGCGATGACGTCGTCGAGATCGGACCCGGCGACGGCGCATTGACCTTGCCGTTGCTGCGCGAGCTCGGAAAGCTCACCGTCATCGAGCTCGATCGCGATCTCGTGCCGCGCCTTCGCGCCGCCGCCGAAGGCGTCGGCGAGCTCACGATCATCAACGAGGACGTGCTGGGCGTCGATCTTTCCGCGCTCGCCGGCGGCAAGCGCCTGCGCGTCGTCGGCAACCTGCCCTACAACATCTCCTCGCCCATCCTGTTCCACTGCATCGATCACATCGATGCGATCGCCGACATGCACTTCATGTTGCAGAAAGAAGTCGTCGAGCGCATGGCGGCCGCGCCCGGCAGCAAGGTCTATGGTCGTCTTTCGGTGATGCTGCAGCTCGTCTGCCGCGTCGATCCGTTGCTGCGCGTGCCGCCCGGCGCGTTCCGTCCGCCGCCGAAAGTCGATTCGGCCGTCGTGCGCCTGACGCCGCGTCCGCCTGCGGAACGCCCGGACGTCGACGGCGCGCTCGTCGCGCGCGTCGTCAAGGCCGCGTTCGGACAGCGGCGCAAGACGCTGGCGAATGCGCTGCACGGTGTCGCCAGCGCAGAACAGATCGAATCGTCGGGCATCGAGCCGCGCGTGCGCGCCGAGCAGCTGGCGCCGGCCGCGTTCGTCGCGCTGGCGAGGACGATCGCCGCGGAAAACCCCTAGTTTCCGCGGCGAAACGAAGCGATTCGCGGCGGGACGAGCGTCCTCCTTGCCCGAAGCGCGCCGCTCACGGAAAATCAGCCCATGACCGACCGGAAACCCTACGACATCGCGATCTCCGTCGACACGCGTTTCCTCGACGATCAATCCGCGCCGTCCGACAACCGCTACGCGTTCGCGTACACGATCACGATCGAGAATCGCGGCACGGTCGGCGCGCGTCTTCTGTCGCGGCATTGGGTGATCACCGACGGCAACGGCAAGGTGCGCGAAGTGCGCGGCGACGGCGTCGTCGGCGAGCAGCCCTGGGTGCGACCGGGCGACGACTACGAATACACGTCCGGCGCGGTGCTCGAGACCGCGCTCGGCACGATGCGCGGCAGCTACGAGATGGTCGCAGACGATGGCACGCATTTCGCGGCCGACATTCCCGCGTTCGTGCTATCGGTGCCGAGGACGCTGCACTGATGGCGACCTGGGCCATCGGCGATATCCAAGGTTGTCACGACGAGCTTGTCCGCCTGATCGAAAAGATCCGCTTCGATCCCGCCAGCGATCGCCTGTGGTTCTGCGGCGATCTGGTCAATCGCGGCGGCCAGTCGCTGGCCGTGTTGCGTCTGGTGAAATCGATCGGCGATCGCGCGACCGTCGTGCTCGGCAATCACGATCTCTCGCTTCTCGCCGTCGCCGAGCGCAAGCGCGAAGATCAGGCGCGCGTCAACCCGGAATTGCGCGAGGTGCTGTTCGCGCCGGATCGCGACGAGCTTCTGGCGTGGCTTCGTCAGTGCAGTCTTCTGCATCTCGATCGCGAGCTCGGTTTCCTGCTCGTGCACGCCGGCTTGTTTCCGCGCTGGACGATCGAACAAGCCATCGAAGCGGCGCGCGAAGTCGAGGAACGCTTGCGCGGCGAAGGCTATCGACGCCTCCTGAAGCAGCTCTTCGGCAACAAGCCGGATCTTTGGAATCCGAAACTGCATGGCGTCGATCGCCTGCGCGCCAGCATCAACGTGTTCACGCGCATGCGCTACTGCGACGTGCGCGGGCGCATCGCGTTCGGCGAGAAAGGCGCGCCCGGCACGCAGCGGCCCGGACTCTATCCCTGGTACGAAGTGCCGGGACAATCCAAGCGCGACGTGCGCATCGTGTGCGGACATTGGTCGACGCTCGGTCGTTTCTGCGGGCTTGGCGTGTATGCGATCGATACCGGCTGCGTGTGGGGCGGATCGCTGACGGCACTGCGCCTGGATGCCGGCGCGGAACCCGAATTCGTCGCGATCAAATCGGATCGCAAGCCGCCACAAGGCAAAGAACAGGATTGAAGCGCCTTCAGCGTCGATCGTAATCGACGAACGCGAACCCGAATTCGTGACGCGCATCCGCGGCGTGCGCTTCGCGGAAAATCTCGATCCATTCGCGCGGATCGAATTGCGGAAAGAACGCGTCAGCGTCTTCGACGGCCGTGTCGACCCAGGTGAGGTGAAGTCGCGTCGCGTGCGGTAGTGCCAGCGCATAGACCTCGCCGCCGCCGATCACGGCGAGCTCGTCATCGCCGGCGACGGCCATCGCCTCGTCGATCGAACGCACGGCGCGCTGCCCGGCGAACGGCGCCTCGCCGCTTCGCGTCAGCACCAGATTGGTTCGGCCCGGCAACGCGCGGCCGATCGCGAGCGCCGTCTTGCGGCCCATCAGCGTCGGCTTGCCGAGCGTCAGCGCCTTGAAGCGCTTGAGATCGTCCGGCAGGTGCCACGGCATCTCGCCGCCGCGGCCGATGGCGTGATTGCGGTCGAGCGCGGCGATCAGCGAGAGCATTCGCGCATTGTGACGATCGCGCGCGCGCCTGTCAGCCGCCTCGAAAGCGAGACTTCCGACACTGATGCCACCGCGAGTGCTTGCGCATAGTCGCCGCATCGCAATCGCCACGGGGAACGACGATGACGCCTGCCTTGCTCGTACTGCTCGGACTTTCCGCTGCCGACACGCCATCGACGCTGCCCGCAGTGTTCGAAGCCGATCTCGTTCGGGTGACGCCCGAGACGATCGACGGCAAGAAGATGACGCTCTACACCGATACTGGCGGCGGTCTTTTCCTGACCGGCGCGGCGGTCGAGCGCCTCGACATCAAAGCCGAGACGGTTTCCGGCCCGCCCAATCCGGACGGCAGCCCGTCGAAACGCCAGCTTGCCGAGCTTCCGGATTTCAAGATGGAAGCGTGGATTCCGGCGCCGCTCGGCAACGGCGCCAAGTTCGGCGTCATGCCGACGGACATGGCGCAGAAGCAAGGTTTCAGCGAAGACGGCATGCTCGGCCAGGCGTGGTTCGGCGGACGCGTGTGGACCTGGGACTATCCGGGAAAACATCTGCGGCTCGAAGGCGACGAATGGAAAGCCGACGCTTCGGCGACGCGCATTGCGCTCGGTTTCAGGAAAGACGGCGACGGCGAGCGCGCGATGAATTTTCCGCGCATCACGATCCACGTCGACGGCAAGCCGATCGACGTGCTCCTCGACACCGGCGCGATGACGACGCTCACGCCCAAGGCATTGCAGGCGCTCGCGGATCACGGCCCCGCCGAGCGCGCGACCAGCATGATCGTCGACAGCCAGTTCCAGGCCTGGCGCACCGCGCATCCGCAATGGCGCGTTATCGAAGGCGCACAGGCGCAGACGGATTCGCCGATGATCGAAGTGCCCGAAGTCGAGATCGCTGGCGCGAAGATCGGGCCGGTCTGGTTCACGTGGCGTCCCGACAAGAATTTCCACGACTACATGTCGAGCATGATGGACCAGCGCATCGAAGGCGCGATCGGCGGCAATGCGCTGTCGCACTTCGTGATGACGGTCGATTATCCCGGCGCGGCCGCGTATTTCCGCTGCGTGCGCGACTGCAAGGCTAAACCGCGACCGGCGCCCTGATCGCCGCATGCGGCTCGTAGCCGGCGATCGCGACGTCCTCGTAGCGGAAGTCGGACAGCAAGCGCACGTCGGGATTCAGCACGAGCTTGGGCAACGGACGCGGATCGCGCGCGAGTTGCTGGCGCGCCTGCTCGAAATGATTCGAATAAAGATGCGCGTCGCCCAGCGTGTGCACGAAGTCGCCCGGCGCGAGGCCGCACACTTGCGCGACCATCTGCGTCAACAGCGCGTAGCTTGCGATGTTGAACGGCACGCCGAGGAAGATGTCGCCGGAGCGCTGATAGAGCTGGCAAGAAAGCCTGCCTTCGGCGACGTAGAACTGGAACAGCGCGTGACACGGCTGCAGCGCCATCTTCGGAAGATCGGCGACGTTCCACGCGCTGACGATGAGCCGGCGCGAATCCGGATTGCGGCGGATCTCCTCGACGACCCAAGCGATCTGATCGACGACGCGACCGTCCGGGCACGACCACGATCGCCACTGCTTGCCGTAGACGGGACCGAGATCGCCGTCGGCATCGGCCCATTCGTCCCAGATCGAGACGCCGTTGTCCTTGAGATAGCGGATATTCGTCTCGCCGCGCAGAAACCAGATCAATTCGTGCACGATTGATTTCAGGTGCAGCTTCTTCGTCGTGACCAGCGGAAAGCCTTCGGCGAGATCGAAGCGCATCTGCCGGCCGAACACGCTGCGCGTGCCGGTGCCGGTGCGATCGGATTTTTCGGCGCCGTGTTCGAGCACGTGGCGAAGCAGATCGAGATACTGGCGCATCAGGCGGCCTTCTTCTGCGGAATATCCTGCGCCGCTTCGGCCGCCGGCGGCAACAGCGTCGGCGCGCGGCGCGACATCCACAGGAGGATAACGCCGACGAGGATCAGCGGGATCGATAGGATCTGCCCCATCGTCAGCCAGTCGAACGCGACGAAGCCGAGCTGCACGTCGGGCTCGCGCACGAACTCGACCGAGAATCGGAACAAGCCGTACAAGAGCGCGAACAGACCGGACACGGCATAGCGCGGACGCGGCTTGCGCGAGTACAGCCACAGCACCGCGAACAGCACGATGCCTTCGAGGCAGAATTCGTATAGCTGCGAAGGATGCCGCGCCTCGTTGTCGAGCTCGCCCGCGAGATACATCTGGTAGAGCGCATCGCGTGTCTTCTCGAGCGATTCCAGCGCACGCGGGAAAATCATTCCCCACGGCACGTCGGTGTGGCGTCCCCAGAGCTCACCGCCGATGAAATTGCCGAGGCGCCCGAGCCCGAGCCCGATCGGAACCAGCGGCGCGATGAAATCTACCGCATCGAAAAAATTGAGCTTGCGCCGCCGCGTCCAGATCAGCGCCGCGGCGAGCACACCGAGCAGCCCGCCGTGGAACGACATGCCGCCTTCCCAGACGCGGAACAGGCTGGCCGGATGTTGGACCAGCTCGCTCGTGTCGTAAAAGACCATGTAGCCGATGCGCCCGCCGAGGATCACGCCGAGCATCAGATAGAACGCCAGATCGGAGAACTGATCGGCCGTCACCGGCAAGCGCCCGGCCGCACGCCGCCGCTGCCCGAGCCACCACGCGGCGGCGAAGCCGATCAGGTACATGATTCCGTACCAGTGCACCTGGACCGGGCCGATCGAGAAGGCGATCGGGTTGATGTCGACGAAGTAGTGCAACCAACAATCTCCTTGCAGCAACTAGTTTTCGTCGCCGAGTCGCGGAATGGTATTCAAATACATTTTGCCTGCCGCCTCGAAACGCGCTGCATGACGACGGGCTATGATAGCAACGTGGTGCCTGGGAATTGAGATTGCGGGTACGGAAGGGGGATTTCGTCGCATGAAAGTGCACTCGAGCTTGGCGTTGGCTCTCCTAGCGCAGGCACTCACGATATCCGCTCATGCCGCCCACCCGAAAGCCCTCGACGTGGCGTCCGGTGACTTCGCAGCGATCGCCGGACACGTCACTTTCGCGGACGGCAGCAATGCCGGTGGAGTCTGGGTCACCTTTGACTCGGATGTATCGAGTTTCATGATGCAAACGCGCCCGGACGGCTCTTACGAGTCTTCAGGCATCGCACCGGACGCCTATCGCGTTTGCGCCGGCGGCTTCATCGCGGGTGCCGTCACCCAGTGCTTCGATCACTACGATCAGACACTGCCAATAACGACGCCCCAATACACGCCCGTTAGCGTCGCGGCCGGCGAAACACGCAAAGGTATCGATTTCGAGCTTTCGCGCGGAGGATCGATCTCTGGACATCTGATCGACGCGCATTCGGGTCTTCCGCTCGCGGGCATGAGCGCATCGATACTCGTCTATGACTCGGCTGCGACAAATTTCGGCTGGGCTAGCGTCGTCGCCGACGATGCCGGCATTTACCGTGTCAGCGGAATACCCACCGGAGATGTCTATCTCACGATGGCGGTCGGGCAACCCTTCACCGACGCCGCACAAGTGTATCCGGGCATTGTGTGCGAGACAGAGTGCGATGTGACCGCCGGCCAGCTCATCCCGGTCGCCGTGGGTGGGGAGACTCCGGACATCGATTTCGCCTTGCATCCGCAAGCGACGATTCGTGGTCGAATCACCGACGCGGCCACGGGAGAGCCTATCGCCGGCACGGTAGTAAACGCGTACAGGCCGTATCCGCCATTCGGGGTCTTCCTCCTATCGACAAGCTCTCAGCCCAGCGACTCCTCGGGAAATTATCGGCTGTATGTATTCGCCGTGGACGAGGGAACTGCGTACCACCTCGCTACGTCACTGGGCGCACCGCATATCGACGTTACCCACCCGAATATTCCCTGCATCAACAGCGACTGTGTCACGCAAGGCGACACCACGCTGGTGCAACTCGGCGATGACATCGGATCCATTGACTTTCAGATGCCTTTAGGCAGCGCGATGACCGGAGTTGTTCGCGATGCGTTGTCCGGCGCTCCGTTGCTCGGCCACATCACGATCTTCGGTGCCGACGGCAATCCAGTCTGGTTTGGTGGCACCGACCAAAACGGCGGGTATGAAAGCGCCGCATGGTTTCCGGGGACCTACTACATAGAAGCGCGCGCGTTCGAAGGGCCACAAGCTTGCGCTGTCTACCTCGATCGCAGCTGTCCGAATCCTGCCGATACCATTCTGTCGGTCGGACCCACACCGATCGCGTTGCAGCTTGGCGAAGTGCGCTCCGGTATTGATTTCTACCTCGATACGAACGAGCTGTTTCGCGGAACCTTCGAAACGATGCGATGAGGCGGACAAGACCTCGACGATCGGACTCCAGGCTTGACCTCGCCTCCGTGTTCCAAAACGGCTTCGAGCCTTGTAGCCGCGAAGCCGGATCAACTATGGAACATCGATCTCGAATGCCTCGCTGAAGATCGTTTCGAAATCGACCGGCGTCGGCTGATAGCGATCCTGAAAGTCGCCGTTGCCGAGCTGGCCGAAAACGCCCGCTCCCCAGCATTCGACGCCGTAGTCGTTGTCGGTTTTCGCGCATGAATGCGCGAATCCGGACACGACGTTGAGCGGGACCAGTCCTTGTATGGCGGTCGGCACATCGCGGTCGTCGCCTTGGCCATTGCCGAGACGACCGTTTGCGCCGGCACCCCAGCACATCACATAGTCGTCGAGGAAAGCTCCGGCATGCACGACCGCGCAGGTATGCTGACTGCCGACTTGCACCGTCTGCGGTTCTGCCAATACGTCGACCCATTGCGGCTCGAGCTGCTGCACCTGCGAGCCGATGCCAAGCTGGCCGTGATTGTTGCTGCCCCAGCAGTAGAGATCATGGCCGAGCGTGATCGCGCAGGTGTGCAGCCCGCTCGGACTGATCGACATCAGCTGGCTGATGCCGAATACCGGCGTCGGCACGTAACGGTCGGTCGTCGTTCCGTCGCCGAGCTGTCCGTTGCTGTTCTGGCCCCAGCAGCGCGCGGTGCGATCGGCCATGATCGCGCACGTGTGCGCGTAGCCGGCGTTGAGCGAAATGAGGCCGCCGACGATGCCCTCGACAAACTGAGGAACGTAGACTGGCGCGCCAGCGGTGCCGTTGCCGATTTCACCGTTCTGGTTGTCGCCCCAACAGAATGCAAGCTCGCCCTGGCTAGGGCTGCTGGTCCGCGCGCACGTATGCTGAAACCCGGCGCTAATGGTGGTGACCGACGTCAGATTCTGCACGGGCGTCGGAACAAGCTTGTCGAACGCGGTGCCGTCGCCGAGCTGGCCGAAGCCATTGCTGCCCCAGCATTTCAGCGTCCCGTCCAGAAGCAGCGCACAGGTATGCGCATGTCCGGCGCTGATCAGCGAAACATTCGAGAGATTTCTCACCAGCGTCGGATGACGCCGGTCGACCCGCGTGCCGTCGCCGAGCTGGCCGTGATCGTTGTTGCCCCAGCAGACGACCGAGCGGTCCGAGCGCAGTAGGCAACTGTGGTTGCCGCCGGCGACGAGCTGCGAGGCATGCGCCGTCGAGCCGGTCGCGAAGAAGAGTGCAATCAATGCAATAGCAGCAACGAACGATGAAGAGAATCGAACGAACGACATGGCACACCCCCAGTTTTCCGTAGCATTTCCTTAGTACGGAAAACCTGGAGGGGGACCGCCACCGGGCGATCTCGTGAAGGCCTGCCGAGAACCACGCTCAGGCCGGCAGCACGCGGCAGACGAATCCTTTGAGGTAGTCGGTCTCCGGAATCGCCGGATGCACCGGATGATCCGGCCCCTGCTGCAGCGAAATCAGCGATTGCACCTGCCGATCGAGATGGCGCGCGCCTTGCTGCACCGATTCGAGCAGCGCTGCGCGCGGCATGTGGTACGAGCACGAGCAGGTCACTAGAACGCCGTCTTTCGCGAGCACTTGCATGCCGAGCTCGTTGATACGCCGATACGCAAGGCGCCCTTCGGCGAAATCCTTCTTGCGCTTGACGAACGCGGGCGGATCGAGAATGACGACGTCGAAGCGCTCGCGCGCTTCGCGCAGTGCTTTGAGATGATCGAACGCATCCGCGCGCACGGCACGCACGCGGTCGGCGAAACCGTTGCGCTCGGCGTTGCGTCCGATCGCGTCGACGGCCGCTTGCGAGGCGTCGACGCAAACGACTTCGCTCGCGCCGAACGCCGCGGCACGCATGCCCCACGCGCCAAGATAGCTGAACACATCGAGCACCCGCTTGCCGGCGACGAGCCGCGCGAGCCGATCGCGATTCTCGCGCTGATCGTAGAACCAGCCGGTCTTCTGTCCGCCAACGGGGTCGATCTCGAACTCGAGCCCGCCTTCGCGCACGATGGCCGGCGCGCCATATTCGCCGTAACCCAGATCGGCGTAGCTCGGCAGATTTTCTAGCGTGCGCACGGACGCATCGTTCTTCCACCAGAGCTGGCGCGGCTTCAGAACTTTCGCGATGGCTTCGGTGATCGAATCCTTGATGCGCTCCATGCCCGCCGTCGTGATCTGGCCGACGAGGACATCGCCGAAACGATCGAGCGTGAGGCCCGGCAATCCGTCCGATTCGCCGAAGACGAGTCGGTAATACGGTTCCGCGTAAAGCCGCTCGCGCAACGCGAGCGCGACATTGAGCCGATGCACGATCAACGAACGATCGAACGCATGATCGAGCCCGCGCGTGACGAGCCGCGCCGCGATCAGCGAATTCGGATTGACGTAGCCGACGCCGATGGCTTTGCCTTGATGATCGATGATCGCGCAGGTTTCGCCGGGCTCGAATCCGGTCAGCGGCGAGCGCTTGACGTCGACTTCGTTCGAGAACACCCAAAGATGCCCGGCGCGCAGCCGCTGATCTTCGCCGCGCTTCAAGTAGAGAGCGGGATATTCGACATCGTCGGCCACGACCACTTTCCGTTCAGCGGAGGACGCGCACGGTAGCGGCTCCGCTCGCGCGGGACAAGCTCAAGTAGACTGCGATCGCCATGCCGAACCGACTCTCCCGCGAAACGAGCCCGTATCTGCGCCAGCATGCGGACAATCCGGTCGACTGGTGGCCGTGGAGCGACGAGGCGCTCGCAGCCGCGCGCGAAACGGGCAAGCCGATCCTGCTTTCGATCGGCTACGCCGCGTGTCATTGGTGTCACGTGATGGCGCACGAAAGCTTCGAGGACGAAGCGACCGCGCGCGTCATGAATGCGCTCTACATCAACATCAAGGTCGATCGCGAGGAACGTCCCGATCTCGACAAGGTGTATCAGCTTGCGCATCAAGCGCTCGCGCGGCGCGGCGGCGGATGGCCGCTGACAATGTTCTTGACACCCGACGATCGACTGCCGTTCTTCGCCGGCACGTATTTCCCGAAGGCGCCGCGCTATGGGATGCCGGCATTCGTGCAGGTACTCGAAGGCGTACGGCGCTGGTTCGACGAGAAGCCGAACGAAGTGCGCGCGCAGAACGCGTCGCTCGCCGCATTTCTCGCCGAGCACGGACGCACCGAAGCGCACGCCGACGCGCTCGACGATCGTCCGATCAGGATCGCGCTCGAGCGCATCGCCGCCAGTTTCGATGCCGAGAACGGCGGACATTCCGGAGCGCCGAAATTTCCGCACGCGAGCGAGATCGAGCTGATGCTTGCCGCAGGTGGCGAAGCCGAGCGCACGATGGCGCAGAAAACGCTGTCGACGATGGCCGAGCGCGGTCTTCGCGACCATCTCGGCGGCGGATTCTTCCGCTACTGCGTCGACGCGCAATGGGACATTCCGCATTTCGAGAAGATGCTTTACGACACGGCGCAGCTGTTGCCGCTGTATGCGCGTGCCGCGCACGATGCCGCGTTCGCAGCCGCTGTGCGCGACGCGGGATCATGGCTCGTCGGCGAGATGAGCGCACGCAGCGGTGGGTTCTTCAGCTCATTGGACGCGGATTCCGAAGGCGAGGAAGGCCGCTATTACGTCTGGGATCGCGACGAGATCCGCGCCCATCTCGATGCCGACGAGTACGCCGTGATCGAGCGCCGCTTCGGCCTCGATCGCGCGCCGAATTTCGAGGGCCACGCGTGGCACTTGCGTGTGGTCGCGACGATGGACGACGTGGCACGCGCCCTAGGCCTTGATCTCGCGACCGCCGACGCGATATGGCAGCGCGCACGCCAGCGCTTGTTGTCGATTCGGGGGGCGCGGATCCGTCCGGCGCTCGACGACAAGATCCTGACCGCGTGGAATGCGTTGATGATCGCCGGCGTAGCGCGCGCAAGCCTCGCGTCGCCCGGCGACTTCCAAGCGCTCGCCGACGAAGCCGAGCGCGCGCTCGATTTCCTCCATTCGGATCTCTGGGTCGACAGCAAGCTCCACGCTTCGCACGCGCGCGGACAAACCAAGTTCGCCGCGTATCTGGACGATCATGCGTTCCTCCTCGATGCGCTTCTCGCGATGCTGCAGCTGCGCTGGAAGCGGCGCGATCTCGAATGGGCGATCGCGCTCGCCGATAACCTGTTGACGCGTTTCGAAGATTCCGAAAGCGGTGGCTTCTGGTTCACCGCGCACGACGCCGAACCGCTGCCGCAACGACCGAAGCCGTTCATGGACGAATCGCTTCCTTCCGGCAACGGCGTCGCCGCGCGCGCGCTGCTGGCGCTCGGCCATCTCACGGGCGAGGCGCGCTATCTCGATGCCGCGGAACGCACGCTCCGCGCCGGCTGGGCGGCGCTGGCGGAGTATCCGCACGCGGGATGCACCTGGCTGCTCGCGCTCGGCGAGTATCTGCGTCCGCGCGCCTACCTCGTCGTGCGCTATGCCGACGAGAACGAGGCGCGTGCATGGCGCAACGAAGCGGCGCGAAGCGCCGAGCACATCGATGCGTATTTCATTCCTGCAACCGAAACCGGTCTTCCGGGAACGCTTGGCGCCGAGAGCGCGACCGGGCACACGGTCGCGTACCTTTGCCGCGGAACGTCATGCGGTCCACCGCTCCGCGAGCTGCGCGCTTTTGTGGACGCACTTCGCAATCCTGGGTGATCGCGCATTGCGCGTCTGAGCGATCGGGCGCAGTCTGCGTGCATGCTTTCGCGCCTGCTCGTTCCGCATTTCATCGCGCTCGTCTCGCTGACGAGCGGCGCCGCGTGCGCGGCCACGATCGAGATTTCGCCGGACGATGATTTCCGCTCAGCGATGCAAGGCCTCGATCCGGGCGACACGCTGATCATGCACGGCGGAACCTATCTCCTTTCGAATTATTTCGAGCTCGATCTCGCCGGCACCGCGCAGCAGCCGATCACGATCCGCGCCGCGACCGGCGAAAACCCGATACTCCACTACGTCGACGACGGGCAGAACATCGTCAATGTCGCGAATTCGAGCTTTCTCGTCTTCGACGGCATCGAATTCAGCGGCGGATCGCGCGGCATCCGCCTGACCAATTCGTCCGACATCACGATCCGCAACTGCCACGTGCACGACACCGCGGCCAATTCGATCAGCGCCAACGACGGCGGCAATGTCTACGCGCGCCTCGTCATCGTGCACAACGAGATCGATCACGCCGGCGACACCGCCGAAGGCCTTTATCTCGGTTGCAACGACGACGCGTGCCGCGTGCACGACTCGCTGATCGCGAACAACTACATCCACGACATGAACGGTCCGACTGTCACGCAAGGCGACGGCATCGAGATCAAGACCGGCAGCTACGCCAACATCGTGCGCGACAACGTCATCCACGACACCGCGTATCCCGGCATCACGCTCTATCATGTCAACGGCAACGGCGCGCCCAACATCATCGAGCGCAATCTCGTCTGGAACAGTGGCGACAACGGCATCCAGGTGACCGCCGACGCGATCGTGCGCAACAACATCGTGCTCAGCGCCGCGGCGGCCGGCATCGGCATCCATGCCTCGCAAGGCGGCAACGTCGACAACCTCACGATCGTCAACAACACCGTCATCAAGGCGAACGGCGATGCGCTCCATGTCAGCGATGTCGCCGGGCCCGTATTGATCGCCAACAACGCGCTATACGCACCGAACGGCAATGCCGTGTTCGCGAATGGATCGACGAATCTCGTCACGATGATCGCCAACGTCGGCACGGGATCGCTGAGCGGCGTATCCGACGGCTTCGATGCGAGCGGCGACATCGCGACGGATTTCACATCGGCGAGCTACTCCGGTGCGCCGCCGCAGGATCTGGTTCCGCCTGCGGGCCGACTCGTCGGTGGCGCCGACGCCACGAACCTGCCGACCGACGACTTCAACGCGATGTCGCGCAATCCGCAGCTCGACATCGGTGCCTATCGGAGCAATGCGTCGGGCAATCCGGGCTGGCCGCTGCAGGCGGGATTCAAAACATTCGATCCCGTCTTCGCAAACGGCTTCGAGACGCTTTAGCTTTTGAGCAGCGACGAACGGCCGCTCACAGCAACACCGGCCTGTCCGGCAACTCGTCTGCATTTCGCTGGCCGTTCGAAGGGAAATGCCGCGCCAGCAATTCGGTGATCGCGGCGACACCCGCGAGCGCACCCTTCTCGTAGTCGCCCGCGGCGAAATCGCGCTGCATCAGCGCGCATACGCCAACCCATTCCGTTTCGGCGACCTTCGCCGCAATGCCGCGGTCGGCGACGATCTCGATCGCGTGCTCTGCGATCAGCACGTAGACGAGCACGCCGGTGTTGTGTTGCGTGTTCCACACGCGCAGGGTCGCGAACGCTTCGTGCGCTCGCTCGCGCGCGGTGCGTCGCGCGAAGACTTCACGCAGTGGCAAGCCGCCTTCGACGGCGAAGCAGATTTCTCCAAGATGACGGTGCTCGCTTTCGGCGATCGCGTGCTGGATCGCATCGAGCGTCGCGGACGGAAAGTGACGCTCGGCGCTCCTCTGCGAAAAAAGATGATTCAGCCAGCGCATGTTGCGTTCCTCACCAGCTGCCCGAAGCGCCGCCGCCGGCGGACATTCCGCCGCCGCCGCTGAAGCCGCC
>Ga0068859_100003140_pt1 | contig 16798 bp, 20 predicted proteins | sample KBSSwiS22_FD_66585 | JGI IMG/M metagenome (GOLD analysis project Ga0068859, IMG submission 66585) | Switchgrass rhizosphere microbial communities from Kellogg Biological Station, Michigan, USA - KBS Switchgrass S2-2 | ecosystem: Host-associated > Plants > Roots > Rhizosphere > Soil ...
GGCGGCGCGATAAAGGCGAGTGCGACGGGATCCCCGCACCCCTCCTTATCGGCCGGGGAGGGGCAGCGGCAAGCGTCCTGCAGCGAGCCATCCTCGTTTCGCGCCCGGCGAGCCGCCGCGTGTCGCTGCCGGCTGAGCCCCGAAAAAACGTCTGTGGACGTCCATGGATGATAATAAAATCAATGGGCGCTTAGTATCTCAGAATGACAGCACTTAAACACTTGATCTAATCGGATCTTGCGGTTTTCTCTGCTGACGACATAAATGGCAGCAGAGTAGTGCAGGATCAATCACTCGTCCGCCTCACCGACAGCCAGAGAGGATGTCTGCTCCTCGTTCTTGCAGGCGCCACTTCAAAAGAAATCGCGCCGCTCCTCGGCCTGACCTTTCGCACCGTCGATCAATATCTTCACGAAGCTCAGTAAGAATTGGGTGCGTCAGCTCGTCGCGAGGCGGCCCGAGCCTTTGCTTCCAAGATCGACGAGGTCGAGTTGAAGCGTCTTCAACTGAAATTCCCGGCGCTTGCTGAGGTCGCGATGCCGCGACAAATCCCGTCTTCATCCGAAACGCAGGAGCGACACAGATCGGCATGGGATCGAGCCCTAGCGAAGCTGCGTCCTCCGCCACTAGGAGGAGACACCCATGACCTAAGAGGGTTTGCGCGACTTCTCGAAATGTCGCGTGCAGCCCTGTACATGGCTGCATTCATGAGTGGTCTGGTTCTGTTGCTGGCGGGTATGCTGAAGCTGCTCAACTGACCACCTCCATCATCATCACCAATTGTTGACGCGCCATGGACTGGTGCAGGGAGATAGCTCATGCCGCAATTTGACCGTAACAAAGCCGCCGCGGTGGCACGAGAGACCCAGAACGCCTTTATTTCATTTGACGCTGCCTATCCGAGTGCCCTGCAGCTGGCGACATCGGTCCTCGAGGCCAAGCACGGTTCGACATCGTCTTGCAGCAGCGGCTGGGTGCGGGCCTCTTTGCCGGCGAAGGGTTCATCCTGCAGCGCGTGACCGGCCCGGGCACTGTGTGGCTCGATCTCTCCGGAGAGGTCATCGAAAAGACGCTGGCGCCAGGCGAACGGCTCAGGGTGCACGCTGGCCACATTGGCATGCAGGAGCCGACCATCAATGTTGACATTCAGATGGTGCGCGGCTTTCGCAACGTCCTGTTCGGCGGTGAAGGACTGTTCCTCGCAACGCTGACCGGCCCTGGCAGGATCTGGTTACAGTCCATGCCCATCCTCAATCTTGCCGAGGAGATCGCGCGCCATCTTCCGTCGAATGAAGCCGCCGATGCGGGCATTGGCGCAGGCGTCGGGCGAATGATCGGCGGCGGTGCGGCCGGCGCCGCCATCGGCGGTATTCTCGGTGGCATTCTGGGCAACGAATGACCGCAGGCTTGACTGCTTAGCGCCTTATAAACGGTCATAGATCGAAGCTGCCACGGTTCCAAATGCCAACAGGCCGATCAAGCCGTGATGTTGGCTTACAAGGTCGTTAAAAGAGCGGGGACGCCATTGTCAGCAAATTGTCGAAAAACTGCCTCGGCAGCGAGCGTGCCGCGACGTCCCGGTGATTGACTTCAGGCGCATCTGCCAGCCATCTTTTTTGGTGCTCGCCGATGGCGGCGGAAACCTCATCGGACGCTAGTAGTACATTATTCTCGAAGTTCAGGTCTAGGCTCCGACGATCCATGTTCGCGGATCCGACTAGTGCTAGCTTGTCGTCAATGACCAGCGTTTTCGCGTGTAGAAGACCACCGCGAAATTCGTGAATACGTACGCCCGATCGAGCGAGCGCCGGATAATAAGCGCGACTGATTGCGCCCAAGATCGAGCTGTCGTTTCGTCTCGGAAAGATGATTGTGAGCCGCACGCCACGCCGTGCAGCGGCGACTATGGCCTCAAGCAGTGGAGGGTCCGGCGCAAAATATGGGGTGGTGATGACGGCGCTGTCGCGCGCTGCGGCTAACAGGGCTACGAAAATATCCGTCATGGTGGCACGAGGTGAAAGTGGCCCGGTTCCAACGGCGATCGCAGCAAAACCGTCTGATGGCGATGGAGGAAGGTCGGCTGGGAACATGGGCCTCATGTCTTCGCCGGTTTCGGCCATCCATGCAGAGGCAAAGATCAGTTCGGCTTGACGTGCGACGGGTCCTTCATAACGGACGAGAATGTCTACCCATGGCGCGAATTTGCGTTTCGGCAGAAATGCCGGATCAGCGCAATTCTGACTGCCACACCAAGTGACACGACCATCGACAACGACGATCTTGCGGTGGTTGCGCAGATCGGTGCGATGGCCGGCAATAAGGCCAAGGCCGAGCGGAGCCGGCAGGGAAACGCAAAGACGCGCTCCCGCCTGATGCATCGCCTTCCAGTGACGCGAGCGGATCAACTCGCGAGATCCAATCGCGTCGGCGACGATGCGGCAGATGACGCCGCGCTGAGCGGCCCGGCAGACCGATTCGACGACCTTCGAGCCGTTTCGATCAGGCAGCCATATATAAAAGGACAGATGCACCGTTTGAGAGGCGGCGTCGATGTCGGCAACGATCATCTCAATTGCTGCATCTGCTCCAGGAGCGACCCGCGCGGCGTTGCCGGTCGATACCTGCCATCGGGCTGCCGCTTCACAGGTGCGAAACGGGTTTTGAATCTCGGGAGGAAGCGAATGTCCCGTCGCCGGTGGGGCATAGGGAAGCAGTGCTTCATAGGCTTCGCGAGCGCGCCGACGGAAAGCTGGAGAGATCCATGGTTCGCCGAACAGGAGGTACAGAATGGTTGCTATACCCGGCAGCGCTAGCAGAAGGAGGAGCCAGGCCGCGCGCGCATAGGCATCGCGGCCTTGCAATAGAACCGCGCGAACGATGACCGCGAGATGGAGGGCGCCAAGCACCAGCCACACCGCACCCTTTAAGCTGACCATTTTCTCTCCGCCCGCGTCGCACTCCGACCGAGATGCAAGGTAGCGATAGGACCTGGAATGACCAGCGCGTGTATGCTCCGGCTTGACTCATATGCTGGCAGATAGGACCACCGGTCTTCAGGAAAGCGCCTCAATTTCGGCCATTAAGGGTCCACGGCGGATGACCTGAAAGCGGACATCGGACGAGCAGGCCGACCATGGCCGCAATGTTGGACACAAGAGGCTCTCTGGACCACCGTCGGCCATCTCCTCGATCACTTCAGCTCGGAAGAATGCCGAAACTACCTCGAGAACTCCGGCTATGCGTTCGACTAAGGCGAAAATGCTCTATATCGCTGGCAGGGCGTAGGAGATCAGCGTGTCGCTGACCGGCGGCGAAAAGCCTGGATATCCGCCGGCCGGAACCACGACAAACTGCCGCCCACTCGCTTTCGACCAGTAGATCGAAGGCGTGGATTGCGCGCTCGCGGGCAGGCGCGCCTGCCACAATTTGCGCCCGGTGGACGTCTCATATGCGCGGATGGTCCGTTCCTTCGCCGCGCCGATGAAGGTTGCGCCCCCTGCAGTGACGACCGCTCCGCCGAGATTGGGCGTACCCATGGGGATAGGCAGCTTGATCGCAATCCAGAACGGTCCGCTGTCGCGCGACGTCCCAAGTGGATGGCTCCAGACGATCCTGCCTGTTTTCAGGTCGACGCCGCTGACTTGGCCCAACGGCGGTTGCTGGCACGGCAGGCCGATGGGGGAGAGGAAGGGCGTAACGTCGGCGGCATAAGGCGTCCCGCGCTGCGGCACTGCCCCGCCGACATAACTCTCGTGTTCTGGCGTGATGGGGCGCAGCCCGCGCCGGTTGGCCTCGTCACGACGCAACAGCCGGTTGTAGTTGCTGATCTGGTTGTTGTTGACAATCATGATCCGGCGGGTCGGATCGATCGCAACGCTTCCCCAGTCGATCCCGCCGATATATCCCGGCCAGGTGATCGTCGGACGGTCGAGGCCGATCGGCGTCAACGTTCCATCGAACCGGGCCGCGCGAAACATGATGCGGCAAATCAGTTTGGTCGAAGGGTGTTAATCCCCACATGCGCGCTTCGGTGGTCGCGGTCCGGCGAAATCGGGAAGGGCAGGAGAAAAGGGCTGGGTGGACGCGAGCCGCTCGCCGGGCACGCCATCCGTGGGAACCTTGCGCTCGACGATCGGCAACAATGGCCGCCCCGTCCGCTACGCGCTGATCTGGAACCCCCCGCGACTGAGCCGCACCGCCCCGCGCCGGGTAACCAGCGCAGGGCTTTTTCATGCGCGTACTGAGCCCCAGGAGGTGGGCGGAGGAGGGGCTTTCCACTCACGAAGGACGAGCATCCGGCGGCGGACCAACCGCGTCAAGGACGGCGGGCCCCCCCATTTTGCTTCGCAAAATCGTCACCCCCGCGGCCGCTTCGCGGTCCCTGACCCGGCTCGCCCGCCACCGGATCAAGCCTCCTGTCTTGAATTTGAGGAGGCGAAGATGAGCATCGAACAGCAGATCGAGGAGCTGCGCGCCGAGTTGCGGGCGTGCGATGAGGAGGGCGAAATTGCAATGATCAGAGCCGAATTGGCGGCGGCCTTGGCGCAAAAAGCCGCGCTCGAAATTGCACTGGAAGCGGCATTTCAGATGGAGAACTAAGCTCCAAATCGGGCCGAACCTGGCGCGCGATCGGCGTCCGGTTCGGCCTTTTTCTCATAGTGCTTCGCCTTGTCTTCGAGGGGCTGCTGCGGCGTCGATCGGGCGAGGTCGGGAGCTTTCATTCGCCCGAGACGCGCAACCAATTGTCCATCTTCAACCCATCGATCCGGCGAAACTCGCGCTCATTGTCTGTCACTAGTGTCGCATCGAGCGCCAGCGCGTGCGCTGCAATCAGCATGTCGTTCGCGCCGATGGGAGATCCTGACCGCTCCAATGACGTGCGGATTTGACCGTAGACATCGTCTGCCGGCGCTTCCAAGGGCAATATCGGAATATAGGAGAGGAGTGCTTCAACCCGCTCGGAAAGCTGTTCTGAACCCTTTTTTTGCGCGCCGTAGCGAAGCTCGGCTGCGACAATAATGCTCGTGCAAATCGCATCCTCTCCGGCTGTTCTGATTGCCGCGGTAACGGCGCCTGCGGGATGTCTGACAAGGTCGGAGATGATGTTCGTATCGAGCAGAAAACGGCTCATAGCGTGACCGGTTCAGGGGCCGGATCGTCAAACGGATCGAACGATTCGTCAATCGGATCGAGCATCGCCAACAGCGCCAGCAAGGAGCGGGGAGGGGGTGTCTCGATGATCAGCTTATTGCCTTCCTTGCGAATGATCGCGTCATCGCCGGGCAGCTCGAACTCGCGCGGAATGCGGATCGCCTGGCTCCGTCCATTCTTGAACAGCTTCACGTGGCGCTCGATGCCCATGCCCAATCTCCTCGGCATATGACATAGCATATGCCAGCTCCGTCGTAAATGGATCTGGCGACGTTGCGTGTGGATCAGGATGGACCGGAGGGGTTATGTTGAGTGGAAAAAGACGGCTGTAGAATGGCGAAAATAAGAGGTCGCGCGGAAGGCAAGATAGAGAAGCTATGGCACTGTGCGCCTGCGGCGACGGGTCCTAAGCTTTTGTCTGCACATCGTTTTCGTGAAGCCGCAAACAGTGTCGCTGCGGAGTCGACAGTGTCGGTCCAGCCAAAAGCCTCGAAATTGCGGGCTTCCTGGCGGCACCGATTTTCAGATTATTATGATAGGCACATGTTCGGGCTTTTCTTGCCTGGAAGAGCCTCGATTATGGCGAACGACGAGAGTTTCGAACCCCGGCTTGGCCGCATGCGGGCTGGCGGCAGCGGCAAGCGGGCGCGCAAGTTTCTGCATCGTGTTCTCGGGGCCGCCAACTTGGCGCGCGGGGGCGCTGCGACCGGCCGCGGCCGGAGCGGCTTCACCGGCAGCCGGATCGGACGGGGCGCAGGGGTCGCCGCGTGCTTGTCAGCCGCGATCGCTACGCCGCCTTTCGCCAGCGCCGCGTGATCGTGAAGGCGCGTTTGGTCGCGCTTCGGGGACAAGGGTTTGACGGCGCGAAGGCGCATATGCGCTATGTCGAGCGGGATGGCACGACCCGCGACGGCGGGCGCGGTCAGCTCTATGGGGCGGAAAGCGACAAGGTCGATCGCAACGCCTGGCTCGATCAGGCTAAGGGCGACCGCCACCAGTTCCGCTTCATCGTCAGCGCCGAGGACGGTGCCGACTATGAGGATCTGAAACCGCTCACCCGCCGGTTGATGGCGCGCATGGAAGAGGATCTCGGCACCCGGCTGGATTGGGTCGCCGTCGACCATTTCAACACGGGCCATCCCCACATACTGCGCAGCAAGGATGATCGCGGTCAGGATTTGATCGTCGCCCGGGACTATATCAGCCATGGCCTGCGCGAGCGTGCCTGCGAGCTCGTCGATCTCGATCTGGGGCCTCGCACCGACGCCGCGATCGAGCAGCGGTTGCGGGCCGAGGTCGGGCGGGAGCGACTAACCAGCATCGACCGTTCGCTGATCCGTGATGCCGAAGCGAACGGACTGGCGAGTTCCGCCGCGCGCGGCGCGTTCGATCAGGCGATCCGGACCGGTCGATTGAAGACGCTGGAAAGGCTCGGCCTCGCGACCCAGCTCGGCGCGGCGCATTGGCGCTTGGCGCCTGATCTCGCCGATACGCTCCGCCGGATGGGCGAGCGCGGCGATATCATCCGCACGATGCAACGCGCTTATGCTGCGCGGGACGATGCGCCGGCAATTGCCGATCAGGTCATCTACGATCCTGCCGCGCCCGGCGCGCGGGCGATTGTCGGACGGATTATCGAGCGCGGCCTCTCCGACGAGATCAACGATCGCCATTATCTGATCGTCGAGGCGACCGATGGGCGCTCCCACTATGTCGATATCGGCCGCGGCGACAATGTAGGGGCGCTGGGGGATGGCGCGATCGCCCGGATCGCGCCCGCCGAATATGGTGTTCGCGATGTCGATCGGACTGTTGTCAATGTCGCCGCTGCGAACGGTGGCCGCTACACGATCGACGCGCGTCTTCGTCACGATCAGGCTGCGACCCAAGCTTTCGCTGGAAGCGCATGTTCGCAGGCTTGAGGCGATCCGTAGGGTCGCCCAGGGCGTCGCGTGCGAGCCGGACGGCACATGGATCATCGCGCCCGATCATCTGGCACGCGCCGCCGCTTACGAGGCCGCTCGGGCAAGAGATCGTCCAGTTGCCCTCGAAACCCTGTCCTCACAGCCATTGGAGAAGCGGGTCGATGCGCATGCAGCGACGTGGCTCGATCGGGAGCTGGTGACCGCCTCACCGGCGCCGCTCCGCGACGCTGGATTCGGGCATGATGCGCGCGTGGCCCAGGACCGCCGCCGCCAATGGCTGATTGAGGAAGGGTTGGCGGAGAGGCAGGGCGATTAGACCACCTATCGCCCAGACATGCTTGCCGTGCTGCAGCGGCGTGAGCTGATGCGCGTCGCGGGACAGCTCTCCGATGAGTTGGGGCTGGCGTTTACCGAGGCCGAGTCCGGCGACTGTATCGAAGGCCGGCTCGGGCGCGCGATCGAGCTGATCAGTGGCCGCTACGAGCTGGTGGAGCGCAGTCGCGATTTCACACTGGTGCCCTGGCGGCCCGTCCTAGAGCGCCAGATCGGCAAGCCAGTTGCGGGCATCATGCGGGGCGACGGCATCAGCTGGACCTTCGGGCGGCAACGCAACGGGCCGAGCATTTCGTGACCGTGTAGGACACTATCGAGACAGGGCGCCTCGGGACCGTTTCGCCTTGCAAGGCCGCCGTTGACAGGATCCGGAGAAGGCAGCTCAGGCCTCTTTGCTACGCGAATGATTACGGCGAGAAAATGCACTTAGTCGAGCATCACCTTCGCGGTCACGGACAGTCCGGGCCGCAAGCTCATCAGCGGCACTTGGTCTGGATCGAGGCGGATGCGCACACCGATGCGCTGGACGATCTTGGTGAAATTGCCGGACCCGGGCTCGAACGGCAGCAGTGTGAATTCGCTGCCTGATCCCGGCGCGAAGCTTTCAATCTCGCCGGTCAGGGTGCGGCCGCCTAGTGCATCAACGCTGATCTTGGCCTTTTGCCCGACCCGCATGCGGCGCATCTGGGTTTCCTTGAAATTCGCGACGACATAGACCGAGGATTGCGGCACAAGCGTCAGCAATCGCGATCCCGGCTGCACATAATCGCCGATCTGGATCTGGCGGTTGCCGACGACCCCGTCCACGGGCGCAAGCACCACCGTGTGACGAAGATCCTGCTGCGCGAGATCGACTGCCGCGCGCGCTTTCAGCACAGCCGCATTGGCCCGAGCAAGCTGGGCTTGCAGCACCGGTCGGCGTGCCTGCGTGACCATTGCCTGCTCACCCGCCACGCCAAGATCGGCCTGAGCGCGCTCGCGCGCTGATCTGGCGCTGACCGCCTCCGAATTGACGCGCTCGACATCGCGCCGAGTCGCAAACCCTTGCGCCAGGAGCGCATTGAATCGCCGATTGTCGGCGTCGGCTCGCGCATATTCTGCATCCGCGGACGCAATCGACGTGCCGGCGGCCCGCACCTGCGCTGATGCCAGTCCTTCCTGCGCGTTGAGCGCATCCAGTTCGGCCCGTGCGGTCGCCACTTCGGCCTGGGCATCGGCCAATGCCGCGCGGGCAGACATTAGCCGCGCCTCATAATCCTCATCATCGATGCGAACCAACGGCTGCCCGGCGCGCACCCGCTGATTGTCTTTCACCAGCACCGCCGTCACGAGCCCGCCGACCTTGGGGGCAACTGAACTCGAATCCGCCTGCAGATAGGCATTGTCCGTGCTCTCGCTCGAAGATGGCATCGCCAGCCACAGCGCCCCGGCAAGGGCGATCAGGATCGCGAGCCCGGCGGCGATCAGCGGGTTGCGCGGGATGGCAAAGCGTTTGGGGGGGGCGGGAGCGGCCTGTGCAGGCAAAACGGCCGTCATCATCTCATCTGGAGCAAGACGCATCGATTGATCCTTCAGTTGCCGGCGTGATCCAGGCCGTAGCGCTGGCCCAGGGCCTTGCGCACATTTGCCAGGATCATATCCGATCGTTCACGGTCGCCGGTTGCGCGCGAGAGCGCGATCGCACCTACCATTTCGGAAAGCATCGAGGCGGCCTCAACCGCCGGCTCGGCCACACCTAGCCCGCCCAACGCGCTTTCCAACCGCCCGAACAGGGTTTCAATGCCGGCACTGAAGCGCGGGCGGCCCGCTGCATCGCCCCGCGCGAAATCGCCCGACAGCGCCGGAAGGGGACAGCCGCGATCGCGCCCGTCGCGATGCGCGGGCGACAAATAGAAATCGAGATAGGCCCGCAACGCTTCTCGCGAATCCGCACTGGCGATGATCGGCTCGCTGCGCTCCTTCGCCGCGCGGAACATCTCTTCCAACGCCGCCTCGATCAACGCATCCTTCGATTTGAAATGCGCATAAAAGCCGCCGTGCGTCAGGCCGACCTGGGCCATAATCCCTGCCACCGCGACGCCGTCGGGACCCTTGGCTCGTATCTCCCGCGCGGCCGCTTGCAGCAGTTGCTCCCGAGTCTTCGCCTTATGATCGCTTGCATACCGCACTTGCCGATCTCCTTTATATGATGCATATAATATAAAGGAACAGCAAAGGCAAGACCGATGGCGACGCATCCGATTTCCGCTTCATCCGAAAGGCCGATCAATCCGGCGGAGTTCAGTAACCAACGAAAATATCTGATTTTCGCGGTGATGGCGTTCGGTCAGTTTATGGCGCTGATCGATATTCAGATCGTCGCAGCCTCGCTCAACGAGGTGCAGGCAGGCCTGTCCGCCAGCCCGGACGAGATCAGCTGGGTGCAGACAGCCTATCTGATGGCCGAGCTGGTGATGATTCCGTTCTCCGCCTTCCTGACCCAGGCGCTTTCCACGCGTTGGGTATTTGCGCTGTCTGCCGGCCTGTTCACGCTTTCCAGCATCCTCTGCGGCGCGGCGTGGAGCATTGGTTCAATGATCGTGTTCCGCGCCATTCAGGGCTTCGTCGGCGGGGCAATGGTGCCGACCGTATTCGCCACCGGCTATGCGCTGTTCAGCGGCAAGCAGCGCGCGATGATCCCCGCGATCCTCGGCATGGTGTCCGTGCTCGCGCCGACACTCGGCCCTACGGTCGGCGGCTGGATCACCGATGCCTTCGGCTGGCGCTGGATCTTTTACATCAATGTTGTCCCGGGCGCGGTGGTGGCCGTCCTGACGATTCTGCTGATCCGGGTCGATCGCCCCAACGTCGAAATGCTGCGCCGAATCGATTGGGTGCATCTGGCTTCGATGGCGGTGTTCCTCGCGGGACTGGAATATGTGCTGGAGGAAGGGCCGCGCAATGACTGGTTCGGCGATCCGGCCATCACGCTGTCGGCGTGGCTTTCGCTGGTGGCATTCGGCCTGTTCCTCGAACGCTCGTTCCGGTCCGAAGGACCGATCGTCCGGCTGAGCCCCTTCCGTAAGCCGACCTTCGCGATCGCCTGCATCTTCAATCTGGTGATCGGTTTCGGGATTTATTCCGGCACCTATCTTGTGCCCGTTTTTCTCGGTCAGGTAAGGGGATATAATGCTTCGGAAATCGGAACGACGGTGTTCATCGCCGGGATCGCGCAGCTGCTCGGTGTGCCGCTCGCTGCCGGCCTGTCGCAACGTGTCGATCCGCGCATCACCATCACGTTCGGGCTGAGCCTTTTTGCGACGGGCCTTTATCTGTTCAGCTTCATGACGCCCGACTGGGGATTTTCGGCGCTGTTCTGGCCGCAGGTCGTGCGCAGCTTCGCCATCATGCTGTGCATCGTGCCATCGGTGGGTCTTGCGCTCGGCAGCTTCGAAGGTCCCGAGCTGCGCTATGCTTCGGGTCTGTTCAATCTGATGCGCAATCTGGGCGGCGCCATTGGCATCGCCGTGGTCAATACCTGGCTCCAGGACATGACGCGGCTGCACGCGCTCCGGCTCAGTGAGGCACTGGGCAGATCGCCACAAGCCGCGCTGGATCTGCTGACCGGCCTATCCCGGCAATTGGAGCGGCTCACGCCTGATCTCGATCATGCCCAGCTTATGGCGGAAGCGCTGATGAAGCAGGTAGTGGGCCGTGAAGCACTCACGCTCGCGTTTGACGATGTGTTCCGTCTGATGGCCTATGTGTTTGTAGCCGCGCTCGTGATGGTACCGCTATGCCGTCCGCCGCGCGGAATGACGTCACCCACCGATGCACATTAGTCGGCATGTGGGCCGGGTGCGGACTGTCCGGAGTCAGGTGACGCGGACGGGGAAGCGGACAATCCGCGCTGACTTCATCGCGTCAGCACCCGCCGACATAACGGATGTTCGGCTGCACCGATCTAAAGTCTGTAACTTGCCATTCCTTCATCCGACAATGCGTCGGGTACGGAGGCTGGGCTTGGGGACATTGCGGACCGTCTTCTCCCGGCGCGCCGGACGCCGATAGCGGCCATCGGGCCGCACCGGATTGCGCATTAAAGTTAATCACGCACTGAGGTGCCGATGTTCGATCATGCAGAAGTCAGCCGCGAAATCACGATTACAGTCAAGCAGGGCTGGATTTCTCGCTAGGCATATCCTATGTGACGCGTGCTGAACGTCGCATGCGACGGATAATGGGCCGCTTCGGCTCCTCCCTTTGTCCCTTTCGAGCTTCAAGACGCCGGGATGTGCCGCGGTTGGTGCATGCCCGTCACATATGGGACAAGGATGTTCTCATGATTACTGGTACCGTAAAATTCTTCAACAACGACAAGGGCTATGGTTTCATTGCGCCGGAAAACGGCGGCGGCGACGCCTTCGTCCATATCTCGGCCGTCGAGCGCGCCGGCATGACGACGCTCAACAAGGACCAGCGCGTGTCCTATGAGCTCGAAACGGATCGTCGCGGCAAGATGTCTGCTGTGAATCTGCAGGGCGCCTAACTGTGAACGGCGGATGCATTAGTGTCCGCCGCTTGCCTCTCTCGACCGGATCGCGCGTGTTCCTGCGCGTTCTGAATCGTGTCATGCTTCGCTGAAAAGATCATTTCGCAGTATAAGGACTGCTGATGTCGAAAAAGCCCATCGCACCATTTCTGATTGCCAAGGATGAGGAAGGCCAGTTTCGGATCACGATCCGCAATACGCGCTTCAACTCCCAGAATTACCCCATAGTAACTGCGAGCTTGCAGCCCGAGAGCTTTAAAACTGTCGTGGCCGCCCGGGCGCATGCCAAGCTGCAGCTCGGCGCGGAAGCTGGGCAATTCGCGTCCAAATAACTCTCCTTTCCTGACTTCACGAAGCTACGTCGGGCCATCTGCGCCTGTCGTCAGCGCGAAGATCATTACTAGAAAGTCCCGACGACAAGATGCCAGCATTTAAAGATCCCGGATTTCAAGAGCGTCGAGAAGAAGCTGGCCGCGCGAAGAATGCCGCGCTTGCGGCCTATCGTGCCAAGCCTCCCATTGACGAAGCGATAACGGCTGAGCGGATAGCCCGCCGTGTCGCCCGCGAGGCGGCCAAAGTGCAGAAGCGCACGGAAGCCCTTCGCGCGAAGGAAGAGGCCGCTGAGGCAAAGCGTGAGCAAGAGCGCCAGGCTGTTGCTGCGGTAGAGGCCGCGGCCCGAGCACAAGCGGAAGCGGCTGCCACGGCTCGAGCGGAAGCAGTAGCTCAGAAGCAAGAGCAGCGAAAAGCGTGGACGGAAGCTGATCGCAAAGCGGCACGTGATACGCGCTATGCTGCTCGGAAGATGCGCGCCGGCCGGCGTTAACGTTGCATGTCCCTATTCCAGCGGTTTCACATCTGCAAATTAGGATAATCCATGATCCCGCGTCAGATTTTTTACATGCGGCCCATTATGCAGGTGTTGGGCGCTGGAATGTAGCTCGTGACGGGATGGCGGCTTGATCGTCGCTCTCCCCGCACCACTCCCGACTCTACAGTCTGACAGCGCATCAGGCGTCCTCATTGACATCGGCGAGATCCCCGGCGGCGGGCAGCTCCATCTTATGCGCTACGGCGAAGATTATGAGATTCTGCTAGGCGAGGAGCAGCTTATGGGGAGCTGGGCCAGCCGTTCCGAGGAGGCACTGGCAACGCCGGTCTATGAACGGTTAGGCGAGCGGGCGCGTCACGTCTTGATCGGCGGCCTCGGTATGGGTTTTACCCTTGCCGCGGCCCGATCAGTGTTCTCGAAAGAAGCAGTGATCGTATTGGCAGAATTCGTGCCATCCGTTATCGCCTGGGCTCGGGGTCCGCTTGCGCACCTCTTTCGCGGCTCGCTCGACGATCCCCGGGTCTTAATCGACATGCGGGACGTCCACGACGTGATCGTGGGCGGTGCCAACGCATTCGACACGATCCTGCTCGATGTCGACAACGGTCCAGACGGGTTGGTTACTGTCGCCAACGAACGTCTTTATTGCGGATGGGGTCTGCGCGCCGCACATGCCGCGCTACGGCCGGGCGGGATCCTGGCAGTATGGTCAGCTATCCCGACGAAGGTTTCCGCGAGCGGCTCGGCACAGCAGGCTTTGCCGTTGAGGAGATCTCCGTCACACCTGACGCAGTGGGCGAACACATGCCGGATATCATCTGGCCTGCGTCCAAGCGGGCTTAACAGGCCATTTCGGTTTCAGGCTTCGATTGGGAAGGCTGACATTCAGCCGCGTCAACATATCCACCAGAAGTCGACCCATTAGCCGCCGTTACCGACGCGATTTGTCCATTCTGATAGCGGACGCCGATGCCCACCATCAATTCGCCATATGAGTGCGCCGCTCGCGGCTGCCCGGAGGGCCGTATCTAAGAACAACCGACGCATTTTTTGAAAACGATGTGTGTCGCACTACCGTTTGAATTTTGGCGTACATTTCTTCCGCGCTTTCGCCCAACATAGTTACAGTGGCGGCACCATCAGCTAAGCTCGCGCGTTCCGTTCGGTACTTCGGCGGATCGTCGAGCCGCGCTTAGTTCGCCGCGGCGTTTCATGAGTCAGGCCGGGTAGGCGGGTAAAGCATCTCTGCGGCAGGCCCCGCCGCAGCCCGGCTGGCATTTGGTTACAGCGTGTGGGGTTCTATTTGTTGATCTTGCGCCAAAGGAGGGTTCTAATCGGGCATAGTTTAGACTGAAAGAGTGGAATTACCATGCAAGATGCCATCGTGAACGATGCTCGGGCGCCCGCCAGCGAGAAGAAGGTTTTTTCTGTTCCGGAATTGCCGACTGGCCGATATCGGGGCACGGCATTCTATGCTCTTGAATTGGAATATGTCTGGAACAAGTCCTGGCTCTTCGTGGGGCATGTTTCCGAGCTGGAGAAGACCGGTAGCTACAAGCTGTTTCAGGAACTGGGTCGGTCGGTGATCGTGAGCAGGGGTGAGGGGGACGTTATCCGCGCGTTCCACAATACCTGCCGTCACCGGGGAGCGGAAATCCTGCTCGAGCCGAAGGGTGTGGCGACGCGCTTCATCTGTCCCTATCACTCCTGGGGCTACAATCTCTCCGGCGCTCTGGTTTCGGTGCCGGAGTTGGAGGATTTTCCTTGCCTGAAGAAGGAAGAGAAGGGTCTGCTACCTGTTCGGTGCGAGGTGTTCCGCGGCTTCGTGTATATCAACTTCGATGAGAATGCCGCGCCGCTAAGCGAGTATATGGCGCCCGTCCAGCCGGTCTACGCCGACATTCCATTCGAAAAACTCGTGCCGAAGTTCGAATTGTCCTACGACGTGGTAGGCAATTGGAAGGCTGTCTACGATAACTTCCTCGAAGGCTACCACGTTTCGACCGTGCACGCCCGTACCGTCGGCAATCAGCTCGATGGCAAGGGAACGCAGGCGCTTCGCTATGCGAACGGGCACGGGCGCATGATCACCAAGCTTCGGCGTCAAAATGCGCCGTTGCTTAACGGAGAAATGGACGAGACTGCTCGCATTTCGGATCGCTTCAGCGAAAGCATAGAGGGGCTGATGCCCTTCCCGAACGGAAATTTCGTCATCGATTCCATGAGCGTCAGCGTCCTCCATTTCTGGCCTGTCGGTCATGACAACGCACGTATTCGCTCCGTCTTCTTCGCGCTCAAGGGCAGTACGCAAGAGAACAACCAAGAGTACTGGGACGCATTTAAGAACTATCAGAATGAAATTCTCGAAGAAGATAGAGTACTTCTCCCCGGTATACAGCGGAATATCAATAACGGCACGTCACCAACGATGGTACTCAAGAACGGCGAGCAAATAATTCATAACTATCATCAAGAAATAGATCGCTTGATTGGTTCCGAGCGAATCGAGCCTGCTTTGCGGGTCAAGGAGTTTCTTCCGATCGAAAACTAAGTTTGCCCCGTTAGACATAACTGTGTGTAGTGCGCTACTGGCGCCAATGCATTCCACAAGCCCCGTCAAGGGCCGCGTCACAAGTTGAACGAGGCGAGGGGCCCATGCGGGGAGCCAGGCCGTTGCCGGGCACGTCGCGTGCCAGCTCCATCACCATTTGGTTGGTCGATCGCAATCAATTGAATTTGCGGTGTCTCTGAAGCTCCGTATTGGAGAGTGACTAGGATCTAGTTTTCTAGACGAGACATTCGCTTAGGGGAGCTCATCATGAAAGCTGATGGCTTTGACAGGAGAGGCTTAGACATGGCTATAGAGCACCACGCGGCGGACAAGCAGGCTCTGCTTGATCTGGTTTTTAGATACTGCCGGGGAATAGACCGGCGCGATCCCGATTTGCTCAGAACCGTTTATCATCCCGATGCAGTCGATGATCACGGAGGCATGTTTTGCGGTGGTGTTGATGAATTTATCGAGCAAGTGCCCGTTCATCTGGAGCCCTTCTCAGTGACTACGCATATGGTGGGGAATGCTCTGTTCGACATCGACGGTAATGATGCATATGGCGAGACCTATGTGTTGGCGACGCATGTTCCCCGCGACGATCCGTTGAATCCGATCGTCGTCTCCGGCCGCTACTTAGATCACTTCCAACGCCGTGACGGCGAGTGGCGTATCCTGAAGCGAAGTACCGTCGGAGACTGGACCAACATCGCAGGAGGGATGGACCCGGAAGGCCGTAAGGGGCAGCCTGATAGGACAGATTGTTCCTACAGAATCGTGCCGGCTCTGGTGAGATCCTTAACGACGCGGAGCCGATGACTGTTCGATGAAGAGATCAGTAGCCGGGGGAACAGAATTGCTTAGCGGAACGACGAAAGCCAGCGCTCCGACGAAGGCCGAACAAAAAATAGGAGAGTGACATGGGGAATTCGAATACAGAACAGAATGTCGCGGTGGCCGACGCCGAAGCCCGCTCCAAGATCACCAAGTGGGTGGGGGAGCAACTAGGTGCTCGCGTGATATCCTTGGAGCGCGAGCGCCGCTGGCGGCCAATCTGGCGAGTACGCTACGAGAAGGAGGGGAAGGAAGCGGGGCTGATCATCAAAGGCATGCGGCCGTTTGAAGCCATTCCCTTCAGCCTTGGTCACGAGATGCTCAGCCAGCAGATGCTCGAGGAGAACGGGTTCCCGGTTCCGCACGTGTTCGGGAAATTGGATGATCTGAACTTCGTGATGGAATTTGTAGAAGGGGAAAAGGATCCCGGTCTGGTCCAGCAAGCAGACGAAGCCACGTCCGAGATGTCACCCGAGCGTTGGCAGACATGCCACGAATTTATGGAGTGGTTGGTCAAGCTGCACGGAATGCCGGTCGAAAAAATGGCCCATACTGAAGCGACGATCCCCACGACCCCAACGGAAATCGCGCTGAATCTTGCAGAGCGCTATTATAAGATGATTTGCGAGCGCGATGCTGTTGAT
>Ga0068859_100003141_pt1 | contig 16796 bp, 13 predicted proteins | sample KBSSwiS22_FD_66585 | JGI IMG/M metagenome (GOLD analysis project Ga0068859, IMG submission 66585) | Switchgrass rhizosphere microbial communities from Kellogg Biological Station, Michigan, USA - KBS Switchgrass S2-2 | ecosystem: Host-associated > Plants > Roots > Rhizosphere > Soil ...
GCGACTGTTCCTACCTCTGAACTCGTTTGAGGCGTGCGGGCGACGGTGCTAACCCGTCCCACCACGAGAAGGCGACTCCTCGTGGGCTCAGAGGAGGAGTCATGCGCAAGTCCGCACGTTTCTCGACCGTGCTGATTCTCACACTCTCCATCGGCATCGAAGGCGCCCAGGCCGCGCGGCGCGGGGTCGTTTCGAAGCCTCCGCGATCGCCTCTCGCGCCCAACGCGCTCGTCACCGTGGATTTGAGCCAGGGCGTGACGCCCACGGATCTCGTCAACGCGCTCCTCGGACCGGGGTTCACGGCCCAACAGATCCAGTACTCCGGCGCCTTGTCGGCGGCGGGCACCTTCACGGGGGGCACGGGTATCCTCGGGTTCGAGAACGGCATCGTCCTGGGGTCAGGCTGCATCTCCAACATCGCCGGTCCGAACGTCTCGGATTCGATCAGCTGTGATCTCGCCCTGCCCGGCGATCCTGCCCTGAACGCGCTGAGCGGCTTCACCACGTTCGACGCGACCGTCCTCGAGTTCGACTTCGAGCCGGACAACTGGGACGCCACGACGCTGCTCTTCTCGTACGTGTTCTCGTCGGACGAATACAACGAGTACGTGTTCACGCAGTACAACGACGTCTTCGCGTTCTGGGTGAACGGCGTCAACTGCGCGCTGGTCCCCGGCCTCGGGCCCGGTCCGGACCCGGTGACGATCAACACCATCAACAACGACAATCCGTTCGGCGGGCCCGGCGCGAGGAACCCCGTCCTCTACCGGAACAACGACCTGGAAGACGGGGGAGGGTCGATCGACACCGAGATGGACGGGCTCACGGTGGTTCTCAGCTGCCAGGCGCCGCTCCTGCCGAGGACGACGAACCATATGCGCCTCGCCATCGCGGATGCGAGCGACGGCATCTTCGACTCCAACGTGATGATCCGCGCCCAGTCCTTCGCTTCGACGGATCTGTTCCTCACGCTGGATCCTCCGGCGGCCGTCAATCCGATCGGGACCTCCCACACGGTCACCGCCACCCTGCGGAACGCCCAGGGTGTGCCGCAGGCCGGCCACGAGATCCTGTTCAGCGTGATCTCGGGACCGAACGCGGGTGCCGCCGGGACGTGCAGCGTGCACGCCGACTGTGCCACGGACATCGACGGGGTCGTCCATTTCACCTATACCGGTGGACCGACGCCGGGTGTCGACATTCTGCGGGCCTGCTTCGACGACGTCGGGGGGAACGAGAACTGCTCGCTCGGCGTGACGAAGCAGTGGGTGCTGCCTTGCGGGCCCGACGGGACCCCCTGCGGGGACCCGCCTGCGGCGTGCGAGATCCAGGACACTTGCCTGAACGACGTGTGCCATCACGCGGGCCTCGCGCCCGGGACCACCGTGTGTCGCCCACCGGCCGGGCCATGCGATGTTGCGGAGACGTGCACCGGAGTCGATCCCGCGTGTCCGCTCGACCAACACATGCCGGACGCAACCGCGTGTGACGACGGGAATCGGTGTACGGCGGCCGATGGCTGCATCGCCGGTCTCTGTGCCGGTGCGCCGTTCTCCGCGCCCTCCGAGACCGACGCGGGACTGCGCGTCGACGAGAGCCTCGTTGGCACGACGCTTCACTGGAATCTCGCGGCCGGCGCGACGTACTCCGACGTGCTCCGGGGCCCGACGAGCGGGCTGCCCGTCGGCCCGGGCGCGGGAGATGAGGTGTGCATCGGCATCGGCCTCGCGGACACTTCTCTCATCGACCGCGCTGATCCTGGTCAGGGAAGAGCCTTCTGGTATCTGGTCCGCGGGACGAACGCGTGCGGAAAGGGAACCTACGGGTACGAGGGCCGCGGGGGCGTTCCCACCCTCGAGCGGTTGAGCACGATCTGCCCGTAGACGACTGCCGAAAACCCGAGAGCTGGTACCGGCGGGAGGATTTGAACCTCCGACCTAGGGATTATGAGACCCTCGCTCTACCCCTGAGCTACGCCGGCCCGTGAGAAGCGCGTGGAATCTAGCAGGACCGGGGGCCCCGCTCAACGGGCGCTATAATCCCCGCATTCGGAGGTTCCGTGCTCGTCACCGCCTGTGCAACCTGTCAGAAGACCGAAAAAGAGGCGGACCTCCTCAAGTGCCCCATCTGCTTCAAGCACGTGTGCTCCGAGCACGCCTTCCACTACAGCGGGCGGGTGTTCTGCGGCAAACACTGCGCCGACTACTTCTTCTTTGCCGACCCGGAGGACTGATCGGTCCTCCATGTTCCCCGCTTCGCGCCCCCGCCGCCTCCGCCGCACGCCGGCTCTCCGTGAGCTGACGCGCGAGACGTTCCTCCGCCCCGAGGCGTTCGTCTACCCGCTCTTCGTCCGGAAGGGGAGAGGCGTCAAGATCGAGATCGGGTCGATGCCGGGGCAGTACCACTTCTCGCCCGATACGATCGTCGCCGAAGCGGGCGCGGCGCTGGAGGACGGCGTCCGGTCCGTGCTCCTGTTCGGCCTCCCCGACGCGAAGGATCCGCAGGGTTCGGAGGCGTGGGCGGACGACGGTGCGGTCCAGCAGGCGACCACGGCGCTCAAGGAGGCGTTCCCCGACCTGCTGGTGATGACCGACGTGTGCCTGTGCGAGTACACGAGCCACGGGCACTGCGGCGTGGTGGAGAACGGTGGCGTCGTCAACGACGCGACGCTGCCGCTGCTGGCGAAGGCCGCCGTTTCCCACGCACGCGCCGGCGCCGACCTGGTCGCGCCGTCGGACATGATGGACGGGCGCGTCCTCGCGATCCGCGAGGCGCTGGACGCGGAAGGGTTCGCCGACACCGCGATCCTGTCGTACGCCGCGAAGTACGCCTCCGCGTTCTATGGCCCGTTCCGCGAGGCCGCGGGCTCGACGCCGCAGTTCGGCGACCGCCGCGCGTACCAGATGGACCCGGCCAACGTGGAGGAGGCGATGCGCGAGATCGCGCTCGACATCGACGAGGGCGCCGATCTCGTCATGGTGAAGCCCGCGCTCGCGTACCTCGACGTGATCCGCCGCGCGAAGGACGCGTTCCCCGTGCCGATCGCGGCGTACAACGTCAGCGGGGAGTACGCGATGCTCGAGGCCGCCGCGGCGCGCGGCTGGCTCGACCGTGAGCGCGCGATCCTCGAGACGCTCACCTCGATCCGGCGGGCGGGTGCGTCGATCATCCTCACCTATCACGCGCGCGAGGCGGCGCGCCTGCTCCGATGAAGCGGCCTCAGGCCGGGCAGCGCGCGCTGTTCCAGCCGAACGAGGCCTCGATCGCCCCTTCCGCCGCGGCGCGACTGCGCGCGCTGGCGTTGACCGCGCCGGCCCGCACCCGCCGCGCGGAGACCCGCGCGGAGGAAGACTCGGACGCGCTCGAGAAGCTCCGCCGCTACGCCGTGGAGCTGTCGGCCCACTTCAGCCTGCACTACAGCTCGATCGAGGCCGAGGCGGAAGGGGTCGTGGAGCATTACGGCATCTGCTACGCGGACGGCCGCATCCGCATTCGCCTCCGCCACGCGACGACCGGGCGCCTTCTGAAGGAGTCGAGCCTCGTGGACACCCTGTGCCACGAGCTCGCGCACCTGAAGCACTTCGACCACTCGCCGCGCTTCCGGCGCTACTACGAGCGCGTGCTCGCGGAAGCGCGCCGCCGCGGCTGGTACAAGCCGGGTCGCGGGGCCAAGGAAGCTGCGCCCCGCGTGCTCTTCGAGGTGGTGCGTTGAGCGCGGGGATGGAGCGGCGCTTCGCGAAGGCGAAGGCGCTCATGCCGGGCGGGGTGAGCTCCCCGGTGCGTGCGTTCCAGGCGGTCGGCGGCACCCCGATCTTCTTCGAGCGCGGGAGCGGCGCGCTGGTCTACGACGCGGACGGCAAGGAGTACGTGGACTTCGTCGGGTCGTGGGGCCCGCTGATCGTCGGGCACTGCCATCCGCAGGTCGTCGAAGCGATCCGCGACCAGGCCGGCAAGGGCACGACGTTCGGCGCGCCGACCGAGCTCGAGACCGAGCTCGCGCGGCGGATCGTGGACCGGTTCCCGGCCTGCGAGATGGTGCGCTTCGTCTCTTCCGGCACCGAGGCGACGATGTCCGCGATCCGCCTCGCGCGGGCCGCGACCGGCCGGCCCGGCCTGGTGAAGATCGAGGGTTGCTACCACGGCCACGCCGACTCACTGCTGGTGAAGGCGGGGTCCGGCGTGCTGACGCTCGGGATCCCGGGAAGCCCCGGCGTGCCGCCGGACCTCGCGGCGCTGACGCACACGGTCCCCTTCAACGACGCGGAGGCGCTCGAGCGGCTGCTCGCGGAGCACGGGAAGTCGATCGGGACGCTCATCGTCGAGCCGATTGCCGGCAACATGGGCGTCGTCGCCCCGAGTCCCGGCTGGCTCCAGGCCGTGCATGACCTGACGAAGAAACACGACGTCGTCTTGATCTTCGACGAGGTCATGACCGGCTTCCGCGTGGATCGAGGCGGCGCGCAGACGCTGTACGGGATCGCGCCCGATCTCTCGTGCTTCGGCAAGGTGGTGGGCGGCGGCCTCCCGGTCGGCGCCTACGGCGGACGCGCGTCGCTCATGGAGCAGGTCGCGCCCTCCGGGCCCGTTTACCAGGCCGGGACGCTGTCCGGAAACCCGCTCGCCATGCGCGCGGGGATCGCGACGCTCGACCTGCTCGACGAGCCGGGGACCTACGAAGCGCTGGAGAAGGCCTCGGCGGCGCTCGAGGCCGGGCTCGTGGCGGCCGCGAAGGCCGCGGGCGTGCCCGCCGTCGTCAACCGCGTCGGCTCGATGCTCACGGCCTTCTTCACGGAGGCGCCCGTCACCGACTACGCATCGGCCACCCGCGCCGACACGAAACGCTACGCGGCGTTCCACCGCGCGATGCTGGAGCGGGGCGTCTACCTCGCCCCGTCGCAGTTCGAGGCCCTGTTCGTCTCGACGGCGCACGATTCTCCGATCATCGAGCGGGCGGTGGCAGCCGCGCGGGACGCCCTCCAGCAGATCGCTCGTTAGGGGGGCACCCGTGATCGTCGAAGCGCAGATCAGCATCCAAGGATCCAAGGCGGCGGTCTGGGACGCGATCACCACGATCGAGAAGGCCTCGGAGATCGTCAGCGGAATCGACGGCATCGAGGTCGTCGAGAAGCCCGCGCGCGGGCTCGTGGGCCTCAGGTGGCGCGAGACCCGCACTCTCTTCGGAAAGCCGGCCACGGCGGAGAAGTGGATCACGGACGCCGTCGAGAACGAGTTCTACAAGACGCGGGCGGAGAGCGACGGCTTCGTGTTCCTGTGCACCAAGACCATCTCCGAGCGCGGTGGTGGCGTGATGCTGACCGAGATCCACGAGTTCATGCCGCAGACCATCGTTCGGAAAATGATGGCGATCCCCATGCGGCTCGTGGTCAGAACCGTCGGCAAGAAGGCCATCATGCAGGACCTGAGCGACATCAAGGCCGCGGTGGAACAGCGATCGCGGCGCCAGGAGTCTCCATGCTCAACCTGAAATTCCATGGGCACTCGTGCTGGGAGATCGACGACGGCACCCACCGCGTGCTCATCGATCCGTTCCTGACGGGAAATCAGCTCGCCGACGTCAAGCCGGGCGACTTCAAGAAGCTCGACGCGATCCTGATCAGCCACGGCCACGGCGACCACATCGGCGACGCGGTCGCGATCGCGAAGGCGACCAAGGCCCTGGTCGTGGCCAACTACGAGATCGTCGGGTGGTTCGGGAAGAGGGGCGTCGAGGGGCATCCGCTGCACATCGGCGGGGGCCGGACGTTCCCGTTCGGCCGCGTCAAGCTGACGATCGCGCATCACGGCTCGACCGGCCCCGAAGGGGAGCCGCTCGGGAATCCGGCGGGGATCCTGCTCACCATGGGCGGCGTCACGATCTATCACGCGGGGGATACCGGCCTGTTCTTGGACATGAAGCTGATCTCGGAGATGAACGGGCCGCTGGCCGCGGCGCTCATTCCGATCGGCGACAATTTCACGATGGGGATCGACGACGCGGCGAAGGCCGCGGAGTTCCTCGGCGCCGGGGTCACGATCCCGATGCACTACGACACGTTCGACTGGATCAAGACGGACGCCGCGTCGTTCGTGAAGAAGGTCGAGGCGAAGGGGCTGAAGGCGGCGGTCGTGAAGCCGGGCGGGACCTACACGATCGCGTAGTCAGCGCGGCGTCAGCACGGTGAAGACGCTCGCGTGATCGTCGGTCCAGAGGTAGCGCCGGTCCGGCGCGTGGGACCGCGTGACCGGGAGCTTCAGGCGCGCGTCGTCGTCCGACAGCGCGCCGAGCGCGGCCGTGTCGCGGCCCAGGATCGCCCAGCGGGCGCCGTCCATGCCCTCCAGCATCTGCTGGAACGTCTGCGGCGCGTCCTCGCCCACGAGGCCGACGAGGTGCGCGTCGGAGGCGAGCGCGTCCACGATCGGCAGCAGGTCCACGTGGTTGTTCGTCAGGTTGAGGAGCAGGACGCCCTCGGGTGAGAGCGCGCGGAGGTAGAGCGCCATCGCCTCCCGGGTGAGGAGGTGCACGGGGATCGCGTCGGAGCTGAAGGCGTCCACGACGATCAGGTCGAATTGTCCCGGTCGCGCCTTCGCGATGCCCAGGCGTCCGTCGCCGGTGACGAAGTCCATCCTGGCCTTCGAGCGCGAGAGGTACGTGAAGAGGCTCGGGTCGCGGGCGATGCGAACGACCTCGGGGTCGAGCTCGTAGAACGTCATCGACTGCGTCGGGTGGGCGTAGGCGGCGAGCGTGCCCGCGCCGAGGCCGATCACGGCCATGCGCTCGAAGCGCGGGCCGAGCGCGTCGAAGAGCTGCCCGACGATCCCGGAGCGGTGGTAGTAGCTCGTCGGGAGATCGCGGAGCAACGGGTCGAGCGCCTGGGAGCCGTGGCGGGTGGTGCCGTTGTAGAGATGGCGAAATCGGACGCTCACCGGGCGCCGGATGCCATCGGCGCCTTCCGCGGCGAGGGTGGGGCCGGAGCGTTCGACGACGCGGTGGACGCCGAAGAACGTGCGCGACCGTAAGAGCGTGTCGCCGCGGATCCCGCCCCAGAGGCCGCCCACGACGATCAGCGCGGCCAACGCGAGCGCGAAGCGCCGGGGACGTGCGATCAGGAACAGGACCGCGAGGCACGGAAGGGCGGCCTGCACGAAGAGGACCTGGTTCCGCTGCGTCCAGTCCATGCGCTCGGCGGCGAGCTGCGCGCCGATCGCGAAGGCGAGGATGCCGGCGGTCCAGAGGGCATCGGCTCGCCAGGATCGGCTCGCGTCGTCGCCGGCCAGCAGAAAGGCGGCCGCCACGATCATCAGCGGGTATTCGAGGAGGACCGGGAAGGCCGCGGGCGCGATCACCGCATTGAAGACGCCGCCGAGCAGGCCACCCACGGCGACCCAGAGGTAGAAGCCGGTCAGCCTCGCGGGCGCGGGCTTCAGGTCGGCCAGGCGGCCGTGGCAGGCGCAGCCCGCGGCGAACACCAGCACGGGGTGGAGCACGAGGAGCGTCGAGGCGTAGGTGCGGGCGAGCGCCCACATCGACGTCGCGGCGCCCACGGCGGTCACGGCGAAGACGATCCGCCACGCGCGCGGGGAGAGGAATCGGCGGCGCGAGAAGGCGACGACGAACGAGCCGAGGTAGGCGGCGAGCGGGACGACCCACAGGAACGGCACCGAGGCGACGTCGGTCGTCATGTGCTGGGTCGCGCCCAGGACGAGGCTCGACGGGACGAAGGCGAGGACGAGCCAGCGGAGGCGGAGGTTCCAATCAATGGGGTCAGGCACCGTTTCTATCGAAACGGTGCCTGACCCTGTCTTCGCCGAAGCGCCGTAGGCGACGGCGAGGAGCGCCGTCGCGCCGTACAGCCACGTCCACCCCCGCGCCTGCGTCGTGACCGGCAGCGCGGGCTCCACGATGGTGGGATAGGCCAGAAGCGCCACGAGGCTCCCGAGGTTGCTCGCGGCGTAAAGCGGGTACGGGTCGTCCCCCTCGTACCAGCGCTGGAGCAGGAGCCCGGTGCCGGCGAGGGCGATGAAGGGGACCGCGAGCGCGCCGGCGAGCGCGCCGACGAGCCAGAGGAGCGGATTCCAGCCCGTGGGATCGGCGAGGGCGTCCGGGAGCGCGATCGGAAGGAGCGCGAGGCCGGCGGCGAGGACGATGCCGTGGACGACGACTTGCGCGCGGGCGGGAAGTCTCGTTCCGACGACGTGGGCGTAGCCGTATCCCGCGAGCAGCAGCGCCTGGAACAGCAGCATGCAGCCGGTCCAGACCGACGGCCCCCCGCCGAGGCGGGGGAGGACCAGCTTCGCGGCCAGGGGCTCCGCGATGAAGATCAGCGCCGCGCCCGCGAAGACCGCGGTCGCTACGACGAACCTACGCGCCACCGCGACCCAGGTACGAGCCGTCCTCGGTCGAGACGCGGATGACCTCGCCCTCGTTGATGAACGACGGCACCTGCACGACGAGGCCGGTCTCGAGCGTCGCGGGCTTCTTCTGCGCCGACGCGGTCGCGCCCTTGATGCCCGGCGCGGTCTCGACGATCTTCAGGTCCACGGACGCCGGCACCTCGACGCCGACCGGGTTCCCCTCGAACCAGTCCATGGTCACCCGGCTCTCGGGGATCACGTACGACATCGTGTCGCCGAGCACGTCGTCGCCGAGCGCGAACTGCTCGTACGACTCGGTGTCCATGAAGTGGTACCCCTGAGCGTCGTGGTAGAGGTACTGCATCTCCTTCGTGTCGATGTAGACCCTCTCGAGGTCGTCCTCCGACCGGAACCGGTCCTCCTTCTGGAGCCCGGTCTTCACGTTGCGCAGCTTGGCCTGCACGAACGCCCTGAGGTTCCCCGGCGTGCGGTGCGTCATCTGCAAGACGCGGAACACGTTGCCGTCCACCCGGATCACCATCCCCTTACGGACTTCGTTCGCCTTCATCGGTCTGTCCCTTCTTTCGTTCAGGCCCCGCGGACGACTTCGAGCTGCGTGTAGGCGGGGAGGATTCGCTTCGTGCCGTGCCCCGAGAATTGGATCGTGAGCTTGAGGTTCTTGCCGGAGCCCTCGCGGTCGAGGACCTGGCCGCGCCCGAACATCGGGTGCGCGACCTTCGCGCCGACGTTGAAGCCGTCCGCCTCGACGGGCATGTCCGAGGGGCGCGCGGCCGGGCGGGACGCCGTCGGGGCCGGGCGCCGGTACGCCGCGCGGGCGGCCGAGGAGCCGGGCATGTCCCACGAGGTGACGGCGTGCGAGCCGGTCTCGTCGAGGAGCGCGTCGGGGATCTCCTGGAGGAAGCGCGACGGCATGTTCGTCATCGGAACGCCGGCCTGGAGGCGCGACATCGCGCGCGACAGGAGCAGGCGCTCGCGCGCGCGGGTGATCGCGACGTAGCAGAGGCGGCGCTCTTCCTCGAGCTCGTCCGGGACGTCGCGCGAGCGGGAGTGGGGGAAGACGTTCTCCTCCATCCCGGGGATGATGACGATCGGAAACTCCAGCCCCTTCGCGAGGTGGATCGTCATGAGCGTGACGCCGGGGCGCGCGCCCACGTTGTCCGCCTCCGAGACGAGCGCCGAGCGGTCGAGGAAGCCGAGGAGCGTCGGGGTGTCGGTCTCGCGCTCGTACTCCACCGCGGCGGAGACGAGCGCCCGGACGTTGTCCATGCGGTCGGCGCCCTCGCCGGGGTAGGACTTCTCGAGGTACGCCTCGTACCCGACCGCGTCGAGGACGCCCTCGATGACGATCGCGGCGGGCTCGGTCGCGGCGCGCGTCGCGAGCGTGTCCACGACGTCGAGGAACGCCTGGAGGGCCTTGGTGGCGCGCGAGGGGAGCGCGGTCCCGGCCGCGAGCGTGCGCGCGGCGGCGAGGAGCGGCGCTTGCTGCGCGCGCGCCTCCGCGACGACCGCGTCGACCGTCGTGTCGCCCAGGCCCCGCGTCGGAACGTTGACGATGCGGCGGAACGAGACGTCGTCGCCCGGGTTCAGCGCGAGGCGCAGGTACGCGAGGACGTCCTTGACCTCCTTGCGCTCGTAGAACTGCTGCGCGCCGACGAGCTGGTAGGGGATGCGCTCGCGGCGGAACGCCTCTTCGATGGCGCGCGACTGGGCGTTGGTGCGGTAGAGGACGGCGACGTCCTCGAAGGGGCGCCGCGCGCCCGTCTCCGCCGCGCGCCGCGCGATCCACGCGGCCTCGCCGCGGTCGTCGAGCGCGTGGTGGACCTCGATGCGGCCGCCCTTCGGGTTCTCGGTCCAGAGGACCTTCCCCTTGCGGGCCGCGTTGTTCGCGATGACCGACGACGCCGCCTCGAGGATCGTGCCGGTCGAGCGGTAGTTCTGCTCGAGCTTCACGACGGCGGCGCCCGGGTGGTCGCGCTCGAAGTCGAGGATGTTCTTGATCTCGGCCCCGCGGAACCGGTAGATCGACTGGTCCTCGTCGCCGACGACCGAGACGTTCCCGTGGACCGAGGAGAGCGACTTCGCCATCAGGTACTGCGGCCGGTTCGTGTCCTGGTACTCGTCCACGAGCAGATGGTGCGTGCGCGGTGCATACCGCTCGGCGAGCGGGAGCGACTTGAGGAGGATGTCGTCGAAGTCGATGGCGCCGGCGCGCTTGAGGCCCTCCTCGTACCCGGCGTAGATCTCGGCGACGAGCTTGGCGTCGGGGGAGAAGGCGCGCGCGGCGAACGCCTGGGGGCTCTCCATCGCGTTCTTGGCGCGGCTGATCCTCGACAGGAACGAGCGCGCCGAGCCCGCCTGGTCGTCCACCTCGTGCTCGCGCAGGAGGCGGCGGACGAGCGCGGCCTGGTCGTCGGCGTCGTAGACGACGAACGAGCGCGGCAGGCCGGCGAGGTCCGCGTCGCGCCGCAGCATCCTGAGGCCCAGGCCGTGGAAGGTGCCGATCCACGGGCCGCCGGCCTCGGTGCCGAGGATGGCCTCGACGCGCGACCGCATCTCGCGGGCGGCCTTGTTGGTGAAGGTGACGGCGATGATGCCGGCGGGGGGGACGCCCCGCTCGCGGACGAGCCAGGCGATGCGGTGCGCGATGACGCGCGTCTTCCCGGAGCCCGCGCCCGCGAGGACGAGCAGCGCGCCGCCTTCGTGGGTGACGGCTTCCTGCTGCGCCGGGTTCAGCGAGGAGAGTTGTTGCTCCGGTGGAGTCATGGAGCCGGGCATTCTAGCGTACCGTCCGTAGCATGAACCTTCTCGTGGACGGCATGCTCCTGTACGTCGTCGCCCAGCTCTGATCGGCCTCGCGGTCTCTCGGGGAATCAAGGGCGAGTCGGACTATCTTCCCGACATGGTTCGGCGCGGAGACGTGCGTCGTCGCCGCGGGCCTCGTCTCCTACGCGCTCGCGTTCTGGGTGCCTCCACGCCCAGGGCGGGACGCGGGCGGCGTTCGCCGCGCTCCTGTCGGGGGGCCGCGGTGCAGATCGCGGGGACGAGATCGGCGCCCACGGCGGCACCTACCAGGCCCCCAATCGGGCTCAGGGGTTCCGGACGTTCTTCGCGGACCACGGCATCCAGGCGACCCCCCGGGTGGAAGCCGAGGAGTCCGGCTGGGAGTGGGGCCTCCGCTGGATCGCCTACGGGCGCGGCGACCGCTCCTGGTCGACGCCACGGCCGAGCGTCTACCACGGCTCCGCGCTTGGTCTGTCGGCGCTCCCCGCGTGGACGGTGGAGAGCAACGCACTCTCGGCCTGGTACGGCTACTCCGCAGGGAGTGCCGGCGACGTCAACGGCGACGGCTACGCCGACGTGATCGTCGGGGAGCAACAGCACGACAACGGCCAGATCGATGAAGGCCGTGCGTTGATCTTCTGCGGAAACGGTGGCCCCGGTGTTCCTCTGACCCCACGACAGCGCAGTGGCGACGATTCCCGTCCCATCGCTCATCTCGGTCTGTCCGATGGGCCGGCGTTCCGTCTGGCGATGCGGGGACGGACCCCGTTCGGCCGCGGCAAGGTCAGGTTCCAGTCCGAGGTGAGGGAGCTCGGCACGCCCATGAACGGATTGCTCACCAGACCGGCGGCCAGGAGGACACGGGAACGAGCGGCGTGACCCTGCAGCGGTTGGAGGACGGTCTCGCCTCGGGGATGCCCTATCACTGGCGCGTCCGGCTTCTCTACGACCCCGTCACCACACCCTTCGCCACGCGCAGCCGGTGGATCACTTTCCCCTGGGGAGGATGGAACGAGGCGATGCTGCGCACGCCCATCGCGCCGCTGGGACGCGCGTCGGAGCTCGTGCTGATCAAAACGGGGCCGGGAATCACAGCGAACGTGGACCGGCACCGGCTCCTGCCTGGAGACCGACCTGGATCATGCGCTGTACGAGGGAACGCTCGGAAACTTCACGAGCCACGTCCCCGTGACCTGCAGCACGGGGGCGGCAGCACGTGGAGCTTCACCCCGCTCCCGGGGAACCGGTACTTCCTCCTCGTCCCCGTCAACCCCAGCCGGGAAGGCTCCTACGGGGCCGGCGTCGCGGGAGCCGAGCGCCCACCGAGCGCGTCGGCCTGCGCGCCGCAGCTGGTGGCGGCGTGTCCGTAGAACACGAGATCTTAAGGCGGACGACAGGTCCCCGCTATGGCCGCGGAGCCGACGCCGGCGGATCCTTCGCGCATGGCGGAGGACGCCAGAGGAGGGTGAGAGGAATGTCGCACACGAAGGGATCCTGGACCATCGCTACCTGCCTCGGGCTGATGCTACTGGGTGCCACGAGCGTCCCGGCGGCCGTCACGCACAACAAGCTGGCTTCCAACAAGCTGGCCTCGAACAAGCTGGCTTCCAACAAGCTGGCCTCGAACAAGCTAGCGTCGAATGCGCTCTCCTCGACGCGCCTCGAGGCGAGTCTCGCCACCGCGGAGATCGTCTCCACGGCGGACGGCCGTGAGGTCTTCAGCTACATCGTCAGCTGTGCCCTCCCGGATTCGCTCACGATCGAGGTGGCGGTCCCCGACGCGCCGGATTCGGCACCCCCGGAGACGGCCTACACCTGCGCCGCCGGGGTGTGCGCGTTCCCCGGAGGCTTGGGTCTGGCGACCCACTGGGCCGAGCGCAAGCTCGATCCCAAGGGCCAGCGGTGGGTATCCGCCTGCCTGCTCGCGCGCGTGAACCACTTCGAGACGGCGGAGGCCATCTCGTTGCGGGGCCTGGCCCCCGAGCTCACCGTCGGGCAGGACGAGGCGGAGATCTACAACATTGCGGAGGGAGCGTTCTTCGGCAATCTCTTCACGGACGGCGACGGTCCCCTCGACTGGAACGCCTGCCGAGGGGAGGGCCAGGCACGGGGAGAGGGCGGAGGTCTCGAGCTGCGTGACTGCGCGGAGGAGGATCCTGCCCACCCCGGCTTCACCTTCTGCGGCTTCAATTACGCGGGGGACTGCGTGGACTTCACGCCCCAGCTCCCCAGCGGCCACGCCTGCAAGGGCTTCGACGCGGAGCAGGGACTCTACGACGACTGTCATGCCGGAGAGGGCGACGGGCACTGGCCCGGCCTGCGCACCTACCGGGAGATCATCACGGTCTACGTCGCCCCCTGAGCGCGTGCCCCTATTCGACCGTGACGCTCTTCGCGAGGTTTCGGGGCTGGTCCACGTCGCAGCCGCGGAGCAGCGCGATGTGGTACGCGAGGAGCTGCAGAGGCAGCACCGTCAAGAGCGGCGACAGAAGCTCGTGCGTGGGGGGCACCACCAGGACCGCGTCGGCCTTCTTCTCCAGGTCGGGGTCCGGCGCGTCGGTCACGACGATCACGATCCCGCTCCGCGCCTTCACCTCTTCCACGTTCGAGAGCATCTTCTCGTACACCGCGTCGTGCGGCGCGATCGCCACGACGGGCATGTTCTCGTCGATGAGCGCGATCGGGCCGTGCTTCATCTCGCCGGCGGGGTACCCCTCGGCGTGGATGTACGAGATCTCCTTCAGTTTCAGCGCGCCCTCGAGCGCGATCGGGTAGTTCACGCCGCGCCCGAGGTAGAGGAAGTCGCGGTGGAGATGGAACGCCTTCGCGAGCTCGACGATCGCGGCGTCGTCCTGAAGGTACCGCTCCATCTGCGCCGGGACGTGGTACAGGTCGCGGATCAGCCCCGCCGCCGTCTCTTCCGATATGGTTCCCCGCACGCGTCCCAGCTTGAGCGCCAGCAGCATGAGCGCCGTGATCTGGCTCGTGAACGCCTTCGTCGAGGCGACGCCGATCTCGGGGCCGGCGTGCGTGTAGATCGTGCCGTCGCACTCGCGGGTCAGCATCGACCCGCGCACGTTGCAGATCGCGAGCGCCTTGGCGCCTTGGGACTTCGACTCGCGCTCGGCCGCCAGGGTGTCCGCGGTCTCGCCGGACTGCGAGATGAACACCGACAGGCACCGCTCGTCGAGGAGCGGCTTGCGGTAGCGGTACTCGGACGCGTAGTCCACGTCCACGGGGATCTTCGCGAGCTGCTCGATGAGGAACTTGCCGACGTGCCCCGCGTGCCACGACGTCCCGCAGGCGACGATCTGCATGCGCGTCGCGCGGCGCAGCTCCTCGTCGGTCAGCCGGATCTCCTCCAGGTGGATCGTCGAGTCCTCGAGCGAGACGCGGCCGAGCAGCGTGTCGCGCACGGCGCGCGGCTGCTCGTGGATCTCCTTCAGCATGAAATGCTTGTAGCCGCCCTTCTCCGCCATGATCGGGTCCCACGGGATGCGCGTGGGCGTCTTGGAGATCGGACGGCCGTCGATCGTCAGGAACGAGACGCCGGTCGGCTTCACGACCACGATCTCGTAGTCGTCCATGAAGACGACGTCCTTCGTGTGCGACAGGATCGCCGGGATGTCGGAGGCGACGAAGTACTCGCCCTGCCCGATGCCGACCACGAGGGGCGGCCCCACGCGGGCGGCGATGAGCGTGTCGGGCGCGTCCGCGGAGATCGCGACCAGCGCGTAGATCCCGCGGAGGCGGGGGAGGACGGCGCGGAAGGCGGCGACGAGGTCGCACCCCGTCTCCTTCATTTCTTGCTCGAGCGCGTGCGCGACGATCTCGGTGTCCGTCTCGGTGACGAACGTGTGCCCCTGCTTCTGGAGCGCGTGCTTCAGCTCGAGGTAGTTCTCGATGATGCCGTTGTGGATGACGACGACGCGTCCCGTGCAGTCACGGTGCGGGTGGGCGTTCTCCTCGGTGGGGCGGCCGTGCGTGGCCCAGCGGGTGTGAGCGATCCCGTAGCGGCCGTGGATCGGCCTGTCGGCGAGGACCTTCTCGAGGTCCCTCAGCTTCCCGGGGGCGCGGCGGATCGACAGCTCGCCGTTCCCGTTGACGATCGCGATACCGGCGGAATCGTACCCGCGGTACTCGAGCTTGCGCAGGCCCTCGATGAGGACCTCGACCGGCTCCTTGGCTCCGATGTATCCGACGATCCCGCACATGATGGAGGGCCCCCTGGCCCTTAGGAATAATGCGGGCGCCCTCGTGGCGCAATCACGACTTCGCCTTGCGGCGTGCGACCCACCCCTCCAGGTTGAGCTGGCGGACGCGGCTGATGGCCAGGGCCCCCGGGGGAACGTTCTCGGTGACCGTGGTCCCGGCCCCGACGTACGCCCCCTCGCCGACCTGGACGGGCGCGACGAGCTGGGTGTCGCTCCCGATGAAGACGCCCGGACCGAGCGTCGTCTTGTGTTTGGCGGTTCCGTCGTAATTACAAGTAATCGTGCCCGCCCCGATGTTGCACCCCGGGCCGATGTCGGCATCCCCGAGGTACGAGAGGTGGGAGGCCTTGCTCCCGCGGCCGAGCCGCGTCTTCTTCAGCTCGACGAAGTTCCCGACGCGGGCGGCGTCTTCCAGGACGGCCCCGGGGCGGAAATGGGCGAAGGGGCCGACCTCGGCGCCGTCGCCGAGCTTGCTGTCCCGGAGGACGCAGTGATCCTTGATGATCACGCCGTGGCCGGTCACGACGTCGGTGAGGCGCGTGCCGGAGTGGATGACGCAGTCCGTCCCCACGACCGACGTCCCCTCGATGATGACGTCGGGGTAGACGACCGTGTCCTGGCCCACGCGGGCGCGCGGATCGATCCAGGTGCGCGACGGGTCGAGGATCGTGACCCCCTGGTCCTGGAGCTCCGCGGCTTTGCGCCCGTAGAGCGTGGCGCCCGCCTGGGCGAGCTCCGCCCGCGTGTTGACGCCGAGCACCTCGGGCGCGTCGTCGTGCAGGAGGGCCGCGACCATCGCCTTCTTGGCGATCGTGCCGTGGACCGCGTCCGTGAGGTAGTACTCCCCCTGGGCGTTGTCGGGCTTGAGCTTCGCGAGGAGCGGGAAGAGGGCCGCGGGGTCGGCGGCGTAGATGCCGCAGTTGATCTCGCGCAGCGCCCGCTCGGCACGTCCCGCGTCCTTGTGCTCCACGATCCGGGCGACGCGCCCCGTCTCGTCCCGCACGATGCGGCCGTAGCCGGTCGCGTCGGGAAGGACGGTCGTCACGAGCGACAGCGCCGCCTTCGAGCGCTTGTGGACGGACAGCAGCGCCTTGAGCGTGTCCGGCCGCAGGTTCGGAAGGTCGCCGTTGACGATGAGGAGCGTCCCCGGCTGCGTCCCCACCTCGCGCTTCGCGGTGAGCACCGCGTGGCCGGTGCCGCGCTGGTCGGTCTGGAGGACGAAGGAGTCGACGAGCCCGTCGAGCGCCGCGCGCACCGCGTCGGCCTGGAAGCCCACGACGGCGACGATCCGGTCGGGTTTGAGCGCCCGGGCGGCCCGCGCCACCCAGGTGACCATCGGCTGCCCGGCCACCGTGTGGACGAGCTTGATCGTCTTCGACTTGAGGCGCGTCCCTTGACCGGCCGCCAGGATGAGGACGGTCAGCCGGG
>Ga0068859_100003143_pt1 | contig 16793 bp, 13 predicted proteins | sample KBSSwiS22_FD_66585 | JGI IMG/M metagenome (GOLD analysis project Ga0068859, IMG submission 66585) | Switchgrass rhizosphere microbial communities from Kellogg Biological Station, Michigan, USA - KBS Switchgrass S2-2 | ecosystem: Host-associated > Plants > Roots > Rhizosphere > Soil ...
GGCGGCCCTGAAGCATCAGCTCATCGATCGCGACGGCGTGCTGCGTAGCATGCTGCCGTGGTGGCCGCGACCGCGGGCCCAAAAGATTCGTTAACGCTCGCGTTTCATCTGTAGTCCGGGCACGGAGCCTGGAAATCCCTCGGAAACCCTTGCCGCTCAGAGTGAGGTCCGAAGGAGATCCAGATGACGCGATATGTAGCGATTGCAATGTTGGCCCTGCAAGCACGCTGTTACAGCGTCAAATGACCGGGTCAGCGCCCACTGGCCGGAGCGCACTTCTCGCCGGCGTAGCCGCAATCGCGCTCTGCGCATGCAGTGCCGCTCCGCGTTATGAGCGTCCGTCCCTCGCGCAGCCGGATACGTGGCACAACGCGGATCAGCCCCCATCTCCTGAGTGGCCCGCTGCAGATTGGTGGCGCGCGTTCAGCGCTCCGCAACTCGATGCGTTGATCCTGCAGGCCCGGCAGCACAACTTCGATCTCGCCGCCGCAAGCGATCGAATCCGACAGGCCGACGCGGATCTGCAGATCGCGCATGCGCAACTCCTGCCCGCTGTCGCGCTCGATGCGCAGTGGGTGCACGGACCAGCGACGTCGCGCGAGTCCCGAGGATCGCTGGCAACACTCGACGCCAGCTATGAGCTCGACTTCTGGGGCAAGAACCGAGCTGGTGTCGCAGCAGCACGCGCCTCGGCTCTTGCGAGCCGCTACGACCGCGCGACGCTCGGGCTTTCGATCGACAGCAGTGTCGCCCTGACGTACTTCGAGGTCCTGGCGCTGCACGACCAGATGAGCATCGCGACCAACGACCTGTCGAGCGCGGAGCGTCTGCTGAAGATCCTGCAGGCACGAGAGGCGGCAGGCGTCAGCTCGGCACTCGACGTCGCTCAGCAGGACACCGCAGTTGCTACCGCCAACGCGCGCATCCCGCCGATCGAGGCACAGCTACAGCAGAGTACCGACGCACTGGCGTTGCTCACCGGTGCTTTGCCGGAGTCGCTCGTGATTCCTGACGGGAGCCTGGCAGATCTGGCTGTTCCGCCGATATCCGCCGGAATTCCGTCGGAGCTGCTGTCGCGGCGTCCCGATGTCGCGGAAGCGGAAGCTCAGCTCGTTGCCGCGAACGCGAACGTCGCAGCTGCTCACGCCGCGTTTCTGCCGAGTGTGCAACTCACTGCAGAGGGCGGCGTCGCCAGCACTGCACTGACCAATCTGCTTCACCCGCAAAGCACGCTGTTTGCGTTGGTCGCCAGCATCACGCAGTCGATATTCGACGGCGGCGAGCTGCGAGGCCAGTACCAGAAATCGCAGGCGCGCTATGACGAGCTCGTGCAGCTCTACCGGAAGGCCGCTGTCTCCGCCTTCGTCGACGTCGAAGACGCGCTGACCGGTGCAAATCATTTCGCAGAAGAGGAACGCCGGCAGCAACGAGCTACGACAGCTGCGCAACGAGCGTACGACATCTCCGTCGCGCAACTTCGCGCGGGCACGATCGACTTGGTCACTGTCCTCACCGCGCAGACCGCGTTGTTCTCCGCTGAGGATGCACTGGTTTCAGCAAGGCTTGCGCAACTGCAAGCCGAGGTGAGTTTGTACAGAGCGCTTGGAGGTGGCTGGCAATGATTAGCAAACGTACTGCAGCGATCACGGGGCTAGTGATCGCGGGCATCATTTTCTGGGTTGCCTACAAGCTCATGGGAACCGCAGCAGCAGACGCAGCGCCGCGCAAGCCTGCGCCGATTCCGGTACAGGCTGCACTCGCCTCGCGTGTCGATCTGCCTCTGTACATCGACGCAATCGGAACCGCACAAGCCGCGCGCACGGCGACGGTGACGACGCGTGTAGATGGTCAACTGCAGAAGATTGCGTTCACTGAAGGCAGTCAAGTCAAAGCTGGTGACCTGCTGGCGCAGATCGATCCTGCACCGTATCGAGCGCAACTCGAACAGTCGCAAGCAAAGCTGGCTCAGGACGAAGCGCAGCTCGACAACGCGCGCCAGGACGTGCAGCGCTACACGACGTTGTCGCCGGAAGACTATACGAGCAAGCAGACGCTCGACACGGCGCGGGCGCAGGTCGCTGAGTTCACCGCTCAGGTCAAGGCGGATCGTGCCGCGATCGAGTCGGCGAAGATCCAGCTCGACTACACGTCGATTGTTGCACCGTTCGCTGGTCGCACCGGTCTGCGTCTCGTCGACGAAGGCAACATCGTGCGCGCGAGCGACACCGGCGGCATCGTCGTGCTCACGGAGCTGCAGCCCATCGCAGTGATGTTCACGGTGCCGCAGCAGGAATTGCCCGAGGTGATCTCGGCGCTGGCGACGGGACCTCTCGAAGCGACCGCGTCCACCGATGACGGCAGGATGCAGATCGATCGCGGCACGGTCACGCTGATCGACAATCGCATCGATGCTGCAACGGGCACGGTGCGCCTGAAGGCGATCTTTCCGAACGAGGATCAGCGGCTGTGGCCCGGCCAATTCGTCAACATTCGCGTGGTCACGCAGGTTCTGCACAATGTGCTGACGACGCCGTCGTCGGCCATTTCGCAGGGACCGAAAGGCGCCTTCGCGTACGTCGTCACGGGCGACGGCACAGTCGACTTGCGACCGGTGACCGTCGAGCGAGAGATCGGCGGCGTCGCGCAGATCTCCAACGGGCTGCAAGAAGGCGACCGCGTCGTTACGCAAGGACAGTATCGACTGCAACCCGGTGATCACGCCCGAGTGCTCGCCGGATGAACGTCTCAAAGCCATTCATCGAGCGTCCGGTCGCAACGTCGTTGCTGATGGCGGCATTGCTGCTCGCCGGTATCGCCGCCTATCGCCTGCTGCCGGTCGCGCCGCTGCCGCAGGTCGATTTCCCGACGATTCAGATCTCGGCGTCGCTGCCGGGCGCCAGCCCCGAGACGATGGCGTCGACCGTCGCTGCGCCACTCGAACGGCGGCTCGGGCAAATCCCGGCTGTCTCGCAGATGACATCGACCAGCTATCTCGGCAGCACCTCGATCACGCTGCAGTTCGATCTGGATCGCGACATCGATGCAGCGGCGCAAGACGTGCAATCGGCCATCACCGCCGCGAGCGGTCAGCTACCGCACAACCTGCCGAGCGCTCCCACCTATCGCAAGGTGAATCCGGCGGACGCGCCGATCCTCATCTACTCGGTGCAATCCGACACGCTGCCGCTGACACAAGTGGACGACTACGCCGAGAACGTCGTCGTCCAGCAGCTCTCGCAGATCGACGGCGTCGGGCAGGTGAACCTCGGCGGGCAGCAGAAGCCTGCGGTACGCGTGCAGGTTGATCCCGCGAAGCTGGTGCCTCTCGGCGTCGATCTCACGGACATCAGCGCAGCCATCACCACCGCGAGTGTGAATGAGCCAAAAGGCTCGTTGAATGGCGCGACACGCAACCTCGCTATCTACGACAACGACCAGCTCACCACGGCGGCGCCATGGAACGACGTGATCGTCAAGTACAACAACGGGGCGCCGGTGCGCATTCGCGATGTCGGCAAGGCAGTCGATGGCGCCGAGAACATGTACCTCAGCGCGTGGCAGGACGGAAAGCCAGGCGTACTGCTGATCGTCTCCAAAGAGCCGGGCGCAAACGTGGTCGCGACGGTCGCGCGGGTCGATGCAGCCTTGGCGCAGATGCGAGCGTCCCTTCCACAAGCAATCCAGATCCACAAGCTCGTCGATCGCACGCAGACCATTCGCGCATCGGTGACTGACGTGAAGCTGACGCTGTCGCTGTCCGTAGCACTCGTCGTGATGGTGATGTTCCTGTTTTTGCGCAGCGTGTCGGCGACTCTGATTCCGAGCGTCACGGTGCCCCTCGCTTTGTTCGGCACGGCTGCACTGATGTATGCGATGGATTACAGCCTCGACAATCTCTCGCTGATGGGCCTGACGATCGCGATCGGCTTCATCGTCGACGATGCGATCGTCATGCTCGAGAACATCCATCGTCACATCGAAGACGGCATGGCGCCGATGCAGGCTGCAATTCAAGGCGCGCGCGAGGTTGGTTTTACCATCGTGGCGATGAGCATCTCGCTGGTGGCGGTGTTCATCCCGCTGCTGCTCATGGGCGGCATTCTCGGTCGCCTCTTTCGCGAGATGGCGGTGACGGTTTCCGTCGCGATCCTGCTGTCGATGATCGTGTCGCTAACCCTGACGCCCGTGATGTGCTCGCGGTTCCTGCGACGTGAGAGCGACATGCGGCACGGCAGGCTGTATGTCGCACTGGAACGCGCCTTCAACTACATCCAGGAGCGCTACGCCCACGCTTTGGACATCGCCCTGCGTCATCGGCAGCTCACGCTCGGCGTGTTCTTCGCCTGTCTCGCAGCCACGATCGTTCTGGCGCTCGCGATTCCGAAAGGATTCTTTCCGCAGCAGGACACCGGCGTCATCACGGGCACGGCGGAAGGCGCACAGGACGTCTCGTTCGACGAAATGTCGCGTCTGACCCGCGCGCTCACAGACGTAGTCGGCAGCGATCCCGATGTGGCCGGCTGGGGCGCCTTCATCGGCGGCGGACGGACTCAGAACAACGCGCAGATGTTCATCACGCTCAAGCCGCGCGACGAACGCACAGCGTCGGCGGACGAGATCATCACGCGACTGCAGAAACGAGTTGCTGCCGTACCTGGCGCGAAACTCTTCCTGCAAGCCGCGCAGGATCTCAACCTCGGCGGCCGCGCCGCTCGCACGCAGTATCAGTACACGCTGCATGCGAGCGATCTCGACGAGCTGAACACGTGGGCGCAGCGGCTATTACAGGAGATGCAATCGCTGCCGCAGCTGACCGGCGTCGCGAGCGATCAGCAGACGAGCGGACGCACGCTGACGTTGACGATCGATCGGGATCAGGCCGCGCGCTTCGGCATCACACCTGACCTCATCGATCAGACGCTCTACAGTGCTTTCGGTCAGCGGCAGGTCGCGCAGTACTTCACACAGCTCAACAGCTACAGCGTGATCCTGGAAATCGACCCGCGTCTGCAAGGCGACGCGGCGACGCTGCAGCAGATCTACATCACTTCGCCGTCGACGGGTCAGTCGGTGCCGCTCTCGGCATTCGTCCGCTACGACACGAATCCCCTCGCCTACCTGTCCGTCTCGCATCAAGGTCAATTCCCAGCAGTCACGCTCTCGTTCAACCTGGCGCCAGGCGTGGCGCTCGGCGACGCGGTCACCGCGATCCAAGGCGCCGTCACTCGCATCCACGTGCCCGAGAGCATCAACGGCAGTTTCCAGGGCGCGGCCGCAGCCTTTCAAGATTCGCTTGCGAGTCAGCCGTACTTGATCCTCGCCGCGCTCGTGGCGATCTACATCGTGCTCGGCGTTCTATACGAGAGCTACATTCATCCGCTCACCATTATCTCGACGCTCCCTTCGGCGGGCCTGGGCGCATTGCTGACGCTGATGCTGTCCCGCACGGATCTGTCGGTCGTCGCGCTGATCGGCGTCATCCTGCTCATCGGCATCGTCAAGAAGAACGGCATCATGATGGTCGATGTCGCGCGGGTCGCCGAGCTAGAGCAAGGACTCTCGCCGCACGATGCAATACGTCACGCGAGCTTGCTGCGGTTCCGACCAATCATGATGACGACGATGGCGGCACTGCTCGGCGCGCTGCCGCTGATGCTCGGGCATGGCACCGGTTCGGAGTTACGCAGGCCGCTCGGGCTGACGCTGGTCGGCGGGTTGATCGTCAGTCAGGCGCTGACTCTATTCACCACGCCCGTGATCTATCTGTACCTGGATCGCCTGACTCGGCCTCACCGCTTGTACGACGCCAGCGCGTCGTCATCGAGTCCCACGCGATTGAGCAACACTTGATAGTGAGGATCCCGCCGGATCGGCTCCAGCCGCGGATCGTTGCGCAGGAAGATGAGGCAGTTCGAACGCGCCGCAACGGCATCGTCAAGCAGGGAGATCGCGCGCTGCCGCTCGTCGATGCTGAGATATGCGGCGGCCGATTCGTACGGACATACATAGGTGCCGACGCTCGCCGCCTTCTCAAGCAACGGGCGCACTTTCTCTTTCTGACCCGCATAGCCATAGGCCTGTGCAAGCATGATCAACGCGACAGGTGATCCGTCCAACTGCGCGCCGTGCTCCGCGAGCTGCACCGCCCTCTGGTGATCGCCGGCGATATAGGAGCCGACCCCTGCGCCTGAAAACAGCATGCCGATGTCCGGATGCTGCTGCATTTTTCGATCGACCCACTCGCGCGCGGCCTTGCTCTCGCCCACCATGAACAGCGCCCAGTTGCCCCAGTCCGCCATTTCTGCGTTGAGCGGATCGAGGCGATCGGCCTCGGCCAGCGCGCGCTTCACTTTCTCGGCTTCGCCGAGCCCCGAGTAATACATCGCAAAGCCCAGTTCCGTCTGCGCCAGCGTCGGGTCGCGCTGCTTCGCTTTGTTCAGCGCGATCCACGCATCCCGCCAGCGCCAGGCCATCACGTAGGTGAGGCCGAGCGAAGACCACGCCTCGGCAGAATCGGGACGCAACGCCTGCGCGTCGGCAATCGAATCGACCACCTTCTGCAGCATGTTGATCGGCGGCTCGAAGTAACCGAACAACTGGCGATACGCGTCGCTGCGTGCGATGTACGCGTCGAAGAATTGCGGATCGAGCGCGATGGCCTGATCGAACAGCTTGATCGCCTGCGGCAGCGACTCACGACTGAGCAGGTCGAGCTGATAGCGCCCGGCCACGTACGCCTCGTAGGCTTTGAGATTGGCGGTGGGGAATTCGTCCAGCGCCCGTTGCTCCTCCGCCAGGATCGCGACCTTCAGCGAATCCGACACGGCGGCCGCGATGTTGGATTGCATCGCGAACAGATTCGTGTCGTCGGTGCGGCCTTCGTAGTCCTTGTCCCAGACGACGTGGCCCTTGTTGAGATCTTCCAGCGCCGCAGTGATGCGCAGCTTGTTGTCCGCGGCGATGCTGACAACGCCATCGAGTACGTAGCGCACGTCGGGGAGCTGGCGCCGGATGTGATCGCGTCCCTTGTTGTCCCGGAACGTAAATGCAGAAGGCGTCGGCACGATCCGCAGGCCGGAGATCTTGCTGAGGTTGCGGATCACTTCGCGCGTGACCTGATCCGCGAACGGCCGCCAGGCGTCGGGCGCATCGGCCGACACATCGAAAGGCACGACGACGACATACGGCGATTCGGGCGTCGGTCGTTCCTGCAACGCCCACCAACCGATCGACACAGCGATCACCAGCACGGCTGCAATCGCCAGCAGCACCCGCCACGATGACGCGGCCTGTTTGGCAGCGGGAGCTGTCGCCGGCCGCGCATCACCCTCCGGAATCACCGTCACCGGTGCGATGAACTGATAGCCGCGACCACGGATCGTGACGATGGTCTGCTGCAGCTCGCCGTTGTCTCCCAGAACCTTGCGAGCGCTCTTGATGTGATTGCTCAGCGTCGCGTCCGAGACTTCACGCCCTTCCCAGACCTCCTTGAACAGCTCTTCGCGCGACAGGACCCGGTCGCGATGCCGGATCAGGTAGACGAGCAGATCGAAAACCTTCGGCTCGGCGGGGATCACCGCGTCCCTGCTGGTGATCCGGTACCGAGCCGTGTCGACCGTGTATTCGGCGATCTGGTACTTCATTTTGTTAGCGAATCATTACGCAACAATTAGCCAACCGCCAAGCGCCGTTACAGCGCTCACCCCAAGGTGGTACCCGGTCGCAACAACAACCTCATCGGGGAAGAACCTCATGCCTACGCCGCTGCAAATCCTGCTGGATCCAGTCTCGTTGACCGTACTGGGCCTGTACGGAGCCTTGATACTGCTCGAAGCGCTGTTCCCCGCCCGCCGCCTGCCCCAGATCAAAGGCTGGAAGACCCGGGCGCTGGTCGTGTTCGTGTTCTATTTCTACTTGTCGTCCTACCTGCCGTTGCTGTGGGGCGAGACGCTGGCCCAGTACCAGGTTGCCGACCTGCAAGGACTCAATCCGTTCGTCGGCGCCGCGATCGGCGTGCTGGTCTACGAGTTCCTGGTTTATGTCTGGCACCGGACCATGCACCGGGTCCACTGGATCTGGCGCGCCTTCCACCAGATGCATCACAGCGCCGAGCGCGTGGACAGTTTCGGTGCGTTCTACTTCAGCCCGCTGGACACCGTCGGCTTCACTTTTCTCACCAGCATCAGCCTCACTGTGATCGGACTCAGCGCTCAGGCCGTGACGTATGCCATCTATGCCACGACGTTCCTCGCCGTCTTCCAGCACCTCAACGTGCGCACGCCGCAATGGCTCGGGTACATCGTGCAGCGGCCGGAAAGCCACAGCCTCCATCACGGCCGCGGCATCCACCAGTACAACTACTCGGACCTGCCGCTGTTCGACATCCTGTTCGGCACCTTCCGCAACCCGAAGGAGTTCACGAGCGAGAACGGCTTCTACGACGGCGCGTCGGCGAAACTGGCGCAGATTCTCATCTTCAAGGACATCGCCGGCCGCGACTTCGACCCGGCGATGAAGCTCAGCGATCGATGAGGGCGAGCGGGTTCGGCGTCGGCGCCGCAATGCGACGCAGCGTGTTCGTGTCGCGGTGATCGAACGCCGGCAGCTGGCCGCGGATCGCCAGGTCGGTACGCGTCACGTAGGTCCAGCTGCCATCGCGATTGAAAGTGATGTCGATGCGGTAGTAGTCGGTGCGAAACGCTTCGTCGAGGAACGTCGTCGAGCAGATGCCGAAACGCGGATCGCCGCGCCGGGCTTCGACTGCGATGTGGTCGTCGCCCGGCTGCGCCTGACCGCCCGCCAGCACGACCTGGCCGCGAGGAATCGCAATCGTCTGCATGATCAGCCCCGTTGCCGGCTCCCACAGCCAGTAGCCGACCTGGTCGTGGAACGTGATGGCTTCCTCCGGCGTGTTGATGTGGATGTGGTAGCGCAGCCCATAGAGGAGCTGCGGACCATTGGCCTGTGCGTCGATCGGCTCCATGCGCACGTGTTCCCGGTACACGCGCCGTTGCGGGCCGTCGGCCTTGGGATTGATGTCCACACCCTGGTCGGACTCCCAGACACCTGCCAGGCGACGCAGCGGGCCCAGATTCGCCAGCGTATCGGGCGAGGACTCGGGTTCGGTGTAGAGATCTTCGGGAAGGTTTTGCATGTCAGCATCTTGCCTTCGCCGCAAAGAGCCGACAAGAAATGCATTCCGGAGCCTTTACACACGCGACGCAGCAATCATGACGGTGTTGTAACGACACGATTGATCGCGCGCGAGCGCGTCGTCCAACGGATTTTCGCGAATGGCGAGTGATCACTGCTGGGCCACGGATGCAGACCGTCACACCATCGACCCAAAGCCGTGTGTTGTCGGCGCCCTCTGAGCGCATGCGCACGCTGCTTCTGTTCGTCGTCGCCGCTCTCATTGGTTGCTCACTGATCTGGTTTGCGCTGGCTGTCCAACGTCCGTTGGCGAATCCGGATGAAGGACGCTACGCGGAGATCCCGCGCGAGATGCTCGCATCGGGTGACTGGATCACACCGCATCTGAACGGACTCGCCTACGTCGAGAAGCCGCCGTTGCAGTACTGGGCGACCGCGCTCACCTATCAGCTGTTTGGCGTGAACGAGTGGACGGCACGCTTTTGGACTCTGTTCGCCGCCTGGCTCGACGTTGCGCTGGTGTACCTGTTTGCGCGGCGGATGTGGGGTCGTCGCGTGGCCACGGTCGCGGCAGCGGTGCTCGCATCCTCGGTGCTGCACTTCGCGATGGGCCAGATTCTCACGCTCGACATGGCGTTCACGTTGCTGCTGACGGCGACGCTGTGCTCGTTTTGTATGGCACAAGTGTTGCGCGTAGCCGAGCCGGTTACGAGCGGACGCTGGATGCTCGCGACGTGGATGCTGCTCGCCTGCGCGGTGTTGACCAAGGGAATCGCGGCGATACTCATCACTGGAGCTGTTCTCTCGATCTACGTGGTCTGGCAGCGCGACTGGAGTGTGTTACGCACGCTGCGTCCGATCGCCGGCGTGGCCTTGCTGCTGGCCGTGACCGCGCCGTGGTTCATCCAGGTGTCGCGCGCCAATCCGGACTTCCTGCAGTTCTTCTTCGTGCGTGAGCACCTCGAGCGCTACCTCACGGATGTCGAGAATCGAGTCGAGCCGTGGTGGTACTTCGCCGCGGTCTTCGCTGCCGGCGCGCTGCCCTGGCTGCCGCAGCTGGGGAAAGCGCTGTTGCAAGGCTGGCGCGCCAGTGCGCCGCTCGGTCAATTCGATGTGCAACGGCTGCTGTGGATCTGGTGCGTCTTCATTCTTGCCTTCTTTTCGTTGTCGGACTCGAAGCTGTCGCCGTACATCCTGCCGATATTTCCGCCGCTCGTGTTGCTGGCCGTGGCCAGGCAGACACAGCGTAGCGCTCGCGGACTCAAGATCAGCGTCGCGATGTTGATTCTCTTTGCGGTCGTTCTGCTCGTCGCGTGTCTGGCGCCGACGCTGGCGACGAAGGAACCGGCGGTGGTGCTGATTATCGAGGAGCTGCGTCCGCTCGTGGCGCTGTATGTCGTCGCAACGCTCGCAATTGCTGGCGCAGCATGGCAAGCCATCGGACGGCAGCGCTTCGATCGAGCGGCGATCGGAATTGCTGTTGCATCGTTTCTCGGGCTGGCGCTTTTGTTCGGCACGGTCGGACGCGAGCCGCTGCGTTCCGGCAGAACTTTGGCCGCGCTGATTCCGGCCGAGCTGGCCGCGCATGCGCCGATCTACAGCGTCCAGACCTACGACCAGACGATTCCGTTCTATCTGCATCGCCCGATGATCCTGGTCGACTCGCGCGGCGAGCTGGACTACGGACTGCGTCACGCACCCGAAGCAGGTCTGGACATGCTGGCGTTCGAGCAGCGCTGGCGGCAATCGTCGCAGGCGGTCGCGATCATGCGGCTGCAAAGCTATTCGGAGCTCAGCGCGCGCGGCTTGCCGATGCGCGTGCTGGGTCAGGACACACGTCGCATCGCAGTGAGTCGCCGATGACACCTCTCACCTGGATCCTGGTCATCAGCGGCGTCCTGCTCAACGCGGCAGCACAGCTATTGCTGAAGTGGGCCACGAGCGCGACCGGCCCGATCACGCTGAGCTGGGCAGGACTCACGAATGCAACGCCGCGTTTACTTGCTCACTACGGCTTGTGGAGCGGCATCGCGTGCTATGGCGTCAGCGTGATCATCTGGATCATCGCTCTGTCGCGCGCACAGGTCAGCACTGTTTATCCGCTGCTCTCGATCGGATACATCGTGAATGCTGTCGGCGCGACGCTGCTGCTCGGTGAGGCTTTGCCCGCTACCAAACTCGCTGGCATCGGCGTAATCGTCGTCGGAGTCTTCCTGCTGACCCAGAGTCACTGATGAGCGATCACCTGCCATTCGCGCGACCGACGATCGACGAGAAATCGATCGAGGATGTCGCGCAGGTGCTGCGTTCCGGATGGATCGCGTCGGGTCCCTACGTCGCAAAATTCGAGAGCGCGTTGTCGACCTTTCTCGGCGGACGCGAGGTCCGCACGGTAACGTCAGGGACCGCCGCGCTCGAGATCGCGCTGCGCGCCGCTGGGGTTCGCGAGGGCGATGGCGTGATCGTTCCGGCGATGAGCTTTGCGGCCAGCGCGAACGTCGTGATGCGTGTCGGTGCCATTCCAGTATTCGTCGACGTGGAGCTGCGCAGCCGCAATCTCGATCTCGCGCTGGTGCCGGCGGCCATCTCGCCACGCGTCCGCGCCATCATGCCGGTGCATTTCGCCGGACTGCCGGTCGACCAGGAACGGCTCTACGACATCGCAGCCAAGCACGGTGTGCGAGTGATCGAAGATGCCGCCCATGCCATCGGCAGCACGTATCGCGGCCGGCGCATCGGCTCGTTCGGCGACGTCGCCTGCTTCAGCTTTCACCCGAACAAGAACCTGACGACGATCGAAGGCGGCGCAATCGCTTTCGGCTCGGGCGTGGACGTGGACCTGATCGAACTGGAGCGGTTTCACGGCATCATCCGCGACGGCGAAGGCAACGTCGATGTAGTGCGTGCCGGCGGCAAGTACAACCTGTCGGACGTAGCTGCGCGCCTGGGCCTCGCACAGCTCGAACGCCTCGATGGCTTCACCGCTCGCCGGCGGGAGCTGGCGAACCTCTACTTCGACGAGCTCGGTGTCGACCCGCCGGGAGTGCTACCAGAGCGCGGCGACAGCGGTCACTGCTGGAACATGTTCACGCTGCTGCTGCCGTTCGATCAGCTCGGCATGACGCGCGCACAGTTTCAGCACGCGATGGGCCAGCGAGGCATCGGCGTCGGCGTGCACTATCCCTGCATCCCCTCGCTCACCGCTTACCGGAACTTGAGCGATCGCTCGGCTCATCGCTATCCGAACGCGGCGCGCATCGGTCGCGAGACCGTGACGCTGCCGCTGTTTCCCACAATGGCTGACTCTGACGTGCGCCGCGTCTGCGAAGCGCTGCGTGCCGTGCTGGCGCATCGAACATGAGCGCCAAACCTCGACTCGCTGCGCGCGTCGCTCCGGTGCTGAGCGTTGTGATCCCCGTGTTCAACGAAGAGGCTGGACTGCCTGCGCTGTTCGCGCGGTTGTATCCGGCACTCGATGCTTTACAACGCAGCTACGAATGCATCTTCGTCGACGACGGCAGTGTCGACCGATCAGTCGCGCTGCTGCGGGAGATGTTTCAACATCGTCCTGCCCAGACGCGGCTGGTGATTCTGCGCGGCAACTTCGGTCAGCATGCTGCGATCCTCGCCGGCTTCGAGCGCGCTCGCGGCGACTTCGTCGTGACGCTGGACGCCGACCTGCAGAATCCCCCGGAAGAGATCGCGAATCTCCTCGCAGCCCACGACGCGGGCCATGACTACGTCGGGACCATCCGCCAGCAGCGCCAGGATAGCTGGTGGCGCAAGCAAGCCTCGGCCGCGATGAATGCGATCCGCGAGCGCATCTCCGGTATCCGCATGGCCGACCAGGGCTGCATGCTGCGCGGCTATTCGCGCGAAGTCGTCGACGCGATCAACCGCTCGCGTGAAGTCACCACGTTCCTGCCGGCGCTCGGTGCGCTGTACGCGCTACGCGCGACGGAGATCCCCGTACGCCACGAAGAGCGGCACGCCGGCACGTCGAAGTACTCGCTGTATCGGCTGATCCGACTGAATTTCGATCTGATGACCGGGTTCTCGCTGGTGCCGCTGCAGCTATTCTCGATGGCCGGCATCGTCGTGTCGCTGCTGTCGTTCCTGTTCGTCGTGTTTCTGACGGTGCGTCGCTTCCTGGTCGGTCCGGAGGCGGAAGGCGTGTTTACGCTGTTCGCAATCGTCTTTCTGATGATCGGCATTGTGCTGTTCGGTATCGGCCTGCTCGGCGAATACATCGGCCGGATCTACCTGCAGGTGCGGAATCGACCGCGCTACGTGATCCAGGCAGTCGTCGAAGAGCCGGCCGCAGGTGATTCACCATGACTTCCGCGGTCGTATTCGCGTACAGCGAAGTCGGCGCGCGCTGCCTGCGCGTGCTGCTGCGTCACGATGTTCACGTCGCGCTGGTCATCACGCACGAAGATGAGCCGACCGAACGGCGCTGGTTTTCGAGCGTTGCCGCGTTGGCGCGCTCGCACGAGATTCCGGTCCTGCAGCCGGCCGATCCCAATGACCCTGCCATCGTCGCGACGATCGCGCGCGCACGACCAGATTTTCTGTTCTCGTTCTACTACCGTCACATGCTGAGCGAGCAACTGCTCGCGACCGCGCAGCGCGGCGCCCTCAACATGCACGGCTCGCTGCTGCCGAAGTATCGCGGTCGCGCGCCGGTCAACTGGGCCATCATCCATGGCGAGGCGGAAACCGGCGCAAGCCTGCATTACATGGAAGCGCGACCGGATGCTGGTCCGCTCGTCGGACAGGCCGCCGTCGCGATACTGCCCAACGACACGGCGCTCGACGTGGCGCTCAAGGTTGCTGCCGCCGCCGAGCGTGTGCTCGATCGATATCTACCCGATCTGATTCGCGGCCAGGCGCCGCGAATCGCACTGGACCTCGCAAGCGGCTCGTACTTCGGACGCCGCCGGCCGGAAGACGGACGCATCTCGTGGGAGCGGCCGGCACTGGAGATTCACAACCTGATCCGCGCGGTTGCGCCGCCGTTTCCAGGAGCGTTCGGCAGCTGCAATGGCTCTATGCTGCGCGCACTCGGCAGCCGCTACCTGGAGCAGGCTGCACGCCACCGGCAAGCAGCTCCCTGTTTGTACGCCGAGAGCGGCGCATTGCATCTCGACTGTCTCGATGGCAAGCGGCTGACGCTGACATCTGCGGAACTCGCGGGCGAGCCGCTCACGCCCGCTTCCCTGCTCGCGCGCTACGGTACGGAACCCGTATCGCTCGTCTCCTCACGGAACAACTCACTGGATCGCACAGCATGAAACGCATCCTCATCCTCGGTGTGAACGGCTTCATCGGTCACCACCTGACGCGCGCGCTGCTCGCTCGCACCGATTGGCAGGTGTACGGGATGGATCTGTGCAGCGAACGCGTCGAGGCCTTTCGACACGACCCGCGCTTCCATTTCGTCGAAGGCGACATCACGATCAATCGCGAGTGGGTCGAGTACAACGTGCGCAAGTGCGATGTCGTGCTGCCGCTGGTCGCGATCGCGACACCCGCCACCTACGTGCGTGAGCCGCTGAAGGTGTTCGAGCTCGATTTCGAGGCGAATCTGCCGATCATCCGGCACTGCGTGAAGTACCACACGCGCATCGTCTTTCCGTCGACCTCCGAAGTGTATGGCATGAGTCCCGATGCGCATTTCGATCCGTACAACTCGAACCTGGTGCTCGGTCCGATCAACAAGTCGCGCTGGATCTACTCCTGCGCCAAGCAGCTGCTCGACCGCATCATCTGGGGCTACGGCCAGGAGGGCCTGCTCGACTTCACGCTGATCCGGCCGTTCAACTGGATCGGCTCGGGACTCGACAGCATTCACACGCCGAAGGAAGGCAGCTCGCGCGTGTTGACGCAATTCTTCGGCCACATCGTGCGCGGCGAAGACATCCAGCTCGTCGACGGCGGCGCGCAGACGCGCTCGTTCACGTACATCGACGATGCGATGGATTGCCTGCTGCGCATCCTCGCGAACCCGCGCGGCATCGCGAGCGGGAAGATCTACAACATCGGCAACCCGGACAACAACTGCTCGATCCGCCAGCTCGCGGAGATGATGCTCGAGATCGCGCGCGGACGGCCGGAATACCGCGACTCGGCGCGGCGTGTGCGGGTCGTCGACGTGTCGTCCGCCAAGTATTACGGCGAGGGCTATCAGGACATCCAGACGCGCGTCCCGGACATCGACAACACCTGCAGCGAGCTCGACTGGGCGCCACGCACCGACATGAGCACGGCGCTGCACGCGATCTTCGATGCCTACTCCGACGACCTGCAGAAGGCGCGCGACCTGACTCCGACGGGGACTTTCCCCGTGCTGCTGCCGGCGTCCGTCGCCGCGCACTCGCAAGCAGCTGTTCGATGAGCCAGCAGATCGCGCTGAAAATCGATGTCGATACTTTGCGCGGCACGCTGGAAGGCGTGCCGCCGCTGCTGGAGTTGCTGCAACGTCACCGGCTCAACGCGACGTTCCTTTTCAGCCTCGGACCGGACAACACTGGCCAGGCCTTGCGGCGAGTCTTCCGCCGCGGATTCGTGAGCAAGGTTCTGCGCACCTCGGTGGCTACGCACTACGGCCTGAAAACGCTGTGTTACGGCACGCTATTGCCTGCGCCCCAGATCAGCGTAAAAGGCCGGCAGATCATGCGCGCGGTCCGCAGCGCCGGGTTCGAAGTCGGCGTGCACTGCTACGATCATGTTACCTGGCAGGACTACGTCGCCACGCGCGACTACGCCTGGACGCGGCAGCAGATGGAGCTGGCGGTGGAGTGCTTTCGCGATGTGTTCGGCACGATGCCGAAGACACATGGCGCCGCGGGCTGGCAGATCAACGAGCACGTGCCGGCGCTCGAAGCAGAGTTCGGCTTCGACTACGCCAGCGACACGCGCGGCACACAACCGTTCTGGCCAGCGCAGGCGCCGGTGCCGATGCGCTGCCCGCAGCTGCCGACCACGCTGCCGACATTCGATGAGCTCATCGGAGTCGCCGGCTGCACGGAAGCGACCGTCGCCGCCGAAGTCCTCGAGCGGAGCGCCGTGCCTGCGCGCCATGGTCATGTCTTCACGCTACACGCCGAGCTCGAGGGCATGCGGCTGCGCCGCGCCTTCGAGTGTCTGCTGCAGCAATGGATCGAGCGCGGCGTGCAACTCTGCTCGATGCGGGACCTGTACCTGTCGCAGTCCGCGCAACTCCCCGTCTGCACGGTGCGTTACGAGGAGATCCTTGGGCGCTCCGGCCGTCTGGCTTGCCAGGGAGACCCGCAGTAGAAATCGGCCGCGCCGGATCGTCATCGCTTCAGGAACCCCGAGTATCAGGAGATTGCGATGACTACGACCCCGTTACCCCCGCAGAAGCCATCGATCGTGTCGCCCAAGGAGTGGGCGGCGGCGCACGCGGACCTGCTCGTCAAGGAGAAGGCCTTGACCCACACCCGCGATGCCATGGCCGCCGCGCGTCGGCGGATGCCGTGGATGGCCGTGGACAAGGACTACGTTTTCGATGGACCTCGCGGCAAAGTGAGCCTGCTCGATCTGTTCGAAGGCCGCCGACAGCTCATCGTCTATCGCGCATTCTTCGAGCCCGGCGTGCACGGCTGGCCGGAGCATGC